>ERZ827150.218-NODE-218-length-91524-cov-15.828138_pt1 | contig 91524 bp, 105 predicted proteins | sample MGYA00519779_ERZ827150 | MGnify/ENA primary metagenome ERZ827150 (study PRJEB31778, sample SAMEA3449267) | human gut metagenome | biome: human gut; feature: human-associated habitat; material: faeces | place: United Kingdom | collected 2010/2012 ...
CCCCACTGCTGCCTCCCGTAGGAGTCTGGACCGTGTCTCAGTTCCAGTGTGGCCGATCAGCCTCTCAGCTCGGCTACCCATCGTCGGCTTGGTGGGCCGTTACCTCACCAACTACCTAATGGGACGCGAACCCCTCCCAAAGCGGATTTCTCCTTTGACCTCTGACCGATGCCGGTCCGTGGTCTTATGCGGTATTAGCACTTGTTTCCAGGTGTTATCCCCCTCTTCGGGTCAGGTTATTCACGCGTTACTCACCCGTGCGCCACTAAGATGTCTACCGAAATAAACATCTCCGTTCGACTTGCATGTGTTAGGCACGCCGCCAGCGTTCGTCCTGAGCCAGGATCAAACTCTTGAGTTTAAATCCTGATGTCACTTCTGTGACCTCATTTACTATCTTGAATTCTGGCCTTGATGATCTCTCATCTTCGACCCTGCGATATCGCTATCGCTCGGTCGCTTCTTCAAAAAAATCGCGTTTTCTTCGTCTCTTGCACTATATAGTTTTCAAGGTGCGCTTGCCGCCGTGGTTTTTCGTCTCACGCGACAGCTTGTATATCTTAACAAACCTTTCCCCCTTTGTCAACGCTTTTTATAAAAAAAGTTTGACTTTTTTGTCAGATTTTTTTGAGTGCTAAATTTTTCGCCTGTTTTACTGAACATTTGCACATACGTGATTTACGAGTTATAATTATGCTAATCTGTTTTACGGAGGCACTCGATGTCCGAACGGCCTGTGGGGATATTTGACTCCGGCCTCGGCGGCGCCAGCGTGCTGCGTGAGGCTCTTCGTCTTCTCCCCAATGAAAACTACATATACTACGGCGACAGCGGAAATGCTCCTTATGGAGATAAAAGCGACGACGATATAACCGCCTTAACCATGGCCTGCATAGATAAGCTGATGGCTTTGAATGTGAAGGCCATACTGATCGCCTGCAACACCGCAACCGCGGCTTCCGTATCCAAGGTACGGCAGCTCATGAATCAATACTCCATGCCTATCATAAGCATAGAACCTGCCATAAAGCCTGCCTGCGCTCTTCCCGGAACCGGCAAGGTATTCATGATGGCCACTCTGGCCACCACCCGTCTCAACAGGTATCTCGCACTTCAGGCGCGCATGCCGGATCCGAGCCGGGTGATCAACATACCATGCCCCGGCATAGTTGAGCGGGTGGAGGCCGGCATATTCGACGATGACGCCTATGACGACCTTTTCGACAAATACTTTGCCCCATATGTAGGTACAGAAGTTGACGCCATAGTGCTTGGCTGTACCCATTATCCGTTTATAAAGGGCGCGTTCGCCCGCAACGCAAAAAGATATCTCAGGGGCAACTGTACTTTGATAGACGGAAGCGTGGGCACCGTCCGGCAGCTTGAGCGCATATTAGACATGTACAAGCTGAAAAACCCTTGCGGCACCGGGAAAGTGGAGTTTCACACCAGCGGCAACGAAGCAGTGCTGAAGCCCATATTCGAAAAGCTGCTTAAGCAGGATAAAATATAATATTTAAGAAAAGGAATGATTGATACTTATGTTAGAGTACAGGTATGACACACAGCTTCTCATTGACGGCGAGAACCTGGACGAGGACGCCATCAGTGATTACTTCACAGAGAACCTGAAGGGCGACTGCCTGCTGGCGGTCGGCGGCGGCCCGCTTGTAAAGATACACTTCCATACCAACGAGCCCTGGAAGGTGCTGGAATACTGCTCCACCCTCGGGGAGATATATGACATAGTGGTGGAGGATATGGAGAGGCAGTCCCGCGGGCTGAAGGGCTAAACTGGGCAAAGCTAAAGGCAGGATGCACTCCTGCCTTTTGTCTTAAAAAGCTACCTCGCGAACTTATACCATTGCCCGTCCTCGCCCTTTGCGAAAGCCGCGTAATAGTTGTCACCCCGGTTGAAGAGTATGTTCTCGCTGTCCGGCTTTAACGGTATCACGAAGGTATCCTCAGCCCCCACGGGGTTGTTTATGCCGAAGGTGGAATAGAAATCCACCAGCACAGCATGATCGTCATAGCTAACGTTTATCTTTCTCAAATACCCGGCGCTACTGAACACGCCAGCGTGTACCGTCATTTCGCTGCCGTCGGCGGACACCGAGAAGTCCTCTATCATTACGTCGTCCCGCTTGCCGCCGAGGCATAGGAAGCCCATGGCTGCTGTGAGAATCACGATCATCACTACGAAAATGACCTTCCGGTTTTTCGGCGTAGGCTTTTTCCCCGGGCCATTGTCGCCATTCAGGTAGCGCACTATACCAGATATGATTATTATAATGCTTGCAGCTATGCCAAAGCCGCTGGCATCTCCGCCTTTAATGAATCCCGCATAACGCATAGCATTCAGCATCATAAGCAGTACGCCCACGTTCATCGTTCCGAGCCCGAGTTTTTCGCCCGGAAGAGGCTTTTCGTCTTTCTTATCCTGTTTTTCGTTTTGAATATTATTCGTATAATTATCCAATTTTTATCTCCTTCATGGGTCTTGTGGCGTCTATCGGCCCGCCGCCCAGACATTCCTCTCCATCGTAAAACACCACCCACTGGCCGGGAGTGACAGCCCTCTGTGGTTCCGCGAAGTCCACTGTGCAGCCGTCGCCGTGCATCGTAACCTTTACCTTCTGGTCGCTCTGGCGGTAGCGGAACTTTGCCGTACACTCAAATTCCCGCGCTGGCGGTTCGCCCTCTATGAAGCTTACTTTATTTGCCTCAAGGCCCAGCGAAAACAGCTCCTCGTGTTCTCCCTGCTGGACTATGAGCAGGTTTTTCTCCATGTCCTTGCCTATAACGAACCAGCTTTCCCCGCTGCCCTCCCTCTGCCCGCCTATGCCGAGGCCGCGGCGTTGTCCGAGGGTATAGTACATAAGCCCATCATGCCTGCCTATCACCCTTCCGGACAGGTCTATCATATCTCCCGGTTTTGCGGGCAGGTACTGCATAAGGAACTTTTTGAAGTTGCGCTCGCCTATGAAGCATATTCCCGTGGAATCCTTCTTGTCCGCCGTTGCAAGACCCGCCTCCGCCGCAAGGCGCCTGAGGTCGCCCTTCTGCATTTCTCCTATGGGAAACATGGCCCGGCTCAGCTGACGCTGATTCAGCCCGGCAAGAAAATAGGTCTGATCCTTCCCCATATCATAAGCGCGCAGAAGCCGCGTGCGCCCCGTAGACCTGTCCACACGGGCATAGTGTCCTGTAGCTATGGCCGCGGCGTCAAGCCCCATGGCAAAATCCAGAAACGCTTTGAACTTTATCTCGCAGTTGCACAGTACGTCCGGGTTGGGGGTTCGTCCCATTGAGTACTCTTCAAGGAAGTAGGAAAACACCCTGTCCATATACTCTTTTGTGAAATTCACGGTATAATACGGTATTCCTACCCTATCCGCCACCCTGCGCACGTCTTCATAGTCTGCCGCAGCACCGCATACGCCGTTTTCGTCCTTTTCCTCCCAGTTTTTCATGAATACGCCAATAACGTCGTATCCTTGCTTTTTAAGCAGCAGAGCCGCCACGGAGGAATCCACTCCGCCGGACATGCCGAGGACTATCTTGCCTGATCCAAATTCCTTTTCCATCGATAAATCAAATCTTTCTACTCGTTAACAAGTATGCCGGGATTGCGCATTAGACTGTTGCCAAGGTATATCTTATCTATGCTGCCCAGCTTTTTGCCGTCCTCCAGCATCCATACCCGGCCTATGTCCTCTATCTCGGTCAGGGTGTTCACTATGCTGTATATGAATGCCCTCTCGCGATTCTCATGGGGTATTCCGGTATCGTCCTCGCTGTTTATGTATGCCCTGAGCTTGTCCGTAAAGCCCGGCTTCCAGTCTATGACTATTGTATTATCAGTCTTATATACGCCGGATATGTCATCGGCTGTAAAGCCTCCGCACATCCCGCCGAGATCCGTTGAGCCGGAAAGCAGCTCTGTAAGTATCGCCATAGGATCATATGACTCTTCGCTGGACACCGCCCTCGACGCCCTGTAAAGCAGGCTGCCGTCCCTGTTGGGGTAATCTATATTGACTATTCTGCCTATGCGGCCTGAAAAGTCCTCCCGGGTAAAATAGCCATCAGGAGCAAGCTCGGTAATCTTCCCGTCTTCGTCGATCACGGTGATCGACACACCGATAAGATCCGGTATATATCCCGTCAGCGTAAGCGTAAGAGCGCCGCTCAGTATATCTTCGTCATATTTTTCCTTCGGCTTTTCCAGCACTATCTCAGCCACCATCGGTTCGCCCTGCATAAGGCCCTGGTCCTCCGGCTTTTCTATCTCCGGCGCCGTCTCGCTGGGGTGAGGGGACTCTCCGTCTTCGAAATTCCCATTGCCGCCATAGTTATAGTTTTTTTCCGGTACCAGCCGAATGGGGCTATGCAGCTGCAGATCGGCTGGCAGCACGGCTTCAAGGCCTTCAGCTCCGTCGAGCAGCTTATTCAAAATCTGATACGATATCCTGACGCTGGTTTCAGTGCTGTCATAATTAAGGGTTGCGTTCTTTGCTATAAGCAGCGTATTGCTGCTGTCGGTAAAGTACAGCGTGGCAATGCGCGTTTCATATACGCCGGCTCCTGTCTCATTATCCGTACCCTGAGCTATATCGGTATACTGCTGCTGTAATTCCACAATATACGCGTCCAGCGTATTGCTTATTGGCGTCACCGCGCCCATCGGCCTTCCGTAATAGGCAGGGGCCATGCCGTTCAGATAAAGGTTTATGGAGGCTATATTCTCGCAGGCATACACGGTGGCGGCTATGGCAGCCTGAGCTGTCGCCCATGTCCGCGCATCCGGCGTATAAGACGCGAGTAGGTATACGTTGCAGGCCTCATATGAGGTCTCTACACGCTGGAGCAGCATATCGCCCGGCACCGACTGGTTCAGCACAGTGGTCACAGGGCCGTCTATGAGCGCGCCTATCGCCGCCTCCGCCCGGCTCATTCCCTTTCCGCACCGCACCTCACGTTCTTCAATGGAAAGGTGCAGCCCGTCGTCGGATACAAAATACAGCTGTGCGGTAAATGTATCCTCATCACCCTCGCGCTTTGGCACGTAATCGCTCAGCGTCATCTCCGGAACATCGGCACTGCCGCCTGAGCAGCCTGAAAAGGCCCCTATGCATATGACCGGCACCAGAAGGAGACATATGATTTTTTTAGCTAATACCGTCATGGTCAGCTCTCCATCAACGCCTGAAGCGAGCTGTAATACACCTTATAAAGGTCGCCCTCCCTTTCAAGGTATATCCTCGCTTTGATTATATTTCTCATCGTACCTCCGGGAGCGGCTATTCGTACATCCGCCATTACATATATCCCGTCTCCATCCTCGGCCGTTCCGGTCATCTCGTAGGATTCCAGCCTGCCCAGCGCCTCCATCTCCGCCTCAAAGTCGGCGTAAGCAGGTTTAGTTATACCGTAGTAATCGCTTTCGGCCACCAGCGCATACGCCATATCGTATTGTCCGTTTGCTATTCTTTCAAACAGGCAGCCCACCACCTTTTCCGGCGTCACTACCACGCTTTCATCGAAGCCCATAGGCTCCATTATCTCCCCCTGGCGTTTTTCAAAGCCGAAAGTCTCATATGGCATCCTGCTGCCAGTGCCCGAGCCTTCATTATCCACCATTATCTGCACCCTGGAGCCCTCGTCGCTGCCCGCAATAGTATTAACTATGGACAATACGCCCAGCCTGCGCCTGAGGTACATCTCTCTCGTCGCCTCGTCTACCGCCTGCTGATAGTCTTCAGGGCTTTGATAATCTTCTTCCTTCAATGAAGCGATTATACTGTCGTCCAGCACCTCTTTGGAAAGGGTAACGTAAAGTATGCCTTTTTCATAATATGTATTCTCTATGGAAGTACCGCTCGGGAACAGCGCGCTGACGTTTGACGCGAGCGGCGGCACGCCTTCTATTAGCGCGCGTATCACCGCTGTCTCTGTGCGCTCGCCTGCCCGCACCGTCACGCTGCTCTCCACTCCTGCAAGGTATTCCTCATTGGTGAGCCTGTAGTAAAGTTTCACAGCCACAGTTTTTTCCACGCCGTCCTCCGGATCCACATCCGGTAATTCCGCGTGCTCCTCGTCCTGAACTATCATCTTGCCGAAGCAGCCTGTCATACAGCAGACGGCAAGAAGCATAGACAGAGTAAGCGATATTATCCTGATAATTCTGCTGACCATCACTTGCCCTCGCTTTCCTGCCTTATGGGAATACGTACTGTGAAGCAGCTGCCTTCGCCAAGTTTGCTCTTTACTTCTATCCTGCCGTGATGCTGGGTCACAAGCTTTTCGGTTATGGAAAGGCCCAGGCCTGTGCCGCCGGTGCTTCTGGAGCGTGCCTTATCCACCCTGTAGAACCTCTCGAACAGGTGCTCTACGGACTCCTCCGGTATGCCTATGCCGGTGTCCTTCACTTCCAATACGGCATAATTGTCCTCCCGGGCCACGCGCACGCTCACGGTGCCTTCATCGGTATATTTTATGGCGTTTTCCACAAGGTTCACCGCCACCTGCTCAAGGCGCATCCGATCGCCATCCATGGTGACAGTCCTGAGATCCGTCACAAGCTTTATATTCTTGTTTCTGGCAAGGCTGTCAAGGCGGGTACATACGCTTCCAACCAGCTTGTCAAGGTCCAGCTTTTCAAGGTTGAGCTGCCCGTCCGACGTATCCTCCTGTACAAGACGCAGAAGCTCCGTAACTATCCTCGTAAGCCTGTCCACCTCATGGTTAACGTCCCCGAAGAACTCCTTCATCATGGCGGGATCCGGGTTATCCTGATACAGTACATTTTCAGAAAGCAGTTTCATCGTAGCAAGGGGCGTCTTCAGCTCATGGGAGGCATTGGCCACGAATTCGTCGCGCACCCTATCGTGATCCTCTATACGCTCACTCATGCGGTTGAAGGCGCGGCCAAGCTCGGCTATCTCGCCGCTGCCCTTTTCGTCCACTCTCACATAGCCCTGTGTTCCCATGCGGCGTATGGCTGATGTAAGCTCCACTATAGGCTTGGTTATCCAGCCCGAGAGCAGGAATATTGCGATTATTATGATTATTACCACAGCCACGAATATGACGGTTATCTGCCTTGTCACTTCGTTCAGGCTGTCCACCACGTCCTGAATGGAGGCAGAAAACAGCACGGCTCCATCCCTGTGGCCGCTGATGGTCAGCGGCACCGTGTAGTACACTGCCCAGATACTCTGGTCGCCTTGGGTGAAAACCCCTTCATCTCCGCCCCGAAGGATATGGTGGAAGCCGTAAGCGGAATCCTTGCCTTCCCGAAGCACCTCCCGCACCTCGCGGTACGGCAAAAGGAACCCGTTTTCCCGGGAGGCGGAATCCATCTGCACTACTGCGTCCGAATCCAGCACCAGCACTCTTCCCCCCATGGAATAGGCCCTGTCTTCTATATATGTGAACAGCTCGTCCACATCAGCCCCACTCATATAAGGAGCTACCTCCAGCGCAAGGCGTGAAGTCTCCTGCAATTGGTCCTGAGTGCGCTGCGACACGAGAAATTCTTCCATCAGGCTGGATACCAGGCTGCTTATGGCCACCAGCACAAGCACGGTTACAAGCAGGTATATACCCACCATTCGCCAACGCAACGAGCCGAAAAAGTCTGTTGCCTTACGCTTATTCTGCAAAGTAATAGCCAACTCCCCACTTTGTCATGATGTGCTTCGGGTTCGCAGGATCCTTCTCGATTTTTTCCCTGAGCCGTCTTATGTGTACGTCTACCGTCCTGAAATCCCCGATATAGTCGAAGCCCCATATGGTCTCAAGCAGCTCGTCCCGGCTGTAAATCTTGCCTATGTTGGACATGAACAGGTTCAGCAGGTCGAATTCCTTTACCGTAAGGTTCACAGGCTCCCCATGGCTTATAACGCTGCGGGTATTTATGTTTATTGTGATGTCCCCGGCGGTGATCTCCATCCTGGGAGCCTCCTTGCCGGCGCCCGCCCTGCGAAGTATGGTCTTTATTCGGGCCTTTACCTCGAGTATGTTGAAGGGCTTTGTCATGTAGTCGTCCGCGCCGTATTCGAGGCCCAGTATCTTATCCATATCCTCGCCCTTTGCGGTGAGCATGATTATTGGCACGTCGCTCTTCTCCCTCACCGCCTGGCATACTTCTATTCCGCTCATCTTGGGCAGCATAACGTCCAACAGTATAAGATCGAAATTGCCGTTCTGTATCTTTTCAAGGGCCTGTTCGCCGTCTCCGGCGGAATCCGTCTCGTATCCGTCGGATTCCAGCGCAAACTTGAGCCCCTTTACTATTAGCGGCTCGTCGTCCACAAGAAGAATTCTCTTTGCCATATAAAGCCCTCCTGTTTATCTGCTAATGGGCATAGTATCCCTATGGTAAAAATTATATCATATTATTTATAATTTGAAACCGGTAAAACCCATATGTTTTGTGAACATTCCCTGTAATGTTGCGCCAAAAGAATCTTTTTTGCTGTACAAAGCGGGGGATGATTTGTTATACTATTATAGTTATTTATGGCGAGCAATGCCGTAATCCGGCGCAGAGCCGCAGTTTTTTCTGTACGAAAGGAATGTTTTACCCTTGAAGCGCGTTATTTCCGCAATGCTCATATTTATTACCGTAATAGGCTTGATGCCTGCCGCCCTTGCGGAGGCGGCACCGGATGCCCCTACTACAAAGCATATATGCCTCATGGACGCCAACACCGGCGCGGTGCTCTATGAAAAGGACGCCCGTTCCAAGGCGTACCCCGCCAGCACCACCAAGATAATGACCACCATACTTGCCCTTGAGCTGTGCGATAATCTTGAAGAAAAGGTAAATGTCGGCAGCAACTTTGACAAGCGCGGTTCGCTTATGAAGTTCTCGAACAACGAGGAGCTGCGCATAATCGACCTCATATACGGCACCATGATGGTATCCGGCAACGATGCCGCCAGCGCCCTTGCCATTCATATATCGGGCAGCCAGGATGAGTTTTCAAAGCTAATGAACGCCAAGGCCGCCGAAATCGGCATGAACGACACCCACTTTGTAAAAGCCAACGGCCTGCACGACGATAACCACTACTCCACCGCCTACGATATGGCGCTGCTGGGCCGTTACGCTATGCAAAACCAGAAATTCCGTGAAATAGTAAGCGCACAATACTGGGACGTCCCCCCCACCAACAAGGACAGCGACGGCTATCACCTTGAAAACGCAAACCGCCTTATTCACAAAGGTGAAAAGGATACTCAGAGCTACCTTTACCAGTACGCCACCGGCATAAAAACCGGCGATACGGATCAGGCCGGCCGCTGCATAGTGGCCTCCGCAAGGAAGGACGGCGTAGAGCTTATATGCGTGCTCTTCGGCGACCCGCAGGGCGACAAGTACCGCTATACACGCTTTGAAAACGCCCCTAAATTCTTCAACTGGGGCTTTGAGAATTACTCCTCCGTAAGCGTCAGCGAGCTTAACCTGCAGTCCAGCTTCAGCGTGCCCGTTGAAAACGGCGCCTTTGAGGATGGCGGCGGGCTCACCGCCACGGCGGACGTCTCCGGCAAAATAATCGCCGGTACCCGCGACTTTGTCAGCGGCGTTATCTCCTCCAAGGATACCATAACCCCAAACGTTACATACCGGGACGGGGCTGCGGCGCTGACCGCCCCCATAGCCGCAGGGGATGAGGTTGGCACTGTGACCTATACCTGCAACGGTGCGGCCATACTTACCGCCACCCTCACCGCCGACAACAGCGTAGACGAGATAGGCAACATGATAAGCGCCAACCCCTCTGAAAGCCCTCTGATATTCGATCCCGGCGCCAGCGATACCGGTTCACCGTGGCTGTTCTGGGTGCTGATTGCAGTAGCCATACTGGCGATATTTATGATAATTCGCATAATAATCCTGAGAAGCAACCGTCGCCGCAGAAGAAGGAGGCGCGGCGCGGCGGCCCGCTCCAGAACGGCTGCCCCAATACGCTCACGCTCCCGTTCAAGGAGATTCAGATAAGCGCGGCGCAAAAATAGTATTGAAACGAAAGCGGCTCGTACCCTGTGCAAAGGCAGGATACGAGCCGCTTAGCTTTATATCTTACACAGTTACGCCCTGAGGTCTGCATTCAGCCTTGCCTTGAGAGATCGTACTATGGCATTCATGGCGCCGCTTATGTCCTCATCTGTAAGGGTGCGGTCCTCTGCGCGGACGGTATAGGAGTAGGCCATGCTCTTCTTGCCCTCGGGTATGCCGGGGCCCCTGTACACGTCAAACAGTTCTACGTTTTCGAGTATCACCTTTACGGGAGACTGCTGTATGACCTTTACCACCTCGGCTGAGGTGACATTCTCATCTACCACCACGGCTATATCGCGAGGTACGAGAGGATACTTGGGAAGCGCCTTGTAGGTCTTCTTCTCCACGCGCCTGTCAAAGAGCTTCTTCATGTTGAGCTCCGCGGCATACGCTGCCTGAGGAACGCTGAAGGCCTTACGCACATCTGGATGAATCGTTCCCATTTCACCTATTACTTCGCCGTTCACCAGCACAGTAGCCTTCTGTCCGGGCTGGAGGTACTCTCCGCCGCCTGTTACAAACTCTGCCCTGTCCTCTATTCCGAGGCGGCGCAGTATGAATTCCACGCAGCCCTTGAGGGTAAAGAAGCTCTCATCGCCGCCGCTCACTATGATGCCCAGCATCTTGCGCTCCTCGGGCAGGTCGGCATTATTGTCGAAATGTACGTTGCCCACCTCAAAGAACCTGCCGCAGCCGGTTTTGCGGTTGCAGTTGCGGGCCAAGGTGTCCATCATGCCTGCCATGAGGGTGGTCCGCATGAGGCTCTGATCTTCGCCGAAGGGGTTCAATAGCTTCACCGCAAGGCGCTTCTCGTCGCCCTCAGGTATGCGGAGAGCGTTAAGTACTGCGGGGCCGGTAAAGTTGTAGTTGTACATCTCATAGCAGCCCATGGTGACGCACATATCCTTTACCTCGTCCTCGAATGCGGTTTCGGGGCTGAGGCGTCCGCGGAAGGTATCGCCCTTCATAAGGGTAGGCTCGATATTGTAATAGCCGTAGATGCGGCCAATCTCCTCGGCAATATCCCAATCGGATTCTATGCTGCTCTCGATATCAACCCTGTAATGAGGAACGGTTACAACCAGCTTTTCACCGCTAACCTTGGCGGGAATATTTATGGTATCCAGCATTTTCACCATTTCCTCAGGAGCAATGGCAGTATTCAGTATGGCGTTTACGTGCTTCCAGTCCACGTTTATCACGCGCTCATTGGTATCCACGGCGCATACGTCTATGCTCTCGCCTATAACCTTGCCTGCGCCCAGCTCATCCACGAGCTCTATGGCCCTGTTTATGGCATCCATGGCATTGACAGGCTCTACCCCCTTTATGAAGCGTGCGGCGGCGTCGGTAACATGATGCAGCTCACGGGTAGTGTGGCGAATATTGCTGCCCTTGAAGGCCGCAGCCTCAAAGAGCACAGTCTTAGTATTCTCTGTTATTTCGGAGTTCTCGCCGCCCATTACGCCTGCTATGCCCACGCCCTTTACAGGATCGGCTATGAGCAGCACATCGGGAGAAACCTCCCGTTCCTTGCCGTCAAGGGTAACTACCTTCTCCCCTTCCTTGCCCCGGCGCACTATGATATGGCCGTCGGTTATACAGGAGAGATCGAACGCGTGCATAGGATGGCCGTACTCCACCATAACATAATTTGTGATATCTACTATGTTGTTTATGGGACGAAGGCCAACGCTGCGCAGGCGCTTCTGCAGCCAGGCGGGTGAAGGCGCGATGTTGATGTCGGTAACTGCCCTTGCAATGTACCTCGGGCAGAGGTCTGTATCCAGCACCTCCACGGAGGCGTAATCCGCGCTGTTGCCGGCACCCTTTATCTCCTTGATCTCAGGCTCGCGGAACTTCTGGCCCAGAGCGGCGGCGGCCTCGCGGCAAATGCCTATTATGCTCTGACAGTCCGCTCTGTTCGGGGTGAGCTCTATATCGAATACCAGATCGTCAAGGCCTACGGCCTCCTGAATGCTCTGTCCCAACGGGTGCTCGCCCTGAAGCAGCATTATGCCGTATACCTCTGCGCCGGGGTAATCCGCCTCGGTAAGGCCCAGCTCCTTGCCGGAGCACAGCATGCCCAGGCTTTCAACGCCGCGCATATTTGTGGGGTGTATCACTATATCGCCCGCAAGGTGCGCGCCGTCCAGCGCCACCGGCACCAGCGCCCCTTCGTACACGTTAGTAGCGCCGGTAACTATGCATACGTTTTCTTCCTTGCCCACGTTTATGGAGCAGATCTGGAGCTTATCTGCATTGGGGTGCTTGGACAGCGCCTCTATCCTGCCTACTACGACATTGGTGATGCCGGGCATCTCGTCTTCTATATCGGCCACTTCAAAGCCGCGCCACATCATCAGCTCCACGAACTTCTCGGGAGTAACGTTAAAATCCACATATTCCTTTAACCATTTAAGCGGCAGTTTCATAGTAATTCGTACCTCCCTTTAGAACTGTTTGAGGAAACGGGCATCGTTCTCGTACTCGAGGCGGATATCCGTTATGCCGTATTTCAGGCTCGCTATGCGGTCCACGCCTACGCCGAAGGCTATCGCCTTCCACTCGTGGGGATCGAGGCCGCAGTTTTCAAGCTCATGTGGGTTGGTAACGCCGCAGCCCAGTATCTCCAGCCAGCCTGTGCCCTTGCAGAGACGGCAACCCTTTCCGCCGCAGAGGGTGCAGGAAATGTCCACCTCGGCCGAAGGCTCCGTAAATGGGAAGTAGCTTGGTCGGAAGCGCATCTTCACGTCCTCGCCGAATACGGTATGTATGAAGGTGAGCAGCGTACCCTTGAGATCTGCCAGGGTCAGGTTTTTATCCACTACGAAGCCCTCCATCTGCATGAAAACGGGGCTGTGGCTTGCGTCCACTTCGTCTACGCGGAACACGCGGCCGGGCATTATGAGCCTGAAGGGAGGCTTGAGGTTCAGCAGTGCCCTCGCCTCCAGCGGGGAGGTATGGGTGCGCAGCACAACGCGGTCGTTTACATAGAAGGTATCCTGCATATCGCGGGCAGGGTGATCCAGGGGCAGGTTCAGCTTTGTGAAGTTATAATCGTCATACTCCACCTCGGGGCCCTCATATGTGGTAAAGCCCATGCCTACCAATGCGTCGCGAATAGCGCGGTAGGTCTGAGTCATCGGGTGCAGATGACCCTCGGGCTGGGCTATCTTGCCGGGCTCGGTAACGTCTATGGCTTCCCGCTCAAAGCGCAGTTCCTGCATCCTTGCGGCGATCTCAGCCTTGCGCCCGCTGAGCTCTTTTTCAAGCTCCTTCTTCACGGCGTTCACAGACTGGCCCACAGAGGCGCGCTCCTCCTTGCTGAGCTTGCCCATGGACTTGAGTATCTCCGTAAGGGAACCGCTCTTGCCAAAAACCGAAACGCTGAGGGATTCGATTTCGGATTCGTCCTTCGCGGCCTTCAGGCGCTCAAGTGTCTCCTGCCTGATCTTTTGAAGTGTCTCGTTCATCTTTCGCTTTCCTCCAAAAAAATATCGCGCCTTGTCCGAAGGGACGAAGGCGCGTTCGTGGTACCACCCTAATTTACCCCGCCATCACGGGGCCTTTAAAGCTGTATCGGGCACACCCGGCCCCGACTACGCACCCTTTCAGGCTTCACCGGGGCGGCTCCGGAGCGAACTCATGCAATGCGCCTTTGCAGGCCCCTCCCAGCTAACAGGGCCTTCTCTGCGGCGGAAAACGCTTTGCTTTTCTCCTTCAACGCCGTTTTATTTACCGAAGTATTTTACCACATTCGTTTTCATACTTCAAGCCGTGTATTCAAGCTATTTTACAAGCTTTTCCATGCGATCCGCAAGGCCACCTATGTCCTCCTCCATGTCCTTTGCCCTATCGGGCTCCGCAGAGAGCAGCTCGGTAGCCGCGAATATCAGGCGCTTGAGCGATGCGCGTATATCGGCCGCCTGCTGCCTGCGCTGCTTTGCCGCTTCCGTTACCTTTTTTGTAGCGGTAGCATACACTTCGCCGGTACCCAGATCGAATTCTTCGAACATCTCCGGCACCTCAATGCTGTAGCCCTTTTCCTGAAGCTTACCCTTCAGTGCGTTTATGGCCTTATCTTCGCCGTGTACAAGGAATATCTTCTTTGGGGTCTCGGGTATCTCGGATACCCATTCCAGCAGCTCGCTCTGATCCGCATGGCCTGAGAAGCCTTCAATCTGCTTTATCGCCGCATTTATTATGACCTGTACGCCAAGTATTTTTACCTTCTTTGCGCCGTCGATGATTATCCTGCCCAGTGTGCCTACCGCCTGATAGCCTACGAACACCACCGTCGCGTTTGCCTTATACAGGTTATTCTTAAGGTGGTGCCGTATGCGGCCTGCCTCGCACATGCCGGATGCGGATATTATTATGTTGCAGCCCTTGAGGTCGTTTATCTCCATGCTCTGCTCCACCGTCTCAGCGATGTGCAGGCTGTCAAACTCGAAAAGGTCGCCGCTTCTGGCCAGCGCCTTAGTCTCGTCATCGTAACAGTCCGCGCCGCAGCCCGCGTATATGCGTGTGGCCTTTATGCCGAGAGGGCTGTCAATATATACCGGCACCTTCTCAAGGCCGGGTACTGTACCATTCACGAGAAAGCGCTTGATATAGTACAAAAGCTCCTGTGTGCGGCCCACGGCAAATGCCGGTATGACTATATTGCCGCCGCGGGCTATACCTTCCCGCAGTATCTCCGCAAATTCCTGCTCCTTTTCGTCGTCGGTGCTGACTGTGTGCAGCCTGTCGCCATAGGTGCTCTCCAGCACGAGGTAGTCCGCGCCCTCCGGGCTTTCGGGATCTTTTATTATGGGCCTGTCGTCGCGGCCTATGTCGCCCGAGAATACTATGCGGGTCTTTTTGCCCCCCTCAGTCACCCATACCTCTATGGCGGCGGAGCCCAACAGATGCCCAACGTCCGTAAACCTTGCCTCCACGCCGGGGCATATCTGTATGATGCTGTCATACCTTACGCCCTTAAAGAGCCTGAGGGAGTTTTCGGCGTCCTGAGCGGTATAGAGAGGCTCTACAAGGGGCTTGCCTGCCCGCTCATTTTTGCGGTTCTGGTATTCAGCGTCCTGCTCCTGTATGTGGGCGCTGTCCGGCAGCATTATCCCGCAGAGCTTTGCTGTGGCCTCGGTAGAGAATATCGGGCCATTGAAGCCGCGCTTTACCAGCAGCGGCACCATGCCGGTATGGTCTATATGCGCGTGGGTTATGAGCAGCGCCTTTATATCCGAAGGTATAAAGGGAAAATCCCCCTCGCCGTAATCGGTATGCGCGTCTTCGCCCTGCCGCATTCCGCAGTCCACAAGTATGCTTCCGCCCTCGAAGGTTATCATGTGGCATGAACCCGTAACAGACCTGGCCGCACCGCAGAATCTTATCTTCATACTAATTCAGAACGCCTCCCGTTTGCTAAGAAAATTATATCCGATAATCATTATGGCTATATTAACGATTCCATTATAGCATATTATTTATCCAATTGGGCGGGTTTGCCAAAAATTCAAAATGCGGTCGTCCGGCATATCCGGGGACCGCATTTAAAACACATTGTATTGATTACTTGCCGGCTCCGCAGCACTTCTTGTACTTCTTGCCGCTGCCGCAGGGACATGGATCGTTGCGGCCGGGCTCCGCCGTCTTTACGAACATCTTGGAGGTGCGGAATTCATGGGTTATCTCCTTGCGGCGCTCGGGGGTAAGGATAGGTTCCCACTCCTTGAGGGTGTACAGCCACTCCGCCTTGCAGTCCAGCATATTGTAGTAAAGCTTTTCAAAGTCGATATTCAGAGTTACCTTGGAGCCGCTCTTAAGGCTGTCCAGCTTTATCTCCTTCTTGAGGCTGCTGTTGATGCCGTCCAAAAAGCCCACAAAGGTGACCTCGTCCATGTTGAATTCCTTGGCAAGATCGGAAAGCTTGCCCTCTACCGTATTGGTATAGTCTCCGAGTATCTTTTTATAATTTTCGGTTTCCGCCGCGAAGTATTCCTTCCAGAACTTCCTCGCAACGCCGGGCTCCTGCTCCTGTACCTGGTCGCAGATTCCCTGCCATTCGCTGTAAAGGCTCATTTTGTTTCTCCCGTTTTATATTTATTTTTGTTCCTCATGTATGAAAGCACAAATCCCCATGTCCTGTCAAGAAATTCTTTTATTTTTCTTTTTTCTTGATCGCCCTGTATTTAGCTACCCAGCCCTCCTTGTTTTCCTGGCGGGTGCGTGCAATGGCGAGAGTGCCGGCAGGTATATCCTCGGTTATGACCGATCCTGCGGCGGTATATACGTCGTCCCCTACGGTGACCGGCGCAACCAGCGCTGTCTGGCAACCAAGGAATACGTTATCGCCCACCTTGCAGCGGTGCTTTTCAAAACCATCATAATTTACGAACACCGTACCGCATCCCATGTTCACGTGGCTGCCCACGTCGGAATCGCCCACGTATGTAAGGTGTGCCACGGAAGTCTTTTCGCCTATGGTTGAGTTCTTTATCTCGACGAAGTTGCCTATCTTGCAGTTTTTGCCTATGTGCGTATTGGGCCTGAGCCTTACATAGGGGCCTACCCTGGCGCCGTCGTCCACTACGGCATCTATGGCCACAACGGCCTGCATATCGCAATTATCGCCTACCACGGTATTATCAAAGCGGCAGCCATTGTATATCCTGCAGCCTTCGCCTATGACAGTCCTGCCGCTCATGTATACGTCCGGGTATATGACTGTGTCCATGCCTATTCGCACGTCGGCGTCTATATATGCCGATTCGGGATCTATAAATGTGACGCCCTTGCGCATGAGGGAAGCGTTTATCTCTCTGCGCAGTATAGCGTTGCAGCACCACAGATCCTCCCTGTCTGCTATCTCCATGCCCTCTATATAAGGTGCGTACACGTCCACCACCGCCATGTTCTTCTTTCGGAGGCAGGATACGTAGCTCTCTATATCGCTCGCATCCATCTTAAGGCACTCTCTCAGCACGCTTATTTCAAAGCAGTACGCCGGGGATATCAGCGTATCCTCGTCGTCCGAAAAGCATATGAGTCTGGAGGCTGAAAAGCCCTTTGCGGCCTCCACCAGCGCCGCCACAGTGCGGTCGGTTATAAGAGGCATATTTCCCGCCATCACCAGCACATAGCCGGTATCCGCGTTTACCGCGCTCATGCCGGCCCTGAGGGCGTCCACCCTGTTGCCCGGCACGTTCTGCTGATAAGCGTAGGTGCAGTCCTTGCCGAAATAATCCTTTACGCTTTCCCCGTCAAAGCCCAGCACCACTATGGGTCTCTCCGTGATATGCTGCTGAACGCTGCGCATTACCCAACCCAGCATGGGCCTGCCGCACAGGTTATGCATTACCTTCTGCTTTTTGGACACCATTCTTTTCCCCTCGCCTGCTGCAAGCAGAATGGCGGTAGTAGCCTTTGCCATTGATATAAGCTCCTTCCTCTGAACAGATTTGTTTATAGTTTATTTAGATTTTACCGTTTCCGACAGCACACGGCCTATGGACTCATGTATGACCAGATCCGCCCTTTTGTCATAAGGCGTTTCACTCTTATTTATGAGCACCAGCCTGTTCCCGCGGTAATAGTCAATAAGCCCTGCAGCCGGGTAAACAGCCAGCGACGTGCCGCCAACTATGAGCATATCCGCCCGCATTATGTGAGTTACGGCGCCCTGAAGCACATCGCCATCCAGGCCTTCCTCATAAAGCACTACGTCCGGCTTTATCACGCCGCCGCAGCTGCATCTCGGCACGGTATCCATATCCATTATATCCTCGGCGGAATAGAATTTGCCGCAATTCATGCAGTGGTTTCTGTATATGCTGCCGTGGAGCTCATATACGTTTTTGCTGCCGGCCCTGGTGTGCAGGCCGTCGATATTCTGGGTAACCACCGCTGTAAGCTTGCCCTCGCGCTCCAGCTGGGCAAGGGCCAGATGAGCGGCATTAGGCTGTACGTCTGTCACAAGCAGCGCGCTTCTATAATACTGGAAGAAGCGCTCGGTGTGCCCCATGAAGAAGCTATGGCTCAGCAGCGTCTCAGGACGTTCGCCGAAACGGCGTATAGCGTCGTATATGCCGTTTTCGCTGCGAAAATCCGGTATTCCGGATTCCGTGCTCACCCCCGCGCCGCCAAAGAACACTATGCGGCCGGAGGAGTCTACCATATTTCGCAATGCTTTGATATGATCTTCCATCCTTCGCACTCCCATGCGCAAAAAGCTTCCCCCGCACGGCAAGGGAAGCAATTCTGCAATTCTACATTAAAAGCACCCAAAGCGCTATGAGCACTACGCCCGGCACGCCAAGCAGCCCGACCAGCAGCGCCGTAAGGGCGGTTATAGGCAGCGTAAAGCCTACCGCGCTGCCGATTATGTTTATTACCAGCAGCACGATAGCGCCCATAACGGCGTTTATCACCAGCTTGAAAAGTATCTTGAGGGGCCATGCGAAGATCTTGCATATGACCCACACCATAAGTATACCTATTCCAAACATGATGAGCGTTTCCAGCATTATATTTCTACTCCCTGTATTTACGCTCCTCTGCATAGCGCTTGAGGAGCAGCATGTATTTCCTTCTCGCAGCCTCCATCTCGAAAACCGCGTAATCCACAAGGTCGGTATCGGATACGCTCTTGAAGTACCTTTCGGCCTCCTGCCACTGTTCCATGGCACGGCGTATATCCTCCGTTTTGCCCTGTTCCCTTTTCTTTTCCTTCAAGCCCAGAAGCATATTGTCTTATCCTCCGTATATGTATTTTCCATATACGGAAAAGTATGCACATTTATCCGGGTTTATATAATCCCACACTTATCCATAAGCTTTACCACGTAATACACGAGGGCGGTATACAGCGGTATCATCACCGCCTGATTTATTAACCTCGCATATACGATCTGCCACGGAGACCCGTAGAGCCACATGAGCAGCAGCGTATTGAGCAGCACACTGCAAACCGTCTGTCCTGAAAACACAGCTACGAATATGCGCTTCAGCGTAGGCTTCTGGCCCTTTACGAAGAACATACCGGGGATCACCCCGAAAAGCGCCCCTATTACTGTGAACCACGGCATATAGGCCCCTTTGGGGAATATCAGCGCCTGCAGAAGGTCTGTCAGTGCCCCTACCGTTCCGCCGTACAGCGGACCATACAGCACCGCCGTCACTATTACCGGCAGCACGCCTAAGCCTATCTTCAGCGTATAACTGCCCAGCGGCATCGCCGGTATGCTGAGCAGCCCTCCCAGCACCACGCCCAGCGCCGTAAACAGCGCGCAATAAGCGAGCCGTCTTGTCCTTGGGTCTACGTTTGCGCTGTTCCTTGTCTTTTCCATAGAACTTACCTCCTTTGATAGTTTTCACCACATAGAGGAGGCAGTTCTCCCTTATGCAGCAGCGGGATGCGGATGCCGCACCGTAAGCCATCTGGCTTTTCGTCCCCGGGACAACTCCCCGTCCCCGGAGCACTGAGTCCGAAGCAATTATCTGCTCTGCCTCGGAACAACGCGCGGCGTCCTACTCTGCGCCTTTTGACTATTCAATTGTTTTTTGCCTTTTGGCTTTATTATTCTACACCTAACGCGCCCGTATGTCCATATTCTGATTTACGACGCGATACGGCCGGCGTCGAGGATATACGTGGCCCTTATCTTCTCGCCCATGGTATCGCTGTCGTTGAAATTAAAATACAGTATCTCCGGTGAATCGCCGGGGAATATGGCTGTGGTTGGCATATCCGCCACTCTGCGGTTCTTGCCCTCAACCAGATCATACACCCAAAGCGTATACGGATACTCATCGTTATTGGAGCTGCCCTCCTCGGCGTTCTCCTCGTCACCCGACAGCCTGTTCTCGAAGTAATACAGCCTCGAACCGTCCCTGGACCATACGAATTCCTGAGCGCCGAACTCGTTGGATACAGGTATGCTGTTGCCTGAATCCATTTCGTATATCCTGAGCTTTTCGCTGCCTGTGCTGGATGCCGCAGCCCCGCTCTCCGCGTTTATAGCCATATATTCCTTATTGCCGGAAAGAGCAAACAGGCTTCCGTAGGTGAACTGCCTGCGCACACCGCCGTCGCACTTTACCCTGTATATCATATCGCCGTTCTCCATGTCACCCTGTACGAAGTATATGCGCCCGTCTGCAAAGGCTATGCTGCCCTCATCCGCGCCGTTCTTTTCCACTATGGAATGGCGCTTGCTCTCATCGGGTACGTCAAAGTCGTACTGATGTATGGTCATGGAATCCGTGCCGCTTACGGCGTAAATCGTAGTTCCTATATCGTCCCACGTATAGGCGCTTACCGAGTCGCCAAAGCCCACATCTGTAAGGTCGGTCAGCACCTCCTCCGCCTCCACGTCTATTATGTAAAGGTTGGTAGCTTCCGCCGCCCGCTCAAGCAGCGCAAGCTTTCTTCCATCGGGAGAAAACTCCGCGCTCTCTATGGTTTCGAAGCCATAGTCCATGAATTCCTCAGATGTGCCGTCATCATTTCTTATGTACAGTCTTTCGCCGGTATAGTCGCCCGAAGCGTCCTTTTCCTTTATACGTTTTGTATAAAGTGCGCCGCCTCCCGCGCGTTTCGGTATTTGTGTCAGATACCACCCATCGGGTATGAGCACCTCTGCGCTCTCCACATTGCCATCCGTGCTGCGCAGAACATTTTGGGAGTAAGCGGCTTTGTATACAAGCGTATCGTCATACTGGGGCAGCTTATGCTTATCCGCCTCTATTATGGTCCACTCCTCCTGGACGGCGGAGATGTTTTTATCGACTATGTCTTTAATAAACATCTCGGCTGCTATGTCTGAATCCATAACGCCTGATATAAGCAGTACGTCGCACTTATCCGCGTCCAGCGTAGGGGTAAGGCCGTCAGCAGTCAGCTTGCCCTCGCAGTAGTCGTCATAGGCGTTCGCCGTGACCTGATACTTGGGTTTTTCATTCTTCTTTTTCTTTTTTTCCGCCTCCGCTACGGGCTTGATCTCTATCTCCAGCACATTGCCGCTGGCGAAGGCCTTGAACGCGGGATCGGCGGAAAGCTGAAAATATATGCACGCCTTCTTCTCCTCCATGATCCTGTGCACAAAAGCTCCCTGGACACAGCCTGTGCATTCAGTTTCCGTCCGGGCAAAGTCGGCATACTCCAGGTCGTTGAACTCCACCGCCAGCCTTGAAGGGTAACCCAGCCTGTACACCTTATACGCCGGCACCGTGGAGGCCTCCGCCTCCTCGCTGCCGCCGCTCATACGGCTGCCCACATAGAACTCCAGCCTTATGCGCACAACATCGCCCTCACAGGACACGGTGACGGACTTTGCGTTGGCGTTCTGAAGGGCGGCGCCGCCCGCAAGCTCCCCGTCCGTACAGTAGCCCTTGTAGGGATCCTCCTTTGCTTCGCAGCCTGCCGCAGATATTGCGGTCATTATAAGTATGAGCGCCATAAGCGCCGCGATTATACGATTCACGGGCTACCTCCATAAACGGTTTTATAAAACTTTAGTTGATTATACCACGGGCAGTATATTTCGGCTATGTGCCATATATAATTTAAAGTTTGTTTATAATTATCATTTGAAAAGTGTTTCATTCCCCATTGCAATTTGGTATAATTATCTTCGAATAGATATGCAAAGTCAACGGCGGCGGCTGCAATATGCCCCCTTGTCCCTTGACCACAACCTTGTAGGAGGATTTTTATATGATATGTAAGGTATGCGGCACCAACAATGAGGACTACCTCGAGTACTGCAAAAAGTGTTCCGCTCCCCTGCACGGCAGCGACAATGCCGATAACGGCGCAGAGGCTCCCGCCTCCCCCCGCAGCTTCGTTCGCTCACCCGTTTGGGCAAAACCCGAATTCAACGCCAATACTATTTCAGAAAACGATATACCCGCGGACTTTTTGAACGGCAAGGCCGAGGAGACGGTTCAGCCCGCTCAGCCCGCTCAGCCCGTTCAGCAGCCCCGTCAGTCCGCAGTACAGTCCGGCCCCGTCTGCCCCAAGTGCGGCGCACGGCTTATTGAAGGCCAGCGTTTCTGCAACTCATGCGGCGCAAGGATAGGCGACGCCGTATCTGCCGCAGCAGTATCCGCCGCTTCTTCCGCCTGGTCCGGTTCATATTCCACCCCCCAGCAGCCATCCAAGAGCGGTATAAAATATGCCGATCCCATAGACGACAGAATGTTCTCTTATGACTACACGGAGACCGACGACAGGCGCAGCAAGCGCGCCGGCGGCAATAAGAAGGCTGCTCCGGCACAGCGCCCCGTCTCCCGTACCGCTCCGCGCGCCTCCGCCCCCAGGAAGAGCCAGCCCTCCCGCCGCAGGAGGAGCAGCCTCAACATCAAGCTTCTGGCCATGATACTTGGCGGCATACTGCTGCTTGGCGCTATCGTATTCGGCGTAATCAAGCTCGTAAGCGGCGGAATAGGATCCGGCAAGTCCTCCGTCACCGGCGAAGCAAAGATTGAGGAGACTACCACCGCCTCCGGCGATAAGGCTTACAACATCACCGTGTACGCCAAGAAGAAGAGCATAGTGCGCTTCGAAGGAGGCTCCATTGTAAAAGAGGAACCCATATCCGGCAAGTCCGTCACCTTTGGCATTCCCGAGCAGCTCTGGATCCCCAGCGAGCCTGTGGATCCCGATGAACTCACCGCAGACGGCTACCTGGCGGTTACCCCCAATATTACCGTCATAAATAAGAAGGGCGAAAGCGAACCCGTTACCTTTGCCAACCCCATACTTATAAGTATACCGGTCATAGACATGACTGTTACCAGCCCCAACACCGAGAATTTCTCGGTCAGCAACCCGGTCGTTGAGATAGCGGGCGTTGTGCAGGATACCACCGCCGGCATATACGTAAACGATGAGGCCGTTCCCGTGGATGAGACAGGCTCCTTCACCTATACCTACACCATAACCGAGGCCGGTACCACCACCCTCAACGTGGAGGCCCGCAAGAACGGCTATGCCATCAACCGCAAGACCTTCACCGTCGACTACAACACTGCCGGCGGCGGCACCACCGCGCCCACAGGCGGCGGAACTACCGCAGCGACCACGCCCGCCAAGGTCGGGGATGCAAAATCCATCTACTATGCCAACACCGATGGTATAAACGTCCGCGCCAACGCGGTCGATACATCCGACGTACTCGGCCAGCTGGGCGGCGGCGATAAGGTTTACGTTATAAGCGCGGACAGCAACGGCTGGTATAAGATCGCCTACAACAACACCACGGCTTATGTTTCCGGCAAGTATCTCACCAAGGTGAGCGACATCGCCTCCTATACCACTACCAGCGCCACCGTAAACACCGACGGCCTCAACGCAAGGCTCTCGCCCAGCACCAGCGGCACCGCCATGATGCAGCTTGCAAACGGCACCGCGGTCGCTTTCGTCAAGGATATGGGCAGCGGCTGGAGCATGATAGAGTACAACGGCAAGATACTATTCGTATCCCAGCAGTACATCACCAAGAACTGATTTAAAGATACTTTACATGGGGCGGCGGAAACGCCGCCCTGATCTTTACCCTGAAATGAGGAGCAGACAGCATGAAGCTTTGGGGAACCGTTCGTAAGAACAATGAAATAATACGACAGCACACGATCGAATACGCTGGGCTTACGCGCGGCATGGCAGAGGGCTGGGACGAGCTCATAGGCCCGCTCTGCCACGAGCTTGATCTCTCCCGCCCCGTTATGCTCAAAAAGCATTTAAAGGAGCTGGAGGACTTCTCCCGCGTGGTGTTCCGTGCAGACGACTTTATGGAGCCGGTGGATTTCGATAAGTTTGAAATAGAAATATTTTATCCAAAGAAAAAATAAAAGCCATTATTTCCCTCGTATTATGTGTATCCTGCCGGGCAGAATAAGCCCATCAAAGCAAAGGAGTTTTAAGGAGACATCATATGGATACACTGGCACTTATACTCGTCATCATAGGCGCGCTGAACTGGGGTCTGGTAGGCCTCTTCCAGTTTGACCTTGTGGCCAGCCTCTTTGGCGGCATGAGCGGCACCTTCGCCCGCATTATCTATACGCTTGTAGGCCTTGCAGGAGTATGGGGCATATCGCTGCTGTTCCGTCGTGACGGCATACGCCACCACGATGACAGTGCAGACTGACACTTACGCAAAATAAAAAGGCGCTCTATGCGCCTCTCAGAGTGTCAAAAAAGTGGCTGGACGCCACTTTTTTGAGTTTTTTCATTCGGTGCTTACACCTATGGCGCGGCCAGCACCGAATGCAGGGAAAGCCTTGCTGCGCAAGGGCTTTTGCGGATTTGCCGCGCATGTCGCCAAATCCGAGTAAAGCCATAAGGGGCTGCGGCCCCTTATCAACCCCGGGGTTTTTCGACAGACTGAAAGGCGCTCTTTGCGCCTCTTTATTTTTGCTTTTATTTTAGATAGGTACTCATGTACTCTTTTCTTATTTCTTCCGGCACCAGCCTGCCGCCTGTGGCCCATGGGATATGTATGGCGTTTTGCATCTTATCCTCAAGGCCGTGCCGCCTTATGTATTCCTCCCCTTCCCTTGAACAGAGCTTCATAGGGCCTTCAAACGCGGCGCAGGAGGAAGGCTCTATGAATATGCCCTCGGTATCCAGCAGCGCCCGCATATAATCGTACAGCTTATAATCCTCCACAGTCATTTCGCCCGCAAGCAGCGTCTTCATTACGCCGCCCACGAAACCTGAGGGTCTGCCTACTGCAAGTCCGTCGGCGTGAGTTAGCCCTGTAAGGCCCACGTCCTGCACGCATATCTTATTGTTCAGTCCGCTTGCCATGCCAAGCAGCATGCAAGGCGCCTGAGTAGGCTCTACGAAGAATACATGAGCATCGTCCCCAAAGAGCAGCCTGAGCCCGAAAGCTATGCCGCCCGGTGCGCCGCCTACACCGCAGGGTATGTAAGCTATCAGCGGCCTGTTTTCGTCTATCTCTATGCCCATATCCTCAAGCTGTGCCTTCAGCCGCTTAGCCGCTACTGCATAGCCCAGGAACAACGCGACGGAATTCTCGTCGTCCACAAAGTAGCTCATGGGATCGGCGTCGGACAGCTCCCTGCCCCGCTTCACCGCCTCTGAATAGTCCGACTTATACTCCACTACCTTCACGCCTTTGCTTCGCAGCAGCTCCTTCTTCCACTGCTTGGCATCGGCGGACATGTGTACTATTACCTTATATCCTACCGCCGCACTCATTATTCCTATGGAAAGGCCAAGGTTTCCGGTAGAGCCCACCTGCACGGTGTACTGCGAAAACACCCTGCGGCACTCGTCGCCGGCCAGCTTCGCATAGTCGTCGTCATATCCACTGAGAAGGCCCTTTTCGAGGGCGATCTCCTCTGTGTGCTTTAGTATCTCGTATATGCCGCCCCGTGCCTTTACGGAGCCTGCAATGGCAAGGTCGCTGTCCCGCTTAAGGAGCAGCCTGCCGCCTATGCCGCCGCCGTGTCCGTTGAGCCGCTGCCTCATATGCTCGACCTCGGTGAGAGGGGATTCTATAATGCCGCCGTTGCCTGCAGTTTCAGGGAAACAGAGCATTATGAAGGGTGCGAAGCGCCTGAGACGCGCCTCGGCGTCGTCAACGTCCGCCATGGTAAGGCTGATGCCTTCAAATGCGGCGTCCCGGCACCGAAGGCCCGGATTAAACCAGATGACCTCCTCCGCCTTTGCAACGCGCTCGATTACAGGATCTTTTTTTATAAGCTCGCTAAGCTGCATATAAAGCTCCTCTCTAAAAGAGTATTGTTTATTTACGATACCTCGTTTGCCCTTTCACGTACGTAGTCAAGTGCCTCCCAGAGCTGAGTGTCCTCCTTCTGGTGGTTCTTTACGAGTTCCGGTATGGCCATTCTGTGATACTGCTCCGGCAGCTCCATTAAAATATCTGGTGAAATTCCCACGCCGTTTATGTTGTTGCCGTTGGGGGTGTAATAAGCGTCGGTAGTGATCTTGAGCCAGCCGCCGGTGGATTCTATGTATGACGTGGTCTGCACAACACCCTTGCCGTATGTGTTGGTCCCCACAACTACGCCTATCTCGTTTTCCTGTATAGCCGCCGCAAGTATCTCGCTGGCCGATGCGGAGTTCTCATTCACTATAACCGCTACAGGCACGCCTATGGCGCTGCCCTTGCCGTTATATACCGTTTCCTCAGTGGAATCCGTAGGGCCAACGCTCACGATGCGCATGCCCTTGCCCAGCAGTATCTCGCCTACCCTTACGACTATATCCAGCGAACCGCCGGGATTGTTGCGCAGGTCTATCACAAGCGACTTCATGTTGCGGCTCTTAAGATCCTTTATTGCATTCTCAAACTCGTCTGCGCAGTTGCCGGTGAACATGCTCACATAAATGTATCCGGTCCTGTCGTTAAAGAGGGCTGAATCCACGTGCTTTACTGTTATGTTGCCGCCGGTGACCGTTATATCAAGCGTCTCGCTGCCCCGCAGTATGGAAAGCTGCACGCCATCAGCTTTCTTTGCGTCTATCAATGCCCTTAGATCGTCCTGATCCATATTCGCCACGTTGGTTCCGTTCACGGCGGTTATGATGTCGCCCACCTTTATGCCGGCGCTCTCCGACGTACTGCCTTGATAGACCTCAAGCACCTCGGAACCCGTCTCGTTCGGCTGACCTACCAGCAGGCCTATGCCGTAGTACTCTCCGTTTATGGCGGCAAGGTACTCCTCGTACTCCTCGGCGGTGTAATATCTGGCGTATGGATCGTCGAGCGTGTCCAGCATGCCGTTTGCCGCCCCCGCTATCATCTTTTCCCGGGAGGGCACCTCGGCGTAGTATTCTTTTTCAATGCTGTCCATCACGTCGTCCAACGCCGCTATCTGGCTGAACTCAGAGTATTCTTCAGCCGACATCACCACCCTGTCTCCAGACGTCCTGTTCATTATGATCATGGTAAGCGCGGAGGATATCAGCGCTATGACAAGCACTCCCGCTACCGCGTATAGTATCGTCCTTGGAAAGGACCTCATTGGCAATTACCTCCGAAAATAATTGGCTTCGCCACCTCATTGTTATGCGTATTTTACCAATTTTATCTATGTTAGTCAAATAAAGGGCGCCCAAAGTGTCTTTTTACACCACTTTGCGGCAAAAAAACAGCCCGGCAGGTAATTCCTCCCGCTTTGGTAAAATGCTTGTTTTCCATAAGGACAAGCGGTATCATATCTTTAGTAAAGTATAAAAAGTCCCTCTTTCTATTGAAGGAGAGGGCAAAGGAGCAGCTATGGCAAAGCAGGTATTGCACAAGCATTTCAAGGATATCGAGGTCTCCACGTTAGGATTCGGAGGAACCCGATGGGCCATGGAGGAGGGCAATAACGAACGTATCGACCGCAAAAAGGGCTTTGCCCTGATAGATGCGGCATTGGAACGGGGCATCAACTATTTTGACACGGCCCACGCCTATCTCAAAGGAGATTCTGAGCGGATCTTTGGCGAGGCGCTGACCCGCCATCCCCGTGAAAGCTATCTCCTGGCCAGCAAATTTCACGCCTCCCACTGCAAGGACCTGGAGGGAATGTTTGAGGAGCAATTAAAGCGTTGCAGGGTCGAATACTTTGATTTCTATCTTTTCCATTGTGTGTGCGAGGTGACGCTGCCTCTCATTATGGACGAAAATGCCCGATATCTGGAATTCCTGCTGAAGCAGAAAGAAAAGAGTCGCATCCGCTATCTGGGCTTTTCCGCCCATGCGGAGCCGGACAACCTGCGTAAATTTCTTCAGTGGTACGACGGCTATGATATGGCTCAGATCCAACTGAACTATGTGGACTGGACGCTGCTGAAAGCGAAAGAACAGTATGATATCCTTCTGGAGCACCAGCTTCCCGTATGGGTCATGGAACCGCAGAAGGGCGGGCGGCTGTCCACGCTGAATGAACGAGCGGCAGCTATCCTGAAAGCGGCGGAGCCGGAGCGCTCCATTCCCTCTTGGAGCTTCCGCTTCTTGCAGGGCTTGCCCATGGTGCAGACGGTGCTCAGCGGCATGACCACTATGGAACAGATAGAGGACAATGTAGACACGTTCTCGCGGCAGGAGCCGCTGAATGAACAGGAGCTGGATACGCTCTGGCAGGCCAAGGACGCCTTTATGGGCACGTTAGGCGTGCCATGCTCCGGCTGCCGCTACTGCTGCGACACCTGCCCTGCGGGGCTGAATATTCCTCTGCTGATCCAAGGCTATAACGAGCAGCGTGTCAGCGGAGAGGGGTGGCGCCTGTCCAATCTGAAGTGGGCCAAGGGGCCGGAGGAATGTCTCCATTGCAACACCTGCCGGCAGTATTGCCCTCAGCGTATTGACATTCCCGAAGTCCTGGCACAGTATGCAGCGCTGCGTGCCGCTTTATAACATAGTGCTCACAGCCGCCCCATCTCCTGCGCCCGCTTCCAGTTGCGAAAGGCGGAGGGATGTTTGGAGATAACGAATACGTATATCAAAACGAAGATTGGATACAGCAGCAAAATCAGCCTAAAGGTGATATCATACCCGTATTTGGTATTCAGTATGCCGGCGATCAGGCCACCGAAAGCCATCGGCACATCCCAGCCCATGGAATAGGTAGAGGCGGCAGTCCCCCTCCTCTCAGGCGGGACTATCCGAACAGACATGATCTGGAAACCGGTCACCACAAAGCCATAACCAAAGCCCATAAGCACCGCGCCCATGCAGACAAGGATCTGGCTCTCCGCAAAGCTGACGGCGGAAACCCCCAAAGTAAAAAACAGGGCGCTGGAGTAAACCAGAGGAGCCTCTCCCCAGCGGTCGCTGATCTTTCCAACGAAAAGCCGCGAGATAAATGTGCCGCAAGCCTGAAAGGTATAGAACAGACCCGGCCGATTCATCACGCCGCGTTGGATGAGGAACAGTATCAAATACGGGCTGATAGCACCGCTCCCCAAGGCGATGATCGCTTCCAATATTGAGGCGGGCAGGGCATTTTTTTCATATAACAGGTTTCTGAAGCTTTCCTGCCGGAAAGGTGTGATATGCTCCTTCGGGATCTCTCGGAAATTAAATTTCCGCAGCAATAGCAGAGCCAGCAGGCTCGCCACGGCAACCGCACCGAAAAGGCCCCAGACATTGTGCTTTTCCCACAGCCACAGGCCCAGACCCGGCCCTATCGCATTTGCCAGGGAGTTGCAAAATCCAAGATATCCCACGCCCTCGTTGAAGTTCCCTTCGTTCAGCGTGTCATAGGCATTAGTCGTGACGCCTGTGGTAGCAACGGCGGAAAGTAAGCTGGTAAGGAGCCGATCCAGCGCGATCAGTGCCATTGAAGAGGCAAAAATATAACCAAAGGGCAGGCACACCAGCCCTACAAGGCATAACATCAACAAGCTCCGGCGGCTGCGGTGATCCAGATACCAGCCGGCAAAGGGCCGCATCAGCAGCGCTCCGAAGGCATTGAGGTAATGCAGCACGCCAATGGTCATATCCGTTCCGCCGCGAAAAAAGAGATAGAGCGAAAAGCTGCTGGCTAAAAGATTTCCCGTCAACAGGAGCAGCAGGTGTGCCAGCAGGACACGGCAGTAATCAGACGTCCAAAGCTGGGAGCGCTGTCCGTTCATAGTCCTCCCCTTTCTGTGAATCCACGCATCGTTAAAATCGGGTCAAAAGACCCGTCAATGCGCCGCCGGCAATATAGGCTGCCGGGCGGCGCTTGTATTCATATAATACCGGCAGATCGAAGCATTCGACCCCGTTATTTTGCTTTTCTACATCAACAGTTTCTGTCCCAGTGTAATGAGCAGGGGCATAGTCAAAGCGGAAAGCGCCGTTTGCAGCGAAACAACGTTGGCTGCCGCCGCTTCGTCATGGCGGCAAAAAACCGCCATCATGGTAGTAACGCTTGCCGCAGGCGCACAGGTCGTAATCATTGCCACCATGGCGACGACGCCACGAATGCCGGTGAGGTGCAGCGCCAGCACCAGCAACAGCGGAAATACCACCAGCCTCTCTATCGTGGAAATCCAAACAGCGGCGCTTTTTAGCACGATACGCGGATCCGAATGGGCCATGCGGCAACCTATAACGATCATGCCGAGGGGCGTGTTCAGCGGAGAAAAAGCATCCACTACCGCATCAACCGCAGCCGGCAGAGAGGTCGAGGTCAAAAACAGCAAGGCGCCGACCAACGTTGAAAGAACTCCCGGATTTAGAAAGGCCTTTTTCAGCGGGAGCTTTCCCCCGCCCACACTGCTCATTAGCGCATAGCCGTAGGTCCACGTCTCAATATTGAACAAAGCCACCACGACGCTGCAATAAAAGACCCCTGTTTTCCCGTAAAGCGCCTTCACCAATGGCAGGCACATAAAGCCGACGTTAGCAAAAATGGCGGCAAAGCGCATCACGCTGCGGTAGCCGATATCGGCATGGCGAATGGTCAGCTTCGTCACTGTGACCATGACCGCAAAGGTGAGTATTACGATTAGCGCCGTCTGCTTTAATCCCGTCCAGAGGATAGCCTCAAAGGGCCGTTGGAGGGCAGAGATCACCACGGCCGGCGTGGCCACATACAGCGCCAGTGCAGAAATGGCATTTTCCCCTTCCGCAGAAATCAGGTTGGCCTTGCTCAGCGCAAAGCCAACCAGTATGATCGCGGCCAGCAGCAGGATCTGCTGCGTCACACAAATAAAATTTTCAGCCATAACTTATAGCTCAATAAGCTCATGGGAAACTGAGATAAGATTCTCGTTACCATCCTCGTTTATTATGATCTGATCCTCAATGCGGCAACCGCCCCAGCCCGGAATGTAAAGACCGGGTTCAATGGTCGTCACCACATTCGGCTTGTAAACCGCGGTAGCACCGGGACGGATAAACGGCACCTCGTGAACAAACATGCCGATCCCGTGACCAACGCCATTGTAGTGATATTTATAATAGGGACCGTCCTTGATGGCGCGGACGGATGCCTCATAGACGTCGCCAGTTACAGTACCGGCCTTCATAATGCTGATAGAATCCTCTATCATCTCTTTAACAAGGCCGTAAACCTCTTTCTGCTTATCGCTGGCCTTGCCCACCACCACGGTGCGGGTCATATCGCTCATATAGCCGTTGAACTGGCAGCCGTAATCCATCAGAACGAAGTCTCCGTAATGCACTGTGCGGTCGGAAGGGATGCCGTGCAGCAGACTAGTATTGGGACCGGAAATGAGGATGTTGCCATAGGGCTGGGTATCCGCACCCTCCATGACCATATAGGCGGAAAGTTTGGCCGCCAGCTCCTTCTCCGTGACGCCGACCCTTATATCGTCAAGTATGCGCCAGAAGGCCCGGCACGATATTTCGCAGGCGTTGCGGAGATACTCGATCTCCTGCGGTGTCTTGATGCTGCGCAGCTCCTCCACCACGCCCTGGGTGGGAACCAGCTCGATGTCTACGAGCTTTCTCAGCTCGCTATATTCGCCAAAGCTGAGAACGTCACTCTCAAAGGCGAGCGATTTGATATTGTTTTCTTTTACGATAGAAGCCAAGGCTTTTATCACGCTGCCGCCGACTGCGCGCCAATTCACAAGGGTGAAGTCAGGAGCCTCGATCTCGGCCTGCTCGGTATAGCGGGGATCAGTGATCAGGAAACCACCGTTTGCCGTAACCATCACACAAGTATCTGCGCCCTTAAAGCCGCTGATCCAACGAACGTTCGCCTGCTTCTTCAGAAATAGGGCATCGGCGACATTCTCTTTGAACCAAGGAAGAATTCGCTCATTATACATCTTCTCATACCCTCCTCTTTAAATTATTCACAGAGGAGCAGCAAGGCGACGGTGCGTCTGCTGCTCCCTTTTTTACCTATTCAGCAAAGGCTTTTTTTACTGAACCGCGTTGAGATCACTGGGCCCAATGGACGCGGGCCATCTGATATATGTTTGCATCCTCCATGACAAGCTGGTTGCTGTGCGCAATGGCGTTAATTACGGCGTACATGGCGACGGAAGGAACGTCCTCCATGTATATCTCTATAAGCTCCCTATAATAGCCCTTGCGCGCCTCGACGTCGCTGGCGCTGTTGCCCAGTGCGATGAGCTCGTCGGCCCTGGGGTTGTTGTAGCGGCCATAGTTGCCGGACATACCGATACAATTGGAATTCATATAGATACCCACAGCCGAGCCGAAGTCGAAGGAGATGTCAGACCAGCTAAAGGGGCAGATCTCCACCTCGCCGTTGATGAGCTGATCCAGGAACGCAGAGCGCTCCATGGTGTCCACCTTGGCGTCCAGGCCTATGGCGCTCAGAGAGCCCTGAAGCCATACGGAAAGCGTCTGATAAGGCTCGGTATTGTAGGACTTAATGGTGACGGTCTTACCTACGTTGCCGCACTCTTCCACCAAGGCCCTGGCCTTTTCCACGTTGTATTCATAGGTGTGGGAGGGTACAAAGTCGGGGTTGCCGGTGACCTGTTCGCCCAGATCGCAGGGATAGGTCACGACCTTGCCCTGGCCGTTGCCGCAGACCTCGAGGGCCTCTTCCTTATTTATGGCATAAGCCACGGCACGGCGCATGCGCACGTCGGAGAATACCTCGCTCTCGCAGTTCATGTAAACAGACTCGTTGCGGCAGGAAAGCGCCTCGCTGATGGCGACGTTGTCGGCAGTCTTTACGGTATCCAGAGCCACGCCGGACAGGGGGTTGAAGTACAGATCCAGCTCGCCGGTCTGCAGCGCCACCACGGCGGCGTTCACGTCGGAGACAGGCACATACTTCAGGTGGGTCAGATCGGGCTTGTCGCCATAATAATCGTCGCGAGCCTCGAATTTAACATATTCGTTTTCCTTCCAGTCGGTAATTACATAAGGGCCGGAGGAAACGACGCTCTCGGCAGTCTTTCCGTAGTCATCGCCATACTTTTCCATGGCAGCCTTGGAGAACACGCTGCCATACTGTGAGCTGCTCATAATGGAAAGGCGGGAAGCGTCTGCAGCGGAGAAGTGGAATACGGCTGTCTTTTCATCCACAGCCTCTACGTCGTCCAGGGTCTTGTACAGCCAGGACCAGTTGTCGCACTGATCGCGGACGTACTCATAGGACCACTCCACGTCCTCGGCCGTGATATCGGTGCCGTCGCTGAACTTGGCGTCGGGATTTATATGGAAGGTGTAGGTCAGGCCGTCCTCGGAGATCTCCCAGGACTCGGCAAGCTGGCCGCAGAATTTTCCGTTGACCTTGCGCACTAAGGCGTCGTAGACCTGATCGAGGGCCTGAAGGTCATTTTGGGCGGTAACGTATTTCACGTTGAAGTTGGTGATCAGGCTGGCGGAGCCGTAAACGACCTCGCGGTCGTGATCGATGGCGGCGTCGCTGCCGTCAGCTTTGCCGTCGCCGCTGCTGCTGCAGGCGACCAGACTCAAGCTCATCACCATGGCGAGGGCCAGGCAGAGCAGCTTTTTTGCGTGTTTCATTTGTTTTCCTCCAAATTGTGTTTTTTATGCATTACTGCAATTTATATCACCGGCTGGGCCGGTAATATCCTTTCTTAGCCGTTGCAGCGGGTGCAGGCGACCTTGTGCCCCCCGCCGATATCCACGAGCTTGATCTCGCCGGCGTTACACTTCTCCGTGCAATACTCGCAGCGCTTGGCAAAGCGGCAGCCTGGAGCGGGGTCGATGGGGCTCGTCACCTCGCCGCGTATGAGCTTGCGGTCCGAATTGGCGCCTATGACGGGCTTGAGTATCGCGTCCAGCAGAGCCTTCGTATAAGGATGCTGCGGATTGGCAAAGAGCTCGTCCGCCTCGGCGATCTCCACGCACTGACCTAAGTACATGACCATGATAACGTCGGAGATATGTTTTACCACCGCTAGGTTGTGGGTGATAAACATATAGGTCAGGCCCAGATCCTGCTGCATATCCATGAGAAGGTTCAATATCTGCGCCTGGATGGACACGTCCAGCGCCGAGACCGGCTCGTCGCAGACTATAAACTTCGGGTTCAGCGCCAACGCCCGGGCGATACCGATCCTCTGGCGGCGCCCGCCGTCCAGCTCGTGGGGATAGGAGTTGATATACCTCTGGGCCAGGCCCACCGTGTCCATCAGCTTCTGCACCCTGTCCAGTATCTCCGCCCTGTTGGCGCAGACATGGTTCTGGATCAGCGGCTCGGCGATAAGCTCATAGATAGACATGCGGGGATCCAGGGAGGAGTAAGGGTCCTGGAAGATCATCTGCACCTTCTTGCGGACCTCCTTGAACTCGCGCTTGGAGCACTTTACGATATCCTGGCCGTCAAAATGTATCTCGCCGGAGGTGGCCGGGAGCAGGCCCATGACCACGCGGCCCAGCGTAGACTTGCCGCAGCCGGATTCTCCCACAACGCCCAGGGTCTTGCCCTCCGGGATCTCTAAATTCACGCCGTCCACCGCGTGGAGGAAGCGTCCGTTGCCAACCTTAAAATATTTTTTCAGGTCAACCGTTTCGACCAAATTTCCCATCGTTAACCTTCTTTCCGGAATCGGTTGCAGAATATCCTGTGACCGTCCTCTTCATAAGTATAGGGGGTACCGTTTACACACTCCTCCGTGCAGTAGGGGCAGCGTGGGCTGAATTTGCATCCCGCCGGCAGGTTGGTGGGATCCGGCATGAGCCCGTCGATGGGATGGAGCCGGTCCGTCTTTTCATCCAGATTGGGGATGGCGTTAAACAGGCCCACCGTGTAAGGGTGGTGATCGCCGGGATCAAATATGTCCCTCGCCGTGCCGTACTCCACGATCTCGCCGGCGTACATGACCGCCACCTTGTCGCAGGTCTCGGCCACCACGCCCAGATCATGGGTGATCATTATCATGGAGGTGCCGAGCTCGTTCTTCAGGTTTTCCATCAGCTTCAGTATCTGCGCCTGTATCGTTACGTCCAGCGCCGTGGTGGGCTCGTCGGCGATCAGTAGCTGCGGCTGGCAGGCCAGCGCGATGGCAATGACTATGCGCTGCTTCATGCCGCCGGAAAACTGGTGGGGGTATTCCTTCTTACGCTCGGGCGGAATGCCGACAAGCTTGAACAGTTCATCTACGCGGGCGTCCAGCTCTTCCTTTGATCTTTTGTCGAGATTGTGTATCTCCAGGGATTCCAGCACCTGATCGCCCACGGTCAGCGCGGGGTTCAGCGCCGTCATGGGATCCTGGAAAATAATGGAGATCTCAGCGCCGCGAACATGGCGCATCTCGGGGATCGTTTTCTCGAGCAGGTTTTCTCCGCGGAACCTGATTTCGCCGCCTAAGACACGTCCCGTGCGCTCCGGCAGCAGGCGCAGGAGCGTCAGGGCTGTGGTGGTCTTGCCTGCGCCCGTCTCGCCCACCAGGCCGATGGTCTCCCGCTCTCCCAGCGTGAAGCTGATGCCGTTGACCGCATGGACCGTGGCCTCATCCGTCTTATATACGACCCGTAGGTCCTTTACTTCCAACAGAGTATTTTCTTCCATTTTATCACCCTCCTTAGTCCTTCAGCTTCGGATCCAGAGCATCGCGCAGGCCGTCGCCCATAAGGTTCATGCTCAGGGCGGTAAGACCTATGGCGAGGCCGGGGAACACCACCATGTAGGGATACATGGTCATGAAGGTTTTAGCCTCGTTCAGCATAGCGCCCCACTCCGGAGCCGGCGGCTGAATACCCATGCCCACGAAGCTGATGCCGGCGGCGGAAATAATGGCGCCGCCTATGCCCATGGTGGCCTGCACTATAATGGGACCCATGGCGTTAGGCAGTACGTGGGTCATGATGATCTGGAAATCGGAAGTGCCGCAGGAACGTGCCGCCTCGATATAGGTCTGCCCCGTTACGCCGAGGACCGAGGAGCGTATTATGCGGCAATACCAGGGGACGTTGGAAATGGTCATGGCCAGCAGCACGTTTACAAGGCTGGAGCCGAGCGCCGCCACTATGGCCAGGGCCATCATCATAGAAGGTATGCACATGATGGAGTCCAGCACGCGCATCATGATAGCGTCAAAGCGTCCGCCGACGTAGCCGCATACGGCGCCGAGCAAGCCGCCCAGCACCACGCCGATGGCTACGGAGCCGAAGCCCACCAGCAGTGAATTGCGGGAGCCGTGGACGATACGGGCGAAAAGGTCGCGGCCGTAGTTATCCGTGCCGAACCAATGCTCTGCGTTGGGGGACAGCAGGCGGTCGGCCGCCACCTGTGTGGTGGCCACGCTGTAATTTACGATCGCATCTGCAAAAATAGCTACTAACAGGATCAGCGCGAAAAGGATCATGCCGAAAACGGCTAACTTGTTTTTGCGGAAGCGGCGCCATATTTCGCCGGCGCGGCTCTTCTTTTTTATCGTGGGCTGCTGCACGGCAGTCCCGTTCACAGTATTAGTCATATCGCTTTTCCCTCCTTCATCAGCGCTTCAGATAGCGGGCCTTGATCTGCGGGTCGATGAAGCCGTACAGGATATCCACCACCAGCATGACCAGCGTATAGCAGACCGCCAGGATAACTATTGCGCCTATAACGACGGGTATATCCTTGCTGCGGATAGAGGTCAGGATCAGCGTGCCGACGCCGTTGAGGGTGAAAACGGCCTCCATGGTCACGGTACCGCCGAGCAGGACGCCGAAGTTCATGCCGACCATGGTGACGACCGGCATCAGCGCGTTGCGCAGCGCATGGCGGCAGATGACCACGCCCTCCTTTTGGCCCTTAGCCCTGGCGGTGCGGACATAGTCCATGCGTATACATTCCAAAAGTGAGGTGCGCGTCATGCGAAGCTGGGATGCTATGAAGGAGCAGGCCGTTGTGAACCATGGCAGTATGAAATGCTTAAAGGTACCCGTGCCGTAAGATGGGAGCCAGCCTAACTTCAGCGAAAACAGCAGTATGAGCATCATGCCTATCCAGAAAGCCGGAAAGGACGCCAGCATCATGGCAAGCGTGGTCCCCATGGCGTCCCAGAAGGTGTATTGCTTCACCGCGGCCAGCACGCCCAGCGCGACGCCTATCACCACGCCTATCAGCGTGGCGCCGGCAGCCAGCGTCACCGTTACCGGGAAGCGGGCCATAACGGTCTCGAACACGCCCTTGCCGCTGAGCCAGCTATTGCCGAGGCTGCCGTGGCAAAGATCCCAAATATACTTCGCGTAGCGGACCGTAAAGGGCTTATCGTAGCCTAACTCGGCGTTCTTCGCCGCCACGGCCTCCTCGCTGGCCATCTGACCGAGGATCAGGTGACCGGGGTCACTGGGCGTCAGATCCAGTATGAAATAGACGACGAACACTATTATCAGGATCGTCGGGATCAGCGCCAGCAAACGCTTAAGAACAAATTTCCCCATGTGTTTTTTTCCTCCTAATGTTTACACATCTCTCCTACCGGAGACATAAAACTCAGTTGCGATGATAGAGCACACTTCCCTCGCCTATGGTGTAGACCACATGCGCCCCCATGTCCGTACCTGGCAGGCCTTTGAACACGGCAAAATTTGCGTACTTTCCCACTTCGATACTGCCCAGCTCTGCATCCAGACCGATAACTTTGGCGGGATTGATAGTTATCATGCGCATTACACGAATGGGATCGGCTCCTTCTCGAACGGCCTGCTCGGCATGGCTGAGCAAGCTATCCAGCCCTTCCAACGGCGAGTCCACCGTCAGACAGCAGAGAGTGCCGGCCTCATCCAGCTTGGCAACAGCATCCACATCCACAAAACGCGACTCATAGAAAGACTTGCGTCCGCCGATGGGGCCGTATACGATCCCGCATCCGCTGGCAACGATTTCATCAAGATAGTTGCTGGAGCCCCAAGCATGCTCAATGGTAAAGCGGAGATTATACTTGGACAGGCACTGAATCGCTGCAGCCATGTCATTGTGGGTGCAGTGGATGCGGGCGGGAATCTCCCTCTTCAGCACGTGGATCGCCACCTCATATTGTTCGTTGTAATCCACCTTTTCGCCACGATCCTTTTTATCCATATAGGCCTTGGCATTGGCAAAATACTCCTCCAGAATAAATGTAACGCCCATGCGGGAATCCGGCTCCATATTCTTGTTCTGGAACATGCCCTTGGGATTTTCGCCCAGAGAGAGTTTCATACATATATTGCGCTTGAGGCACATCTCAAAGATATTGCTGCCCCATGTGCGGGTGGCAAAGCCGGTGCCATCGATGACATCGCAGCTGCCGGGGAGAATGCCCAGAGTGGTAACGCCATTCTCTATAGCCCAGCGATAACAGCCATTGGTAGGATCAGCGGCATAGATAACATCCATCTCGGGACTTACGGGATTCGCCGTGTCCGTACAATAAGACAAAGTTGCCACATCCCCGTTGGGGCCAAGGCCTGCATGTGAATGGCAATCCACGATTCCCGGCAGCAGGTTCAACCCGGTCAGATCTATGGTCTCTGCGTCGTCAGCGGAAAGATCCTTGCCGATCTCCTTGATCCTTCCGTTCTCACAGATAACATCGCCCACAAAGGGAGCTTTCTCCGTCTGAGGATAAACGGTGGCATTCTTCAGCAGTAGCATATTAGCGAATCCTCCCTTTCTCAAGCCTGATAAACGGTCTCGCCGTTGATAACGGTCTCCAGCAATACCGCATTGCACTTTTCAATGGGATTGCCTTCATAGATCAGATAGTCTGCATCCAAGCCGGCCTTTAGCTGGCCGATACGGTCGGAAACGCCAAAAAACTCAGCGGGATTGACTGTCAGCATGGAGACGATCTCCTCGCTGTTGGTGCAGGTCTGCATCAGCTTGGAAGCGTTCCAAAGTAGCATCTCACGCCCCCATGCCATATTGGGCCCTAAAACGGTGAGGCCAACTTTTGTTCCGTCTTCCGCCATATTCATAAGCTTGGCAAAATCCATGCGGTGTACCAGATGCGTAGCATTGCGTGATGTATCGCCCAGCACTACTGCCGCGCCGCGCTTCTTAATTGCATCGGCACAGCGATCCGCCTCATACGAAAGCGTGAAGATGATCTTCATTTTTGTGTATTCCTTAGTCGCTTCAAGGAAACGCTCCATCTCCGGTGCGGTCTCGCAGGCGACAAGAATAGGCATCCTGCCCTCGCGCACAGCATCCATGACTTCTTTGGTGCGCTGACTGCGGTAGTCATTGGCATACTCTGTGGTTTGCAGCGCCGTCTTCAGCATGGCAATCAGGGCCATTGGCGTTTGGGGGCTGCCCTTGCCGCTAAATACGCGGATAACTTCGCTGGTCATGGAAGCCTTCATCGCCGCATCGCGCTTGACCGTGATCTTATTTATATTTTTTCCCTTGGTCTTTACTACGGTGCAGGTACCGCCCAGAATCCCCTCATTGCCCGGGGTAACTAACATACTGGTGATGCCGGCCTTATACAATTCCTGAAGACTCAACTCATCGGGATCAATAGAATGCCAGATATCGAGATACGGCGTGACAGGGTTCGAGTTTTCGTTATAGTCCTTTGCAAAAAAAGCCATGTCCTGCGCGCCGAGGAAATTTCCGGAATCAATAAAGCCGGGAAATACATGCTTTCCGTTGAGAGAGCGGCTTTCGTCCCCATTGATGTTCTTTCCGACCTCGACTATTTTGCCGTCCGCAATTCTCATGTCGCCTTGGAACACTTCCCCATTGCCGATATGAAGCGTTGCATTTTTCAGAATCATTCTTTCTTTCCGCCGCTTTCCTCTCAAAAGCAGCTCTCCTTTCTGCGTTTATGCTATTGCTATTATTAAAGCTTAATCTTTCATCTATTAAGGCGGATTATTCCCGTCCTGAACGTCAATGCCTGTCCGCATCGACGTTTTATAAGAAAGCTTGCCGATTTTCAGAGGGATGTTTCTGCCATTGCTCCGAAACCGGAGCCCTCAAAAAATACAAGTTTGAATATAGCATTGATATATATACTATGATATAGTCATTCATCCAGCAAGGACAATTATCACATTATTTTGCGCTATTTTCTATATGCACCTTGCACAATTATCGTCAATGCTCATGGTACATAATGACCACTAAATTGTTGATTTTTTGTTTTTTGATACATGTTGTACCATTGCGTCATTGATGATAAGGAGGAAAAACCATCTTGCGCCCACCAATGACGGAAAGCTATTTTACAACGAGGTTTGGCAATCGCTGGATCATCTGGATCACGGGATCAAGACCCTTTCCACCCATTCTTTGTTTTGTATTTTTTATTCATTTTTCCATATAATGTAAAAATATATTAATGTCCGTACAGCCCTTGCCGGCCCTCAGATCCGGCTGCATCAGCAACGGTATATTCGCTTTTTCCTTCCAGCAGCCGGCAGCGCCGGGAAAGCATCCGGCTTCTGCAATTAGTAACTAACGCCTGATTCAGTTATATACTAAACCAGGCGTTTGAAATTTATTTTTCTATTGTCTGCTTTTTGGCAAGTGTGGCGGCTCCGCCGGGGCTAAACGCTCCTATTCTTCTTTTTTATTCATGCAGCGTTTTATCTCCTGACCGGTAGGCGTCGTGGCAAGGCCGCCCAGGGCTGTCTCCCTGAATTCCACAGGCATGCGCCTGCCCACGTCGCCCATGGCGTCTATCACCTCGTCCACGGGTATGCGGCTCTCCACACCTGCAAGGGCCATATCTGCGGCGCTGACCGCGTCTACCGCGCCTATTACGTTGCGCTTCACGCAGGGCACCTCCACAAGGCCTGCCACAGGGTCGCATATAAGGCCCATCAGGTTCTTCAGGGCCATGGCCACCGCGTGACCTATCTGCGCGCCCGTGCCGCCCTTTATGGCTACCAGCGCCCCGGCCGCCATGGCCGCAGCAGTGCCTATCTCGGCCTGGCAACCGCCCGCGGCGCCGGATATACAGGCCCGGTGTGCAATTACCGCGCCTATTCCGCTGGCCACATACAGCGCTTCCAGAAGCTGATGCTGAGTGAGCTCCTCATAATTGCAAAGGGGCAGCAGCACCGCCGGCAGCACTCCACAGGCTCCCGCAGTAGGCGCCGCCACTATGCGCCGCATGCATGCGTTTGACTCCGCCATGCTGAGAGCCTCCGCTATAACATCGCATACATAACCGCCGGACATGGCGGCGTCGCGCATGGCGTATTGGCGCATTTTAATGCCGTCGCCGCCCACAAGGCCGCTGACGCTCTTTCGCGTGCCGGTATATGTGTCTGCTGCGTCCTCCATCGCCTGCCAGGTGATGAGCATCTTGGCCATGGACTGCTTGCGCGTCACCTGCCGCTCCTCCATGTCGGCCTGCAATACGACCTCCCAGAAGGGTATGTTCTCCCGCTCCATCTGGTCAAATATTTCCTTCATCGAATCGAGAGCCATCGTCCTCTTCCTCCTTGTCGTAATAGGTCACGGAAATTATTCCGGGAAGCTCGCTCAAAAAATCTACCTGATTGGGTTTTACATGCTGATCCGTCTCTATAACCATAAGCGCATCGCCTCCCCGTTTATGGCGGCAGAGGCTCATGTTGGCCACATTTACCCTTATCTGGCTGAGTATGGACGTTACCGCCGCCACCGCGCCGTTTTCGTCCTGATTGCGTATGACGAGAGTATTGAAATTGCCGGTAAAGTTCACATCTATACCGTCCAGCTTGTTGACGACTATCCTGCCGCCGCCTATGGAGGAGGCCTGCATGACAAGCTGCTTGCCGTCTGCGCCCGTAAGCTCTATCACCGCAGTATTCGGGTGCGCATCCCGCAGCGCAACAGCATCTATTTCATATTTTAAGCCCCTTTCCTTCGCCTCGTCGAAAGCGAAGGGTATGTGGCTGTCGTCAGGTTTCATGCCCAGCAGCCCTCCAACTATGGCGCGGTCGGTGCCGTGGCCCTTGCCCGTCTCGGCGAACGAACCGTGAAGATGTATCTTGGTCTCTACAGGCTCGCTGCCCAGCAGTGTACGGGCCATGTTTCCCATGCGTGCGGCCCCCGCGGTATGCGAACTTGACGGGCCTATCATCACAGGCCCTAATATATCAAAAATGTTCAGCATATTTTATCCCCCGCAAAAAAATCCAAAATGTTTCTGTAATTATACCATCAGTTGATAAGGACACACAAGGTTTTATAAGCCAAACAGCACGGCATAACTGTGTCGTCCTCATTTGAAATACAACCAGTATTTCTGCACTCGTCCTCCTTGTTCTGCCATACTCTTTGGCTTCTAAAACTCGAAGACCCTAAAGAGCTTGTTTTGAGGGCGATCCAAGGCCGAGGAGCGCAGTACTACTGGATGTAATACAAGCGACGAGAACGCAGGAGCGTCCCAAAACAAGCCTTTAGGGCTTGTGTGCTCTTGTCAACTGATGGTACCACACTAAAACAAAGAGCGGCGCTCGTGCCGCTCAATTCCGTATATTTTTATATAATATAGCTATCCGCACACATATTTTTTCAGGTAATGGGGCATTTCTCCCCCATCTTCGCTGACGCCTATGAATATGTCTATACCGCTCTTATCCGCAAAATCCTGTATCTGTGCGAACATTGCTTCCAGTTCATTCAGCGGGTGCTTTACCAGCTTCCTGAAGCCATCCACGTATATCCTCTGAAGATCGAAATCCTGAGCCGCTATGCCCGCAAGGAAGCCGTAGAACATCTTGGGGCTGTTTATGTTGTAGTGTCCCGCGTCTATAAAGCGTATCGCATGCTTGAGATCGAAAAGATACTGGCCCTCCGCGTCAATAAATACCACGCTGCCCTGAGTTTCATCTACCGAGTCATTTGCCATTTGGATAATGCGCTTTGAATTGCCCGTCCCCTTTTCGCCGAAGATGACACGAACCACTGATACTTCCTCCTCGTCTGTTTTATATGTAGATTATAACCTCAAAGAGGTCCGGGAATCAACTTAGCCGGACCTCTTTTTGCAAAACATTTGCAATTATGCTTTTTTCAGCGCTTCTGCCATGTCGGTATGCTCCCAGGGAAGGTCTATATCCGTTCTGCCGAAGTGGCCGTAGGCTGCGGTCTTTCCGTAAATGGGCCTCCTCAGCTCCAGCCGCTCTATTATGGCCTCCGGCCTGAAGTCGAAGCACCTGAGAAGCTTCTTCTGTATCTCGTCGTCGGGTATTATCCCGGTGCCCTTTGTGTCGATGTAAACAGATACCGGCTCCGCTACTCCTATGGCGTAGGCTATCTGTATTTCGCAGCGCTTTGCCAGCCCCGCCGCCACTATATTCTTAGCGGCATAGCGCGCGGCATAGGCCGCGCTCCTGTCCACCTTGGTGGGATCCTTGCCGGAGAACGCGCCGCCGCCGTGGGGTACATATCCGCCGTAGGTATCGACGATTATCTTACGCCCGGTGAGGCCGCTGTCTCCCTTTGGGCCGCCTATCACGAAGCGGCCGGTGGGGTTCACGAATATCTTTGTTTCCGGGGTGAGGTACTTTTCGGGTATCACCTTCAAAATCACCTTTTCCCTTATATCCCTGCGGAGCTGCTCCATGGGGACCTCCGGGTCGTGCTGGGCGGAAAGCACCACCGCGTCTATGGATACCGGCCTGCCCTCCTCATAGCTTACCGTGACCTGGCTCTTGCCGTCCGGCCTGAGATAGCTCAGCTCGCCGCTCTTGCGTGCTTCTGTAAGGCGCATGGTAAGCTTATGGGAAAGGGCTATAGGCAAGGGCATAAGCTCCTCAGTTTCGTCACAGGCGAAGCCGAACATCATACCCTGATCCCCCGCGCCGGTGGAAAACAGCCTGTCATTATCCCCATCCTTGGCCTCGAGAGACTTGTCCACTCCCATGGCTATATCGGGCGACTGTGCGTCCAGCTTTACTATCAGCTCAAGCTCGTTGCAGTCAAAGCCGTATTCTGGCCTGTTGTAGCCTATACTGTCTATTGTGCGGCGTATTATGTCCTTAACGTCCACGCTGCCTTTTGAGGTTATCTCCCCCATTACCATTACGGTGCCGGTGGTGGCAGCGCACTCACATGCCACGCGTGAATAGGGATCCTGTGCAAGATAGGCGTCCAGCACTGCATCGGATATGCTGTCGCATACCTTATCGGGGTGTCCCTCTGTAACCGATTCAGATGTAAAAAGTCGCTTCATTGGTTCAAAATTCCTCCGAATAAAAAATTAAAACCTCATACGCAGATGAGGTTCACTTTTCGTTAGCTCATCTTCCGGCATATCGCCGACGGAATTGGCACCTTGCCGCATTGGCAGGTTGCCGGGTTTCACAGGGCCGTTCCCTCAACCACTCTTGATAAGGCATATTCGGTTTTCGCGGTATATATTAGCACAAACTATTGCGTTGCGTCAATAGCCTCTTTTGGGTTATAATGCTTTGTATATCGTTATTTGAAAGGTATTTTTATTATGAAACGTGTTCTCGGCTGCATAAGACGTGCCGATGAAAGATACCGAATGATACACCCCGGCGATAAGATATGCGTTGGCGTATCCGGCGGCAAGGACAGCCTGCTGCTGCTCTACGGCCTGAAGCTCTATCAGAAGTTCTGCCATACCCCCTTTGAGCTGATAGGCGTTATGCTGGATCTCGGCATATCGGATCAGGATTATCAGCCCGTCGCGGACTTTGCCGAATCCATAGGCGTGCCCTTTGAGATACTCAAAACGGACATAGGCGACGTCGTATTTAACATACGCCAAGAGTCCCACCCCTGCGCCCTGTGCGCCAAGTTCCGCCGCGGCGCGCTGAACGACTACGCACATGCCCATGGCTGCAACCTCGTGGCCCTGGGCCACAACCGGGACGATGTAATAGAAACCTTTTTTATGAGCCTGCTCTACGAGAGCCGCCTCAACACCTTCGGCCCCGTGACATATCTGGACAGGCAGCAGGTGTCCGTAATACGCCCGCTCATATTCCTGCCGGAAAAGTATGCCCTTTCCGTAGCAAAGCGGCTGGAACTGCCCATCCGCAAGCCCAACTGCCCCGTGGCAGGGCATACCAAGCGGGAGGAAATGAAGGATATAATACGTTACTTTACAAAGCTCATGCCGGATGCGGACGAGCGCATAATGAACGCCATAGCGGATACCCACAAATACGGCATGTGGGACAGGCTCAAGCTGCCCCCATGGAACGACGAGCCTATCGGAATAGAGCTCTTTAAGGATGGGAAGGGCCATGAAGATACCCTTTAGCGGAATAATTATAATATGGTGCTCCGTAATGTCCTTCGCCTGCTTCATGGCGATGGGCATAGATAAGCTCAAGGCCCGCGCCAAAAAGTGGCGCATACCCGAGCGGACGCTTTTTCTTCTTGCAGCCATGGGCGGCGCGCTGGGCGGTATTTTCGGTATGCTGGCCTTCCGCCACAAGACAAAGCATAAATCCTTTGTAATAGGCATGCCGCTGCTGCTGTTGCTCAATATCGTCTGTATTGCCGGCATAATCTGCCTTGCCATGTGCGGCTGAATACTGCGTTATTTTTGCCCGTTCGTCTTATTCCGCCATATTATCCATTCCGCCGCCGGCCGTATGTTTTCTTCGGATACAAAGTCGCAGCCCTTTTGCATCAATTCAAGAATGGCCGCATACTTTGCGCTTCCCTCCATGCTCTCCATTGCGCCCCTGAGCATGAGCCTGTGTACGGGGCTGAGCTTGTCCTTGTCAAATGCCCCCCGCGCGTAAAATATCCTTATCCGGCTGTCCACAATGCCGGTATTTCTCCTCAGCTCAAATACGGTATCCGCTCTTTTTTCCTCAAGGCCCACGGCGCAGACCGCAGCTATCCGAAACCTCGCCGCTGCGCAGGCATATCCCTTTATGCGTCCATCCATAACGCAGCCCAGATAAAAAGCCTCGCCGTCAGAAGCGCCGGCATTATGCAGCGGCGACGCGGGTATCCCCATATCTTTAGACAAAAGCTCCGCATATCGCCGGGTGCTTCCGTAATTGCTCCAGTATATTATAGACTTTATCATAAAATAACGCCCCTTTCCGGTTTATACTGCCCGATAAGGGGGTTTTTTATTTTAAAGCTCTTTGATCGAGTGGTTTTTGTAAACGTTAAATCTGTATTTTAATCCGCCATGCTCCCTTTCCTCGCCCTGCTCCTCCAGGCTCCATGCAGGCATATTCCGTATATCCGGGAAGAAGCAGTCGGCATTGCCGCGCGCTTCTACCTCGGTTACATACGCCCTTTCGCAGTAATCCAGCAGCATCGCATAGATACTTTCCCCTCCTATGACGAAGGCTTTGTCACTCCCTATCGCCCTCTTCAGCTCATCAATACTGCTCACAGCGTCGGCCCCATCAGGCACGCGGTCCCTATTACGGGTAAGCACTATGTTGCGGCGGTTCTCCAGCGGCCTGCCCCCTGGCAGTGATTCCAGCGTTTTACGGCCCATTATTACGGTCTTGTTTACGGTCATACGCCTGAAATACGCCATATCCTCCGGGATACGGAAAAGCAGCCCGCCGTCCTTTCCTATTCCGTTATTTTTGTCAATGCAAACTATAATATCCATACGCTACACCGCCACCGGTATCTTACCTATACTGCCGTGAGACTCATACCCTTCAAGGGAGAAGCTGTCCACGGTGAACTTGTAAAAGTCGTCTATGCTCTTATCAATAATGAACCTCGGCGCGTCCAGGGGCTCACGGGAGATGAGCTCCTCCACCAGCGGCACATGCCTGTCGTAAATATGTGCGTCTGCTATCACGTGCATAAGCATTCCCGCCTCGAGGCCGCTTACCTGAGCCATCATGTAAACCAATACCGCATACTGGCATACGTTCCAGTTGTTGGCCACCAGCATATCCTGCGAGCGCTGATTCAATATGGCGTTCAACCGATTGCCAGATACATTGAAGGTCATACTGTAAGCGCAGGGATACAGCCGCATTTTGGAAAGATCGGCGTGATTGTATATGTTGGATATTATCCTGCGGGAGCCGGGATTGTGCTTCAGGTCGTAAAGTATCCTGTCCACCTGATCCATATCCCCTTCGGGATAGTGGTGCTTTACCCCCAGCTGGTAGCCATAGGCCTTGCCTATGCTGCCGTTTTCGTCCGCCCAGGCATCCCAGATGTGGCTGTGCAGGTCGTGTATGTTGTTTGACTTCTTCTGCCATATCCATAGAAGCTCGTCTATTGCGTTCCTGAAGCCTGTCTTGCGCAGGGTCATAATAGGGAACTCCAGTGACAGATCATAGCGGTTCACCACGCCGAAGAGCTTTACGGTATGTGCGGGGGAGCCGTCCTCCCACCTTGGGCGCACAGGCCTGTCGGTATCCCATACGCCGTTTGATATTATATCCCTGCAATTCTCTATGAATACCCTGTCTGCGATGCTCATGGGGCAAGCTCCTTTATTTTTTAGTTTTATTATCCCCCAAATGCCGGCGCATTTCAAGACGTTCTTCCTTTGCCGCACCTACCGGGCGGTTTAAGGGCGAAAAAAAAGCACCGTTTGTGCAACATTGTCCAGCACAGTACCCATATCGGTACTAATTGCCGTTTTTCATATTGATTGAGCACGTAAATTGCACTAAGCTTAACTTATAAAACGTTTGTTCGATGCGTTTTGCTGCCTTCGCTCTCGCTCCGCGAAGGACTAATGAATCAAATCAGGAGGTTTCAATATGTCAGTAAACAAGGTATTCGACGTTGATCTCGATATCAAGAGGCCCTCTTCACACAGGGATTTTACCGTGGTGAACGGCGACAACGGCAACAGGATCAACGTTACCCTAATGGATGGAGACAGCCCCGTAGACCTTACGGGCTGCAGGATAATCGCCGCATTTTCCCGCGCGGACGGCTCTACCTCGCTTCAGGACAGCGGAGTCCAGAACGGCGGCATCACGATTTCGCCCGACGATGCTTCCAAGGTCGCCATAGACCTTTTTCCCGCCTCGTTCTCTCCCGGTGTAGTGGAATGCGAGCTTCAGGTATACTCCGACGCTTCCCTTTCTACCCTCGTCACCACCGCCCGCTTCAACTTTATCTGCCGTGAAGCCATAGTAAACAGCAGCACCGTGCAGGCGTCTGCCGAATACCCTCTGCTTAAAGCTATGCAGGACGGTCTCACCTCCCTCAAGGCATCGCTGGACGAGCTTATGGAGAGCGCCAAAGCTGCTGAGGAGGGCAGACAAACGGCAGAAAACAGCCGAGAGGCGCTGTATGACAAGCTTTCCAAGCTCAGGGCAACCGCTACCATGCTGCAAAGCGGCGCCGATCCTACCGCCAGAGTAACCGAATCGGACGGAGCCAAGGTGATAGAGCTGGGCATACCCGCAGGGCCTCAGGGACCTAAGGGTGACACCGGCGAGGCCGGCCCGAAGGGCGATGCAGGCGAACGCGGCCCGCAGGGTCCTAGGGGAGACCCCGGTCAGGACGGTGCGCCAGGCAAGGACGGAGCTGACGGTAAAGACGGCGCTCAGGGGCCAAAGGGTGACACCGGTTCAGGCTTTGCCGTGCTGGGCTATTTTGCCACTCAGGCGGCTCTCGAGGCCGCCATAACGCTGCCCTATGCCGGCGACGCATACGGCATAGGCTCGGCACAGCCTTACGATATATATATCTGGGACGGCATAAACAGCGTCTGGGTAAATAATGGGCCGCTGCAAGGCGCAAAGGGCGATACAGGCCCTCAAGGGCCTCAGGGCGAAACTGGTCCACAGGGATCTCAGGGCGAAGCCGGTCCTCAGGGATCTCAGGGCGAAACCGGCCCTCAGGGGCCTCAGGGCGAAACCGGCCCTCAAGGGCCTCAGGGCGAAACCGGCCCACAGGGACCTCAGGGCGAAACCGGCCCTGCAGGCCCTGCCGGTCCCGTTTCTGTATTCCAGCGTTCCGTGCTTTCCGCTCCCACCTCAGTGGCGCTAAGCGACGAGTGCGAATATTACCTGACAGACGTAGGCGACATCTCCTTCACCTACCCGTCAGATACGTATTTCGAGTGCTGGATAGACCTGAGCCTTTCATCTGCGGAAAGCCATACCGTCACATTCCCCGACGACACTTCATATATCGGCGGCACACCCGAATGGGAGGTTTCGGCGCAATACGAGATATCCGTAAAGGATAAGGTCGTTATAATAAAAAAGGTCGGCGAATAAAAAGCGTGGAGGCGGAAAACCGTCTCCACTATTTATAATTTTCATCTCATCAGCCGCAGCATATCCTCCGGCGGCGGCGACACTATATGCAGCTTATCCCCTGTCAGCGGGTGCGTCAGCCACAGCTCGCAGGAATGCAGTGCCGGCCGCGCTATCAGTTCCCTGTCCTCCCTGCCATAAAGCCAGTCGCCCGCCAGCGGATAACCTATGGCGGACATGTGCAGCCTAAGCTGATGTGTGCGGCCGGTATGCGGTATGAGCCGCAGCAGCGTAAAACCATTGTTGCATTGCAGCGTTCTGTACTCAGTAAGTGCAGGCGATCCCAAAGGTTGGATAGCACGCTTGTATCTGGAGCCCTGCTCAAAGCCTATGGGCAGCTCTATCCTGCCGCTCTCCGGCTCCACACGTCCTACGGATATTCCCACGTATTCCCGCCTGAATTCCTCTGTGTGCATTATGCGCTTGAGCCTGTGGTGCATGTAGCCGTTCTTGGCTACCGTCATTATTCCCGTCGTGCCCCTGTCCAGCCTGCTTACCGGGTGAAAGTTCTCTCCTTCTTTTAATCGCGCGGAAAATGCATTTTCCAGCGTAAGCTCCTCCGGGTTGCGGGTGGAGCTATGCACCGCAACACCTGCGGGCTTGTCTATTATTACTATATCCTCGTCCTCATAAAGCACCACGAGCGGCATATCCATGGGCGTTGGCCGCACCGTCTCCCCATCGCATATCTCGGCGCAAAGCATGTCGCCAGCCGATAAAGTAGCCGTAGTATAGGCCTTTTTGCCGTTTAAGGTTATGCCCTCCGGCCTGCGCTTAAGACGCGATATGTGGCCGTCGGACATGAAGAAGCAGCGCTTGAGCCCGCTTTCCACGCTGAGGCCCGCAAGTTCATCTGTAATTTTCTCACACAGCTTCCGCACGATACTTCTCTTTTCAATTGTTTTATTTGAGTTTACATCGGACTATTATAGTCTATGAAGTCCATTTAGACAATCGCCTGGCGGTAGTAAAATTTCAATCGGACTTTTTTTGAAAAAGGGGTTGCTTTTTATGTCCTGATGCCTTATAATAACATTCGTTCCGTTCCTCCTTAGCTCAGTCGGTAGAGCATGCGGCTGTTAACCGCAGTGTCGTTGGTTCGAGTCCAACAGGGGGAGCCAGAAAAGCCCGAAAGCACAGCGCTTTCGGGCTTTCAATTTTACAGCCGCATAGTCTTTGAACCTGCTTTAATTTAATATTCCGCCATTGCAAGCGGAGAAAAGCCGTAATTTTAGGCTACTGTTTACCGGAAAAATCAACGATTAAATATGCACTCGGATTGCACTGGCAGAAAAGCCGTTGAAGCTTTATGCAAACGGCTTTTTTCTATACCATAACACTGCGCTTGACAAAAGCGCAAAAAAGGCGTAATGTGCTTTCGGAAAATAGTGTTGATTCGCGCGGCGGAACCCGCGCAGGAAAGGATGTCCCCCCTATGCTGTTGTTCATTTATATTACGAACCGCGTAGCAACCGTCTCTCCCATTCTGCAAAAAATGGCGGAACGCGGGATTCATGGCGCCACGATGGTGGACTGTGAAGGAATGCTGCAAACGCTTGCGGCTGATTCGATTGAACCGCCGCCGTTTTTCGGCTCTCTGCGCAAATTTATCAACCCGGATCATGAGCCCGGGAAAATGCTTTTTGCCGTGCTTCGGGAGGAGCAGATCGGCGTTGCAAAGTCCTGCATACACGATGTGTGCGGCAGCCTCGACAGGCCGAACGCCGGTATCATGTTCACCGTGCCTGTGACAAGCGTAGAAGGAGTCGAATAACCAATATGCAAATCATTCTATGTCTTGCGGCCGCGATGATCTGCGGTCTGCTGTTGACGCGCGTTGTCAAGCCGGTTCACCTGCCGAACGTAACGGGGTATCTCATCGCCGGTCTCATCATCGGCCCATATTGCCTTGGCATTTTTCAAGAGAGCGACGCGGCTGTCACCGATGTGCTTACGGATGTAGCGCTTGGTTTTATTGCTTTTTCTATCGGCGGTGAATTCCGGATCAGCAACATCAAGCAGATCGGCACAAGCTCCATTACCATTACATTCTTTCAAGCGTGCCTCGCTACGCTGCTCGTCGACGCCGCGCTCCTTGCTTGCGGCTTCCCCGCCCCGCTCTCACTCACACTTGGCGCAATCGCTGCCGCTACCGCTCCGGCCGCAACGCTGATGGTCGTCAGGCAGTATCACGCAAAAGGTGAAGTGACATCGACGCTGCTCCCTGTTGTCGCGATGGATGACGCCGTAGGGCTGATGCTGTTCTCCATCTCCCTTCCCATCTCGCAGGCACTTGCTTCAAACGCAACGCTGACCGTAACATCCATGCTGCTGCAGCCATTGCTTGAGATCGTGCTTTCGCTTGCAGTCGGCGCCGGCATTGGTCTACTCATCGCCTTGGCCATGCGATTCTTTCACTCCAAGGTGAACAGGATCAGCGTAGCGGTCGCCGCAGTGCTGCTCGGTTCCGCACTTGCTTCTATTTGGAACCTGTCCTCTCTGCTGCTCTGTATGGCCATCGGTGCGGTCCTTGTCAATCTGCGCAATGACGCGGATGAGCTGCTTGAAATCACGGATGCGTGGACACCGCCGCTGTTTATGCTGTTCTTTGTACTTTCGGGAGCCGAGCTGGATCTTGCAGTTGTTCCTACTGTCGGGCTTTTGGGCGTTGTCTATATGGTAGCTCGTAGTTTGGGAAAATACTTCGGTTCTTTCCTTGGCGCAACCATTGCCAAGTCTTCGCCGAATATCCGCAAGTATCTTGGCTTAACGCTTCTGCCGCAAGCCGGTGTTGCGATCGGCATGGCGCAAGTCGCCTTGAATGCCCTTCCGGAATACGGCACTCAGATCCAGGCGGTCGTGCTGACGGCGACGCTGATTTATGAACTGATCGGACCGGTCATTACAAAATTAGCGCTGACCGCAGCTGGCGAGATTCAGGATTCAAAGAAATCCAAGGCAAAAACGGAACAAAGCGCCGGTGGTGCGAAGTAGAGTATAAGGCAGCCGAGTATATCGGCTGCCTTTTTACTGCCGAATCACAGCTTGTCAATTCATCATCGGACTTCTATACTGAATAACATATCTTTAACTTGCTCGTATTGACGGGCGCTGTCAAAATGTCGGAGCGCGTTGTGCGCGAGATGTTCGGGCTGTAATAACCATTCCTTAAAGCAAGAAAAATATAATATTTCAGGAATACAATCCTTAAATCCGTTGACTTGGTGAATGAATCGGGAGTATAATGCAGATAATAATGTTATAGGAGGTGGAACATGATACATCGAATAGGGCGTCCCGAGTATCTTGACTGGTTGGTAAGATGGAAGGAAAAGCAAATCATAAAGGTTGTTTCGGGCGTAAGAAGATGCGGGAAGTCCACACTGTTTGAAATGTACCGCGACTATCTGTCAGCAAACGGTGTTGAAGATAGTCAGTTCATTGTGCTGAATTTTGAGGACATAGAGTTTGAGTTTATCGATAATTATAAAATACTCTACCGATACATCGCCGAACGTTTGCGGCCCGATAAAATGAACTACATCTTCCTCGATGAGATACAACACGTTGACGAATACGAGAAAGCGGTTGACAGCCTGTTCCTTAAAGAAAACTGCGACGTTTATATAACGGGCTCCAACGCCTACTTTCTTTCGGGAGAATTGGCAACGGTGCTTTCCGGCAGATATGTGGAGCTTCAAATGCTTCCGTTATCGTTCCGCGAATTTAGCACGGGATTAAAGGGTACGCAAAGAGAAGGACTGTCAAACGCCGAAAAATTCAACCAATATATCGAGCTGAGTTCCTTTCCCTATGTGCTTCGCTTTGAACTGAATAAGCGTGAGGCACGGGAATATATGCAAGGGCTGTATGATACCGTATTGCTCAACGACGTTGTGAAGCGCAAAAGGATTGCAGATGTCGGCATGCTAAAAAACGTGGCAAAGTTCATGCTCCACAACATCGGCAACAAGGCTTCTTCCACCAATATAGCCAACACCATGAAATCGGCCGGAAAGGGAGTGGATCAAAAAACCGTAGACAGGTATTTGGATGGTTTGAAGGAGGCGCTTCTGCTATATGAAGCAACGCGCTTCAACATTAAAGGGAAACAGTTTTTAACAACGCAAAGCAAGTATTATTGCGTTGACATGGGGCTGCGGAATATGCTTGTGCGGGGCAAGGACAGCGATATAGGACATATTCTTGAAAACGTCGTGTATCTCGAGCTGATACGGCGCGGATACGAAGTATTTGTAGGAGCGATAGACGACGGCGAAGTGGATTTTGTAGCAAAAACAGATGACGGGCAGTATCTTTACTACCAAGTTGCAGCGTCTACGCTCGACCCAAACACGCTAAAGCGAGAGCTTGCCCCATTCAAGCGTATAGCGGATAATTACCCTAAAACGCTGCTTACACTTGATGAAGTGTTTTCCACAGCAGACTATGAGGGAATACAAAAGCGCAACGTATTGGACTGGCTGTTAGATGAATAATTAAAAAGAAAACCACAAAGCTTCCGAGCAATCGGGAGCTTTTTTGATTGGAGGGAAAACGAATTGGAAGTGAAAATCAACCGTGAAATACGAGACTATCAGGAAAGCATATTCTTCGGGCTGAACCTGCGTCAGCTCGTTTTTTCCGTCCTCGCCATCGGCGTCGCCGTCGGTATCTACTTTGGGCTGAACAATATCCTCGGAAGGCTCTTTCTATTATTCACAATTATTTTAATATGCACAGGCCCGTTGATGGTATAAAATATAATAAATAATTGTCTGCAATATGCTTGTACTGTCGAAAGGATATCCGATGTATCGCTTTATTGCCATCCTTCTCATTTCAGCGCTGCTTCTGACAGGCTGTGCAAAAGCTGAGACGGATTCATACATACAGGTCATAGTGCCTGAGGGTGGCGGCTACGAGGCGGCAGTCACTCCCAAGCCGATGGCTTCTGCGCCCACCGCATCTCTACCTTTGATACCTTCAGAAGCCCCTGAGGCCCCTTTCACACCGCAGCCAACAGCCTTGCCCATCCAGACAGCAAAGCCTGTTCCCTCCCTTACTGCGGCCCCTACGGCAGCGCCTACGGTTATTTTAACAGCGTCTGATGACGACTACAACTCGGGCATACTTGAGCTTGTCAACCAATACAGGCAGCAGGCGGGGCTGAACACGCTTAAATACTCGAGCAAACTGCAAAAAGCCGCGGATATTCGCGCCCGCGAGATCGTAACCCTTTTCGATCACACCCGGCCCGACGGCGCCAGCTGCTCCACCGCCGTCACCGACGACGGTATAAGCTTCAGCGCATTTGGCGAAAACATATTTATGTGCAGCGGAGTGTCCAATGTTACATCAAAACTGATATTTGACGCCTGGATAGACTCTCCCAGCCACAGGGAAAACATTCTCAGGGAAGGCTTTACGGATATGTGTATAGGCATATATTCCGTTGGCGGCTCCACATACGCCGTTCAGCTGTTCGGCGCCGGCCTTTCCTGATGTATCGATATCATTCAGAAGGATTTTTTACAGGAGGCATTGTTTATGCAAAAAATCACCAAGGCCATCGCCTTTGCCATGGCACTTACTCTCGTCATGGTCATGCTTCCCGCCTTCGCTGCGGTATTCCACAGCGACGTGCGGGTAAAGCTCTCCATAGGCAGCGGCAGGTCATTTACATTCACCCCAGTAGGTGAATACACGCTGAAGGAAGCCGATAAGGGCGTGGGGACCGATGAGCTCACCGTTGAGGCGGTGGGCAGCCGGGTATCCATAAAGCTGGGGGACAAGACCTACACCGGCCCCTCCCTTACGCTGCTTTCAAAGAACTACGGCCAGACCACCGACTATATCAGGCTCAAGAACGCAGAATACGGCACCTGCACCTACCTCGGCAACATGACCTTTGACGTGTACGAGGGCAGCATACGCGCCATAAACACGCTGCCCATCGAGCAGTACCTTTACGGCGTAGTGCCCCATGAAATGAGCAATTCCTTCCCGGTGGAGGCCCTTAAGTCTCAGGCTGTGTGCGCCCGGGGCTATGCCGTCGCCCGCTGCTCAAGGTACGCCGCGAGCCGCTCATACGACCTTGTGGACACCTCAAAGGATCAGGTTTACCGGGGCTACGCCAGCAAAAATACCCGCGCCATAGCGGCGGTTGACGCCACTAAGGGGCAGGTGCTGGTATACGACGGCGACATAATCGAAGCCTTCTACTCCGCCTCCAACGGCGGGCAGACCGAGCGCACCGGCAACGTATGGGAAAACGACCTCCCCTACTACACCCATGCCGACGACGTGTATGACCTTCTCAACAAGTCCAGCCTTGAAGAGAAGTCCTTTATTCCCGATGCATACGACGAGACGACAGAAAAGCTCATGGACAGCTCTGTCCTCACGGCTATAAAAAAGGCCGCCTATGCGGCCGCCGGGCAGGAGGTTGATCTGCTCTCCACCGTAAAGGTTCTGGCCAAGGATCCCAGCGCCGAAAACGACCCGGAGCAGCGCTGCTACACTAACGTCGAGTTAACCCTGATGGTAGCGCCCAGGAACAACCCGGAGCAGGCAGGCCAGGTTACATTCACGCTGCCATTTGAGGAGCTCAGCTTCGGCAGCTATGAGAACACGCTGGGCCAGATAGGCGCAAAGAAGCGCAACCTCCGCATGTACGGCGCGGAGCGCGGCGAATACCGCACCGCAGAAAAGGAATATTCAGGCTGGTTTCTCACCCAGCGCCGCTACGGCCACGGGGTAGGTCTCTCACAGCGCAGCGCGCAGGAGCGCGCCCGTGCCGGTCAGAAGTACGAGGACATACTTGCCTTCTATTATAAAGACACGGCGCTGTACACCGTGGGCACCTACGACACCGCCCCCAGGATAAAGGCCGAGGGCTGCACCTTCCAGTCCTGCGGCATAAGCGGCATAAAGCCCGGCACGACCACAGAAAAGCTGCTGGGCAAGCTGCAATCCGACGGCGCACTCTCCATAATCGACAAGAAGGGCGCAAAGAAGGAAGGTACGCTGTGTACCGGCGATTCCGTCCGCAATACCTATGACAACGGCCTCGCCATATTCGACCTGCCAATAGTGATATACGGCGATGTGGACGGCAACGGCAAAATAGACAAGGACGACATAGCCGCCCTGCAAAAGCACCTGATAAGGTCCTCCATACTGGGCGGCCCTTACCTCATAGCAGCGGACGTAAACCACGACGAAACGGTGGATATAATGGATATGATACGGCTGATACAGTACGTATCCGACGATGCAAAGATAACTCAGGAGGATTAAAAAATGAAGACTTCCATTACATATAAGCGGGTCCTGTCTCTTGTTGCCATGCTGCTTTTAGTAGCGCTCCCCGCCATGGCGTTCGCCGCTCCCGAGCTTACCGCTACGGCGGACAAGACCTCCGTCACCGCCGGCGACACCGTCGTGGTGACTGTCACCCTTGCCGGCAAAAAGCTTTCCGCCGCCGAGGGCGAATTCTCCTACGACCCCTCCCTCCTCACCTTCACCGAGGGGGACGGCGGCGCTTCAGACGGGCGCATAGCGCTGGTCTCCGCCGAGAAGGACGGCGCTTCCTCCCTTTCCGCCCGCATAACCTTTACAGCTGCCGGCGCGGGAGAGGCCAAGGTGGATTTCAACATAACCAAGGCTCTCAGCTACAGCGGCGAGGATCAGGGAGCAGCTGCAGCCTCAGTTACCGTATCTATAGCGGCCGCTCCCGCAGCTGCCCAGGCCGCCGCCCCCGACTACGCCACCGAGGGCATACTTGCCGAGGGCATAACCGATGAGGGCGGCCAGCAGATGTACATCTGGACCAATCTCGAAAACGTGACCATACCATCCAAGTATTCTGAGACAACGGTGGATTACAAGGGACAGACCGTGCCCGCCGTATCCGTTCAGGATTCCGACGCGCCCACCCTCCTCTACCTCTCCAATGCTTCGGGTGAAAATGGAGGCTACTACATATATGACGCCGCTAAGAGCTCTCTGTACAGGTATCAGACGATAAGCTCCACCTCCCGCTCCTACATTATGCTGGAGCCGGACGGCTCCGTGCCGCTGCCCGATGGCTTTACCGAGACCACCATAACCATTGACGACAAGCAGGTCAAGGCATGGGCGGGACAGGATGCACAGGGTACCGTGTACCTGATATACGGCCGCAATCCCGACGGCGAGGTGGGCTACTATGTATACAGCGAGGCTGACAAATCCATACAGCGCTACGCCGTAATGCCCGCAAGGCCCGTAAGCCCCCAGCTGCCCGCGGAGGCCGCGCCTACTCCCGGCGTAGAGGAGCCTGCGGAGCAGCCCGAAAACGGCAGTAGCACCGGCATAGACCCCATCATTTTCTACGCGGCCTGCGGCGCGGCAGCCCTGCTGCTTATCGCCCTCATAGCGGTGATAGTAAAGCACTCCAACGAGGAAAAGCAGCGCAGGGAGCGCCTTGCCAGGCGGCGTGCCCAGCGGGAAAAAGAACGTTCGGAGGCCAAGGCCAGCGTTGAGGAATAACCGATAATTATAAAGCGTCCTGTATGCTGCATATTGCAGCATACAGGACGCTTGCTTTTTGCGTATGCGTCTATGCCTGAGGCCGTTCTGACGTCCTTATATTATTCCTCTTCCTCTTCCTCGGGCAGGGTGGCATTGTGGTATACGTCCTGAACGTCGTCATCGTCGTCGAAGCGTTCCAGCATCTTCTCGATCTTCTCCACAAGTTCTTCGTCCTTAGTGGCGTCCACGGTATTCTGAGGGAACATGCCTATCTCGGCGGAGAGGAAGCTGAGACCCTTTGCCTCAAGCGCTTCTCTTACCACTGAGAAGTCGGTGGGCGCGGTGTATATCTCATACACGTCGTCCAAAGCGTTGAAATCTTCAGCGCCGGCGTCAAGAGCTTCCATCATGAGCTCGTCCTCATCTATGGAAGCGCTGCGCTCTACCACTATGAGACCCTTCTTGTCGAACATCCAGCTTACACAGCCGGTGGCGCCCATGCTGCCGCCGCTCTTGTCGAATATATGGCGTATCTCGGAGGCGGTGCGGTTACGGTTGTCGGTAACGACTTCTACGATTATTGCTGTACCGCCGGGGCCGTATCCCTCGTAGGTGATCTCCTCGTAGTTTACGCTGCCCATTTCGCCCGCGGCCTTCTTTATGGAGCGGGAAATGTTGTCGTTAGGCATATTGTTAGCCTTCGCCTTGGCTATGACGTCCCTCAGCTTGGAGTTGTTGTTGGGGTCGCTTCCGCCCTCTTTAACGGCTATGGCGATCTCTCGGCCTATCTTTGTAAAAATCTTGCCGCGCGCGTTATCTGCTTTTTCTTTTTTATTTTTGATATTGGCCCATTTGGAATGTCCTGACATAGTAGGTTTCTCCTCCTAAATAAATCAACGTCTCATTATAGCACCATATACGGGGATTATTCAAGTATTCTGCGCTATCTCATCGTATTTTTGCTTTAACTTTTGCATATCCTCCCATGCCTCCCGCTTCTTGGATTCGTCTCTCAGCAACGCGGCAGGATGATATGTAGGCAGTATCCACACTCCCTTCTTTTCTTTCCACACTCCCCTGTCTCTCGTTATCCTTACATTCGGATCGTAAATGTACTTCGCCGCAGTAGCGCCAAGACATACGATTATCTTAGGCCGTATAAGGGCGAACTGCACTCTTAAATAGGGCAGGCATGCGTCGACCTCGCTCTCCTCCGGGGTACGGTTGTTTGGCGGGCGGCACTTGACTACGTTGGCGATGTATACTTCCTCCCGCCTGAACCCTATTGCGCCTATCATCTTATCTAACAGCCGCCCCGCCCTGCCAACGAAAGGACGGCCGGACAAATCCTCATCCCGCCCAGGCCCCTCGCCTATGAACATTATAGTGGCTTTAGGGTCGCCTTCACCTATCACTATATTGGTGCGCTGCTCGCAAAGTCTGCATTTTTGACAGCCGTTAATTTCGGAATAAAGCTTTTTCCAATAGTACTTTGTCATATCCAGCCCTCTTATTATAAAAGTTATAAAAGTGAGTTTTAACTATCTTAAATGGATCCCGCATTATAATTTAGAAATATTTACATCTTTTGAAGCGAAGTAATGGTTTACAGTTCATTTTACACCACTGAGCAACAATAACACAAATAAAACTGCCCGATTTTTGAAGCCTGCCCATAATTTCAATTGCAAAGTCGCGGGAAATACTATATAATTAAAAATTATAGGTGGAATGGATATTAGTTTTAATCATCTTAGCACTTTAACCGTAAACAGGCAATACGGGAACAAATAATTCCCCGTTGGCTTTTGCGGATACAATACAACCAGGAGGAACAAACAACAACAATGCCGGCCGATCTGGATCTTTACAGCATATTCTGTACCGTCGCCCGCTGCGGCAGTCTCTCACATGCTGCAAGGGAGCTTTACGTGAGCCAGCCTGCCATCAGCCAGTCCATGCACAGGTTAGAGTACATGCTGGGCTGCACTCTCTTTACCCGCACCAGCCGTGGCATAACCCTGACAAGCGAGGGACGTATGCTTTACAGCTATGCCGATAAGGCAATAAGTCTCATATCAGCGGCCGAGGACAAGCTGAACCGCATGCGCACATTGCAGTCAGGCGGCCTTATGATAGGCGCCAGCGACACTCTGTGCCAGTTTTTCCTGCTGCCCTACCTTGAAAAGTTCCATATAGAATATCCCGAGGTACAGCTTCAGGTCACAAACCGTACTACCCCTGACACCATCGAACTGCTCAAGGTCGGCAAGGTAGATATAGCCCTCGTCAACCTGCCGGTAGTGGACAGCGCCCTCTGCGTCCGCGATGTTCTCAAGGTACACGACGTATTCGTAGCTTCTGACAGGTTCGCCCACCTCAAGGGCCATAAGGTCACCATGGCCGAACTGGCCCGTGAGCCTCTGGTACTCCTTGAGCAGGCTTCCAACTCCAGAAAATATCTGGACGACTTTGCTTCCGTCTGTAGTGTGACGCTGCACCCCGAGATAGAGTTGGGCGCTCACAGCCTGCTGGTAAACTTCGCCAAAATAGGCCTTGGCATAGCGTGCGTCACTTATGAATTCGCCAGCGAAGCCATAAACAGCGGAGAGCTGTTCAAGATAGACCTTGCAGAGCCCATGCCTTCAAGAGGCATAGGACTTATCTCTCTGGAGGGCGTACCTCTTTCCGCAGCCGCGGAGAGGTTCATCAATATCGTGATGGAAAACCGGAACGTTCAGGCCTAGCACCAGGTATATTATGGAATCAAGACAGCCGAGCAACAATCATGGAAATACCGGAAAAAAGGGAAAGCACTCGCTGCTTTCCCTTTATGGATATACGCTCTGCCTGCTGCTGTTGGGCGCGGTAGTATTTGGCCTCACATACGACGCGGGCGGCGCAAATGTATTAAAAGAAGAGGAGCTGCGCAAGGCTGAAGAGGAAGCAGCGGCAATAGAAGCCGCCAAACCTACCCCTACTCCCCGTGCAGTCTCCACCGCCACTGCGGGCAGGCTTATTCCCTTCCTCGAAAACAGCCTGTGGGGATACAAGAACACATCGGGCGAGATAGTCATACTCCCCGTCTTTTCCGCCGCAAACGAATTTGACGGTAACGTAGCCTTTGCCGCAAAGGACGGTCTGTACGGCTTGATTGACAGATCAGGCGCGTGGATAGCCGAGCCGGCATGGTCGTCGGTATCCGACTTCGCGGAGGGTATGGCAGCGGTTGAAAAGGACGGCAAGTGGGGTTATATTGACGCTTCCGGCAATATAAAGATAGACTATAGCTACAGGGAGGCCGGCCCCTTCGGCTGCGGGCGGGCCGCCGTCCGCACAGCCTCCAGCTTCGGCTACATTGACGTTATGGGCAACATTGCCATATCCGAAAAATGGACCTCAGCCAATGTATTCTCAAATGACCTCGCCTTCGTCTCTCTGTCCTCCAAGAGCTATATAATCGACAAGGTGGGCAAGGCGCTCATAACCCTCAACGCCGGCTCTTCAGGCGAAGGCTATAAAGAAGACTTTGCCCTAATAACCGACAGCGGCGGCTGCTATTATATAAACAAATACGGCAAGAGCGCTTTCAAAAAGACATACTCCGCCGCAAGGCCCTTTTCGGGAGGATATGCGGCTGTGCGCATCGACGGGCAGTGGGGCTTCATAAATACCGGCGGCGCCACGCTCATAGCTCCTCAATACGCTGACGTCCACTCGTTTTCCGGGGGTTACGCGGCAGTGCAGAACAGCGAAGGGCTATGGGGCTATATAGACCCCTACGGCGAACTGAAAATCGACTACCGGTACTCCGAGGCCGGTGATTTCAAAGACGGTTTTGCGGTATCCATGAAGGATGGAAGCTGGTACATAGTAGACAAGAGCGGCAGCGAGGCGCTGCTGTATTAAAAAAGCGGCGAAAGCCGCTTTTTAGTTCTGGTTTGCCTCGTATGCTTCCTCCGAGGTCATGCCACCATATACGCCCAGCAGCCAGTCTTCATCTCCGACTTTTACGTCTATCTCCTCATTGTCGATATCCTTTACCCTCAACGTCACGGCAGCCGTCATTTCCTCCAGCCTGCCTGTCACCTCGCTCTCGTACGCGGGCCAGTATACCTGCAGGCGTATCTCGTCCTCCGTGCCATAGACGATTGGCGTAAGGGCTTTTTCCACGTATCCGGCTCCACGACCAACGGTATCCCATTTGCCGTATTCAAATTGCAGCAGGCCTTTTTTGTTCACGGTAAATGCAGCGTAGCGCTGATCTCCTCCGTTCCAGTAGCCGTATATCTTTTCCCACAATCCTCTTACGTCGTCGGCCTGGGCAGGGCTTTGATTTGCTTCCCCAGCCTCCGGCGCTTTCTCAGCAGTTTCGGGTTGTACCTTTTCTTCGGGCGCTGCTGTACCAGAGGGCGCAGTAACCGTAACTTCTATTGCCGAATCCTCCTGCCCTGCACAGCCCGCGCAAAGGAGCAGCGCAAAAACAGCCGTTATAATGATGATCCCCGTGCCCTTCTTCATCGTATCCTCCGATCAAAGCTATATATCAATTAAAGCATACCCTATTATGTGCAGATTTGGAATACCCGCAGGGGTTTTTCAGCAAAATATTTGTTTCACCCGTGTAAAATACCCTTGCCAAACACCTTTCCTTGTGTTAGAATAGCAATGTTTGATTTTAGCATATATGCTTACTGTCGGTAAGGAGGTGTAAATACATGAGTAAGTTCTGTGAAGTTTGCAACAAGGGTGTTATGTCCGGTAATCGCGTAAGCCATTCCAACAGAAAGACCCCCCATGCCTGGGCCCCCAACATTCAGCGCGTCAGCGTAGTAGTTGATGGTACCGTCACCAAGATGAACGTTTGCACTCGCTGCCTTCGTTCCGGCAAAGTTCAGCGCAGCGTCTGATTTTCAGCCAATGCAAATATAACAGACCGATTCTCGTCGGTCTGTTTTTTATACTGTACCATCAGTTGACAAAGACACACAAGGTTTTAGGAGCCAAACAGCACGGCATAACTGTGTCGTCCTCATTTGAAATACAACCAGTATTTCTGCACTCGTCCTCCTTGTTCTGCCATACTCTTTGGCTTCTAAAACTCAAAGACCCCAAAGAGCTTGTTTTGAGGGCGATCCAAGGCCGAGGAGCGCAGTACTACTGGATGTAATACAAGCGACGAGAACGCAGGAGCGTACCAAAACAAGCCTTTAGGGCTTGTGTGCTCTTGTCAACTGATGGTATATTTTTATAAGAATACGCCTATAACGAACAGCCTGAACAGGGCTGTAATTATCCCCGCCCAGAAAAGGCACCTCAAAAAACCCACCCCAAGGCACAGCAGCAGTATCAGCGTAAGCAAAAATACCAAGCCGCATCTCAGAGTCCGCCGCTTACAGCACCCTCTTCTTATATGTACAACGGACGGCCTTCTTTGCATGTTATCTCCTCCCTATTACATATTACGTACAGAGTATATTTTTGTTACACCGCGCACAGGTGGCACTTACATAGAATACATTGGTGTATAAACAGTAAACGGAGGCTTTGTATGGCTGAAATATTGCTTGAAGCGGACCACGTGGGTCTTGCATACCACGAACTGGACGGTGAGACGTTGGCCGTTGAGGATATATCATTCGCAGTTGAAAAGGGCGAATTTCTTTCTATAGTCGGCCCGTCCGGATGCGGAAAAACCAGCATACTTTCAATGATAGACGGGCTTATGCAGCCCAGCCGAGGCAGAATAAACCTTTATGGCAAGTCAAGGCCGGGATATATGCTGCAAAGAGATCACCTGCTGGACTGGCGCACGGTGGAAGGCAACGTGCTGCTCGGTCTTCAGGTCAAGGGTATGTTGAATGAAGAAACGCGGGCATTTACCAACAGCCTGCTGAAGACCTATGGCCTTTCGGACTTTGCAAAGAGCTATCCCCGGCAGCTTTCCGGCGGCATGCGGCAGAAGGTGGCGCTGATACGCACCCTGGCCTGCTCCCCGGAGCTGCTGTTGCTCGATGAGCCGTTCTCCGCGCTGGATTATCAAACGCGCCTTACCGTCTCAGATGAAATTTACGGCATAATCCGCAAAGAAGGCAAAACAGCTATACTTGTCACCCACGACATAGCGGAGGCCATATCCATGAGCGACAGGATACTGGTGTTTTCCTCCCGCCCTGCCAAGCTGCGGGCAGTGCATAGGATAGAACTCACGGTTGGCAATACGCCTCTTTCCCGGCGCAACAGCCCTGAATTTAAGGATTACTTCGATATGATATGGAAGGAGATCGACCATGATGAGCAATAAGCGGGATACCACGGCAGTTTCCCCCGAGCATGCCCGGTTCCTGTCGTCCGTGAAAAAGGCCGACAGGCGTGTAACGTTCTTCAGATACTTCATACTCATAGCGGCGCTCATACTATGGGAGCTGTCGGCAAGAATGGGCTGGATAGACCCGTTTATAATGAGCTCGCCGTCACAGGTAATGAGTACCGTAGCCCGGCTGTACAACGGCAACGAGCTGTTCCACCATATAGGCATAACTCTTTATGAGACTGTAGTAGGCTTCATCCTGGGCACAATACTGGGCACGCTTATCGCCATTCTCCTCTGGTGGAGCAAAAGTCTCGCCAGAATACTTGATCCATACCTCGTGGTGCTCAACGCACTGCCAAAGATAGCCTTGGGGCCTATACTCATAGTGTGGTTCGGCGCAGGGGTAAAGAGCATAATCATAATATCCCATCAACGTCTTTTCCAGTAATTTAAGCATTTTTATAATCGAGATGTAGGAATACTCAAGGAATAAACCATTTCTAAGCCCAATAAATCGCTGTTAATTACGTCTTAATTCGAGCTCTTCCTGTACTCGGCCGTGCTTATACCAAGTATGGTACCGAGGAAGGTTATTACCGCCATAACGGTCTTTACTATTTCCTCGCTATAAGGAAGACCCCACTGAGTAGCCAGAGCAAAATACAGCGTAGACAGTGCGGGAAGGACTACCATAGTTACCCACTTCAGAACATCGTACACCTTGTCGTTAAGCTTGAAAAACTGCATAATATTACCTCCTTATTCATGCGCTTTTTTGTTCAAGTGTTTTTCTATTTCATTAATGGCCTCAGTTACGGGGCCATTGCAACCTTGTTCTTTTAATCCTTTTAAACAAGCCAAGAGAGCATAGGTATGTAACCGTTGCTCCTTCTTTTGTTCGATGATTTCATTTTGAATTGCCGTAATATCAACGTCCTGCTTCTCCTGCTTCATATACCATTGGTGACCTTTGTTCAAGTAATGTGCTATTACTCCCATAGCAGTTAGAAGAGAAGCAAACGTGATAATCGTTTGTGCATCCAGATACATTAAATATCTTTCCCTTCTTTTAATTGTTAAGTTGCTTGGATAACAATGTTTTTATCTCGACAAGCTCAGCTTCGAGTGTTTTAAGCCGTTCATGTGTCTTCCCGACGATAAGCTCCAGGATGAGTATGCCTGGTCACAAAGTATTACTTTGTATTTTTTAGAGATTCCTCCAGTTGTTTTATGCGTGTATCTTGCATTTGTACAATTTTGATAAGCGGGGCCCATAATTGCTCGTAGTGCATGCTGTCAACCTCGCCCTTTTTCATGCCTATCATTTCGGGGTAAAGCTTATATACCTCTTCCGCGATGAGGCCGTGTTGTAAGGCTTCTTCCTCGTCGTCCTTATACACAAATGTCACCGGGTTAAGTTTTAGGATTTTCTGCGCCTCTTTCTCCGTGACGCTGGTTATGTCTTTTTTGTATTTTCGAGACGAGCCGTGATAGACAAATCTCTGTGTGCCGGTCCCCCAATATACCGTCTCGCCGCCGGAAGAGCTGGGGAGGTTAGCATAAAATGTCCCCACTGCATGGACGTTGCCGCCAGTGCTGATATCACCGTCTGAGCCCATACTTCCATCTACGTCAAGATCTCCCGTAACGTATAGATGCCCTGGGTCAATGGCGACATTCCCATTTATACCGAGACCGCCGTAGCCATCGAGTGTCACATTGCCCAATTTTAGTTCGCCGCCGCCCTCATCGGAGTACAGTGTGCAGTTTCCGCCCTGTAATCTGTCACCGAATATTGTAAATCCTGCGATTTCGGCATTATTGTACCCAGAAGCAAGCATGGCTTTAATCTTTGTGACTTGAGTAGGTGACAGTCCTTTAGAATTACGAGGTGTTGCACGTTGCCTTAATTGATCGATATCGGTGTATTTAAGAATCTGGCTGAGGATGTTATCCGAAACAGCTCCAGCTTGTATGGCTTCCCATTGTTTATCTGAAATAGTTATAGGCGTTCTCTGTGCACCGACTTTAATACGAGCTGATGTTAAAGCTTGCTGGCTTGCTTTTTTAATTTCTGCCTTAGTCATATCGGGGTTCTGCCGTTTTTTCGCATTAACCGCAGTGTTGGCGATAATCTGGGCCTGACGTTCGCGTGGGGCGTTCTTAAGGGCTATGTTGAGGGATGATACCAGGGAGTCTACTTCCCCTTTATACGTTTCCTTAGCCGAGGGGGATACTTTTATACGTCCAGTATTCATCATCTCTTTACGGGCCTCATTGGCTAGCATCTTCATGTTGTTTGCATAGGTAGCATATGCCTCCTCTTCCGGAGTGCCAGATGAAAGTTCTCTAGCGTCCTTGGCTTCTGCCATTCTCGTACTAGTTTGGGTTCTAATTCGAGTCTTTCCTTTAGAATCGACATAAGTTTCGTTTGCTTCCTTGTAAGATTGCTCGCCAGTTTCCTTATTGATTATCGGACTTCCTTTTCTTTTTGGCACCTGCACTTGAGATTTGGCTCGAGAAATTAATGTCGCGGCTCCCTCATGGTATCTACCAGTTTCAGGGTCAACAGTGCCCTGATAATATTTATGTAAAGCCGCAATACCATTATCTTTTTCACTCTGTTTGTAATCCAGTTCATGCTTAGTGGCGTCTATGATTACCATACTATGCCGAACAGCTCTTTCAATCTCACTTCGAGGAGCACCCATTAAAGTCATATCCGTAATTAGATTTGAAATTACGCCCATTTCAATCTGCTTCTGGTTTTCACTAAGAACGCGCATCCCTTCACGTTTAGGGTATTCCATTTTAGGATCGAAATTTTTAAGTCCGTCCAAATACGGAGTGGATTTAATCTTAGTCTTACCTCCAGTTGGTATAACCATTACGGTATCGCCATCAAAGTCTGCGCCAGACAACCGCTCAGCAACTTTACTATTAATACCAACCGCATCTATTGCATTACCGAGAACTCGTTTAGCTTCCGGTTGTTTATTGTTTACTGTGAGGATAGGTATCTCAAAAGTTCCGCCATGAGGATAGCGAATTAATGCAATTGTTTCACCATTCTTATAATTCGGGGCATAAACCTCATCATCCTTCATAGAAGTAATTGGAAGGATAACTTGGTATTTTTGACGAGGTAGAGCGGCTGCTTGAAGATGCACAGCAGCAGCATCAGCATCATCGGCGAAAGATTTTAAAAGAGCCCGCTTCACGGTAGGATTAGTAAGTTCTAAAATTTGTTCAAATTCAAGACGCTTGTCCGCGGTTGCCAAATTAAGCTGCTTATTAATCAAAGACAAATTTTGTTTCGATAAAAACTGAGATGATAGATGATCACTCCATTCACCCCAGTCGCCTTCATCTGCACGTTTATTAATCAGTGACAATGATTGTCTTTTTCCGCTTACCTCATCTACAAATTTACCATTAGGGTCATCATAAAAACTTTGACCCCCATGTTCTTTTATCAAAGATCCAAATGGATTTTCGGGGTCATCCTTAATTTTCTTAAGGACTTCCATTTTAGGGGTAGTTTTACTTTTATTAGTATTGAATAGAACATCTACTCCATCTGGTAAATCATCTGAATATACGGCCATACCCTTAAGATAACGATTATTATCTACTAATATTCGAACCTGAGCATAATGAGCCTCTCCTAATGATAAATCGTCAACTCCACGACGAATTTCAATAACTCCGTCTTTCTCTTTTCCGCCGTCTTCCGCATATCGAATAGCTAATCGACTCGAATCCATGCTTGCCGGATAGTAAAAAGACTTCTTAAAAGTTTCTCCGCCATCATACGTCACATAATCTCTAAGAGAATGAATGTTCTCAAAATTATATGTATCGCTATATTTAGTACCAGGAGGGCAGAGCACTTTAATATTGGTCTGCTTCCCTTTATTCGTTACCTGAGGAACGCCGACACCGTATATCTCATAACCTTCACGCTCCAAAATATAGAGTGCCTCTTCAAACTTCTCTCGAGAAATGTCTCCTAGCTCTTTCTCAACGCCAGCTCCAACGTCGATCATACCTTTTTCATCTACTTTACTCTTAAGAAATTCCGCAGTTCTCCGAGCAGCGTTCATTCTTGCTTCTGAATGCTCATTGAGTAATGAACGAATAGATGAGTCATTGTTATAACCCATAATTTCTGCAATTTCATTCAGACTCTTTCCATCTTCTCGTAAAGATTTAGCACGGTCTACCTCCAAACGGCGACGTTCTTCTTTAGCCAAAGACTTCTGAACACGAAACTCAGTTGTTGTAAGGCCTATTGCTCTTGCAATTTCGGTATCGTTCATGCCTTGACTCTTTAATTCATCGACACGACTAAGAAAATCTCCACTATGCTGATACGGGTTTTCTCCCGAACCCCAGGGATAGCGTCCAGAACGGCGCTTAATTCCATAATGCATCAAAATATCTTCCGTTACGCTGTTCATTGTTAGCTCTCCTGTTCTTTGATCTTATTGATGATTTTATCGAAAACTATAATTTTATCCATAATGGGAAGGATGATGTCCGCCCCAGGATTATCTATCAAAATATCATCAAACTGATACAAGCGTGTTTCTATATCGATTTCGCCAGGTTTGGTTTTATACTCCAAACAGAAAAGAGCGGCATAAATATAAAGCTGCTCCATATGAGCAGGAACAAGTCCGCTTTTAAAATCGTGAATTCTAAGAACATTCTTCCGAAAGGAAATGGTATCAGCTGTACCAAAGCAATTTTCTGAATAATATAAAATTTGCTCCGGTTCCATTCGATAGCCTATCCCATCATTGACATACATGTTTAGAGTCTTCTTAGATTTAGGGAGTTTTTGTCCAAGCCTTATACATTGGGCTGCAAACTCATGCAATTCTGTTCCGCGTTGCGCAGCCAAGAAATTACTATAAGAGGTTGCAATTTTATCCGATGAATAATTAATCCAGTGATATTTACTCGCACCTAGAAAAGCGTGTTGGCCTATCAGATTCAAATGCTTGTTGAAGTTCATTTAACACCTCTTCTTTGTTTTCTGGATATATAAATCTGGAAAAAGACATTCCATCCATCTTATCAACATAATAATCTTGATTAGGTTGGTGTGTAGCATCTTTGCAACGTTTACATTCTAGCGACGCCCAGCGATCTTTATAAAGAATTAATAGATCCGGAATGCCTTGCTTTTGATCCATTTTAAAAACCATAGCATCTGGGTATAACTCTTCAATATCTTTTTTCAGACGATCTTGAAAACCGCTCTCCAAATCTCTTTTCCTCGGCATATACTTACCTCCAAAAAAGACAAAAAATAAAGAGAGAAGTAAATGAGTTTTACCCATTTTATTCTTCTCTCTCTATAAAAGAGCATGTTTTTTTCGCGAAGCTAAAAATATATGTTACAGGTCATCGTCTTCAAATAGTTGTAAAAATGCATCATTTTCTTTTTCTAATTTATTATACACGGTTGCTTCTTTAACACGTTTACCACATCCGGGACATTTCCACCAGCTGTCAAATATCAATCCATTTTCAGCTCCATCATAATCCATAAAGATATCACACGAACGACAAAACACAAATAATGGAACTTCATCTTCATTTCTTTTACATTCGTCGATTTCATTAATGTCGTCTAAATATAAAGGCTGAGATTTACTAAGATTACCATTTTTATAATTGAAGCGAAATCCACGCGCGTAATCCTCGTCAAAGTGTTCCATTCATTAATACTCCTTTCGGTCTGTTTATACGATCATATCACATCTTCTTTCTTTAAAAAAGCTTTATTTTTATGCTTCTGCCCATTTGCCCACTTTTTTTGGCTTATTATTATAAATATATATATTTTTTCTTCGCAATTAATAAGAGAAAAAAGTGGGTTTTTGGCCACAACACCCAAAAAACCCAGTAAATTAGGCAAAAATTGCTGGCCATTTTTAATTTTAAAAGTGGGCAATTGGCCAAAAAAAGTGGGCAAAAATCGTTTTTTATCCACAAATTGACCTTAAAAATTCTTTCAAAAATGGCCACAAAGCCCACTTTTTGACTAAATTGCCCATTTTTTAAAACCGAAAATGGGCAGAAAAATATCCTAACTATTGTTTCTGAGGTATCTAATTAATATCCAAATCAACCACAAACCGCCAGTTAGTATGACCAAAATAAAATCCAAAAGTGTCATTAAACAGCCATGCTTATTACCGTTTGACATAAAATCCTCCGTCAGCTCCAAATTTTTCCGGTCTTCAAATCTTCTAAAACTATTCTTCCGCAAACTCTAAAACCTGCAAGTTCGCATATACAAAAAATCGCTCGTAAAGTCTTTCGAAAATGAGTTGTTTCTTTTGATACTCCGTTTCTATCGATATTTTTTATTGCTGTGTATGGCACAATATCAATGTACCCTTCTGTATTTTTTGAGGAAATAGAATCGCGTCGCATTATAATCCCCTTTCAAAAATAAAAGGCCCACGCCAAAAATGCGTAAGCCTTTATCATTAGAGCCAATTTATTCAACATTAAATTCAGTAACAGCTTCTTTAATAAAATCTACACGAGCATCAATTATAACATTTTCAACTGCTCCATATTGATTTGTACACTTAGCAGCAAGCCGAATATGCCAAACACCATTACCTTCATATTCTTCTGAGGAATCTGGCGACCATCTATCATATTCGATACCATATTTATACACCATTTCCCCATATTTTTTAACAGCTCGATATGCTTGGGTTTGAGATTTTAGGTTCGAATACTCGTCATCTTCAGTTTTCTGTAAAACTTCATTGTCAGGCTCTTCGTCCTCAGCTTCCTGTAACATTTCGTTATTTGTTTCTTCATCTTTTGTAGTTTCTGGCTCTGGTTTTTCTATTTCTTCTGAATTGTCTTCAGTAGAAGGAAACGTATGATACGTAACAACAACCTCCGCACTCGGATCAAATTTTGCCAAGCTACCGAAGTTATCATCGCCATTAATACTTACTCGCTCGACAGCGCCGTCTTTAGTAATCCAACCAGTTACCAAATCTTCGATGGCGTTGACGCTTACGTTTGTAAAACCAGCAGATTCAAATAGGGCTTTCACGTCTAGATAATCTTTATCTTTGCATTCAGATGCGGATTTAGGTACACGAATTCTTCCATCATTGCTGCAACCGCTTATAGTCGCAAATATCAATATTACCAAAAGAACTATGGATATGTTACGTTTCATAAGACACCTCCGTTTACTAAATTATAGAACATTCAATTCTTGTTTTCAATAGACCTTTTAAGAAGAATATAAATTGCCTTACAAAACCACCAGAGAAGACGGGAAAGCTCACGTAAGGACAAATCGCCTTTCTCTAAACGAATCATTCCAGTCTCCATAACATCCATACATTCGACAATCTGAGTACGGCTATCAGGTCCCATCAAATATCATCCTTTTCTCTATTAATACTACGTTCCGAAACAAAACCATTAGGATACCTTGCCTGAACTTTCTCAATATTCATACGAAGTATTGTTTCTAGGTCATATCCCATAGCATATGCAGTTAGAGCAAGATACCAAGCAACATCTCCTAGCTCCCGCGCAATATGTTCACAATCGAGATTATGGTTCTGAAAGAGATGTTTTTTCAAAATATCAATGCATTCTCCAGCTTCACCATTTAACCCCATTATTCCATCTTGCAAAGTAGCTTTGGGGCTAAGTTCAACATTTCGAGTTTGCACAGCAAGTTTCTGGTATTCGTTTATAGTCATATATTCAATTCCTCAACTTTTTTATATAGTCTGCAATCGCAAATAGAACCGATAGGAGATTGCTTCATAGATTCGCACGGACATTTGGTGCTTTCATCTCGTACTATAGCACACGGACAATATTCCAAATTTCCGATTGTATTTTCGCTAAGACATTCGTACAACGTAATATGATTATCTGTGCTATCATAAGGCATAACATGCGCGTCTATAGCTATGGTATTTCTAATTGTATAGGGGATATTAGCGATTCTGCAATAAGTTTGAAATTTGATAGTTTTCACTTGTATCTATTTGTTCTCCTTTCTATAAGCCCTTATAGGGGCAATTTTCACGGCTTAGGCCATCGATATAAAGAGATTTTAACTTTTTGCGTTTCGGACAAGCTTTGACTTCTGCATCTGTTTTAACACAAAAATAGCATTCACCAAGAGGATCTTTGAGAAAGAATTCCAAATCATCCATAGGCATGGCTATCCAATTCTCAGTTCGTTTGGACGCTGACTTTGGAGCGATTGAAATATCCAGTATCTCGGTCTCTTTCTTAATACGAACAAGCTCCGACTGACTACATCCTTTGAACAAAATATCAAGAGAATCACTAAGGGCGGATGCTGCCAATTCAAATTCTTTATTGCATTCCGTGTCGTTCGTCGCGAGTCCTTTCAGTATTCCAAGCATGCCCATGACATATAGAATTGTCTCATGTTTGCGACCATTAATTCCCATCTTTTTCCTCCGCTTACTCAACCTCTTTCTTCAGAAGGCAGCCGCGATAATCCCACAATAGATTACAAATATCTATTTTATCTTCTGACATAAGATCCTCGTTCTTCATCAAAATATCACGAAGACGCTCGCAGTCTTTTACACTTTTCAAAATCTCAGATACTTTCATGTATTTTCTCCTTTCTTAAGTTTTATTATATTTCTCCAGCAGTTTCTCAATCCAGTCGTAACGCTCTTTTTGATGCTGCTCCAAGATATCATTCGCCTTCTCGAGAAGGTGCTCGCGTTCTAAGCGTTCAAGTATGGCTGTCCGTTCCGTATTTGCATATGATATATGCCAGTATTCTTCGAGTTTGATTATATGCCGTAGTTGCGCTTCAGAAAGTAAATAAAGATGATCTAAAACAACCTCACGCTCTTTGTTGCGATCCGGATGCGCATTACCGCCAAAGAGACATTGACAATGATCAAGAGGGTAACCACAAATTGGACATTTATCCATTACTTTTCTCCTTTTGAATATTAATTTACTACCATTTACAAGAGTAGTACTTGCAACTAACTGAGATTCCACTAATGAAATCATAGTGAATAACTTTCTTTGATGTGATTCCATCTGGTGTATCTTGAGTTACAGTTGCGTTTTCAACTGCTTTGAGAATATCAATGTAGTCCTGCTTGTAAATACATACTTCCCGATGAGCACAGCGAGTACATAATGTTTCTTTTACTTCCGAATTAGGCATTGGTTGTTCTCCTTGTATGTAATCATAAAGAATAGTTTTTAATGATATGTGTTATTCTTATCCAACGATTCATATTTTGCTTTTTGTCGAATATCCAGCAATCGGTTCAATTGCTCCTGATTAGGAAGATGCGATCTTTCAATCGTTAACTCGGGAATGGATCTCATTTCGGGATCGAATTCAATTGTCACCTTTAAATTTGAAATTAAATCAGATCTCCCAGCAATGTCCTCCGCCATATCGTGCATCATCTGAGCTCCGATTTTAATAGACTCGGTGAGATAGGTACGATACTGTTCACTAGTCATTACTTTCCTCCTTACCAGTAATCATCTTGGAATATTCAAGTAGACGTTCATGAGTCGCGTCGACAAACTGAATTTTTGTTGGATCAACTCTTTCAATTTGGTCATAGAATTCGACGATGCCAAATACTCGTGAATATTGACCGCCAGGATGAGAGCCGACTGTCAAACCAGGGAAAATTACATCGTAATACTGCTCCCAGCAATGGAAATATCCAAACTCTTTACCGACTTTACATAACCGGTGCTCTTTCTTAATAGTAATATTACCCAACGATGCCATTACTTTCCTCCTTACCAGTAATCAGCTCTGAATGCGGTTCCTCACATGGGTTCTCTTTGGACCATTTATAGATGATATTAACCGCCTCCTTGTCCAACTTTAAAACTGCACAATCCCCATCTTCTCTCTCAGCGGGGCAATTTCTGCAACTATTGCCAAAAGACTTACACATGCGATCCCTTTCACTAATTAATTCAAAAGCATCTATAGTCATTGTTTTTCTCCTTTCTGATAATCAGTCAATACATCAAATTTCGTGAGACAGCCTTTGCAAATATTTTCTTTAATGGGTCTATCTATAAAATTTTTCCAAACCTCAGATCTTCTATAACGTTCCAGCCAAATATAACGTTTGCATTCGAAACATAAATGCGGAATGAACGCGAATCGATTACACAAGAGAAGCATTATTTTCCTCCTTTCCCGTAATCAATTCTGAATACGGAAGTGTTTCAATCCAGTCGCAGACGGTATGCCACTCATCGAGTTTATGATTACAACGAGACTTGTACATGTTTGCCAGAACCTCATAGTTCAGCATAACCGTCCGACGCTGATTATAGCTACTCGGAAGTAGCTGAATCATCTGCCACCAAATTTCTTTATCTTTTTTGCCAAAGCATCTCATATTGCCGTTTTCATAACGTAAAATTCCACCATTCAAATAAACGTCTCTAAATACATTCAATGCGTCGACCGTTTCCTTCAATATATCCGTCGATTGCCTAATAGTTAAATGCTCATGACTAAAATCATCCAGCGTAAATTCCTTATCCGCAATCTTATGCATAGTTGAACAGGAATTGGCAACTGTACCTACCTTATAGGTATCAAACTCCTTCCACCAATATAGAGGCGCTGTAATATCAAGATAGACAACGATCATCCGCATAAATTTACGATGGTCTGTACCAGCATTGCGGAGGCGGGTCATGAGGTCGAGGTCATTAGAGCCGAGGCTCATCGTGTATCCATTATCTTCCCAACGCTCATTACAGGTATCAAAGCGTACTACACCGCCATGGAATTCAGTATCGCCTCTATCCCAAGAGTTCATCGGGTTTCTCATTCCTCTAATAGCTGCCTCAAAACCTACAACCTCGGTGTTTTCAATTTTAAGCATTATTTTCCTCCTTTCCCGTAATCAGTTCTGAATACGGAAGTGTTTCAATCCAGTCACAGAAGGTATGCCACTCATCAAGTTTATGATTGCGACGAGACTTGTACATGTTCGCAAGAACCTCATAATTCAGCATTACTGTACGTTTCTGGTTATAAGAGCTCGGTAGAAGCTGGATCATCTGCCACCAGAAAATCTTTTGCTGAGCAAGTACATGCTTTCTTTCTGCATCTGTAATATCCGTGCTTAGCTTCTCATAAGCAGTATTATACTTCTTACGGTAATAATTCAGAATATCCGCAGTACGAAGAAGCCAATCATAGGACATATTGTATTCATCACCGTCAAGCTCTTCAATGTGCTCATGGCTAAAGTCGTTTACGTCAAACTCCTTATCCGCAATCTTATGCATCGTCGAGCAGGAATTGGCCACCGTACCAACCTTATAAGTGTCAAACTCTTTCCACCAGTACAGCGGAGCAGTGATGTCAAGATAGACAACAATCATCCGCATGAATTTGCGGTGATCTGTACCCGCATTGCGGAGGCGAATCATGAGGTCGAGGTCATTGGGACCGAGAATATATTTTGTACCAATATCGATATCGTCAGCATGGCAATCGGTGTATGCACAATCTGCGCATTTAGCTGGACCATGCGTGGCACAAACGCCGCTATCGCCTCTATCCCAAGAGTTCATCGGGTTTCTCATTCCTCTACTAGCTGCCTCAAAACCTACAACCTCGGTGTTTTCAATTTTAAGCATTGTTTGCCTCCTTTTCGTTTAAAAAATATAAAAGAAGAGCCCGAGTTTCCTCAGGCCATTCTTTCACCAAACGTTGGTAGTTTGGATACCTCTTTAAGCATTATTTGTCTCCCTCATCATTTTCTTAGCGACTTTAATTTTTTGATCGTCGCTCATAGCATGTGGGCACTTAAATGCGTCCAATTCACAGAAGATGCACATAGCTCCACGTGTCAACGTCCAGCAACGATTAGCAAGTGCCATACAATCACTGGTCATGAACTTCTTAAGTGCCTCATAATCATTTTGCGAATCACGAAGATGTTCGCGAAGAAGATTTATCTCGGTTTTTAATCGCTCATTTTCTTTTGTTGCATCCGAAGCCAGTGTGTTACGTAATTCATCAAGATTCATTGTTGATCTCCTTTCGATAAGCAGGAAAAGTATTTCACTTGCTCAACATCACCACCCTGGATAGTGATTGACTGCATAAGACACTTCTTTTCTTCATCCCAGAACAGAGTATCCAGAATATGGTCAATCTCATCCTGAATATCCTTCTCTGTCATACGCATAACCTCGTAACCTTCGAGGCCAACGCTGGTGCGTAGTTTCCGCATAATCATACCCGCCCACATGCGGAACTTACGAGCTTCAAGACGTCTGCTAGCAAACAAAGCTTCGTATATACCTAATTCATTGACAGCAAGCATCCAGCGAGTTTTATTATCGCCAGGACGACGCTCAAAGTCTTCACCAATAGGGTCGTGCTCGTATCTAAGGTCCTTTGAAGGGACATCGGATGTATCGACCAAGACTCTTTCAAGCATGCTCGGTTCAAGACGCTCTGCTATTTTTGCAGTTCTCAGTTGAAGAGCATCACAAATATCTTTAAGGATAGCCCACCATTCGCCATTAATTTCGATGAAACGAATATCATGCCCACACCAGGTTTCAATTTTCATCATTTTTATTCTCCTGAAACTTAACGGACATGAATTTCTCAAACTCATTCATACATTCCGGGCATAAGTCTATTGTTGGAGTGTAAGCACCATTTACTGTGTCGCCGACAGTATTTCTTTGAATTTTTCGTATTGCATTCCATTGGGTTTTATTGCCCATCGGATAATGCTCGTACAATTTTCCGCATCTATCGCATTTCTTTGCTAGTGCCATCGCTATTCTCCTTTTTCAGATGATTATAAAGAACCTTGCATTTGCATTGGTTTGCACATTTGACGACCGTATCACCGCAAAGGTATTGCTCTCCATTTGAATAATATAAATCCGGTCTTTGATCTACATACGGCGCAAACTCCAAGCAGTCCTGACAATATTCGCATACATCAAGCTTAATCATCATTATTCTCCTTATTAATAACCGTTACCTTATATCCAAGTTCCTTCTCAATCTCGTCGAGAGTCATTTCTCGGGGAGCATATTCTGTGATAATATCAAAACAACAGCTAGGCTCCTTAATGCCTCGCTCACTTGCAAGATCGCAAACAGAATCATACAATTCCATCGAATCGTTACAATTTATATAAGGCTGTTCTAATGATATATTACAATATGGGGATAAGCTGGGGTATAATCGGTTGATAAATGGGAGACCTCTTTGTCTGAATGGTATTGCAGCTTTAGGAATGACAACCGTATGCTTACCCTTCTTATCTTCGTATGTATAAATTAGTTTAAGATACCAACACTTGTCCTCTGTAAAAGGGATAATACTCGAGAGTTCAGCATTTTCATAAGTTTTAGCTATTGGTGTGTTTTTTAACTTCATAATAAAATCAATCATTTTTAACTCCTTTTAAAATATAATAGCATCATATCAAGTTTAGTCATCATCCATGAGTAGTTCGCAATCACTAGTAGACACCCAACGAAAATTCTTGCCTTCAGACACAACAAGAAAACGATCCCTAACTGAATCCACAAAATATACCGGGGAATTATGTGAATTACCGTAATCGTCATACCAGACTACATAAATATCAGGCATTGCTATCATCCTTTCTTTTTGGGTTATAGTTGGTTGTTAATAAAAAAGTAAAAGGCCACTTTTGTGACCTCTTACTTTATTGTTTTATTCAGCCTTGATTCCTCCATGCTTATTGATAAGCTCTTCAACAATTTCGATAGGCACGTAACCATAAATGGTTTTCGTGTATGGATCGTCTTCGGCATATTCGTTAATGAGTTCATCTTCTATACTCGGAAAACCAAGCTCAACGTTTTCATAATCTTGCGCCCCATTACATCTGGGTTCGCAATAATGAAGTTCGCTGGCTTGTACCGAAATAGAATATCCATCATTACAGTATAACCTCGGTCGATTCTCTTGAATTTCCGTTCCATCAACATAATTACGTGTCGTAATTGTTTTCTTCAACCAATCTTTAATTGTCATATTGAATCAACTCCCTTCATTAAAGGGAATGCATTTTTCGCGCGACTAGGAATTAATATTTGTTAGCTCGTTAAAGTTCAATTGGTTCCTCATAAATTTCTCGAGTATTTTTGTTGGATTGGTAGCCATACCCACTATCCCATTGTCATCGGGTCCTGTGAAAGCTTGGTCAATTCTATCCTCTTCAATCTGGTCCGCATAAGCTTCATTACCAAGAAGCCATATAAAGCAAATATAAATGATCGAATCCTGACACTTTTCAAGAAGATCGTCTCGGTCGGACCAATCGGAATATTCAACCTTATCACGAAGTGCAACAAGATGCTTAGTCAAATATCCCCAACAGCACTGAGCCGGCGTACAGTTTGCGATACTTGCTCCCTCTTTAAAATTATGCAGAGGATCATCTTTTTTACCATAGAGAGCGTTTTTATTCTTTAGAACGTTTTTAGAGGAAGCATCAAGTTCGTCAATCAGTTTATTAAATATGTCACGTGTCATTATTATTTCTCCTTATAATTTACTGGTTTATGTGAGTATGTGTTGGTTGGATTCGTCAAACATTCGTTACACGGTTCTTCATCGCCTTTAAGTTCCGCGTACTTACAAGTTTTACAATATTCGTAAAAATATACTTCTTTTTCGACGTTAACTATCATTGCTCCTCCTTTATGCAGTGCGAACAAGCCCGCCGTTCTTAGGCTTCACACAAACACTTCCAAATTCAGAAAAAATATCATTGGCCAAATTATATACATACGCCATGATCGAGCAGCCATATCTAGGATCATAGTTTTTAAGATCTTCGCGATCGGTTGGCCAATCGGATTCGTACTGAGAAATATAAAGAAGCGTCAACAATTCCCCGATTTCGGTAGTAGAGGATATAGCATGATAAACCAAACAATTATACTGGTCTTCAAACTTTTTAATAAGCTCGATTTGCTTATCTGTGGGCCAATATAAAATTCCACATCCGAAGAACGAGACGTTAACTATGTCATTTTTTTCAAGATCGTTGACGGCATTTTCATGAATCTTAAGAATACGCATTCGAGCTGATGCTTCATTCTTCATTTCATTACGAGTTACTGACATGATGCACTCCTTTCAAAAATATCAATTAAGCCAAAATATCGACATTTGAATACTTTAGATCAGGCGAATTTTCTCGAAGCTCACAATAGGTTTCCCACGTAATCTCATGCCAAGATTTATTTTCCTTGTCGGTAAAGAACCTATTGATATTGAATATTTCGCCATCAGGCAACACGGCGTAGAGTATCCCTTTAGTATCAAAATCCTCATTTCCGTCCAAAGACAAGAAATCCTCAATATAAACTTTAATAGCATTCCCAGGACAATACGGCATTTTAACAGGGAAATATTCATCCATGATTTGATCGAGTAGACTGCTATGCCAAGAAGACCCGTCATTGATATCAATTCCAACAAAACGATTGACGTCAGTGTAATGCATTGATCCATCTGGTAATATCGTTTTAAAAAGACTGCTCATGCGTTTGTGTTGCCATTTGTTCTCCCAAACGGGTTTCCAGCTATCTTCAGTATCGTAAATGGGGGTCAGAGGTCTTCCTTCGATAAGGCGGTTAAGAATGTTCTTGGTGGTTTGAATATTTATTTTAGAATGTTGTACGTTCGTAAGAACTTCGAAAGCTTGAAGCGCATTTTTATAGCATGCCACCCCATACTCCCATTCGTTCTCAGATGCTGCGTCTTGCTCTCTACGGCAAGCCAACTCTACTTCGTTTTTCGCCCAATCCAGAATGCTATTTTCCATCTGATATAAATTTCCCTTCGTTAAAATTTTGCTTTTTCTTTAATGCTTTTGAAATCGCCAAATCGATTCCTGAGTAGGTTTTAAAGTGATAGTAATATAAATCCTTATAAGGCGTGTTGAGCCTATCGATTCGACCACTCGCTTGGGTCATTACCTTATAAGAATAGTTTTGAGAATAGAATATAATAGTATCCGTTTTAATACAGTTCCAGCCTTCCGCTCCTGCATTATACTGAACCAAATATATCCATTTGTCTGTATCTGGAATCGGCTGATGCTTGTGGCCATTCCATTCTGCAATTTCTACCTGATCGCCATAATGAAGGCTTTTGAGAATAGCTAGCTCATAATCATAATTGTAAAATATAATAGCTCGTGAATGACGTTCTAACAATCCAAGCAAAGCCACACATCGAGACTCATCAGAATTTACAACACGCCGTAAAGCTAAACACAATTCGCTCGCGTTTTCAATTGGTTTGTCTTCCCAAATATTCCAGCGATTTCGATAGATGCTTTTATAGCTCAAAATATCATATTGAACATAGACATCTTCATGATGCGACACGGTCTCTCGCTGAAAATCCATATTTACCAGAATCGAATTGCGCAATCGAATAAGCCGCCCAGTGTTTAAATATCTATCAATTTTAGGATAGCTACCGTTTACCCAGCGATATACAATATGATCATTTTTAAACTGAGTGCGGTTTTTGTAAAACCCATTGGCTACGAAGACCGGAATATAATCTGACCACGTATCCCCAGGTGTCGCGCTTAACAAAATCCAGTCGTTATGCTTGGCGATTTTAAGAAAGGCTTTTACCCAAGTTCCGGATCCTACTACTCGCTGCTCGTCAAATATAAAGAAGGCGTCGGATACTTCGGCGTATTTATGAATGTTATTCCAAGAATCAATAACGACCTTATTGCGATATAGATTGTCTTCCTTATTTGGCGAAAGCAAAAAAGGAATCAACTCGGCTTCCCATTCTTTAGTATCTCGTTTTCTGGCCGTGGTGATAATATAAAGGTCTTTGATACTAACGTCGTCCATTGAAACGTATTCGTCCGTACCAATTTCGCCACCTTGACAAATATAATAGTATGCCAGACCAGTTCTTGATTTACCGCTCCCAACGCCGCCACATAGAATGCAACCGTTTTTCATTCGTTTAACGGCATCAAGTTGGTAATCTCGAAGCGATATACCAGCCATATAGAACTTTACCTCCTAAATATAACTTAAGAGAAAAAGCAAAAGGGATTCGAACCCTCGTCCTCTAAGTGCTAAACTTAGTGCTCTACCACTGAGCTATTACTTTTTCTCTCATAATACGAGTTGCAAATTTCGCGTAAAACCTTAAATTACCACGCACTATCGCCGTCGTCCGAATACTTATCGGCGAACTCATCATCTGCAATCGTGACGTACATTGTCTTCAGATAAGCTTTGATGCCTTCCTTACCATTCAACTCCCAATTATAGGGCCGAATAGTCAGGTCGACATTAGCAATTTCAGCAAAGTCGAGTGTTTCTATGCTGTCCTCGTCCAAAAGAACCTTCTTACCCTTGTGAGTAATCATAACGACCTTCGGAGGTATAACCTTAAAGCTGACAGTAACCTGAATATAATTCCTGGGTTCGTCATCTTCGTCTCTGGGTCTAAGCGCTCGAACATTCCATCCATCTTCACGAAGGCGCTGCGCCATTTCTGGATCGTCTATGATAACACAGAAGTTACGATTGCCGGCTCTGTTGAACGTCGTTTCTTCTCCGGCAAAATTTCGAAATATAATGTGAGCGTTTTCAATTATAATGTTATCTACATTCTTATATGCCATGTTACTTAACTCCTTTTTTAAATATCAAATGGTGGTTTGTCATCGGGAATTGCTTTTACATATGGATCATCTGAAACAAACCATTCAAAGTCACCATAATCAAAAATAGCAGCAACAGCGTCGTTTGCCATTGTCTCGTAATAGCGATAGTCTATATCGTTTTCTTTTTTATTCGATTTGACCATTTCGGATTCCATCCATCGATAGCCTTTGGAACCGCCAGCTGCCGCATAACCCTTTTCGCCGGTTTTCTTGTTTTCGGTTTCGCGCAACAGTATTCCGCCGCCACATCCGGGTTTTATCGGACAGAATTGACCGACCTTTCCGACAAAGTGATAATTATGTCCCTTAGCAATCTCAGTGGTGAGTTCTTCAACACGTTCACATTCATCGGGCATTGGCTCATTCATGCGTTTAGGATCAGTAATCTGTTTCCACAGTTTGTCTTTTTCCGCTTCGAGCGCGCTTACATCCGGCAAGTCCTCGTTCATATCCAAATATAAAGCGGAGCTTACGGATTTTGTTTCACAAAGATTATCAAGTGTAATCTCTTCATGGGTGAATAGTTTCTTAAAGACATATGGCACTTGGAATTGAGTACCAGTGGCTGTCCATTCGCCACTATGCTTCTTACAATCCTTGAGGATGTCTTTGGCTTTGTTGACATATTCTTCTCCATATAGCTCGCAGCAATGATCGATGGTGGCGTACTTAGCAATATAAACGGCGTCATTAACGAGACACATGCGGTCGTAAGTAGCCTCATGCTCAAAGTTATATCCATATTGCCGTCCGTACTTAGTTATAAAATCGATTATTTCCGGAGTAGCATCGGGTATCTTTATCGAATCTGTTTTTATGTGTGCCACAGTGAAGCCCTTCGACTGAACAACATGCTTTAGGTTTATCATAAAGAGAGCTCCACGCTTAGCGACAATATTATCCCGATTGCGAACATCACGAAAAGGATTATCAAACGTTGCTGAAGTCAAACCATAAACAGAATTGATAGCAATTTTCAAAGCCTGAGCCAAATCCGCTGCTGCGGTCTCATCCGTTAAGTATTTAGCCAAAGCTCCGTCCAGCATTTTCTTCGCTTTGTCGAAATCCTTATGCTTGATGGCTATACGAGCGTCGAGAATTTCTTTGAATCGTTTGGTATAAACCGGTCCGAAAAGCTCTTCTGCGACTATACTGCTCGGATGCATTGAGGCAATATCCAGCAACGCAATATTTCCGTACATACCTGGTTCGGAATATACGTAACCACCTTCGCCAACTTCCTCTCCTCGATAAGTGGAAATACCATTGTCGTAGACATATCCAGGAAATACAGGTTTTAAATTCTCATCGAAAAGTGTGTATTCATCACCGAAACTATCGAATATACATCCATCAGGAGAAACAGTCACAGGAGAAGTTTCCTTTGTAACCAAGCCCATATCCCGATATTCAAATTGATCCTGAGGTTTACGATTAGTGCCAAATATAATTCTTGTGGTAAGTGAGTTGGTTGTGTCATTAACAGACATACCAGCCACATCCGCCAAGACTTTTCGAGCTATGAAATCCGCTTGACGGTTATCGAATACCGCTTCAGTTGCTATAACGTCATTGTCACAATATTCAGCAACTTTGGTCCACATCTCTTTCGGGACAGGTTGATCCCAAGGCAAACCAAGTTCTTGATGATGTATTCCGAGTTCGATTTCCCACTTTTTAAGCGATTGCTTTTTAGAACAGAAATCGTAGACGTCGGTATACGATACATTATAAGCCTCACCAAAAAACGCATCCCGATTTCCGGTTATTATTTTTTGCGACAAAGAATATAATTGCTCGTTTGTATAACCCATAAGTCGAGCATATAATATATGATTGTCGTAACGTCGGCAATTGAATCCGACAAGATTGAAGCGCATTAGATCTTCAATTTCAATAGGCGTTGGGTTGATCATACGTACAACCGGTTTTCCATCACCCTGAAATTTCCAATTGACTAAAAATAGATTTGGGAAAACTTCAACATCATAAAAAACAAGCCGAACATCTTCACTTTTCGAGGGCTTAGAAATATCATCCGATTTGAACCGCATCTTTTTAACCAATTTGACGCAGTATTCCGCTTGGTTCGTACTGCTCATAGCAAAATTGAGTATCGAATTGCGCATATCGGAAATATCATATTGCAAGCCATTAGAATAAGCATCCTCAAGCCCTTTATATATGAAGTCGATACTCGGTTTGGTGTTGGCATGATATTCCTTGTTCAGATTTCGTTTAATAAATGTTCTTAATGCCTTCTCGTTCTTAATGCCCTCAAAATTTACCATCTTATTTTCTCCTTTCATTGGTAAACCTGAGCTTATTTGTGCTATAGGTAGATTATTGCATTTAGTCAGTTTACGTCTAAGAGAGCTTTTACCCGTAAAGACTTTGACCTCGATATGATCGTCATAGAATCGGCTAAGTTTCTTGGAATCACCGGTATAAATATAATGCAAGTGAATACCCTTGCCGCTTTTACTCAATTCCGCATATGTTGCCGGCCATTTGCTTGCAGCAACCAGATTAGCTTCGAATGATTTTTCTCCACTTTCATCTGGGATGTCAAAGTCAATTACGATATAATTTTCAGGAAGCTTTACATAATGTACCTTGTCCGTTGAAATATCTTTAAGCGTCGTAGTCACATCATCCCAAGGTTTGCTTGGAGTTTCCTTAGATGTGGCATATTGTGCCAGACAATCCGAACATACCTCATCAAAAATAGACTTTTGGGATTTAAAATCAATAGTTGAAATATCAGGCTCGCATTTGGTAGTAAGTTTGACGTCTTCAAACTTGTCTGTCCGGAAACCCGAATAATAACTACGAGATCGCGTACCATCGTCCATTGTAAAACGTTCCTTATAGTCTCGGAAATAATTCTTAAGCTCTTCCTTAAACACTCTTTGACTTAACGGATAAGTTACCTTAGCTTCATCGCAATAAGTGTTATACATTTTCCAAGCGGCTTTTAGCGTGGTACCATCTTCGTTCTTAAAAACGTAATAAGAGTCTAAAATATAATTGTAGAAATCATTAGATGCTCCCAGCATTGCCAGTGGTATGTAAGTATCATATGCTCCTGGGTTCTCTTTATAAACTTCCAGACAATGATATGCTATACCGCCCAGCTCAAATTTAATGCGGTCTACAGTAGTCTTATACTCTTTGCTACTAAGCTTATTGCCAGTTGGGGACACATCAATCAGACGTCGAATAAGACCTGATTTTGCATCTGTAATTTTTACAGGTTTATTCGTACCCATGAATAGTAAACATTTAAAGCGATTGGCGTAGGTAGATTTGAATTTCTCATTAACCGTCATAAGCTCATGTGAAACCAAGCTGTTAAGTCGTGTGTTGTCTTCAATTCTAGACAAATCACCGTCGTGTTGAATAGCCACTAACGGATTAGACTTAAATGCTTCCAGAGCAAATGAGTTACTTGACGAACCAAGAGCTTTCGCATCAAAAACCGAATAATAGCCTTCGAATAACTGCTGAATAATATTTAGAACGGTCGATTTACCCGTTCCGGCAGCACCATAAAGAACTAAAAATTTTTGAAGTTTCTTACTATCTCCAGATACGATTGAACCAATAGCCCATTCTATTTTATGTCGTTCTTCGTCCGAATAAAGAGTAGACATTAACTTGTCATACGCGGAAATATCACCCGATTCGAGAGGATAGTTAAGCTTTTTACTCGCGTAATCAGTCTTTTTCAATTCGGTATTTGAGAATATCAACTCTTCATCCAACATACGATAGTTGTCCCGCATTTGCTTTTGACAATATTTATGCCACGAATCTATCATTCCAGATTCGGCATCCCACATATGAAGGACCTTTAGGTTTGAATCAAACTTTTGCCGATTTTCCTCGGCATATCTATCCAGTTCGCGATCTATGAGTTGCAGTGCGTCCTGCTCCTCGGTGGACCATAAACCGCGTTCCTCAATCCAGATGGCATAAAAATCGCCACCGCGAATCATAAGATCGGAGCTTTTACAGACAATAAACTTCGGATAGATTTCGATTACTCCACGCTTTGTACTACGTGTTGAAATCATTAAGAAGTCCATCATTCATGTTATCCTCCTCTCTTATTTGAAATATAATTATTAATCGTCTCTAAGCTCCAATTTAATGGACTATCAAATGTAAATATCAATTCCTCTTTATTAGGAAGTTCGATTATTATAGCATTCGGTCCTTTCGGAAACCACTGACTGATTAGGTTCGAAAATTGAGGAAACCTAGCGATTAACTGGTCAAATATCATTTGTTGAGTCATGGCCACCTCAATTGTTTAAATCTGTTAAATACCAGCATAGCTGATACCATATTTCGGTTGATCGCATGTCACGATGTTTTCGATTCGTTTTAAATAAACCACCCTCGCCGTTTGGAGCATATTCTCGTTCAAGAAAACGAGTTATAACATAGTCTATATAATCCGCATCAAAATTCCTATCATCCATCGAAATCAAGCCGAGATTTTCTATCATACTCCAGAACCATTGGCCTGTTCTATCTCCAATATCTGGATCGTCCATGATTTGTTCTTCACAACGAAAAGCCAGTGCGACCATCATTTCAAGGACTGATACATTATTATCATCCAGGTGTTCCTTTATGAGTGCGTGCGAATAACCGCATTCATATCCGAATCTATATCGAAGATCTATCCCATCTTGGGCCCGATTCCTATCTCTTGGCAAAATATAATAGAAATCCTTCTCAAAAAGTGCCATCAAAAGCTTACGATAGGATAGATTCTTCATATAGTATTTGTCATGGACGAGCTGATACATCCAGTCAAAATATTCGTTGCACAGCTCATCGTCTATCATCTATACTAATTCACCTCCGTTGTATCATGATAAAGCCTCCGAGACAAAAGAATCTCGTATTCGCACTTGTAATTTTCATTACGAATATGCAGTGCGTCATCCTCGTACTCACCCATATGGTTTAGATTTTCCAAACCTACCACGTCATCAACATTTTCGACGATATGATCATCTTCGTCGGTCAAAACGCCATCAATATAATAGTTCAAATTGACTATGGTGTACTCGTCATCTATGGCGAAATCATCGGGTGAAATAATATAAGGAGGTTGATATGATGGATCGTTTAGTATTACCGGATCCGAAGATTCCTCATTATCTTTCTGTGCTACTGTATCGACCACTGTTCCACTATCTTTAACGAGTTTAACAAGGTTCTTGGGATCAGTATAGTCGATATAACCATGCTTCGTCAGTTTTGCAGCGTATGCTATCAAATCGGGCTTTTCGTTAGGTTCCGTAGTACCATTTGAATCAACGGTTACTTCTTCCGACTCTTTCTTTTTACGATAATGCTCCCTTACCTCGTTTATCTCTTCCTGTGTTTGACGTATGTACTTCTCTTTAAGCAGCCGCCAAGTCACGAATGACCCTACTGCCACACCGCCTATAAATATCATTGCTTTGTACATTTTTTCTCCTCTGTACGGATCGTCATAATGGTTAAAGCCAAGCCACCAAATAGCATTGCGATGCTCAATAGCATCCCTCCACAAATGTGGCGTTTCCTCTCAGTATCCAAAATATCATCAATCTGGACAATTATTCCATTAATCAGATCCATAGTCTTACTTCCTATCTTTACCAATAAGGACTGCTATGCCTGTTGCAAAGCAAAAAACAGACATGCTGGCTAAAACATAAGATAAAATGACTTGTCCGGTATTCATATTACTACCTCCTTGTTTTAGTGTTTTGGATTGATTTTGTCCCACATTACTCCATCAACGTTAAAGTCAAGAAGAATGGCGGGTTCGATACCATTTACAAAATCTCTAGATATTGCCCTATAAAGATTGTAAATACCGAAAGAAACATGACAATCCGCGTTTGGGTCTTCCGGATCATAAATCCAACCAACTACTTGACCTATACTGCATTTAGGAATTCCAAGGCTCTCGTAAACATCGTTCAAGAAAAGATAGCCGTCTGCACGAAGCCTCTGATTAGCATAGTTTTCCTGAGCACGGAGGAACATCAAATTATAATCCGGATTCCTCTCCCAATTCGGATTAGTTTCGTCAAAGAAGCGAGCGTATACACTGTTCTTTTCATTTTCTACGACCGGAACTATAGTCTTGGTTTTCTTTGTTTTTCCGTTTTCGTCTACAACGGTCTCTTCTATTTTCTGAGCCTTAATACCATATTTCAATTCGCGATCTACAGTTTCGCCATAACGTTCGGTAAGACGTTCACGATAGCCCTTAAAACTCTTATCGAGTGCCGCATATGCAGTCGCGATTGCAATATTACGCTTACGAAGAATATTGTTCGACGTCAGAATCCCAGTTATTGACAGACTGCCAAGAAGAACCGCCGGGCCATACAGCTTGGCAAATTTCAATGCTGTCTGAGCGTAAACTATTGTGAGATCCTTTTTCATATCGCTCTCGGTATACTCATCAGCATACTTCTCATCTTTGGCTACCGTATGTATTTTTTCAACATCCTCTTTATGCTGCTCCAAAATATCATTCACCTTGGTGGTTGCCTTGCAGGCCATTACAGCGCTTACAACGGTGCCTATAACTCCAGCCACTACAAGAATCTCGGGGCTATACTGACGCAACTGAAAGCCGGTCTTCTTAACAAAACTAGCTGCTTTAGTACTAATGTTACTCATTCTTTTCTCCTTCTTACTCTAATGGAATTGCTTTGGGCATTCTTAAAATATAACCATCACGGGTACGCTCGATATATGCTTGACGAATATCAGTCCAACCGTATTTATTATCGGTATAGCGTCCTGTAATACCTACCAATTCATTAAGATCAGCTATGCTAACCGATGGATAGCGATTTAGCAGATCGTCTAATGTCGACAATACTTCGTCGGCGTCTCCACGGTCTTCAAATTTAAAGTCATCAAAGACGTATCGTGACGCACTACGAACGTAATTAGGTTCCCTGCGATCATTCGGTCTATCGTAATAGCTGCTATATGAAACCTGCGATGCTCGTCTATTATTCGTTTTTCTATTTCTTGACGTCTCGCCGTAAAGCATCATGTTTACGCTATCCGATATGACAGCTTTAAACGCCGGAAGTAATACTTCGGTCCAAATATAAGATTTGACAGTATGCAAATCTTCTTTTACAAATGTCTCAGCGAATTTTTGAATATCGTTTTTCTTCTTTACACTGACATTGCCAGTTACGATACGCCCCAAGTTTTTTTCTGATTCTGTTTTCGTTCTCTCCTTATACTTATCAGAATTCGGTTTCAAATCATTTAATATATCCACAGTCGTGTTGTTTTCGGCCATGCGATTACTCCTATCTGCTAATAAAAAAAGTAAAGGTGCCTTGTTACAGACACCTATACTTTTGGGTTACATCAATTACTTGATCTTCTCTTCCCAATCATTGAACTCTTCGAATTCATCCTCCTTAGATTCTACATAAACGGCCTCTTTAGAAGCTTTCTTTGCTTCGTGCTTCGCCTTAAGCTTAGCCCAGAGCGGTTTGATGGCATACTTATATGCTGCTACGCCTACAAGTGCTGCCCCAGCAACCACCCCAGCTATCTTAAGGGTCTTACTTCCTCCGCAAGTTGCAACCTCTTCAGTGACATCCATGATGTCCTCTGCGTTTGTCATGATCTCATTAGTTTCCATAATTGTTCTCCTTTCAGATTATAATAAGTTAATGTTTCCTTCATAATAGAAAATGTAATTTTCGCGTACTAACGGCAATATTTATACGTAGGAGATATATTATAATCTACCGCTATGCACGGAGTGCCATCTTCGGACAGATGAGCGCTAAACCTAAAATTGATAAGGCCGTCCGCAATATTCCAACCCAAGTCATCTCCAATTTTTATGGATGGCAGCCCTATTTCGTAGTAAAACTCATTAAGCGATATGTACATTTCATTAACGAGGCGCTTATTTACCTCGTTTTGCACATGCTTGAGTTTTTCGATATCTGATTTGAAATATCTTGATGAAATGGTATCAAAGCAAACCGTATCGCCCTTAGCGGTTATGATTACTTCGTTAGTTTTCATCGGGTTTTCTTTAATATGATCCTCCGCTATAGCGTCACGAATAATCTCATTCTTCTTTTCTCCGACGATTTCAACCACCTTTTTTTCATAGTTGTTAAGAGCAGCCTCGGTTATGCTCCATGCCGCAGTCAATGCTGCTCTACGCTTAGTATTTTCAGAACTCGCTCCGATTAGACAGGCAACAGACATCCCACTAGTTATTACCGATGGTAAATAAGAACGCCAGGTGGCTTTGACTGTTTCAATCGGAGTCAATTCATCTTGATGAAGTTCCTGCTTAGATGCTTCAATTAAACGCAATGCCTCTGGTGTGGCTCTAACGGCCAATATCGTAGATGTAAGCATTCCGGTAATACCAATACCTGTTAAAATTTCAGGATAATAGGTATTTAAAACGGTTTTGGCTTTATACATAAACGCCGCCATTTTAGATGTGCTCATTTCATACTCCTTTTTAATGATAACGCTTTTCTTAATAATAGAATATAAATCTCCTCTGCCATTTCATAAGCATAGGAAAACACCACGCTTCTTGCTCCATCATTCATACTATAAAATTCATACATCTCTTCCTTAAATTGTTTAACTATTTGAACCGGATCGTCCGTACTACTTTCAAGCCTTTTAATTATCTCGCTTGCTGCACAAGATGAATAAGCCACTTCTTGCAGATAGTAATGAGGCCATCCGACTTTCGGTTTGGGAATAGTTTTCGAACAATAGCCATGAATGAAATTAATAGCCTGATCATTTGTCATATCGGTACTCCAAATAAATAAGAGTCCGTGTTCCGGACCCTTACTGTTTGTTAGCGAGCGCTTTAGCAATCTTATCTTCGATTACTCCGTCTAGCTTCTTGTCATTAATACGGTCGATGGCAAAAGTTACTGCCATTCCGATTATGCTAAGAGCTATATTCAAGATTTTAATCGTTTTGATGTTCATAAGCTTTTAGCCTCCTTTCATAATATAAAATGTTTATTTCGCGTAAAAACAAAAAGATAAGAGTCTAGATTCAGACTCCTACCTTCTCGATTCGTGCTATCGAGTGAACCTTCTTCGCGCATCGATCACGTTTTCAGCTACACTATCAAACGAATTCAAGTTCGTAGAGCTCTCAATTCTTCTTTTCTCGTACTTTCTCCCAAAAAAGAATCCTATGATGCCCATTAATCCAAATCCGCCAATAGTAAAAGCTTTTCTATGACGCTTCACAAATGATTTAAGTTTACTCATTTTAACACCTACCTTTCATAAAAGGAATTGTAAATGGTGCGTGAATTATTCCATATCGAGATAATCAGCTGTCGGAGGAAACGGAAAGTGAATATAAATGCACTCTAACCCATCATCCAACGTCACCAATTCGTGATCGAAGTCAATCCATGAATAACCATAATAACATTCGCCAGCTTCAACCGACCATCCGACAGTCTCTCCAAATAAAGTATTTGCGAGATGAAGATCCAAGAACGCATATAGCTCATTCAGGTTTGCATAGCCTCTAAGCTGGTAATTCCGATTGAAGTGATACTCGGCCAGCAATACCTCTTCTTTGGTACGAGTGAAGAATTCCCCATAATACTCTTCGAAAAACAGGAATTTTGATACCTACAATTCTTTAACACCTAACTGGTATTATAAAGTGTTACGAT
>ERZ827150.223-NODE-223-length-90427-cov-4.988127_pt1 | contig 90427 bp, 80 predicted proteins | sample MGYA00519779_ERZ827150 | MGnify/ENA primary metagenome ERZ827150 (study PRJEB31778, sample SAMEA3449267) | human gut metagenome | biome: human gut; feature: human-associated habitat; material: faeces | place: United Kingdom | collected 2010/2012 ...
AGTCGCACCCTACCCGGGGTGCGTGGATTGAAATCACTCTTTCGTTGTCAACTATGATTTTCTCGACGTGTCGCACCCTACCCGGGGTGCGTGGATTGAAATATAGCATACCAACTCAAAGCCATTGTCTTGCGCATGTCGCACCCCACCCGGGGTGCGTGGATTGAAATCCAATGATTGACCTCGGAACCGGCAGACTCAATAAGGTCGCACCCCACCCGGGGTGCGTGGATTGAAATAAGCTCTCGGCGGCTCTAAGTCCTATTAAGTATGCGTCGCACCCCACCCGGGGGGTAGTCGTGACATAATGTCAGGCATTTGTTATAAGTCGCACCCCACCCGGGGTCGCACCCCACCCGGGGTGCGTGGATTGAAATATGTGCTGCGACCTTACCGACGGCAGCTTTAACGGCTGGTCGCACCCCACCCGGGGTGCGTGGATTGAAATAGCGCATAGCCATAGAGGGCTTGTACTTCTACCAGTCGCACCTTACCTGGTGTGCGCGGATTGAAATTTTGATGTTTTCTCTCGGTTGTCCGAAATCCGACGTTACACGCTTTGCGGGTGTGCGGATTAACATCATGTGGAAGCCGAGTCTTTGGATTTGGCGGAATACTTTCGTTCCTTGTTCCTTGCATCGATGTTTGGCTTCGCTGGCGAAACTGGGTGAGACAACCGTTAACCGCCGCGGCTTTTCAACTCAAAAAGCGTGCTTCACAAGTCCAAAAGGCGACTTTCTTAGTCCCCAATACGCTTGCTTCGGGAATTCACGGCTTCTATACGGCTTAAATTCGTTCTTATTTTGCGGACGTCTGTTCTTAAGCCGATGTTCAATCTTTCGATCTGAGCGCACAAGTCCGGCTCGGAAGGACGGCGGTTTTCGTTCTCCCTCTGTATAAATACATAGAACGCCGCCAAATGCATGTCTGCCGGCGGCGCCGATTCGCCCGGCGCTTTGTTGTTCCACGGTCTCTGTTCCCCAAAAAGAAAAGTCCCGATTGCATCGGGTGTCTTGACCTTTTGTCAGTCGGTTTTTCAAGGACTCAAAAGGGACCCAAAACGAAGCGTGATAGCCATTGCGCTCATCAGCCGTCACACTTTTTGATCGGATACAGGACAGTCTCGGACGCCGGGCAGCCGTTTTCTGCTTTTCGGACGCAGTTTTTCGCGCGTCTGAAACATACATTTCATAGTGACAGCGGCATTGATAAGGGCAGGCACACATCCGTTCTGGCGTATTCATACATAGCTGCGGTCACTTTCGGTTCGACATCATAAGGTTCGAATGCGCAGGCACCGTATGCCCTCGTAGGTAAAAAACGCTGCCGAAAAATCGAGCTTTTTTCGCGCTTCTTTCGTCTTTGCACATTCAAAATCCGTCTTTGTTATGAAATCCGGCAAACGGATGACCGAGATAAAGACGGCATTCTTTTTATGCGCACAGTCGAGTTTTGCCGACCCTCCTGCCGCCAAAAGCCTTCCGACGGCACGACATACTCGAAATAGCGGCCGCTTTTGCCGCTCCTCTCGATTGTGAACGCAACGCCGTCCGACAGTCCGACAGCCGCATTGCCTCCGCCGCTTTCGTCTTTGGAATGCCCCGATGCCGCACGGCTATCCAATGATACGCCGGCAGGGTACGACGGGAGGGCTGATTTGCCGGAGTATAGAGCGCTTTGTACGCTTTCTTGAAGCCTAACGGCATTTTCCTGCTTCTTTTTCTGCAAGCGCTTTGACTGCGCAGACGGTCGGTTTCCATTCAAGCGCGTGCCGTGCTTTCTATCCGACAAATCACGCATTCTGTTCATCGCACGGCAACGGCCGACAGCCGAACGCAAAGACAGCCCGTATACGCGTTTATGTCCGAACCCGAGACGGGTTCCGCGCTTCTCCAATCCGCCGTCCGGCGCGTCGACACGGCCGGCGGGGGAGGATAGACAAAACAATGGGAATAAATCAGAAGCATTGCAAAAAGACTTTGTTCTATATATACTATACACTGTCGGAAAATATGGAGCAAAAGGGCAGGGTAGTGGCAGGGCAAAGACGGTCGGTATTCCAAATGAGCACCGCTTCATTCGACTGATTCTGTTCCTTACTGCGCCTTTCTTGAGCGGAAACGGTATTCCTTACGGCGGATGTAAAATCAGGAGATTGTCCCATTTTTAGGGAATCCTCTTATCAAACCTCGCCATATCATCACACTCTCTTACCCCTTAAAGAGCGCCGCCAATGCTGCAACGAGCGCGGCAAAGCTAACGACACTTGAAAATACCGCCATTATGTAATTGCGGTCCTTTTCGGCCGCCATTTCATTCGCCGATGCTCTGAAAACGAGAGAGAACACCAAAGCTAAAAAGGCAAAGGCGCTTTCTACAAAAATGAGCGTGATTCTATTTACCAAAACAGAATATTCCGATGACCAATTCGTATCGCAAATTGCTTTTACAAGAACTGCAATGAATAACAATGACAAGCAAACGCTTATTAAAGAAAGGAGATTAAAAAAATGGGACATGATCAAACCGATAAAGTCGGATGTCACTGTTCCGTTGCTTTTCTTTTTATTACGGATAATAAGCCAAATCGTTTCCCGAATTTTTATCTTTTCCTTTGGCGCGTCTGCTTCTCTCAAACCATTGTTTGCTTTCACAATCGCCTCGGCAAGCTTATCCTAATCGATTTCGTTATGCACCGATTGATGGATATATACGTTTTGCCGTCTATACTTTCGTTTCACAGCATTTCCTCCGGCTCCGCATTATTTTTCGTTATTCCGTTTTCAGCTTGTGCAAGTCAGCCCATATAATCTTCGTGACCGGGATAGACAGGACGTATCTGCCGGTGACGATTTTCCGCTTGGGGCAGGGAAGCTTTGTTCGGTGCGCTCGCGCTGCGTTTCCTGCTCCAAGCGGCTGAAGCGTTCAATACGAGCGGGAATGCTGCTTCCCGCATTTTCGCTGTGCTTATCGTCCAAGTTGAAGGCATCCGATCACATATCATAAAACCTACACTTACACGCCAAATATTGCAGCACAAGCTGTTATGAAACACAAGGTAATGCTGTCATATTTTACGGATATCATAAGAAAAATTTCGTGCCGAATCCATTCTGCTTCTTCGTTGGCGATGCCTTTGCGGAGAAAAGCGCGCCCAACGCAGCATAACGTTTTGGCCTGTAAAATGCAAAACAGAGGCTGGAGCAGTCCATCGTGCTGCTCCAACCTCTGTTTTGTCGCGGTTTATATTTTGAGCCATATTCTTTTCAATGACACGCAAGACCCTCTTGCAGCAAGACACTCGGGCGGTCAGATTTTCAGATTATACAATTACGGCAAAAATTTCTCTGCACGCGGACATACGAAGGCTGATCGACGCGGTCGAAAACAATACGTCCCGCCCAAAAGCAAAAGAATCCCTCCTTCCCGAAGCAGGAAAACCATGCGACATTCCCGAAGTGGGAAAACAACGTATCCTTCCCGAAATAAGACAATCACACGTCTCACCTAAAAGCCACGGGGCGTTTTGTTTGTGATCGTGTTCGTAGCCCATTGTATTTTCGAAGAATTGTCCGCAATGTAGCAATAAAGGTCGCTGATCATACCGAGGCATTTGACGAATGCGGGCTGTGAGGCGCTTGCAGAATATATCGTCACAGCAGAATCGGGGTATGTGCGCGCCTTGCTGTTGCGGGCGTATAGCCTTTTTACCGCTGTACGGCGGGACATGAAGAAAAACGGAGGCGTGGTAAAAGCCGCGCCTCCGTTCCACATCCGATTCGGTTTCCGCGCCCTTGTGAAAGGGCGTAAATAGGGGTACGACGCAATTTGTCCGCCGTCCGCACCGTATGCGCTCAGTGCTCGGTGTGCTCGGCGGCCAGCTTGGCCTTGAGCGCCCTGCTTTTTTCCAGAAAGCTGCTGTATTCGTCCCGCGCCGTTTTCAGCTCCGCTTCGCCGCAGCGTCCCTGTACGAACGCGACGAGCGTCAGCAGCAGCTCGCCGGCGGCCGCCTCGCCCTCGCAGCGCATGATTTCCAGCGACGTCCGCTCCTGCCGGCGTCTGTCGGCGTCGGCGCGCGCTTTTTTCAGGACGTGCGAGAGCAGCGCCGCAAACAGCGCGCCCGCCAGTCCCGCCGAGGAGAACAGTGTAATCAGCAGCTCTGTAAAACCATCCGTCATATTTCGTAAATACAACAGAACAGCGTATAAAACGTCTGATAGATTTGTTTAAGTATCCGCATCCTGATCCTCTTCTTTCCGCTTGGAATACTGTTTAAGCAGATTGTTGGCGTATACCGCCCCGGCTGCGCCCAGTATGCCCTGCGTCACCGCGGAGAACAGCAGCGCAAAGAGCTGCGGCCCGTTGCCGGGGAAGGCGGTCGACAGCAGGTACAGCGCCGCCAGCAGAATGCCCCCGCCGCCGAGCAGGAAGGGGATCCGCCAGTTGCCGACAGAAGTCTTTTTCAGCGCCGCGCCGACGAGGTAGAGCACGGGAATGAGCACGGAAAGCTCGGGTTTGAGGTATTCGTTCCAGTCCATAAGCCGTCATCCTTTCTTGCGCCGGCCGTACTTTGACGGCCGGCCTGCCTATTTGCCGAGCGCGGCGCCGAGCACGATGTCATACTCGTTCGGGTCGCGGTTCTGGCGTTCCACATTGTTGTAAAAAACCGGCAGATCGGCAAGTTCCAAATCCGCCGCGTAGGCGGCCAACTCAAAGAAAGCGATGCTCGGCGAATGCCTGTACAGGTATTCGAACTGTAAGCCCGTCGCCCGGTCCTTGGAGCCGGCGAGCGCAAGCGCCTCCTCGAAGCCCTTTTCCCTGAACAGCTTGTACAGCCGCTCCTGAACGTGGTAATAGTTTTCAATGCTGTCGTTGACCGTGTTCAGCAGCGTGGTGTAGTCCACGTTCGCGCCCGTGAAGCCCAGCGCTTTCAGATTGGAAACCAGCGTATTGTAGTACGCCTCGTCGACGCCCTCGCGCTTGAGATTGCGCAGATATTTGAGCACGGCGAAGTTTTCCGCCTGCGTGGACAGCGTCTTGCCCGACGCGTACTGCGAAACGATGTCCCGCGCCAGCTCGGACGGGTTGAGCATCGAGCCGTCGTAGTCGTCTTCGTTGTCGGTGTCCCCGGTGTTGCCCGTATTTCCGGTATTTCCGTCTGTGTTCGGCTTGCCGGCTTCGGCGTCCTTGAGCGCCTCCTCGCGCTTCTTCAGCTCCGCCTCATACGCCTCCAGCTCGGCTTTGAGGTCGTTTAGCGCATTGTTGTCCATCTCGACGGTGTGGTTGAATTTGTCACGGTCGAGCTTGTTCTGCTCCTCGCGCAGCGCGTTTTCGGCGGCCGTACCGGCCAGCGAAGCGGAAAACTCCGCCGTCCAGCGGTTGTTTTCGGCTTTCTTGTTCGCTTCCTCGACCGCCAGATTCGCAAGCGCTTTGCCGTAGTCGGAGGCGAGCGTGTTCTGCGATTCGCGCAGCCCGCCGGACAGCGCGGACAGCGTGTTCCCGAGCGAGACGTCCGAGGCGATGCGCGCGCTCACGCTTTCGCCCGACCGCGACAGCCCGCGCGCGGCCAGAAATTCGCCCATGTTTTTGTCGTCGGCCGCTTTTTTCGTGTACGCCTGCTTCTTGTCGGCCTCGTAACGGGCGTCGAGCGTGTCCAATGCCGCGTTGTAGCTTTTGTTGTATTCGTCCCGCGCGGCGGCGTATAGGGAGGTGAGCGTCTCGTCGCTCTGCTTGCCGTACGCCTCCAGCGAGCTTTTGATGCTTTCGATCCAGTCGTTAACCAAGTCTGTAATCCCCCGTTTCATTGTATTCTACGGCCAGCGAATGAATGCATGCGTCCTTGTCGGACGGCGAGATAATTTGCAGCCGCAGGGCTGCGACCCGCTTCGCCGGCAGCCGGACGGCGCGGTACAGCTCGTGGGCGTCGGTGACGCCGTCGCCCGTCTCGGTGTGCGTGCTGCCCTCGCGCAGCGTGTTCTCCGACCAGCCGACCGTAAAGCCGCTGTTGCTCTTCCATTCCGCCGCGTAGGACAGCCTCCCGGTTGTGAACAGCCGCCCGCAGCAGCCGAAGCTGCACGTCGGCGATACCCACGTCGCTTCAAAGTTTTTCACGCCGTCGTTCGGATAAACCACGCGTCCGTAGCGGTCGCCGATGTAGAGGGTGTCGCCGACCGTGCACATCGCCGTGGCGTACAGTCCGTCGTAGACGTACCACGCGTTCAGCAGCGTGTTGCAGACGTACATCTTGTCCTCGCAGCATAGGAACAGCTCGGACGTCGGCTGATGGAAGTGCAGAATCCCGTCCTCGTAGCGCCGGTAGCGCAGAAGCTCCGCGATGCTTTCGCCGATGCGCTGGGAGAAGCAGGTCGCGCTGCGCTCGTCCTGCACGCTCGTCGCTTCCCAGCGGTTGAGTCCGTCGCCGCAGAAGGTAATCGGACAGCCGTTCGCAATCGTGCCGCCGCCGTAGAGCAGGCTGCCCTTGGAGGCGTTGAGCGCGAACACGGGATAGGACGCGTAGGCGTTCCCCATCGCGTCGGTCGTCAAATCGCAGTAGGAGTAGAACGCGCGGTCCTGCGCGAAGATGAGTTGCCGGTCGTACTGCTGGATGACGTCGGTGATCGCCGTGTCCCCGATCACGCGGAAGCTGTTCTCGGGAAAGTATTCCGGGTTCGGCACGCCGTCGCCCAGCGCCGTGTGCCGAACGGTGCAGGGCTCGTCCTCGCTGCCCCAGATGAAGATGCGGTTGTCCGTGTTGCCGCCGAAGATCATCGCGTAGCGGTAGCCGGTGATGACGCTCCGTCGGCTCTCGCTCTCCTCCAGCGTATAGCAAACCTCCAGCGCGTCGGTCGCCTCGTCCGGCGCCGTCATCATTGTAATCGCGCCGTAGGTTTTGGAAAAGGTGTACGCGTTCGAAGCCAGCGTCTCGCCGTTGAATTTGACCCAGTCCACCTTGTTTATATTCTTTTCGGTAAAATGGAAGTTGCGCGTCGAGCCGTTGGTATTGAAGCGCTGCCGGCGCTGGAGGGAAAGCAGGTTGATCTCCTCGTACAGCGTCCCCGAGCCGTCCGACGGGTCGCAGGCGATGAGAATCAGCGGCGCGTATCCCGCCGCCGCGGACAGCGTGTTGCCGTCGTAGCAGTAATAATCGACGCCGTTGAGGATGTAGAGCTTGCCGCCGAAGGCGAACATCGCCGCGCGGCCCGTGCCGATGGTGCCCGCCTGAAACGAATAGGACAAATCAAAATCGTAAATCCACAGGCCGCCGCCAATCGAGGCGGCAAGGAGGTTGTGCTCTCCGAGCCTGCCGCCCCACAGCCCCTCGACCGAGCCGGTCGCCGTGAACAGCTCGCTGTACCCCTCGCGCTTTTTCAGCGAGCCGTCCGGCAGAATCTTGAAGTTGCGCATGTTCGGGCTGAAGGTCAGCCCGTCGCTGACCGTCAACAGCTCGTTGTAGCCCGAAAACTGCGTCGTCTGATGCTTTTTCATAGGCCGTTTGTGACCTGCCTTTCTTGAGAATATAGCGTTTATGCGGCGCGGACTCTGCCGGCGCGGGTCCGCGCCGCAAACGCGGAAAAGGGAGCGCTCTCCCGCGGTCTCCGTTACGAGGCGTCAATAGACCTCCCGGATCGGTGCGATTCCGGCGCCGTAGGTGTGACTGATCTCGTTGAGCGCCGCCGTGTACAGCCCGTGCAGCAGGCTGGCGACGGTCGCGTTTTCGTTCAGAATCAGCAGTGAAGCCAGTCCGTAGGGCATCGCGCGCGATACGATCTCCGCGCTCTGCCCGATTTCGTCGGTGAGCGCCGTGATCGGACTGACGGCGGGATCGGTCTTTTTCAGCCGCGCGTCCAAGAACGCGTTTTCCGCGATGAGCAGATTGATCAGCCCCAGCGCGCGGCCCGTCATATCCTCGCAGCTTACCGGTATGTCCCCGTCGGGGAAACGCAGCGCGAGAATGTCCATCGAAAGCTCGTACAACGCCTGTCCCGTCATCGCGCCGCCCTCCGATGGTTATGCGTTCGCTTCATATCCATTCTCCTTTCGAGAGTTCCGTACAAAAAAACGGCGGGGGAGGGAAAACCCTCCCCCTGCCGCCGCTTTAATACAGCGGCGTCTGCCGCATCCCGATCGATGCGATCGAAAACGAACAGGCGCTCAGCGACACGCCCGTGGGCGGAACCGCTATGAGCGAAAAACTGCCGTCGGCCTTTTTCAGAAGCGCGCTGTCGACCGCAAGCACATATTCGGCGGCAGGTTCGACCGTCTGCGCCGGCGTGGTCGGCCAGGGCGCGTTTTCGTTACATTCAAAATAGATCGTCACCGTTTTGTCCGAGCTGCCGTTGCGCACGAGGATGACCTCGCGGACGTCGTCGCAGTCGGGCGTAATCGTGAACGTTTCGGCTTCGCTCGCCACGGCGGAGGCGGCCGTCGTAAAGAGAGGCTTTACCGCCGTGAAGGGAGAAGAGACGCCGCTCTGCTTGACAACACTCATTTTCCGCCCCTCCCGTTACGCGCTGATGGTGTTGCCGCCGTCGGAGACGGGCGTGCAGATCAGCTCCTTGGGCTTGATGACCTTCGCGCCGAACACCAGACGTCCGCGTACCGCCGTGGCAAACGAGCTTTCCATCCGGTCGATTACCTGCGTCTCCAGCACCTGCTCGGCGTAAGCGATGGCGGAATACGAGCCGCACAGCATCATCGTGTTGTTCGAGCTTTGCGCCAGATTGTTCGAAACGTAGATGTCGAAGCCCAGCTCGTCCGTAAAGCCCAGACTGCCCGTGCCGTTGACGCCGTTGTTGATCTGGAATTTGATGCCCGCCAGCATCAGCTTCGTTTTCACGAACGGAGGCACCACGATCCACGACTGGCCGTCCGGGACGTTCTCCTCCTCCAGCGCCTGCTTGGCCGCGGCGATCGTTTCCAGAACGTTCGACGGCGTCACGGCGACGGCGCTGCGCGTTTCGCCCGCTTGTCCGTAGAGGCCGAGCACATATTTGTCCACGGCCAGCCCGAGGTTGTAGGAGGCGCGTTTGGTCTGCGAGTCCTTCAGGCCGATGCTGCTGCGCAGCTCCTCAAGGTCCTTGACCATAAACGAAAAGACCATGTCCTGATCGATGGACAGCACGACGCCCGAGTCGCTGATGTCCTCATAGTCGAGCGTGCCCTCGTAATTGTAGACCGTCGGCTCGGTCAGCCCGATGAAGGTCACGCTGTCGCCGCGGTTCTTAATGTCGCCGACGAAGGAGGTGTTGCAGATGCGGTTGGCGATCAGATTGTCCTCGTTTGAACGCAGGATCTCGGCGGAAATTACTTTTTCAATGCTGTTGTAAATGCTCATTGTCAAACCATTCCTTTACAAATGTTTTTCTTGCTTTGCTGCTCAAAGCCGCCAGTTTCTCATAGAGGCGAGAATGCGGTTGTAATTCTTTTTCACCGCCTGCGGACTCATGTTCTCCACCTGCTCCTGCGTCAGCGCGTCGGTCGGGTCTCCCTCCGTGCCGAGTGGCGCTGAACGCTCCGCGTTGACGCGGTTGAGGCTGCGCGCCTTCGCGTCCGCCGCGCCGGCCGCCGCCCGGTACAGCGCGTAGGCGTGCGTGAGCGAAACGCCCTGCGCCACCTCGGCCCATACCTCCTCGGGGATGTCCGCTGCGGTCACGTCGGGGAAGTATTCCTTAAACCGGCGGATGTCCTCCTCCATCTCGCTTTTGCGCAGCGCCTCGCGCTCGCGCTGGCGGCTGTCCCTGCGAAGCTGCCGGGACTCGGTCAGCTCGGCGGCCAGATCGACGTCCAGCCCGTCGGTCTTGCGGACCTGCTCCTCCTCCACCTGCCGCAGAAGCGACGCGATGTACGCGTCGACCGTCATACCGGCGTCGCCTGCCAGATCGCTGACGGCTTCATATACCTGTTCCTTCGTCAATGCTCTCATCCTTTCCGTTTTCGTTCTGCATCGTTTGCTGTACCCGCTCGACGGCCGCCTTGATTTCGCTGATCAGGGCTTCCTTCTTCGGTATCAGCTTGTCGGGTATGCGCTCCAAATACTGAATCGTGTCGATCTTGCCGTTGATGAGCAGGTTGTCCAGCGTGTTCAGCGCGCTGATTTCCGACCAATAGCTGCTCGCGCCCGCGTCGACCTCGCAGTCGAACAGCACCTCGCGGTAGGGCGAAAAGTCGAATTTCTGATAGCACTCGCCCGTCCCCTCCGGCACGCAGACCAGCCGGCTGTCGTCGTAGTAGGTCAGCATAAAGTCCAGCCAGACCATGCCGATGTCCGCGACGAAGCGGTAGAGCGCCCGTCGGATGCATTCGAGCGGCTGCGTGGCCGCCTGCTGCAGGGCGAGGATGGCGCTCGTGTTCGTCGGCTTTACGTCGCCGAGCGCGGTGTCCGTCGCGCCGAGGAACTCCTTCGTGTGCGCGATGGCCAGATTGATGACGTCGAGCATCCCCGTCTGCATCTGCCCGGGGGACAGCACCTTCGCCACGTTCTCCACCGGCCCGCTGACCGCCACCGCCTCGCCGATGCGGTTGGACCATTCGTCGATGATCGTCGAGTCGTACACCACCTTGGAGAACGCGGTGTCCATCATGTGCTTCATCACCATCGCAAAGGCTTTGTTGATGAAAATCTGGTTTTCGATCATCCCCGTCGCCACCGCCTGCCCATGCCAGGAATTTTTGATCGGCGTCCAGTTGAAGAAGCAGATCGGGTAGTTCTGCAGCCCCGTGTCCACCGTTTCGGTGATGACCGTGTCGCGGACCGACTTGCGGAAGCAGATCGTGCCGTTTTCGCCGCGCCAGAGCTTTGTCAGCGTCACGCATTTCGTGCCCGTAAGCTCCTTCTGCGCCATATCTCCGGCAAATTCGCTGCTGTCGCTGTCGCCGGTGATGAGCGCGATTTCCTCCTTACTCCGCCCGTGTCCGGCGGCGACCGCCTTCACGTCCTCCACCAGCTCGCGCGAGGCGATGAGGATGTAGGGCTGGCTCTTGACGTCCTTGCTGTTCGGGTTCCCGAAGAAAACGTTTGTGTTGTCCAGCAGCACGGTGCGGAAATCGCCCGTAAAGCTCTGGCCGGTCTTGATCGTCGGGTCCCAGAAGGTGTAGGCCACGGCGTCGCCGGTGATGGCCGCGTCGTACAGCGCGCTGCTGAGCAGGTCGTCCATGTACAGCTTTTTCCAGCGGTGCAGCGCGATGTCGTTGAGCTTCTTCACCGCGCCCGCCGCCTGCTCGGCGGTGATCTTCATCTTGTCGCCGTAGGGCGAGTCGAAGGTGTAGCGCATCGCCACCGCGCTCGAAAGGAGGTTGGAAATGTAGTAGTTGATGATGCGCCGGAATAGATTGAAAACCGGCGTCGGCAGCCCGCCGGAGGCGATTCCCTCCCACTGGTCGCCGCGGTAAAACCGCTCGTTGAGGTTGACCTTGCTGTACAGGTCGAGCGAATGGTTGTAGCTCTTGCCCTCCTCGTACAGCCGCCAGTCCTCGGCGAGCGCGGCCTTTTCGGTTCGGTTCGGCATGTTGTCCTCCCTTTAATAGTTGATAAAGCGCGCGTAGTCGCCCTCCCGCTCGCGCTTGGGCGGCGGGAAGGCGTAAATCGAGGGGAACGGCTCCCTGCCCGCCGGCGGGCGCGGCTCGCGTGACATCAGCGCGTACCGCAGCGCCTCCGGCGCGTGGGTGATCTCGTGCGGCGTGCCGGCGGCGTCCTCGCAGACCCGCTCGTCGAACCGCAGCGCGGGCAGACAGCGAATCAGCTCCGTGCAGTCCTCGGTGATGTACAGCCGCGGCTGCCCGGACGCCGCGTTGAGGTACTCCCGGACCGTCCGCCAGCCGGCGATGCGCGTGTTGTCGGCCTTTTTCAGACCGCGCAGCCCGGCGTCGGTCATAATCTCAAAGCCGCTCTTGCCGCTGTCCTGCCGCCGGTTCCAGAGATCGGGCGAGGCCACCGTGTAGCGAATCTTTTCGCCGTCCGGCGTGTGCTGCAAAATGGCCTTCGCCGCCTCCGACAGGATTAGGTTCGGCCGGCAGAACTCGCGGTAGACGACAATCCGTTTGTCGGGCATGACCGCCAGCCAGAGACAGGCGGTCATGTCCAGACCGTAGTCCAGCGCGCGGAACCGCACGCAGTCGTTCGGCAGCGCAAACGGACGAATCACATGCGTCTGCGCGGAAAACTCGGGGAAGAACGCGCCCTCGAATGCGTTCCAGTCGCCGTAAAGCATCGCCTGCCGGCGCTTTTCGGGCAGCGCCTCCAGCGCCCGGACGTATTGCGGGTCGTGCTCCATCAGATAGGCGTTGTCGTACACCAGACTTTTGATGAAGGTGTAGTCCTCCGCCCGCTCGTTCTCCGTGTAGATGCGGTCTACGAACAGCCGCTTCACCCAGTCGTTGCCGACGCCGCCCGGATTGCAGGTGAAGTACATCCGCGGCGTGAACGGCTCGCGCATCGCGCCGCTGACGCGGTTGCATTCGGTCAGGCAGAGGTACTGGTAGTAGGTGAAGTGCGTCGCCTCCTCCATCCCGATGACCTCGTAGGCCTGTCCCTGGTATTGCAGCACGTCGCTCTCCGAGTCGCAGTAGCCGAGCTTGATCCGCGAGCCGTTGGGGAACAGGAAATCCTTCGTGCTCTCCTTGTACACGGCGACGCCGTCGAGCAGCTTGCACATCGGCAGGATGTGGTTCTCGCGCAGCTCGCCGAGCGTCCGCCGCAGCAGCAGGATCGAGATCCCCTCGTAGCGCAGCGCCAGCAGAATCAGCTTCATACGCATCGCCCAGCTTTTGCCGCCGCCCCGCGCGCCTCCGTAGGCCACATACCGGCTCTGCGCATGAAAAAACGCCTCCTGCTTGGCATTCGGCGTAAAAACGATTTTTTTCATCACTCCGACCACTCCCGCGCTTTCCCCTCTAAAACGACGGTCGCGTCGGACACGGCATGCTCCGGCTTGTCGGAATAGCCGTGGTTGTTCTTGAAATCAAAGCTGAATACCGTCGCCGGTATCCCGCCGCGGAACGCAAGCTGCTTTTTCTGCGCGGCGATGCGGCAGAGCGCGTTTTCCACGATGTCGGCGTAACGCTTCTCCTTCGCCAACTCGAAGAGGCGGCGCCGCGAGACGCCCAGATAGCAGCAGAGACTCTCCACATCGGCGATCTCCTTGCTCTCGGGCAGATGCTCGGCGAAGTAGCGTTCCACTTTTTCGCCGAAGGCCCGGGAAGACAAAAAAATCGCCTTTGCAGACGATTTTTCAGATGGCATAGATTAACTTTCTTTCTCGCTGTTTTCCCGCCCGTCGCGCTTCCGGGCAAACACGAGGAAACGGGAGGCAAAGTAGTTAAGCACGATCACCACCGCCGAGGCGATGCAGGAGGCGACAGTGGCGCGCATAACCGCCAGCTTGTCGCAAAGCAGCCATACGATCGCCATGTCCAGAAACAGCGTCGCCGTGCGTGTAACGGTAAACTGAATAAACTCAGCGGTTTTCGCGGCGGCCGTCTTGTTCTGACTCTTGAAAACGATGGAGCGGTTCGTGAAATAGGCGAACAGAATCCCCGCGGCGTTCTTGAGCACCGTGTTCAGGATCAGCCGCTCCTCCCCGAAGAGAAGGTCGCATATGGCAAACACGGCGATCGAAACGAGCGTCGTCAGCACGCCGAAGACGAGATACAGCCCGTCCCGCGTGTGGAAGGCAAAGCGCCACAGTTTTCGGATCAGCTTCATGACAATCGGTCAGACTCCCTTGCTACGTTCTCAGTGTACACCCGAAATCCGCCTTTTGCAATAGCGGATTTGTCCGATGTTTTTTGTGCAGATGGTACAAATGCAATCAAATCAATTTGGCGATTATGCTGTCGGACAGCCGCCAGCCCGCCTCGGACAGCCGCAGCCGCCCGCCTTCGCGCGCCAGATACCCCGCCGCCTCGCAGCGCGCAAAAAACGCCGCCTGTGCTTCTGTTTTTTGCCGCAGCGCCGGCGTCAGCGCGACGCCGTCCGCCGTCCGCAGCCCGAGGAACACCCGCTCCTCCTCCCGCTCCTCCGCGGAGAGGGGCAGGGCGGGGAGGTCGTCGCAGGCTTCCCAAAAATGCGCGCCGCGCGTGCGCGCGATGTAGGCGTCCGTGTCGCGGACGACCGAAAAGCGCTTTCCGTTCAGGTACCCGTGCGCCGCCGCGCCGAAGGCGTAATACTCCCCGCAGGCCCAGTAGTGCAGGTTGTGCCGCGAGGCATAACCGGGCTTCGCAAAATTGCTGATTTCATAGTGCGCATAGCCCCGCCCGCGCAGCAGCGCGCAGATGCGCGTGTACAGCTCGCCGGCCTCCTCGTCGCCGGGCGCGGTTATGAGGCCGGCCTCCAGCGCGCGCGTCAGCGGCGTACCCGCCTCGTAGGAAAGCTCGTAGGCGGAAATGTGCTCTAAGCCGCAATCGGCCAAAAAGGCGGCCGTCGCGAGGTTTTCGTCCGCCGAAAGGCCGGGGACGGCGAAAATCATATCCGCCGACAGGTTGGAAAAGCCGGCCTTCCGCGCGCTGTCCACACCCCGCAGAAAGTCCTCCGCCGTGTGCGTGCGGCCCAGCGCCGCGAGTCCCTGCGGCAGCGCCGACTGCAATCCGATCGACAGCCGGTTGAAGCCCGCCGCCCGCAGCACGGCGAGGTCGGCACAGCCGAGCGAATTGGGGTTCAGCTCGAGCGTGACCTCCGCGTCGGTATCGATCGAAAAGCGCGCCGCCAGCGCGTCCAGCAGCGCCGTCAGCCGGCGCGTGCCGAGTACGGCGGGGGTGCCGCCGCCGAAGTAGACGCTCGACAGCGCCGCCCGCTCCGCCGCGCCGATTTGCAGCAGCAGCGCGCGGGTGTAGGCGTCCAGCCGCGCCTCGTCCGCGCCGGGGGATGAATAAAAATCACAGTACAGGCACTTCGAGCGGCAGAAGGGGATATGCAGGTACGCCGTGCGGGTCATTCGTTGTCCAGCTTGAGGACGGCCATAAACGCTTCCTGCGGCACCTCGACCGTGCCGAGCGTGCGCATGCGCTTCTTGCCCTCCTTCTGCTTTTCCAGCAGCTTCTTTTTCCGCGTGATGTCGCCGCCGTAGCACTTGGCCAGCACGTCCTTGCGCAGCGCCTTGACCGTCTCGCGCGCGATGATTTTGCCGCCGATGGCCGCCTGTACGGGGATTTCAAAGAGCTGCCGCGGGATGTTGTCCTTGAGCTTCTCCACGATTTTGCGCGCGCGCCCCTGCACCTTGTCCGCGTGGACGATGAAGGAGAGCGCGTCCACCACGTCGCCGTTGAGCAGCACGTCCAGCTTCACCAGCCGCGACGGCTCGTAGTCCTTCTGCTCGTAGTCGAGCGACGCGTAGCCTTTCGTGCGCGATTTCAGACAGTCGAAGAAGTCGTACACAATCTCGTTGAGCGGCATGTCGTAGTGCAGCTCGGCCCGGTCGGTGTCGATGTATTTCATATCTAAAAACGTCCCGCGCCGCTCCTGACAGAGGTCCATCACCGCGCCGACGTATTCGCTCGGCGTGATGATGGTCGCGCGGACAATCGGCTCGGCCGCCGTGTCGATTTCCTCGGGCGCGGGGTAGTTGGTCGGGTTGTCGATGTATACGGTCTCGCCGTTCTTTTTCGTAATGCGGTAAATGACGCTCGGCGCCGTCGTGATCAGGTCCAGATTGAATTCGCGCTCCAGCCGCTCCTCCACGACCTCCATATGCAGCAGGCCGAGGAAGCCGCAGCGGAAGCCGAAGCCCAGCGCCGTGCTCGTCTCCGGCTCGAACAGCAGCGCGGCGTCGTTGAGCTGTAATTTTTCCAGCGCGTCCTTCAAATCGCCGTAGCGCGCGCCGTCCGCCGGATAGATGCCCGAGAAGACCATCGGCAGCGCCTTCTTGAAGCCGGGCAGCGGCGCGTCCGCCGGCGACAGGGCCGACGTCACCGTATCGCCGACCTCGGTGTCCGCGATGGATTTGATGCTCGCGGTGAAGTACCCGACCTCGCCGGCCGTCAGCGCGTCGCGCCGGTCGAGCGAGAGGGGAGACATCGTGCCTGTTTCCACCACCTCGAATTCGGCGCCGGTGTGCATCATCCGCACGCGGTCACCCGGCGCCAGCCTGCCGTCGTACAGCCGGACGTACACGATTACGCCCTTGTAGGGGTCGTAGTACGAGTCAAAGACCAGCGCCTTGAGCGGCGCGGATACGTCGCCCTTCGGCGCGGGAACGCCGCGCACGACCTGCTCCAGCACGGCGCGGATGTTCGTTCCCAGCTTCGCGGATACGGCCGGCGCGTCGTCCGCCGGGATGCCGAGAATGTCCTCCAGCTCGCGCCGCGCCATCTCGATGTCGGCGCTCGGCAGGTCGATTTTGTTGATGACGGGCAGGATTTCCAAGTCGTTGTCGATGGCCAGATACGCGTTCGCCAGCGTCTGCGCCTGAATGCCCTGCGTGGCGTCGACGATCAGCAGCGCGCCCTCGCAGGCCTTCAGCGAGCGGGACACCTCGTAGCTGAAGTCGACATGGCCCGGCGTGTCGATGAGATTCATCACATAGCTCTGCCCGTCGTCGGCCTTGTACAGAAAGCGGACCGCGCGCGCCTTGATGGTGATGCCGCGCTCGCGCTCCAAGTCCATATTGTCCAAAAGCTGTTCGGACATCTCGCGCGTGGAAACCGTCTCGGTCAGCTCCAGCAGCCGGTCGGCCAGCGTGGATTTGCCGTGGTCGATATGGGCAATGATCGAAAAGTTGCGTATTTTATTGATGTCGGTCATTCAAAACACCCCTACATTCAAGAAAGGGCTGAACAAGCAGCCCTTTCCTTTCGTATCTGCGGATTATTCGGCGGACGAAAGACGCTTGCCGGCTTTTTTGCCGTCCTTGTCCTTCTTCCTGCCGAAAGCGCCGTCCAGCAGCACCCACAGCGGGCCGGACAGGCACACCGACGAGAACAGACCGGCCACGATGCCGATAATCAGTGGCAGCGCGAAGTTGCGGATCGATTCTACGCCGAAGATATAAATCATGCCGATGGTAAACAGCGTCGTCAGCGTCGTATTGATTGAGCGCGCAAGGGTCTGGCGCACGCTGCTGTCCACAACGTCGCCGAATCCGACGTCGTCGGAGACGCGCTTCTTGTTCTCGCGCACACGGTCGAAAACGACGATGGTCGCGTTGATCGAGTAGCCGAGGATGGTCAGAAACGCCGCGATGATGTTGGCGTTGATCGGAATCTGGAACAGCGAGTAAACCGTCAGCATCACGAACAGGTCGTGTACCAGACAGAGGACGGCCGCCACGCCCGAGGCCACCTGAAAGCGGAAGGAGATGTAGACCAGCATCAGCACCGCTGCGATGACGATGGACAGCACCGCGGTCTTCTTCAGGCTCGAACCGATCGAGGGCGAAACCGAGGTGATCTGCAGCTCGGTCTCCTCGCGGTTGAAATCATACTTCGCTTCCAGCGACTGGATGAGCGCGTCCTGCTGCTCGTTGGTCAGCTCCTTCGAGCCGGTGCGGATGATGGCGGTGTTCGCGTCCGCGCCCGACTGCGTCGTCGAGGAGACGTAAATCTTGCCGAGCAGCTCGTGCGACTCGATGATGCCGTTGATTTCGTCGCAGATTTCCGGCGTGATCTCGCGGCCGAGGTTCACTTGGATTTCCGTGCCGCCGGAGAAGTCGATGTCGATATTGAAGCCCTGAATCAGGAACGACGCAATCCCTGCGACCAGAACGACCGCGACGATAAGGAAGGCAATTTTCTTATTTTTGACAACATTGAAGTTTTTCACTTATTCCGCCTTCCTTTCTCTTACGCCGTACAGCTTCGGGCTGGTGATGTTCATATCGGCGGCCAGATTCAGCAGATATTTGGTCAACACCAGCGCCGTCAGCAGGGAAAGAATGACGCCCAGCCCCAGCGTGATGGCGAAGCCCTTGATCGAGCCGCTGCCGAGCACATACAGCACGCCGGCGGCGATGAAGGTGGTGATGTTCGAGTCCAGAATCGCCGCAAACGCGCGGGAGAAGCCGGACTTAATCGCCGCTTTCGTGCTCTTGCCGCCGCGCAGCTCTTCCTTGATGCGCTCAAAGATGATGACGTTCGCATCGACGGCCATACCGATGGACAGGATGATGCCGGCGATGCCCGGCAGCGTGAGGTTGGCCTGCGTGATCGACAGGACCAGCATAAACAGCCCCGTGTAGGCGCACAGCGCAATGGAAGCCATCAGGCCCGGCACGCGGTAGTAGAGAATCATAAACAGCACGACGAGCAGCAGACCGACGGCGCCCGCCTTCAGGCTGGTTTCCAGCGATTTTTCGCCCAGCGTCGGTCCGACGGCGCGCAGCTCCTCCAGCTTCAGGTTGTACTGCAAGGCGCCCGCGTTGATGTTGCCCGCCAGCGCGCTGGCCGACTCTCTGTCGAAGCTGCCCGAAATCTGCGCCTTGCCGCCCGTGATGCCCTCCGAGGCGTATTCCGAGCTGACCGTGGCGGTGGAAATGACCTCGTCGTCCATATAGGTGTAGATCGAGGTCTGGTCGATCGCCGCCTGCTTGGTCGCCGCCGCAAATTTCTCGGCGCCCTCGTCGGTCAGCTCCAGCGAGACGACCCACTGCGCCACGCCGGAATCGCTGCTGTAATAGCCGGCCTCGGCCTCCACCACGTCCTTGCCCTCGAGAAAGACGTTGCCGTCCGCGTCCCTGAACGTCAGCACCGCAGCGGCGCCGAACGTCTCAACGGCCTCGTTGGGGTCCGTGATGCTCGGGATTTCCAGTGTAATCATATTGTCGCCGACAAGATAGACGTTCGCCTCTGTCAGACCCTGCGCGTCGAGACGGGTGCGCATCGATTCGAGGATGCCGTCCATGCCCTTCGCCAGCGTTTCGCCGGTGTCCTCGGTTTCGGCGCTGTATGTGATGATCGAGCCGCCCGACAGATCCAGCCCGAGCCGGATGGTGCCGGACTCGAAAATACCGCCCAAGCCCCAGGAATCGACGCCGCAGACTGCGATCGAAAGGACGAGAGCGATGCAGAGAATCACCAGTATAAAGCGGGAGACGCTCACCGCACGGGTGTAATTCATAAGCTCTAACCTCCAAAATTGTTGGCAAGCCCGCTTCCAAACGGCATGCCTGCCGTCCGCCGCCGCGCTGTCCGCGCCCGGCGCGTCAGGGCTTGTCCCTCTGCTCCCTCGTGCGCGAAGAAGCAAAATTAGGAATATGCAACATATCTATTATACATAATTATCGAATGCTGTCAAGTGCTTTGCCGTTACTTTTCACAATTTTGACGGCGCCGGCGTGATTTCTGACGTATACCCGTCGGTGCTTGCCGCCGTTTTCGCCGTCCAGCGTCCAGCCGAGCGGCGTGGGAGAGGTGATGATCGCCTCGGATACATGCAGAATCTGCATCAAAGGCGTCTTTTCGTTCGAGACCAGCAGGTCCGCCGCCAGAATGCCCAGCTCAATGAGGTCCTTCGGCGCCTTGATGAGCACCAGCTCGAACAGGCCGTCGTTGAACGACACCAGGTCGCGCTTGAAGCGGAAGATGCCGCCCACCGACGTCGAATTGGACACCGTGCACAGCAGATACCGCCCGGCAAACGTCCGCTCGGGCGTTTGAATCTTCAGCCAGAGCGGCTGGATGGCCGAGATGTTTTTGACACCCTCCAGCACATAGGCCAGATGTCCGAGCGCGTTTTTCAGGCTGCGGCTCGTCGCATAGGATACCTCCGTGAACGCGCCCGTGCCTGCGATGTAGCCGAAGTATTCGCCGTTGAACTGGCCCACGTCGTAGGGGATCAGCTTCCCCGCGACGATGCTCCGCGCCGCCTGCACCGGGTCCTGCGGCAGCCCCAGCGAGGCCGCCACGTCGTTGGTCGAGCCGAGCGGGATGAAGCCGATTTTCGCGCCGATGCGCGAGAGCATCACGCCGTTGATCAGCTCGTTGAGCGTGCCGTCGCCGCCGATGGCGACGATGAGCGAATTGTATTTCGCGTTTTTCTGGACGAAGCGGATGTTCGCCTCGCGCGAGGGCGTGGTGGGGTATACCCGCACCGAGTAGCCCGCTTCCGTGAATACGCGGATGATGTCCAGCAGACATTTTTTGGATTTCCCCTTGCCGGAGAGGGGGTTGACGAATAGCAGCGCTCTGTGCAGCATAAACCTATCGCTCCGTTCTGCCGCCGTCTGCCATATGGACGGCGGCGGTTTTGTTTCCGGGATGCGGGATCAGTAGCCGAGGCTTTTGGCTTCGATGTTGATTTTCGCCGTAAACTCGGCCAGCTCGGTCCGATACAGCGCCTCCTTCATCGTCGCGCCCCAAGCGACCAGCCCGTGGCTTTCCAGCAGGCAGGCGTTGCTCCCGTGGACGTAGTAAATCATCTGCTCGGCCAAATCCGCCGTGCCCGGGTCGGCGTAGGGCGCGCAGGCGACCTCGCCCAAAAGCAGCTCCGCCTCGGCCAGCAGCGTTGTTTTGATCGGCATCCGCAGGCAGGCCAGCGTCGTCGCCGCCACCGGATGGGTGTGCACCACCGCTTTGATTTTCGGGAATTTGTTGTAGACGGCCAGATGCATTCGGTATTCGGACGAGGGACGTCCGCCCTCGAGGACGTTGCCGGCCAGGTCCAGCCGCACAAGCGAATCGGGCGTGACGTACCCGAGCGACGTCCCCGTCGCCGTGATGTACACGCTGTCGCCGCACCGCTGGCTCACGTTGCCCGCCGTCGAGTAGACGAGCTTCTGGCGGTACAGCAGCTTGCAGGCGCGCAGGATTTCGCTCTTGACGAGGTTTTCGCTTCTTTCGCTTTTATCCAAGTCGGATCACTCCTTTTTCCGTGATGAACGCGCTTACCAGCGTGTGCGGGATGACGTCGAAGGCCGGATTGTAGACGCCGATTCCCTCCGGCGCCTTCCGCGAAGAAAAGAACTGCTCGGTCACCTCGCCGCCCGGCCGCTGCTCGATGACGATGTCCGCGCCCGTCGCGCAGCAGTCGTCAAACGTCGGGCTTGGCGCCGCCACATAAAACGGTACGCCGAAGTATTTGGCGTTGACCGCCAGCGATAACGTGCCGGTCTTGTTGGCGAAATCGTAGTTGCGCGCCACGCGGTCGCAGCCGACGATCACCGCGTCGATCTCGCCCGACTGCATCAGCCGCGCCGCCATCCCGTCGCAGAGCAGCGTCACGTCCGCGCCGGCCTTGTGCAGCTCGTAGCAGGTCAGCCGCGCGCCCTGCAGCAGCGGCCGCGTTTCGTCGGCGTAGATGCGGAAGCGCATGCCGCGCTCCAGCCCCACATAAACCGGCGCGAGCGCCGTGCCGTATTGCACTGCCGCCAGCGCGCCCGCGTTGCAGTGGGTCAGCAGCGTGTCCCCGTCTTTGAGCAGGGACAGCCCGTTCTCGCCGATGGCGCGGCAGATGGCGATGTCCTCCTCGAAAATCGCCAGCGCCTCGGTGCGGATGCGTGCCAGCATCTCGGGAATCGTCCCCGTACCCGCCGCCCGTTCCGTCCGCTCCAGCGCCCAGAACAGGTTCTGCGCCGTTGGCCGCGCGGAGGCGATGAACGCCTTCGTCTTGCGCAGGGAGTACAAAAACCCTTCCGGCGTCTCGTCCTCAAACCGGACGGCGCAGGCGTACAGCCCCAGCGCCGCCGCCACGCCGATGGCCGGCGCGCCCCGCACCTGCAAGCGGCGGATGGCGTCGTACAGCGCCCGCGCGGTCGAGATGGCGACGGTCGATTCCTCGTTCGGCAGCCGGGTCTGGTCGAGGAGGATCAGCTCGTCGCTGTCCTCGTCCAGCCAGAGCGTCAGCCCGTTGTACCCGCGGCCGCTCATAACGCCTCGACGACCGCGCGCACCAGCCCGACGAGCACCTTCGACTGCCGCTCGCCCACGGCGATGACCTCGTCGCCCGACAGCCGCACCTGAAGGATGCCCGCGGCCATGTTCGTAATCAGCGAAAAGCCCAGCACTTTCATCCCCGCGTGCGAGGCCGCAATCACCTCCGGCACCGTGGACATCCCCACCGCGTCCGCGCCCAGCGCGCGGAACGCGCGGATTTCCGCCGGCGTTTCGTAGGACGGCCCGGTCACCGCGATGTAAACGCCCCGCCGCAGCGGCACGCCCGCCTTCTCGGCCGCGCGCAGCGCCGCTTCCTTCATTTCGGGGTCGTAGACAAAGGTCATATCGCAGAAGCGCTCCCCGAATTCGTCGTCGTTCGGGCCGATGAGCGGGTTCGTACCCTGTAAATTGATGTGGTCGTCGATGAGCATAATGTCCCCGACCGCAAAATCGCGGTTGATGCCGCCCGCCGCGTTGGTGACGATCAGCCTGCCCACGCCCAGCCGCGCGAACACGCGCACGGGGAAGATGATCTGCCGCATGCTGTGTCCCTCGTAGTAATGCAGCCGGCCCTGCATGCAGACGACCCGCCGTCCGCCGAGCAGACCGACGACCAGCCGCCCGCGGTGATTCGGCGCCGTCGAGACCGAAAAGCCGGGAATGTCGCCGTAGGGGATGACCACCGGCTTCTCCACCTCGTCGGCCAGCCCGCCCAGCCCGCTGCCGAGGATGATGGCCAGCTCGGGACGGAAATCGCCGAGCGACACGGCGATCCTTTCTTTTATATATGCCGCAGCAATGTCGTATTCGTTCATTTCGGTTTCCTCTCTCTGACTTCGAAGCGCACGCGCTCGCTGTCGATTGTTTTGTATTCGCCGTCGCGGTAGATCACGCGGCCGTCGACCATCGTCAGCTTGACCAGCCCCGGGTCGGCCGCGTAAACGAGCGCGGTCACGGGGTCGAAGCAGGGCGTCATCGGCGCCGCAGACATATCCCACAGTGCGAAATCCGCGCGGTTCCCGACGGCAATCGCCCCGCAGTCGCCGCGCCCCTGCGCGCGCGCGCCGCCGACCGTCGCCGCGTCGAACACCTGCCCGGGCGTGATGAACGCCGCGTCGCGGCTGCGGTACTTCGCCGTCAGCGAGAACAGCTTCATCGCTTCGAGCATCGACAGCCCGTTGTTCGAGGCCGCGCCGTCCGTGCCCAGCGCCAGACGCACGCCCGCCGCCGTCAGGGAGGCCGCGTCAATAATGCCCGAGGCCAGCTTCAGGTTCGAGCTCGGGCAGGAAACCGCCGTCACGCCCCGCCGCGCCAGCAGCGCGAAATCCTCCGGCGTGCAGTAGACGCAGTGCGCCGCCGTCACCGGCAGGGCGAAGACGCCGCAGTTCTCAAAATACTGCGCCGGCGTCCGCCCGTGGCGCGCGATGCACTCGTTGTGCTCGCTCTCGGTCTCGGAAAGATGCAGATGCAGCCGCAGCCCGTGCTCGCGCGCGTATTCCGCCGCGCCGCGCACGCTTTTTTCGGTCGTCGTGTATTCCGCGTGGATCGCAAGCTCGGGATGCACCAGCGGATGCCCGGCAAAGCGCGCCGAAAGCTCGCCCATCGCCGCGCAGACCGGCAGCTCGTCGAACCGACGGTCGTCGCTGCAGGACAGACAGGGGGAGAGGTTGACCTTCATCCCCGCGTCGGAAAACGCCTCGCCCATCGCCATTGTGAAGAAGTACATGTCCGAGGCCGACACGGTGCCGCCTCGCGCCATTTCCATACAGGCCAGCAGCGTGCCGTAGTAGACGTCGTCCGCGGTCAGCTTGTCCTCGGCCGGAAAAATCCGCTCGGTCAGCCAGCGCATCAGCGGCAGATTCTCGCCGTAGCCGCGCAGCAGCGTCATCGGCGAGTGCGCGTGCGCGTTGTAAAAGCCGGGCGTGAGCAGATTGCCGCCGCAGTCGATCGCGTCGGCCGCGCCGCCGCTCTGCCCTTTGTCCGCAATGCTGACAATCACGCCGCCGCGTATGCCCACCTCCGCGTCCCGCCGGACGCTCCCGTCCGCCAGCAGCAGGTCGGCGTTCTTTAAGAGTGTATCCAACAGACCGTTCATGTACAGTCCTCCTCATCTTACAATATATTGGTATTATAACACACAAAAAAGAGGATTTCAACCGTTTTCCCTTGCAAAAGCCCGCGCGGGATGCTAAAATAAGAAAAATGCGCGCCGAACCCTGCCTCGGACGGCGCACGCATCGTTCAAAACAGAAAGGAAAAGGCGAATATGTGTATCGACCAACCGATTTTTGACAGGGAGCGCGAGTCGCCGCTCCGCATCACCGACGGCGTGTTCGTCCCCGCCGCCGACGTTGACCCCGCCTTCGTTCGGGAGAAGAAGGACGGCCTGCTCTTCCTCGACGCGCTCGCCCCGCAGTTTCGCATCTCCGGCATCCGCCATCCCAAGGACAACGGCAACGAGTACTACCGCCTCGACGCCGCCAAGCGCACCGCCTACTCGCCGGCCAACGCCTCGCTGGCCGAGTGTACCGCCGGCGCGCAGATTCGCTTCCGCACTGACGCCGAAAAGCTGACGCTGCGCATCACGCTCCGCGCGGCCATCGCCGGCATGCACCATTTCACCGACCGCGGCGCTTACGGCATAGACCTCTATACCGGCACCGGCACCAAGCGCACCTACCTCGGCGCGATGATGCAGACCTTCGCCGACAGCCCCGTGTATAACGAGCAGACCGTCGCGCTGCCCGGCGGCATGCAGGAGGTCACGATCAACCTGCCCCTCTACGGCGGCATCAACAGCTTCGTCATCGGCATGCCCGAAAACGCCCTGCTCGGCCTGCCGCTGCCCCGCGCCATTGAAAAGCCCATCGCCTTCTACGGCAGCTCCATCACGCAGGGCGGCTGCGTGTCCCGTCCGGCGAATATGTATTCGCACATCCTCTGCCGTATGCTTGACGCCGACTGCCTGAACCTCGGCTTCTCCGGCTCGGCGATGGGCGAGCAGTCGATTGCCGAGTACCTCGCCACGCGGGAGATGAGCGCCTTCGTGATGGATTATGACTATAATTCCACCTCGCTCGAATCGCTCGCGAACACCCATTACCCGTTTTATAAAACCGTCCGCCGCGCGCACCCCGACCTGCCGATCGTGATCGTCACCCACCCGTATTACCACGCCGAGGCCGAGAACGATAAGGCCCGCAAGGACGTCATTCGCGAAACCGTCCGCCGCGCCGCCGAGGAGGGCGACACCCGCGTCGAGTTTGTCGACAGCGAGGCGTTCTTCCCGCTGCAAATGCGCGACCTCTACGCCGTCGACGCGCTGCATCCGAACGACCTCGGCCAGTTTATGATGGCGCGCGCCATCTATCCCGCGCTCAAAAGGGCTTTGCAGGTCTGAGGACAGAGCGGGTCTGCCGTAAAGCGGCCGTCCGCGTCGGATTTTCGGACGGAACAACGGGATTTTCGGAAAAACGGATCGTAAAAAGGAGACCGGTGTTATGAAAGGACTTGTGCGTTTCGTTTCGCTGCTGATCGTGTGCCTGCTCGCCGCAGCTCCGGTTGCCGGATGCGGCGGCGCAGGACGCGAGAGCATAAGCAGCGCGTTCGTCGATGCCGTGACGAGCGGGGAGGAGGACGCTTCGTCGGCTGCGGAAAGCGCATTCGCCGTATCCGACGACGTCGGAACGCGGGAGGACGTCAGCGCGGCTGCGGAAAGCGCCGCAGACGATTCCTCCGAACCGGCCGGCGGCGGGAAGCTGCCGGAACAGACCGATATTTGGGACACGACCGTTTGGATTCTCGCTTCAAACCACTCCGCGCATGCGGGGTATGAATACGGCGCAACCGGGCTGGAAAGCGAACGCTGCGCCGATTCGGTCAGTGAAGCCTTTTTGCAGCGCGCCGAGCGAATCGAGAGCGAATACGGCTTGAAGGCCGAAGTGACGCTGGAGAACGGCTTGGGCGCGGCGGCGGACGTCATCCGGCAGTTTACCCTTGCCGAGCTTGACGAGTATCAGATTGTGGCGGACGGCCTGTTTTCCCTGCTCCAGCCCTGTATGGGCGAGTTGTTTTATGATCTCCGTCAAATCGATGAGTCGTATATCGATCTCAGCGCCGATTATTGGGACCGGGACGCCGTCCGCGCACTTTCTGTAAACGGCGGGCTCACCGTCCTGACCGGCGACGCCGTCGTCTCCGACGACGCTGCGACGATCGTGCTGTACTGCAACCGCGCATTGCTGGAGGAAAACGGTCTTGCGGATCCCGCAGCGCTGGCTGAGACCGGCGAATGGACGCTCGACGCGCTGTATGCGCTGTGCAGACAGAGCGCCGTTCAGGTCAGCGAGGGCTTTTTGATGTCCTTTGCGCCGGAGGACGGCGACGTTTGGGGTATGGTTACGCCGGATTGGCTGGGGTGCGCCTTTATGTACGGCGCCGGACAGACGATGGCCGGCAAGGATGCGGATGACCGGCCTGTTCTGCGCATCGACGACGCGCAGAACGTCGCCGCATGGCGTAAGGTCAGCGCAATGCTGTATGACAGGTCATGCGTCGGTGTGGCGGGCCACTACGGCAAATGGGAAAGCGTGATAGAGAAGGCCTATCGGATTTTTACAAACGGCAATGCGCTTTTTATGCCCGGCATGCTTTCGCTGCTCGAGGACGGGACGCTGGAGGACGTTTCCTTTCCGCTGGGCGTCCTGCCGCTGCCCAAGCTGGACGAAAATCAGACCGACTTCATTTCCGTGGGCGACGTATATCAGATGCCGTTTTTCGCGCTTCCCGTCACAAATCCGGAGCCGTCCGCCGCCTGCCGTCTGCTGGAGGCGATGGCGGCAGACGGCGAAGCCTGTGCCGACGCCTATCGGGCGAAGCTGCTGACCGGCTTATCGCAGGCGGATGCGGCGCGAAACGCGCGTATGCTTGCGCTTGCGCTCTCCCGTCGCATATATGACCTCGGCGCCATCTACACGCCAGACGAAAACAGCTTCGGCGCATGGCAATTTTATATCCGTATGATCGGCGTTTCCAGTTTCGATATCCTTCTCCTTTACGAAGTCGAAAAGGCAGATTTTCAAGCGCATCTGGACGCCGCGGCGGCGCGGTTCCATGCCCGCGGACAACAGGATAGACGCTGAGCGTTTTCGTCCGGCGCGCCATCTGTATGCATGATGCGGAGGTCGCCGGCGCGGATAGGCGAAAGGTAAAGTTTTGTTGACAAATCTCATACACTGTGCTATACTGTTTTTATCAAATTATAACAGGGAGCGGGAAACGGCGGCTCCCTGTCAGATTTCAATTTAAGAAAGGAGCACTCTTTCAATGAAAAAGACGGTGAAGGTCCTCTGTCTTTTGCTTGCCGTGCTGATGCTTGCTACGCTCGCTGCGGCCTGCGACAAGAATGAGGAGGATACCTCGAGCGCCGCACCCTCGGCCACCACAAGCGGCGGGGACAGCGGTTTCCGGCTTGAAAGAAAGGACTGGGAGGGAGAAACGATCCATATCCTTACCCACAACAAACGCGAGCACGCTTTTTATGAATTCGGTACTCTTGCGCAGGAAACCGAAATTAAGAGCGATAATGTCAGCGCGGCGTTTCAGGAGCGTACCAACCTGCTGGAGCAGGAGTACGGTTTGAAAACGCAGGTTCATTTTACCGAGGAAGGTCTGGGCGCGCCTACGGCTAAGATCGAGGAGCAGATTCTTGCGGGTCTGAGCGATTATGACCTCGTGGCCGACGGCATCCAGTCGTTGACCAAGCTGGGTACACAGGAGTATTTCTGGAACTACTACGAGCTTAAGAACGGTTATATCGACCTCGATGCCGAATACTGGGATCAGTCGGCCATCGAAGCGCTTTCCATTGCCAACCACCTCTATTACATCACCGGTGAAGCGGTTGTTTCCGACAACGCGGCGACATGGGCGATGTATTACAACAAGGATCTTCTGACGAACAACGGCCTTCAAAGTCCCGTAGAGCTGGTCGACGCCGGTACCTGGACCATCGACGCGCTGTACGAGATGTGCAAGGCGGTCGCTACGAAGGTCAGCACCGGGGACACGATGTCCTATGACCCTGCCGACGGCGACATCTGGGGCATGGTGACGCAGGCTTACGACGGCCTGGCCTTTATGTGGGGCGCCGAGCAGTCGATGATTACCAAGGACGAGGACGACCTGCCCATTATGCGCATCGACAACGAGCGCAATGTCAGCGCTTGGCAGAAGATCAGCGCGATGCTGTACGACAAAGCTCATGTCGGCGTGGCGGATCTTTTCGGCCCGTGGAGCGAGATGTATGAAAAGCAGGGGCAGATTTTCACAAACGGTAATGCCGCTTTCATGCCCGGCGCTATCACCGTTTTAGACGGTGCGACGATGGACAATTCGGACGTCAATTTCGGGATCCTGCCGATGCCGAAGCTGGATGAGGATCAGGAAGAGTACTCGACCTCCTGTACCGTGTACTGGGCGACCTTCTTCTCGATCCCGACCTCCAATATCGAAAAGCTGGACGCGACCTGCTATCTGCTGGAGGCGATGGGCTACTACGGACAGGAAATGTGCACCTATGAGTACTACGACAAGACGCTGAAGCTCAAGAAGATGGACGATCCCGAGGATGAGCGTATGCTCGACCTCCTGTTCTCCAACCGTACCTTCGACCTCGGCGCCGTTTATGACTGGGCCGGCCCGACGGCGGGTATGCTGCAGTTCTACACCAGCATGATCGGGCAGAATAGCTCGGAGATTATTTCCGCATACGAATCCAAGCGGGACTCCTTCCAGAATGCAATCAACGCCACGATCGATACGTTTACAAAATAAAATAGGCAAACAGGGCGAACCGAAATCGGTTCGCCCTGTTTTTTATTGCCGTCGTTTTTTCTTCTTTGAAAACGTCGCTTTTTCGCGAGGTATTCAGCTCCCGAATCGACGCGCCTCGCTGCCCTTAGGCGAGCAGCATGCGCTTAAGGCCGAGGTAGTCCGACGCCGTCAGCCGGCCGTCGCCGTTGACGTCGGCGCATGCCTTGCTTTCGTCCGACAGCGGCTCTGCGAGGATGAGGTGGCGCTTCAGCAGCAGGTAATCAGCCGCCGTCGTTTTGCCGTCCAGATTCACGTCGCCGCTCGCGGCCGCAAGGCATATGCGCAGGAGCTTCGACGTTTGCAGGGTGTAGACCGCGCCGCCGCTGCCGTCCGGCGCTTCGAGCCAGACGCGCGCGCCGGGCGCGGTAATCAGGCGCAGCTCCGTCCCGACCCGGCCTGCGGGCGAAACGAAGCGAACCGTCGTCGTCACCGCGTCGCGATCCACATATTTCGCCTGCAGAAGCGCGCCCGCGCAGGCCGCATACAGCTCGTAGCCCGCCTGAATCGGATGTACGCCCGCCGGCTCGAGCAGCAGGGAAAGGTCCTCGCCCCGGAAGGCGGCGAACAGGTCGACCAGCCCCGCGCCGTGCTCGGAGGCGATCTCGCGCACCTTGTTGCAGTAGCGGTTGAGGTAGGCGTTGACGCCGCCGTAGGCCGTGTAGTCGCTTTCCGGGTGAATCGGGTTGGCGTAATACCCGGTTTCCTCCACACAGTTGGGCGTGAGCAGGATCACCTCCGCGCCCGCCTTCTTGGCCTCGGTGACGAAATAGGCGATGTTCTCCGCGAAGCGCTCGACCGTCACCCGCGGGCTTTTGTGGTCGGCATGGACTTGGTCGTTCATCCCGAAGCAGATGAACACATAGTCGGGCGACTGCGCCAGCACGTCGGACGCGAACCGCGCCCGCGCCGCCTCCGACGTCTCGCCGCCTACGCCCGCGTTGACCGCCGCCAGCCCGAAGCGCTGTGCCAGCGTCCGGCACCAGCCGAACGCCGCCGTCAGGCTGTCTCCGAAAAAGACCGCCTTTTTGCCGAGCAGCGGCTCGTCGCCGTCGGTCAGCCGGAAGGTTACCGTGTCCGAATAGCGCGTCTCGGAGCCGTGAATCGACGCGACGCAGATGCGGTACAGGCCGTTCCCGAGCGCCGCCGTCGTTTCGGCGGACAGCAGATAGGACGTGCCGTTCACGGGGACGGCGTCCGCCGCGAGCGGGCCGTCCTCTCCGTTCTCGATGTAACGGATGTTCACCGTGTAGCGGTCGGCGCCGGACACCGCCGTCCAGCGCACCGTAACGCCGCCCGCCGCCAGTACGCCGCCGTCGTCCGGCGAAGTGATGACCGGCTTTTCGCCGGCCGCCAGACCCGCAGCCGGCAGGAAAACGGCCGCCAGCAGAACCGCCAGCAGCAGGCAAAATGCTTTTTTCATAGAAACGACTCCTTTTTCACAATGATTTTCCGCAGGAAAGACTTGCATTTTTGCTCTTTTTGTTATATAGTAAGGGTAAATCCCCAACGGGGAAAAGGAAGGGAGACCGACATGCTCAAAACGTTCAGCGGTAGCTGGTTTGAGTTCCAGCACCACAATCCGCCGGAGGGGAAATATTGGAACCCCGTCTGCCGCGCCTTCTCGGAGGAGCAGTGGCGCGAAAAGGTGCGCGAGATGAAATCGCTCGATATGAAGTATATCGTGTTGCTCTGCACCAGCCTCGTGTACGAGGACTACGCCGAGGCGTATTTCAAGACCGACATTTACCCGTTCGCCGAGAACTTCGGCTGCGCCGACCCCATCGCCGCCCTGATGGACGAAGCGTCCAAATGCGGGATGAAGGTGTTCGTCTCGGTCGGCTATTACGGCCCGTGGACGCACACGCATGAAAATATGATCAGCCGCGACGTCGAAAAACGCGCCTTTCAGTCTATGGAGGAGCTGTACGCCCGCTTCGGCCGCTACGACAGCTTCTTCGGCTGGTATTACCCCGACGAAAGCGGCATTACGAAGTATTTCGACCCGGATTTCATCGACTACATCAACCGCTACTCGGCGTTCGGCCGCAGTCTGGGGAAGGATCTGCGCATCCTCGTCGCGCCCTACGGCACCAACCACCTTTTGGCGGACGACACATATGCCAAGCAGTTGGAAACCATCGACGCCGACTATATCGCCTATCAGGACGAGGTGGGCGTGCATAAGTCGCAGCCGGAGGACACCGCCGCCTATTACGAGGCGCTGCGCAAAGCGCACGATAAGGCCGGCCGCGCCGCGCTCTGGGCGGATATGGAGCTGTTCGACTTCGAGGGCGACGTCTACCGCAGCGCGCTTGTGCCCGCCAACATCGACCGGCTCGAGCGCCAGCTTGCCTCCGTTTCGCCCTACTGCGACGAAATCCTTGTCTACCAGTATATGGGGATGATGAACCGCCCCGGCACCATCGCCTACTGCGGGCATCCCGATTCGGTGGAATACTACCGCGCGTATAAGAAGCTGTTCGACCGCATCCGCGCCGGCGAGAAATAAAGGGCGCGTCTGCCGTCAGGGGGATTGCCGCCTGCCGTCCGGGAAGAAGTCGAAGGCGAAGTTAGGGGCGAAAAGCCGTCGCCAGCCGGCAGTGAAGCCGCCTTGCCGGCGCTTTGGAGACCGGATGGCCACCTGGCCACAGCCGTTCGGGAAGGGGAGCCGCCGTACGGCTTTGTGCGCGCCGATAGGCTGCCCTTGACGCTTGTCCGCGTCCGACGCGCCGGCGGACGAAAAAAAGCACGGGCGCGGGAAGCGTGTGCAAAGCCGGCCGCAGACGCGCGGGTATTGCGCATAGCGCGTCATAGCGCGTTATAGCGCATCCGGCAGATTCATTATAGCAAAAAACAGACTGAAAAGCAATATGCCTTTCAGTCTGTTTTGTTTTCCTTATGCGGCGCGCCTGTCGGCGGGCCCTGCTTCGCTGCAAATCAGCGCTGCGCGCGCTCCCACGCGCGGAAGGTGTTTTCCATCAGCATTGCGATCGTCATCGGCCCCACGCCGCCCGGCACGGGCGTTATGTAGGAGGCCTTCTGCGCGCAGGGCTCGAAGTCCACGTCGCCGCACAGCTTGCCGTCCTCGCGGTTCATGCCGACGTCCACGATGACCGTCCCCTCCGAGACCATATCCGCGGTGATGAACTTCGCCCGCCCGATGGCCACGACGAGGATGTCCGCCTGCCGCGTGTGAAAAGCCAGATCGGCCGTCTTGGAGTGGCAGACGCTCACCGTGCCGTTCGCCTTGAGCAGCAGCAGCGCCATCGGCTTGCCGACGATGTTGCTGCGCCCGACGACGACGCAGTTCTTGCCCGCGGCCGAGATGCCGTATTCCGCCAGCAGCCGCATAATGCCCGCCGGCGTGCAGGGCGCGAAGCCGTCCAAACCGAGCATGATCCGGCCCACGTTCGACGGGTGGAACGCGTCCACGTCCTTGTCCGGCGAAATGCGTTCGATTACCGTCTGCTCGTCGATGTGGCCGGGCAGCGGAAGCTGCACCAAAATGCCGTTGACGTCCGCGTCGCCGTTGAGCCGGTCCACCAGCGCCAGAAGCTCGTCCTGCGTCGTCTCGCCGGGCAGCTCGTAGGACAGCGAGCGGATGCCCACCGCCTCGCACGCCTTCTTCTTGTTCGCCACATATACCTTCGAGGCCGGGTTGTCCCCGACGATGACCACCGCCAGACAGGGCGGGGCTTTGCCGTCCGCGCAGGCCGCCGCGATTTTTGCCGCGACCTCCTCCTTCACCTTTGCGCTCGTCAGCTTGCCGTCAAGTAGGATTGCCATTGTCTTCTCCTTCGCTTTCGTCGATTTCAGTATCTTCGTCGCCGTCGTCCTCGCGGTCATAGTCCACGGGCGCATCCAGCGTGCCGTCGGGTTCGGGCGCCGTCTCCGGCGCGGGCTTCGCGGCGTTTGCGCTTGCGTAGGCCTCCAGCTCCTCGCGCTCGGCCGCCGCGCGGCGGTAGGAAACGATCAGCAGGATCACCGCTGCGACAAACGAGCCTAAGCCGAGAATCACGAACGCCTTGAATCCGAAAACGCGCAGGCTGTCCGTCCGCAGGAATTCCAGCAGCCCGCGGCCCAGCCCGTACCACGCCACATACAGGTAAAACACCTGTCCGTCGCGCTTTTTATGTCTGTAAAACAAATTGATGAGGATGAAGCCGAGCAGATTCCAGAGCGATTCGTACAAAAAGGTCGGATGCACGAACTCGATCTCCGGGTGCGGCACGCCGTCGATGTACACCGTACCCACCGTCATCCGCCACGGCAGCTTTTCCACGCCCGCGGAATAGCCGTAAGCCTCGGCGTTGACAAAGTTGCCCCAGCGCCCGATGACCTGCCCGAGCATCACCGCCGGCGCGAGCGCGTCCAGCAGCTTGAGTGCGGGAAGCCGCCGCTTCCGGCAGTAGAGCAGCACCGTCGCCAGCCCGAACAGGATCGCACCGTAGATGGCCAGACCGCCCTCCCAGATTTTGAACGCGTCCCAGAAATTTGTGTATTTCTCCAGCGACGTCAGCACATAGACCGTCCGCGCGCCGATGATGGAAATCGGAATGACGAGGATGCAGATGTTCAGCAGGTCGTCCTCGGAGAAGCCCTCCGTCCGCGTGCCGCGCCGCAGAAAATAGACCAGCGCCGCAAGGATTCCGACCACGATGATCAGCGCGTACCACTGCACGCGCAGCCCGAAAACCGTGAACGCCGTTTTGTTGATCGTAAACGACAGCCCCAGCCCGGGGAAACCGATGTTGCTCATACCGATAGCCCTTCCTTTCTTGTGGGATGCGGCGCGCTCAGTTCTTCTTATCGATCGGCAGGATCACCGAAATCGCGCTCCGGTCAACGTCAAAGTCGCGCAGGAAGCATTCCGTCGCGTATTCCAGCGTCGTCTCCGCAACGATGCCCGGGTAGTCGAACATATTGCCGCCGTCAAACAGGAACGAGAGGAAGGAGTTGGCCACGTCCTCCGTCGAATCGAAGTGCGAAAGCGTCGCGGTGTAGAACACCTTCTTCGCGCGGTTGAATTCCTCCGCGGTGAAGCCCTCGCGCCGCCGCTTCCCGATTTCCTCCCGGATGGCGTCGTACACCTTGTCCGGGTCGTCCGCCGCGCCGGAGAACAGGATGCAGGCGATGTCCGCCATCGACTCGTAGCTCTTGCCGAACTTGCCGGAAATGACCCCGCTTTCGTAGTTTTTCAGGTAGAACTCGGACGACGGGCCGAACATCATATCCAGCAGGATGTCGGTCGCCGCCGCTCTGCGCAGCCGCTCGGCCGCGTCGCCGGCCGGCGTGACCTTGATGCCGATGTTGAACAGCGGCCGCGAGACCTCCAGCGATTCCTCGATGCGGGGGCGGCAGACCTCGTCCGGCTCGTCGGGATACTGCCGCAGGATTTCCTGCTCGGGCGCCGGCTTGAGTACTTCGTCGGCCACCGCCTTCACCTGCTCGGGCGTGACGTCGCCGCAGATGCAGAGCGCCATATTGTGTAGGTTGTAGAAGGTGTTGTAGCAGCGGTAAAGGATTTCCGGCGTGATCTGCGCAATCGACTCCACCGTCCCCGCGATGTCCACGCGCACCGGGTGGTGAACGTACAGCGCCCGCAGCAGGTTGAAGTAGACCCGCCACGACGGGTTGTCGATGTACATTTTAATCTCTTCGCCGATGATGCCCTGCTCCTTGCGCACCGTTTCCTCGGTAAAGTGCGGCGAGGTCACGAACGAGAGCAGCACGCGCAGGTTCTCGTCGAAATGCTCGGTGCAGGAGAACAGATAGACCGTGCTCGTGAACGAGGTGAACGCGTTCGCGTTCCCGCCGAACGGCGCGTAAAGCGCAAACGCGTCGGTGCCGTCCTCGTTTTCAAACATCTTGTGCTCTAAGAAGTGCGCCACCCCGTCGGGTACGGTCAGATAGTCGTCCTCGCCCGCCAGCTTGAAGGTGCGGTCCGCCGAGCCGTAGCGCGTGCCGAACACCGCGAACGCCGTCGAGTGCTTTTTCGGGATGACGTAGATGTCCAGCCCGCTTGCGTGGTGCAGCGTATAGAATTTCTCGTTGATGGAACGGTTTTCGGTCAGTTTGATTTCATTCATTGGGCATCTTTTCCTTTTAAGAAATAGATTGTGTCCAGCGTCAGACGCTTGGCCGCGCGGACGATGTCCTCCCGCGTGCAGCCCGACAGCAGCGCGGCGTATTCCTCCGGCGACCGCGTGATGCCGGCCAGCGAGCGCACCGTAAACCAGCTTGAGAGCGCCGCGGGGCTGTCCATCGCCTCCCGGTAGGAGTTGCGCATCGCGCGCACGGCGTTGTCCAGCTCCTCGTCGGTGAAGCGGCCGTTTTGGACCTCCTCCAGCTCGCGCAGGATGGCTTCCGTCGCCTTCTCCTTGTTCGCGCAGTCGATGCCGCAGGCCACGATCATCGTGCCCTTCAGCCCGTCCGGCACCGGCGAGCAGTAATAGCAGAGCGACAGCTTTTCGCGCACGTTCAGAAACAGCCGCGAAGTCGGGCTGGAGCCGAACAGCGTGCAGAAGAGCGAAAAGGACAGATAGTCCTCGTCGTACATGCAGGTTCCCGTGCGGAAGCCGATGGAGAGCTTGCCCTGGCTGATGTCCATCGTTTCCGCGATCTCGCGCACCTCGCCGGCGCGGCGGACCACGTCCGTCTGGGGCAGCTCGGGCGCGCGGTCGGTCAGCGCCAGACTGCTTTGCAGCTTGTCCGCGACCTCCTCGGCCGCCATCGAACCGACGTAGCAGATTTCCACCGGCGCGTTCTGAAGGATTTCGGTGTATTTTTCGTACAGCGTCCTGCCGTCCAGCGCGTTGATGAGGTCGATGTCGCCGCTGCCGTTGACGGCAAAGCGCTCGTTTTCGCACATCAGCGCGATGCAGCGGTTGACCGCATAGCTCGTTTTGTTGTTGATCTGCGCGCGGATGTCGTCGGTCAGGTTTTTCTTTTCGCTCTCCAGATATTCGCTCCGAAAACCGCCGTTTTCCAACAGCGGACGGCGGAGCAGCTCGCCCAGCAGCGCCACCGCGCCGCCGAACACGTCCGTCCCGTCGAAGGCATAGGCGTTGTCGAGCGTGCTGACGTAAAAGGACATCATCAGCGCTTCGCCCGCCTTGCCGCAGCCGGCCGTGACCGAAGCGGAGTAGAGCCGGTCGCATTCGAGCGAGATTTCGCGCAGCGTCGGGTACTTCTCACACCCGCGGTTGATGACCCGCGCCGCCAGATTCACCGCCGAGGCGTTCTCGGCCGTCAGCGGCAGGAGGAAGGAGAGGGAGAGCAGGCCGAATTTGAATTTGTCCGTCCGCAGCGCCGTCAGATGGACGCCGCGGCGGATGTAGCTGCCGGTTTTTTCCATTTTGCAAAACCCCTGTGCCTTTCTTTCAGTTGGTGCGGACGATGCCCGCTCAGAGCACCCGCGCGGCGCTGTCGGCGTCGCAGTAAAGCGTGGCGTTGGCATGTCTGCGCAGAATCGACGCCGGGCAGGCCTCGGTGATCCCGCCGCGCAGCGCCGCATAGACGGCGTTGGCCTTCGTTTTCGCCGGCACGATGCAGAACACCGCCTCGGGCGCCGTCAGCGTCGGAATCGTCAGCGTCAGCGCGTGCGTCGGAACGTCGTCCAGCCTTGCAAAGCAGCCGTCGTTCACCTGCTGCTGCCGGCAGGTTTCGTCCAGCGCGACGACCTTGACGGCCGCCTTGTCGTCGAAATCCGCCACATGCGGATCGTTGAACGCGATGTGCCCGTTTTCGCCAATGCCCATGCATACGATGTCGCAGGGATGCGCCTGAAGCAGCGCGGCGTAGCGGCGGCATTCCGCCTCCGGGTCGGCGGCGGTCGAATCGATCGTGTTGACCGTCTTGAACGGCACGCGGTCAAACAGCCGCTCGCGCAGGAAATTGCCGAAGCCCTGCGGCGCGTCGGCGGGCAGCCCGATGTATTCGTCCATATGGAATGCGTTGATTTTTGTGAAATCGATCGATTTGTCCGCAATCAGATGCGCGAGGAACTCGTTCTGGCTCGGCGCGGCGGCAAAGATCATGTTGATCTCGCCCTTGGCCGCGATCACCGCCCGTATCGCGGCGGCCGCTTCCTCTGCCGCGGCCCTGCCCATTTCCTCGCGGGTTTGATAGACCTTTACGTTTAGTTTGTCCACTTGTTCGGTTTTTACGATAGCCATAGCGCCGTTTGCTCACTTTCGTTTATTTTGCATAAATTTTCCGGCCGTTGGAATAGGTGGCCGCGACGTTGATGTCGTCGTCGAACACGGTGAAATCCGCGTCGAAGCCCTCCGCCAGCACGCCCTTCGTTTTCAGCCCCACGACCCGCGCGGGCGTGAGCGTCATCATCCGCACCGCGTCGCAGAGCGGGCAGACGTGCTTGTACATGTTCCGCACCAGCCGGTCGGCCGTGGCCACGCTGCCGGCGAACGCGCTGCGGTCGAGCAGCTTCGCCACGCCGTCCTCGATGAAGACCTCATATCCGTTTTTCAGCGAACCGATGATGGTGTGCCCCTCCGTCTGCCCCGCGCCGCGGATGGCGTCGGTTACCAGCACGGTTTTGGACGGCCCCTTTGCCGTGTATACATGCTTGAGCATCGAGAGCGGCAGATGACAGCCGTCGGCGATCACCTCCACGGTGAACCCGTCCTCCATATAGCCGCTTTCGATCAGACCGGGGAAGCGGTAGGAATTCCTGCGCACCAGCCCGCTCATCCCCGAATAGAAGTGCGTCAGATGCGTGTAGCCGTTCTCGAACGCCTCCAGCGCCGTCTCGTAGACCGCGTCGGAATGGCCGATCGAGGGCAGGATGCCCTCCCGCGTCAGCCGCCGTCCCAGCTCCATCGCGCCGTCCAGCTCGGGCGCTGCGCTCCAGCGCAGAATGCTGCCGTTGGCCTTTTCCAGTATGGTTTCGTAATGCTCGCGCCGCGGCGGTACGATATACCGCTCGTCCTGCGCGCCCTTCTGCGAGGCGGCAAAGTACGGCCCCTCCAAATGCAGGCCGGCCAGATACGCCCCGTCGTTCTCGGCCGCCTTCGCCTGCGCGAACAGGCCGAACAGCTCGAACAGCTCCTCGTCCGGGCAGGTCAGCGTGGTCGGCAGCAGCGTCGCCGTCCCGTGGGCGGCGTGCAGCCGCGCCGCGCCGAGAAAGGCCTCCCGCGTGCAGTCCATAAAATCATATCCGCCGCCGCCGTGGACGTGGATGTCGATAAATCCGGGGGAAATGTAGCGGTCGCCGTAGTCGGTCACTATGCAGCCGCCGTCCGCGCGCTGCGGGCCGACGTAGGTGATGACGCCGTTCTCGAAGCAGACCTCGCCGTTCTCGATGATCCGCAGCGGGGTGATGATATTCCCCTTCAGCTTGTGCTTGTCGCTCATCGTGATGCCTTCTCTTTCGTATCAGAATGGCGGCGGACAGCCGCCGCTTATGCTTTTTCGAGCAGGACGACCGCCTGCGCCGCAATGCCCTCGCCGCGCCCCGTAAAGCCGAGCTTCTCCTCCGTCGTCGCCTTGACGCTGACGGCTGCGGCCTCTATGCCGAGGACGCGCGCAATCGCCTCGCGCATCGCGGGAATATAGGGCGCCAGCTTGGGCGCCTGCGCGATGATCGTCGCGTCGAGATTGACGACGCGGTAGCCCCGCGCGGCGGCCAGCGCGGCCGTTTTTTCCAGCAGCAGCAGACTTGAAATGCCGGCGTACGCGGGATCCGAGGGCGGGAAGTGCTGCCCGATGTCGCCCAGCGCCAGCGCGCCCAGCAGCGCGTCGCAGACGGCGTGCAGCAGCACGTCGCCGTCCGAATGCGCGACCGCGCCGCGGTCAAACGGGATTTCTACGCCGCCGAGGATCAGCCTCCGGCCCTCGGCCAGCCGGTGCACGTCGTAGCCTGTGCCGATGCGCAGCCCGGTCATTCCCGACGCTCCTTCCGCTCGCTTTCCGCAAGGAAGCAGACCGCCTTCGCCAGCTTGACGTCGTAGGCCGTCGTCAGCTTCATATTGTTGGAATCCAGCGGAACATAGGCCACCGGGACGCCGATGCGCTCGCAGATGGTCGTCTCGTCGGTCGCCTCCGGCCCGCTTTTCGCCGCGGCGCAGGCGGCGAGATAGACCTCCCGCCGGAACACCTGCGGCGTGGCGACCGCGATCAGATGCTCGCGCGCGGGCGTGAAGAGCACCTTTTTTTCCGGCTCGAAATATTTCACGGTGTCGCGCATCGGGCTGCACGCCGCCGCCGCGCCGGTCTCGTACGCCTTTTCGCAGACCAGCCGGATGTCCTCCGGCGTGATGAACGGCCGCGCGCAGTCGTGGATGCAGACGAATTTCGTCTTCGCGTCCGCCGCCCGAACGCCGTTGTAAACCGACGCGGCGCGCGTCGCGCCCCCGGGCGCAAAGACGACCGAAACGCCGCCGAGCAGCGGCTCGAAGCGGCTGCTGTCCTTGCAGACGACGACGATCTCGTCGACCGTCCCGCAGGCCGCAAACGCCTCGAGCACATAGGAAAACACCGTCTTGCCCTTGTACAGCGGGATCAGCGGCTTCGCCAGCCCGCCGCACCGCGTGCCGCTGCCCGCGGCGACGATGATCGCGGAGGTGAACGGCCGCTCAGCCGTCATAGCCGATCTTGAGCGCCTGCGCGTTCAGCTCGCCGAGCTGCGGCTTCGACTTCGGCGCGGAGGCCAGCAGCTCGCTGCGGAAGAATTCATAGTCGAAAATGCCCGTCTCGCGGATGACCTTGCCGAGCATGATGACGTTGGCCAGCCCCTTCAGCCCCGCCTCGTCGGCCAGCCTGGTGGCCGGTATGTAGTAGGCGCGGATGTCCGTCCGCTCGCAGGTCTTGGGGACCAGCGACGAGTCGACGAACACGCACCCGCCGGGCACGACCTTGCGCTCGAATTTGTCCAGCGACGGCAGATTCATCACGATGAGGATGTCCGGCGCCGTCACCAGCGGGCTGCCGATCGGCTTGTCGTCGATGTTGACCGAGCAGTTGCAGGTGCCGCCGCGCATCTCCGGACCGTAGGAGGGCAGCCACGATACGTTTTTGCCCGCCTCCATGCCCGCCTTGGTGAGCTGCTTGCCCGCGAACAGGATGCCCTGCCCGCCGAAGCCTGCCAGAAGAATGCCTGCCATACTTATTCAGCCTCGCTTTCTGTCGTCTTGTCCTTAAATACGCCCAGCGGATAGTAGGGGATCATTTCCGCGCGCAGCCATTCGATGGCCTGCTGCGGCGACAGCCCCCAGTTCGTCGGGCAGGTGGAAAGCACCTCCACGATGGAAAGCCCCTTCTTGTCGATCTGCGTCTGGAACGCCTTCTTAATCGCCTTCTTCGCGGCGACGACGTTCTTGACCGAGTCCACCGAAACGCGCTCGGCGTAGGCCACGCCCTCCAGCGTCGCCATCATCTCGCAGATGCGGATCGGGTTGCCCTGAATGTGCTTGTCGCGACCGTAGGGCGACGTCGTCGTCACCTGCCCGGGCAGCGACGTCGGCGCCATCTGGCCGCCCGTCATGCCGTAAATGGCGTTGTTGACGAAGATGATCGTCACGTTCTCGCCGCGCGTGCCGATGTGGACGGTCTCCGCCGTGCCGATCGAGGCCAGATCGCCGTCCCCCTGATAGGTGAACACGAACAGGTCGGGGTTGGCGCGCTTGACGCCCGTCGCCACCGCCGGCGCGCGGCCGTGGGGCGCTTCAATCATATCGCAGTTGAAATAGTTGTACGCGAACACCGAGCAGCCGACCGGCGCCACGCCGACGGCCTTGCCCTCCACGCCGAACTCGTCGATGCATTCGGCCACGAGGCGGTGGATGATCCCGTGCGTGCAGCCGGGACAGTAGTGAAACGGATTATCGGTAAGCGCATGCGGCTTCTTGAAAACTTCCTTCATCGTCCATCATTCCTTTCCTTTGCCTGCGAGCTTCTCCAACTCGCCGAGGATTTCCGCCGGCTCGGGCACGATGCCGCCGGTACGGCCGTAGAAGTCCACCGGCTTGCGGCATTCGGTCGCCAGCTTGATGTCGTAGACCATCTGCCCCTTGTTCATTTCCACGCAGAGGAAGCGGTCGGCCTTGTCCGCCAGCTCGCGCAGCCGCTTCGACGGGAAGGGCCAGAGCGTGATCGGACGGAACAGTCCGGCCTTGATGCCCTTCTCGCGCGCCGCCGTCACCGCCGTGCGCGCAATGCGCGCGGTGATGCCGAACGCGGTCACGATGATCTCGGCGTCGTCGGTCATGAATTCCTCGTACATGACCTCCTTCTCCTCAATCTCGGCGTAGCGCTTGTAGCGCTCCTCCAGCACGCTCTCCAGCTCGTTCGGCTCGATGATGAGCGAGTTGACGATGTTGTGCGGCCGGCCGCCCTTGGTGCCCGTGCAGGCCCACGTCTTTTCGGGGATTTCGCGGTGCTTCTTTTCCTCAAAGTCCACCGGCTCCATCATCTGCCCGAGCGCGCCGTCCGCCAGAATCATAACCGGCATGCGGTAGATGTCCGCCAGATCGAACGCCTCGCCGGTCAGCGTGGCGATCTCCTGCACCGACGCGGGCGCAAGCACGATGAAGTGCATGTCGCCGTGGCCGAGCGCCTTCGTCGCCTGAAAATAGTCGGCCTGAGAGGGCTGGATGCCGCCCAGACCGGGGCCGGCGCGCTGTACGTTGACGATCACGCACGGCAGGTCGGAGCCGACTATGTACGAAATGCCCTCGCTCTTGAGCGAGATGCCCGGCGACGACGACGACGTGATGACGCGCGCGCCGGCGGCCGAAGCGCCCAGCACCATATTGATGGCGGCAATCTCACTTTCCGCCTGCAGCGACAGCCCGCCGCGCTTGGGCATATGCTTTGCCATATATTCCGAAAGCTCGGTTTGCGGGGTGATCGGGTAGCCGAAGAACAGTTTGCAGCCGGCCTGGATGGCCGCCTCCGCCAGCGCTTCGTTCCCCTTCATCAGCAGCTTGCGTCCCATTTATTTCTCCTCCTTGTACACGGTGATGACGACGTCCGGACACATCGTGGCGCACATCGCACACCCTAAGCATTTTTCCATCTCTTTGACCGCCGCCGGGTGGAAGCCCTTGGCGTTGAGACAGGACTCGTCCAGAGCAATGATCTTCTTCGGACAGGCTTCGATGCACAGTCCGCAGCCCTTGCAGAGGTCGGCGTTGAAGGTAACCTTGTTCATACTCTCTACTCCTTGATTTCTATATCGTTCTATTTCAAAACAGTTGTTTTGTCAGGTTTTGAATCCGCACCGCTTTGGCGCAGGACAGCGGCACCGCCGCCGTCACCGCCGCGACCGGAATCCCCGCGAGGCGCGCGAGCTTTTCGCCCTCTTCGAGCGTCGCCTCCACCGTGGACGGCTCGGTGAGCCGGCCGAGGTTGGAATTGTTGATGATGCCGCAGAAGTGCATCCCCGACGCCAGCTCGGTTTCGCGCAGCAGCGTCAGCGCGTCCTCCGCGCACAGCGTGGCCGGACGGTAAAAGCTGCATACGAAGTACATGTCGTACCCCGCTTTCGCGTAACGGTCGCGGTCGCAGCCGAGCGCCGCCGCGCCCTCCGGGTCGCCGCCGACGTCGACGACGGCGCGGCGGCCGCCGTAGAAGATTTCGCCCAGCGCTTCGGGCAGGGTGGGGATCTCCACGTTCGTGTTCGCGTATTGCGGCACCAGCGGCTTTATGCCGCGCGCGCGCAGGAACGCTTCGCTGTCCGCCGTGCGGAAGTAGGGGTTGACGATGTCCAGATCGGCAATGCTGACCTGCTCGCCCGCGTCGGCGGCGTCCAGCGCCAGATTGAGCGCGACGTTCGTCTTGCCCGAGCCGAAGTGGCCGCTGATTACGGTGATTTTGTGCTGCATCAGTTCGTATAGTCTCATATCGCTCGTATGATGTCGTTCTCCTTTGCACCCGGACAGCGCAGGTAAAATACCTGCCCCGGGTGCGGCGTTGCTTCGATGGGCGCGCCCGTCTCGTCGAAAAGCTCGTCCGTCGCGATGTCCCGCCCGACGGCGCCCGGCGTGAGAAGCTGCGCTCTGTCGCCCCGGCGGAGCTTGTTGCGCTGTACGCAGCGCGCCAGCCGTGTGCGCTCGTCGTAGCCGGTCACCGTGCAGAGGAACGCGCGGTCCCGGATGTATTCGTTCGTCCGGCAGATATTCGCGTTTTGCGACGGCGGCTCGTAATAAAACCCCGTCCCGTATTCCCGATGGCTGACCGACTCGACTTCCCGCCGGTGCAGCGGGTCGAACGGCCTTCCGGCGCGCGCGTTTTCGTAGGCCAGCCGGTACGCGTTGGTCACCGCCGCCGCGTAATAGGCGCTTTTCATCCGTCCTTCGATTTTGAAGGCGTCCGCGCCCGCGTCCGCCAGCTCGCCGAGGTGCTCGATCATGCACAGGTCGCGGGAGGAAAACAGGTAGCTGCCGCCTTCGTCCTGCTCGGCGCGCAGAATGTCCTCCGGCCGCTTCTCCTCGGCGACGCGGTATTTCCAGCGGCAGGGCTGGGTGCAGCGCCCCTCGTTCGCGCTGCGGCTTGTATAATAGGAGGAAAGCAGGCAGCGGCCCGAGTAGGCGACGCACATCGCGCCGTGGACGAAGACCTCCAGCTCCAGCTCGGCCGGCGTGTTTCGGCGGATGAAGTAGATTTCCTCCAGCGTCAGCTCGCGCGCCAGCACAATCCGCCGGAAGCCCTGCCGATACCAGAACCGGCAGGCGGCCGCGTTGACGACCGACGCCTGCGTGGACAGATGCAGCACCGCCTGCGGGTAAACGCTGCGGACGGCCTCCGCCACGCCCGCGTCCGCCACGATGAAGGCGTCCGCCCCTGCGTCGCGCAGCGCGGCGACGCAGGACGGGAGCAGCGCCAGCTCGCTGTCGCGCGGCATCGTGTTGAGCGTGACGTACAGCTTCGCGCCGCGCCTGTGCGCGTAGTCCGCGCCCTCGGCAAGCGCTTCGGGCGTGAAGTTGCCGGCGGCGGCGCGCATCCCGAAGCGCTCGGGCGCACAGTAGACCGCGTCCGCCCCGTAATCCACGGCAAAGCGCAGCTTCTCAAGGTTTCCGGCGGGCGAGAGCAGCTCGACCCGTTCCGTCATGACGCTTCGCTCTCCTCGCCGGCTTCCAGCTCCGCGTTTTCACGCTCGACGCGCTTCTTGTTGGCCTCATGCTCGGCGCTGGTCACGGCGTAATAGGTCGTGCCCTTCTTGTTGGAGACAAAGAAGTAGGCGTTGATGGTTTGACCGCTCTCCGTCGTCGGCGGGGCGGGATAGATCGCCGTGGTGATTGCGTCGATGCCCGGGTTGCAGATGGCTCCCGGCGGCAGCCCTTCGTACAGATAGGTGTTGTAGGGACTGTCGACGGCCAGATCCGCGCCGGCCAGGTCCTCCTTGCGCTCGCTGAGGACATATTGGATCGTCGCGTCGGATTCCAGCTTGGGGAACGTGTCCGAATGCTTGAGCCGGTTGTGGAATACATAGGAAATCGCCTCAAAGTCGGCGGCATATTTGGCCTCCGCCTGTACCATCGACGCGAGCGTGATGACGTCGTCGAACGTAAATCCGAGCGCCTCGATGTCCTCGGCGTAGACCGATTTGTAGCTGCTCCAGAACTTTTGCTGGAAGTTGTTGAGGAACTTGTTGATGACCAGATATTCCTCGTCGTCCTGATAGAAATCGTAGGTGTCGGGGTAGAGATACCCCTCCAGCCGGTACTTCCGCGTTTCGGGATATCCCAATTCCTCCAGCGCGCGGACGAACTCGTGCTTGTACGGGTATTCGTTGATCGCCTCGACGTATTTTTCGCGCTCGCCGATGCCCTTGGAGACCAGCAGCTCGATGATCTGATCGACCGTGTAGCCCTCGGGCACCGTTACGCGCACCTCCGTGCGCGAGTAGGGAATAACCGTCAGCGCCGAAAGCATCTGCGAGTAGTTCATATTTGTGTTCAGCGTGTGCTCGCCGGGGATGAAGGACGTGTCGTCGTCCCATCGGTAGAGCGAAAACAGGTTGAACGCCCACTCGTGCTCGATCAGCCCGTTGCTTTCCAGCAGATACGCCACCTGCTTGCGCGTCGCGCCCTCGGGAATCGTCACCGTCACCTCGCGGTCCCCTTTGACGAAGGCAAAGACGTCGTTGCCGACCGTGATGACCATATACGAAAGATAGGCCGATACAATCAGCACCACGACGACGTAGATCGTCGCCTTTACGAGAAAGGAACAGTTGCCCAAAAAGTGCAGCACACGCCGGAACGGGCCTTTTTTCGGCCGCGCCTCCGCCGCATCCTCGTCTTCCGGCGCCGTTTCCTCCGGCGCGGCTTCCCCGTCCGGCGGGTTCGCTTCCTCCTCCGCACCGCTGCCCTCGACAGGGTCGGCGGGCGGTATCTGTCCGTTGAGCGAGGTTAGGTGCGCTTCGATGTTGAGCGTCGACTGCGCGGACGATGCGCGCAGCTCGGCCGTGTCGTGAAAATGCGCCATGATCGGGCTTTCCGCCTTCGGCTCGGGCGGCTTTTCGTCCGCGGGCGTCGCTTTCTCATCCTGAACGTCTTCGGATGCGTATTTTTTTCGGTATTCCTCGATGATCGCAAGGACCTCGTCGTCTTCGCGCTCAAAGGGCTTTTTTTCGTCGCTCATGCCTTGCTCCTTTCGGGGTCGTTCGGGCTTTTTTACAGAAAAATCGTCATTAGGACAAACACAATCACCAGCAGGAAAAACGCCGGGGAAAGGTAAACGAAAACAAGATGCTCCACACTGCGCGGCGGCAGCCCCTCCTCCGGCGGCTTCTGCGCGTAGCCGGAATAAATCCGCTCCAGCCGTCCCGTCATCAGCATCAGCGAGACCGCAAACAGCATCGCCAGCACGAAGCCGACGAAGAACGCGCCGCTTTTCTGGATCGTCACGCGGATGAACAGGTCGCTCAGATAGATGCTCATCGCGTTGGAAACGACGTGCAGCACGATGGAGGCGAAAATCGAACGGCAGACCGCGCACACCATGCCGAGCATCAGTCCGGAGAACAGATAAATCGGGAAGTTTTCAATCGAAAAATGCAGCATCGCGAAGCAGAGCGAGGAAAACACCACCGCGTTGACCGCGCCGAACTGCCTGTATTCCGCCAGCACCACGCCGCGGAAAAAGAATTCCTCGCAGACCGCCGGTATGAATACCAGCGCCGTCAGCACCATCGCCGTGCTCGTGTCCGTGCCGGCGCTGTCCACCACGGCAGCGAAGTAGGTGCCGTTCGTACCGGCTTCGCCCGTGAACAGATAGTAGAAAAATTTAATCAGCAGGTTGCCGGTGACCAGCGTCGCCAGCGCCGACGCGATAAAGATAAGGTGTCCCGGCCGGACAGGCGCTATGTACATCGGGGAAGCCAACTTCCGCCCCTTGAGAAAATAGTAGAGCATGCAGGGCAGCGCGAAAATGATGAGCTGTAATACCGTGATGACGAGAAAGATGTTGTTCTCATTTTCCGCCTGCCGCTCCAGCACAAAGCGCGATACGCCCAGCATCACGATGATCGCCGCCGCCAGCAGCGGGAGGGTGATCGGCGCCGAGGTGATTCTGACGGCTTTTTTCTTTTTGTTTTCCAACTGTCCGCCTCCCCGCGCGGTCATCCCGCGCGCGTGCTCAGCCGCACTTCCTCCGCCTTCGCTTCGCCGTACAGCACCGTAATCAGCGCCAGACCGAACGCGAAGGAAACGCCCATCCCCTCCGCGGTGATGAAAATGTCGTCGGTGACGACCTTGTCCTCCACCTTGATGGCGTTCGCCAGCGCGGGCGCGAAGGCGGGGAAGCAGGTCGCGCGCTTGCCGTCCAGCAGGCCCTTTTCGCCCAGAATGCTCGGCGCAGCGCAGATGGCGCCGATGTACAGCCCCCGCGCCACCGCCGCGTCCAGAATCGCCTGAACGCGCACCGAGGCCTTCAGATTTTCGGTGCCCTCGCCGCCGCCCGGCAGGACGACCATCGCCGCGTCGTCGATCGAGAAGCCGCCGACGGCTTTGTCGCACAGCACGCGGATTCCATGCGCGCCCCGCACCTCCAGCCGGTCGGTAATCGAGGTCAGCACCACCTCCGCGCCCGCCCGCATCAGCAGGTCGGCGGGTACGAGCGCTTCGCACTCCTCAAAGCCGTCCGCCATCAGTATATAAACCTTCATATCCGTACTCACGCCTTTCGTTGTCAATTAAACAGCAGATTGATGTATGTCTCCTCGCGGATTCGGTCGCCGCAGTACGCGGCCATATAGACCTCGTCGCCCTGTCCGGCCCGCGTCAGCCACGCAAAACGGCCGGACAGCAGTCCGCGCAGCCCGTCCGCGTCGGCGCCGCAGGCAAAGCGCACGCCGGCGCCGTCGATCAGCGCGAATCCGTCCTGCACATAATACGCGCTCCCCGCCGCAAGAAAGTTGTCCACGCACGCGCGGAACAGGGGAAACGGATGCCGCACGTCCGGGCCGGACGCAAGGTAAAGCGCGTACAGCCGTTCGTAGTCGCCGTCAAACGCATATCCGCCGCCGCTGCCGCTGCCGTCCAGCGATACGAGCGAGGCACAGGTCCGCTTGCGCAGCCCCACCGATTCGTACAGCCCGAACAGGCTGTCGTTCGCCGGAATGCAGAACAGATTGCGCGCGTCGTAGGCGGTCGCCGCCTTCGCCTGCGCGAAATTCCGGCGGAACAGCCCGCGCCCGCGGTAATCGGGGTGTGTGCAGACGCCGGCCATATAGACGCAGGCCGCGCCGCCGACCTCGACGGGAAAGAAGCTCAGCGCCGAGACCAGCGCGTCCCCGTCGAAGACGCCGTGTATTTCCCGTTCTGCGTCGGGCGCGTAAAACGCGCGCACGCCGCGTTCGCCTTCGCCGAACACCAGCGCATGCAGCGCCGCGGCGGCGCCGGCGTCGGTCAGCCTTGCAAACTCAAACATGCAGCAGCGCCTCTATGTGTCCGCGGATTTCCGCGGCGATGTCCTCGCGCGTGCGGTAACGTTCGCCCGCCGCGCACTCGACCGTCACCCAGCCGTCGCGTCCGGCGACGTACTGCGCCGCATGCGCGCTGGCCTCCAGATGACGCAGGTCGGATTCGTGGATGTCCTTGGCCGCGCCCGTTTCCGCGCTTCGCCGCTCGGCCATCCGATAGGAGAGCGCGGGCGGCACGCGCAGGAACAGCACCAGATCCGGCTTCGGAATCCCCAGCAGGCCGTATTCGTAGCCGTACAGCCAGTTCAGAAACGGCTCCCACTCCGATTCGGGCAGCTTGGAAAGCTGATGCACCGCGTTGGAGGTGGTGTAGCGGTTGGCGAGGATGACCGCGCCGCGCGCGCAGTCGTTTTTCCAGTCGGTCATATAGGACGCGTAGCGGTCCAGCGCGAAAAAGGAGGACGCCGCGTAGGCGTTGACCGCCCTCGGGTCGGCGCCGAATTCGCCGTTCAGATACATCCGCACCAGCGCGGACGTCCGCTCGTCGTAGGTGGGGAAGGAGAGCGTGCGGAACGGCAGGCCGCGGCTTTCCAGATAGGAGGCCGCAAGATGCGTCTGCGTGTCCTTCCCCGACGCGTCCAGCCCCTCGATGCAGATCAGAAGCCCTTTTTTCATAATGCCGCGAACCTTTCGCGCACCTCGGCGGCCTTCCCGCAGCTCATCGCGCCCTCGGGACAGCCGCCGCGCAGGCAGGGCGGTCCGGCGTGCGTGAACAGCAGCGGCGAGGCTTTGCGGCAGAGCGACAGCATTTCGCCGGCCAGCGCGCGGATTTCCCACTGCGCGCGGTTGCAGCAGCGCAGGGAGAAGAAATTGTGCAGCGAGCGCACGTTCATCGTCATCACGATGCGCGTGTCGCACGCGTTCGGAAGCACGCTGCGCGCGTCCTCGAACGCCGCTTTCTCCGCCGCCCGCTTTGCCTGCTCGGACGGCAGGCCCTCCGCCGTCAGACGGGCGTACGCGTCCCGCTCCAGCAGCGCGGCAAGCTGTATATAGTACCGCCGGTCGGCTTCCATCGCCTCGAGGAACAGCCGCTTGGCCTCCGCGTTGGCTTCGATTGCGGGCGGAACGATGTATGCAAACGCTTCTTTGTTGACGTACCGCTGGCTCTGCACGGAAAAAGAGGCGATCCGATGCCGCGTAATCTGCGCCAGCAGCGCCCGCGAGACGCCCTCGATGCCGAACGTGAACGACGCATGCTCAAACGGGCTTTCGTGTCCGAGCGACTCCAGATGCGCGATGAAGGAGGCCGTTTTTTCGGGTGTGAGATTGCGCAGCAGCTCGTCGATTTCCGCGCTGGCGTAGCATAGCTTGGCCGCCGCGGCAATCAGCTTTTCGGGCTCGGGCGTGTGGGTGAGAAGCGTGACCTTCATTCCGTAATGTCTCCTGTCTGCTCATATTCATTTTAGTATAGCACAAGGAAAGAAAGAAATCAATAAAAAAGCGTAAAAAAAGAAGATATGCTCTTCCGCGCGGCCAATTCCCGCCCACGCGCGGAACGGGGTCGGAAGAACCCCGATATGGGCCTGTCTCCCACGGTAAATTCCCTTAAGGGAGCGATGAAACCCCTAATACCCATTCGTTGAACATAGGCCGCCCGCGAAGGAACACCGCAAAGCATAGCAACCCCGCCTTTGCCGCGCACCGTCCGCGAAGGGAGCGAAAAAAGCCTAACCGCCTCACATGATCCGCGTACAGCCCGCGCAGCAGTACCGCAAGGTTTGCTAAGTACACCTTTTCCTCGCGCAATCCGCAAAAGAACACCGAAAAACCGCCATACACCCTTTGCCGCGCGCAGCCCACGAACGAATACCGAAAAAAGGACATTCCCGCGTTGCCTACACGCCGCCCGCCAAGAAACAGCGAAAAAGCCAACACTCCCGCGTTGACCGCGCGCAGCATTCCTGCTCGGCGGCTTTTTTAGGCTTTCCCACCCCCGAACGGGTCGATTGCTCTATTCCTTCACACGCAGCGAATCACCCGCTCTCAACAGAGCATTTGCCGTATCTTCCCGCAGCGGATTGCGGATGTCCGCCTTGCCGGGCGTTTCCCGCTTCCCTGCGGTCTTTACATAGATTCCTCCGCGCGGAAGTGCCGATGTCCGCGTTTGTGTGTTTGCGCTGCTTATTGCCAAGCCGCTTTTGCTCTTTCGGCAGCCCATACACGGCAATATACCTCTATGCGGCGATATTGGCGTCAGCCACAAACACAGCGACGGGCGGCGGCAGCGGTGAACGGCAACAGACGTCGGCAGCAAGTGTCGGCATATTATGTCATATTCTGTATCATGATAAAAGGCTTGGGACGGCACGCCGCTGATGCAATTTCCGTTGCTTTCCGTTTCTTTATGTTCCTTTCCGTTCGCTTGAGCCTCTCGGCGTTTTCCCTGCATCCGATTTGACCTTTCCGTATATCGCTTGCCCTGCGTTCCCGCGGTGCAAACAGGCTGCGGCGCTCAAGCTCCGTCTGCTGTGCGCGGGACTTTTTTCGGTGTGCGTTTGCCAAACGCCTCCCGCGCGTTTCCGCTGCGGTTGTCGGGCCGTTTCCGCTGCTGCGCCGCAGAGCCTTCTCTTATGCCGAAATTGCCGCTTTATTCCGATGCTTGCCTGTCCGGCGGACAAAAAACGGGCGCGGAATCTTCTTCCGCACCCGTTATGTTCGTTCCCGGCCGCTTCGGCCCTATCCTCTTCCTATTTTACCACAGCCTGCGCTGCACGGCGGCGATGTTGCGCGCAATGATTTGCTCGATATAGGCCATTCGGTCGAGCAGGTCGGCCTGCACCCTTGCTTCAACGCCGGCCTCGTCCAGTGCTTCGCGCAGGGAACGCATCATCTGCGCCGCCTGCTGCCAGTAGGCCAGCCGCGATTCGTCGTCCGCCGCGCCGCCGAGGCCGGCGAGCTCGTCTGCGGCGGCCGCGATTTTCTCCCTGATGCGTTCCGCGCCGCAGTCGGGGCAGAGGTACAGATATGTGCTGTCGATGGTTTCGCAAAGCTCCGTAAGGAAGGCCGGCATCGCCGCGCCGCAGTCGTCGGTATGCACCGCCGGCGTGCGGTACAGCCCTTCGGCGTACAGCCTGTCAAAGCCGAAAACCTGCGTGTAGGGGAGGGCGAAAATCGAATTGCCGTTGCCGCCGGCCGTTCGGTTGTAAACGGCCTGCTCGGACACGATTGCCGGCGTCTGGCCGTCGTAGGTACCCAAACCGAGCACCAGACGGCAGCTTTCGCCGATGCCCGCGGCGATTTCGTCCGCCCGCTCGATGTGCTCCTCCGCCGTGGCGGCGTAAATCATCGGGTACAGCTCGTCGATGAGTCCCTCGCCCGCCCATTTTTCCACGTCCTGATAGACATACATCTGCCGGTCGTTGTAGTCGGCAAAGCAGGTGCAGGAGAAGATCAGGTTGGTATCGCGCAGCAGCTCGCTGACCTCGCGCACGAAGCTCGTGATGACGTCGCGGCGGAAGGCGCACCAGCTTTCCCACAGCGGGTCGGTCGTGCGCATATCCTTCGGGCTGACGCCGGTCTGCGCCTGCTCCATAAACGCCAAAATCATATCCTCGTTGTAGCCGTGATCGTTGTAATTGTCGCCCCAGCTGTTGGGCAGCGGGAAGCGGATGTAGTCAAGCTGGATGCCGTCGACGTCGTAGCGCGCGGCGACCTCGGCGAGCAGATCCTTCGTCCACGCCCGCACCTCGGCGTCGAACGGGTTCAGTGAATAGCTGCTGTCCTCGTAATAGGTGGCGACGCTGCCGCCCTGCTTGTTCAGCAGCAGCTTATCCGCAAAAAAATTCACATAGTGGTCGGCGCTGTATGCGTCGGACGGTTCCTGCGTGCCGAAGCAGCAGTACATAAAATACAGCCGGATGCCCCGCGCACGGCATTCGTCGACGTAGCATTGCAGGATGTCCGTGTCCTCCGCCAGCTCGGGATGCTTTTCCAGATGCGGCAGGCAGGTGTCGTACAGCGCGTAGCCGCTTTCAAAGGGCGAGACGATCAGCGTGTTCAGCCCGAGGCTTTCCGCGTATGCCGCCGTCTTTCTCACGTCCGCGGCGGTCCGGCCGGGGAACGCGACCCACGCCGCGCGGTCCTGCACGGCGAAGGAGGGCACGAGCTTGTATTCCAGCCCGTCAAGAAGGACGGCCGCCCTAAGCAGCGCGTCGTAGCCCTCGCCGGCGGCCAGAAGCGCCTCCGCTTCCTCCAGCTCCGCGTCGATCGCCGCGTAATCCAGCGCGGTCAGCGCTTGCTTCGCGGCCGCAATCCGCGCGGCAAGGTCGGCGTATTTTTCCGCGCAGACGTCCGCTGCGTAGTCCGCGCTGCCGTACAGATACAGCTTTCCCGCGTCCTCGTCGAAGATCACCCGCTGTCCCGGCTCGGCAAACCGCAGCAGCTCCAGCTTTTTTTCATAATTAGAGGCGAAGATCAGACGGCCCCCTTCGGGAACCTCCACGGCGCCCGGCGCCGTGTGCAGCGAAAGGACATACCCGCTTCCGTCCACGACGGCGGCCGCCGCGCCCTCCTCCAGCGTGAGGGAGGGCTTCTCCGACGCGTCGAGCACCTGCAGCACCTCGCCGTCGTCGGATGCGTTGTAGCGGACGCTTTCGAGCGCGTAGAAGAAATACACGCCGTCCTTTTCGACATACTCCGCCGTGCAGCCGGCCTCGAGGCGCTCGAAATACGACCTGTACAGCGCATACCCCGCCGAGAGGACAAAACCGCCCTCCGGGATCACCGTGTCGCCGGACACGCCCTCGGTGCCCATCGGGACGATGGCCTGCACGCGCCCGTCCGCGCCGACGGCCACCTCCATCCCCCAGATATTCGTCTGCGTGCTGTCGTGGGCGAAATTGCCGTCGTACAGCACCGCGCGGGCGGTGCCGGTGCGCGATTCGTTGTGATAGGCGATTTCTACCCTAAACCGCCCGTCCAACTCCACATATTTCCTCGGGCTGGTTTCGGGCGTGAAGCCGACCGCCTCCGCCTTGTCGCCCACACGGATGCGTCCGGCCGCTTCAACCTGCTCTGCGCCCGAAAAGCGCACCAGATAGCCGTTGGGGTAGGGGAACACCGTCCGCTCGCCGGCCGCGCCCGTCTGCGTGACGACGCCGTCGAAAATCAAAACGTCCATAAACGAACTGCCGCCGTCCGGGGACACGAGCAGACCGCTGTTTTCGTCGTAGACCGAGATGCCGCTCTGCGCCTCGGACGGGTTCAGCGCGTCGACGCGGTAGGCGTTTCCGCCGATTTCCAATACCATACTGTCACCGTATTTCGTAATCGTATTTGTGTTCAAGAAGTAGATCGCGTCGCCGCCGTCGTAAAAGCCGCGCACGCACGCCAGCGCGTATTCGTCGCGCAGGATCAGCGTGAACGCGTCCCTGCCGGACTTCTGCACGTCCCATTCGGTGATGCGGAAGCTCTCGCGCGACCCGCGCTTGACCTTCATTCCGACGTAGGGCGCGGAAAGCGCAAGCTCGGGGTCGCCGGCGGACATCAGCACGCCCGTCATCCCATCTTCGAGCGAATCCACGCTCTTGTGCGTCAGCGCAAAGCCCGTGCGCCCGCTTTCGTCGGTCACGCAGGCGCCCGCCGTCAGGTCGATGTAGCTCTCCGTGTCCGGCTCATAGCCCTCCAGCGCCGGCTCGCCCGTGCAGGCTTCGCCCGGCAGGTAAACGAGGCAGCCGTTTGTGGGGATGTATACGCGCTCTCCCGCAGCGCAAGCAACACATTCCGATGTGAATTCGGCTGTGCCGTCCGTGAGGACAAAGGAAAAATACGCCACGGCGCCGTCCTGCGGCAGTATGCAGACCGCGCTCGGACTGCCGTCCTCCAAGCGGTAGCCGCGGTCGAGCAGGGACACGCCCGAGAGCGCGTTGCGCGATTCCACCGCAAAGCTGCGGCCGTCCACGGTCAGCACCGGCCCGTCGGGCGTTTCCTCCGCCGGCGTGCAGCCGGCCGGCAGAAGCGCAAGAAAGCACAGCGCGCAGAGCAGCGACAGCGCGCGTCCGGCGAAGCGATTGTGTTTTTTCAAAATCATCTCTCCTTGCAGCCTTATGGCGGCGTCAAACAAAACCCGCCCGTTTTCGGCTTGAATTTGCGGGAATGGCGTGCGGCACTGCCGGTTTGTTTTCGGAAGGATGCGAAAGCTTTGCCCCGCGGCGAACGACGAAAAAAACGCTGTGCGGAAGTCCGGCTGCCGCGGCTGGGCCTCCAGCCTGTTTCATACCTTGAGTATAGCACAGGAAAACGGGAAAAGCAACAAAAAGTATAAAAAGTCATACGAAAGTGTAAACACATCCGCGGACGCCGTCCCGCAGCGGGCGCGGGCGCAGGCGCGAAAAAACCGGCGCAGAGGAAGGCCTCCGCGCCGGTTTTTCTCTATCTGTGCCGCTATCCGTCAGTCCGCCTGAAAAGCGAGCGCATAGCGCTCGGCGAAGCGCTCCGCCGCCGAGCCGGCGGAACCGTGCAGGAGCAGCGCATCGCCGCAGTCCGCAAACGCCGTTTCGGCAAAGCGGCGCAGACTGTCGGGCAGGAAAACGTCCGTCAGCGCCGTACAGCCGGAAAAAGCTTTGTCCCCGATGCTTTCCGCGCCGTCGGGCAGAGTGATTGCGGTCAAGGCGGTACAGCCTGCAAACGTGTCGCGCTTCAGCTCCCGCAAATGCGCCGGCAGCTTGATCCGCGCAAGCGCCGCGCAGTCCGCAAACGCGGCGGCGCCGAGCGTTTGTACGCTGTCGGGGATGGAAAGAGCGGTAAGCGCGGTATTGGAGAATGCGTTGTAGCCGATTTCCTGCAGGCCGTCGGGCAGAGTGACGTCCGTCAGCGCCATACACATGCGAAACGCGCTCTGCCCGATTTTTGTGACGACGCTGCCGAGCCCGACCGTCTCGAGCGCGCCGCATGACGAAAAGGCGTAGGCTCCGATCTCGGTGATCTGTGCGGGCAGCTCGACGCTTTGGAGCGCGGTGCAGCAGCTAAACACATCGCCGGGAAGGTATGTCAGCCCGCAGCCGAGCGAAATGCGTTCCAGCGCCCGGCACTCGAAAAAGGCGCTGCGGCCCATTTCTGTCACGCTGTCGGGAATGCGGATTTCCCGCAGCGCGGTGCAGCCGGCAAAGGCATAGTCGCCGATGCGTTCTAAGCCGTTTCCGAACGTTACGCTTTGCAGCAGGACGCAGTCCTTGCAGGCTTCGTCCCGGATGCCGGTCACGCTGTCGGGCAGAATCAGGCCGGTGACCGGACGCGCTCCGAAAGCGTCCGCAATCTGCTTGATGCCGTCGGGAACCGTCACAAGAGACTCGTCGCCGTTGTACTTGATGAGAATGCCGTCGCCGATTACGGTGAATTTGTCGGACAGCGCGTCATAGAATGCCGTTTCATGCAGCGCCGCCGGTCCGATTTCCCGTATGGCCGCCGGAATGTGCAGCTCCGCAAGCGCCGTGCAGCCGCAGAACGCGCGCGTCCCAAGCTCGCGCAGCGTATCGGACAGCGCGATTTGCGTCAGGGAGGTGCAGTCCGCAAAGGCGCTGTCGCCGATCTTGGTTATGCCGCCGCCGAGCGTGACGCGCTCCAGACGCATACAGTTGGAAAAGGTTCCGTCTTCCACCGACAAAACGCCCTCGGGCAGCGCAATCGACTGCAGCGACACGGCGTTCTGAAACGCGTTCTCTCCGATCTCGGTCACGCCTGCGGGAATCGATATGGCGGTCAGCGAGCGGCAGTCGCGGAAGGCGTATTCGCCGATGGCGGACACGCTTTCGGGAAGAACAATGCTTTCGAGCGAAGAACAGGCGTCAAACAGATGCGCGGGGACCGTTTGGATGCCGCCGGGCAGCACGGCCTGTTTCAGACCCTCGCATCCCCGGAAGACGCTCGAAGAAAGAGAGACCGTATCCGGCAGCACGATTTCCTCCAGCGCCTTGCAGTCGCAGAATGCGTACGCGCCGACCCGGATTTCCTGCGTTCCGATCGGGATTTGGATGGAACGCAGCGCCGCGCAGTCGAGAAATGCGTACTTGCCGATCGAAGCCAGACACTCGCCGAACGAAACCGTTTCCAATTCCGTACAGTATGCGAACGCATCCTTCGGCAGGACTGTCACGCCGGGAAGCGAAACCGTTTTGAGGGATGCGCACATCGTCGCGAAAGCGGTTCCCGGCGCGCGCACGTTCTCGGGCAGGTGCAGCGCTTGCAAAGAAGAACAGCTATTAAAAGCGTTTTCGCCGATTTTGGTCAGGCTTTCCGGCAGTTGTATTTCGGCGAGCCTTGTACAACAGAAAAACGCCGAGTCTCCGATTTCTTCAATGCCCTCGTTCAGCGTGACGCTTTGCAGGGCTTCGCATTCGTAAAATGCGTTTTTGCCGATGCTTCGCAGGCTTTCGGGCAGGGTAATGCCCGTAAGGCCGCTGTATCGAAACGCGTAGTCCGCTATGCCCGTCACGCCGTCCGGCAGGACGACCTCTGCGGCGGCTTCGCCGAAGCCGGCGATATATTTCACGCCCGCCGGAATACGCACCGTCGTTTCGTCGCCGTTGTACCGAAGCAGTATGCCGTCGCCGGCGATAACGAATTCGTCGGTCAGCGTTTCAAAATACGGGGTGCCCTTGAACGCCCAGCCGCCGATCTCGCGCACGCCGGCCGGAATCGAAAGCGTTTCCAGCGACGCGCACGCGCGGAACGCTTGCGCGCCGATGCTTCGCAGGCTGTCCGGCAGTCGGAGGGAGGTAATCGCGCAGCCGAAAAAGGCGCCCTCGCCGATGGAAACCGTCGATTCGCTCAGCGTTATGCGCTCGAGCGCTTTGCAGCCGGAAAATGTGCGGTCGGCGATTTCTGTCACGCCCGCGGGGAGCGCAATGCTTTTCAGCGCCCTGCACTCGCAAAACGCCGCTTGGCCGATGCGGCGGAGACTGTCGGGCAGCATAACGCTTTCGAGCGTTTGTATGCTCGAAAACGCACTCTCTCCGATTTCGGTCACCCCCTCGGGCAGCACGACGCTTCGTATCGGCACCTCGGAACGGCCGTATTGGCGGTAAAATGCGCGGGAAATATACCGCACGCCGTCGGGCAGCACGACCTCGCCGCCGTCGCCGTTGTAGCCAATGAGTACGCCGTCGCCGACAATAACGAACTCGTCGGTCTGCGCGTCGAAATAGGGCGTCTGGTAAAACGCGTCCGGCCCGACGCGCTTCACGCTTTCGGGGATGGTGATGTCCGTAATACCGGAGCCGTAAAACGCCTCGGCTCCGATTTCCTCGACGCCGTCGGGCAGCTCGATTGCCCGCAGGCTGCGGCAGTGGACAAATGCACGGCCAGCGATCGTCCGTATGCCGTCGGGCAGCGTGACCGAACGGAGCGAATCTGCGTTCGAAAAGGCATTTTCTCCGATCTCCGTCACCGGCGCGCCGCCCAGCATGCCGGGCACAACGACGTCTCCTTCCGTGCCGGTATAGGCGACCAGCCGCGCTTCGCCGTCGCGCAGGTCGAACGCAAAGCTGCCCTCCGTCTGTACGATGCCTGCTTCGGGTGCGCTGTCTTCGGGCGCTGTTCCGTCCGCCGGCTCGCAGGCGGACAGGCTCAGCGCGAGCAGTGCGGCCAGCATACCGGAGGCAAGACGTTTTGCAGTGCTTTTCATTTCGTATACGCTCCTTCGCTTCAAAAATTTGCCGTTGTCGTAAAAACGCGGGTTTTATTCGTATGTCGCAATATGATGCAAGTATGCTTTTTCCGCCGCCCAGCGCGCCGCGTAGGACCCCTCGGGCACGACGAACGTACACGCGTTGTCCTCTGAAAAGAAGAACGCGTTTGGCGAGATGTAGGCGCATCCGCGCCCGAGCGTGATGGCCTGCATGTTTCGGATGGATACCTTAATTTCGGGAACGATGCGCAGGCCGTCCCCGAACGTCAGCGTCGTTAAGCTGTGGCAGCCGTGCAGCGTAAGCTCTCCGATTTCGGTCACGCTGTCGGGAAAAACAATCGATGTGATCAAAGCGGCCTCGTATGCATTGTAATTGCTGAACATCGTCATAACGCGCTCTACACCGTCGGGCACGACGATCTCGGACGCGTCGCCGTCGTACCCGACGAGGACGCGGTTGAGAACGGCGAACGCGCCGTCCCGCTCGTGCAGCCGGCGCAGAAAGGGCGTGCCGGCAAAGGCGGACATGCCGATGTCCCGACAGGCTTCGGGTACAGCGATTTCCTCCAACGCTTCGCACTGCTGAAAGGCTTGCGCTTCAATCCGCTCGACCGCCTCGGGCATCGTGACGATTTGCAGACGCGTGCATAAGAAAAACAGGCAGTCGGGGATATAGGTCAGCTTTGCCGGCAAGCGTGCGGACGTCAACTGCTCGCATTCCATAAATGCGCCGCTGCCGAGCGCGTATACGCTGTCCGGCAAATCGATGCGCTTCAGCGCCGGACAGCTTTTGAACGCATAACTTCCGATTTCGTTGAGCGACGCGGGTAAAGTGAGCGCTGTGAGGGCGGTGCAGGATTGAAACGCGGCTCTGCCGAGCGAACGCAGGTCCTTCGGGAGCCTGATTTCCCGCAGCGCCGTACACTCGGAAAACGCGTAGTCGCCGATGCGCGTCACGCTGCTCGGCAGCTCGACGGTGCGCAGCGCCGTGCAGCCGGTAAAGGCGTAGCTGCCGACCGACGTCGGCGCGCACCCTGCGGAAAAGCGGACGCTTTCCAGCGCCGTGGCATAGGAAAACGCATAATCGTCGATGCTGCGCAGGGTGGAGGGAAGCGTTACGCTTTCAATCGGCTTGCCGCTGAAGGCGTCCACGATGGACTTGACGCCCTCGGGTACGACGACGTCCTTATCCCTGCCGTTGTAGGCCACAAGCACGCCGTCGCCTAAGATGACGAATTCCTGCGTCAGATTATTGAAATAAGGCGTATACAGAAATGCGTATGCGCCGATGCGGGCCGCATTGGACAAGCCGTCCACGCTTATAAGGCTTTCGCAGCTTGAAAACGCGTAATTGCCGATGTGCTTCGTATGCTTTCCGAGGACGATGCGCCGCAGGCTTTCATTGCCCCGGAATGCGCCGTCGCCGATGTACAGCAGGCTGTCGGGCAGCTCGAGGGCTTCGATGTGCAGCGCGCCGTCGAACGCATGCGCGCCGATCTCGCGGACGCCCTCCTCGAAGGAGATGCTCGCGATGTTCATATGGGAAAACGCGTAGTCGCCGATGCTGCGCACGCCGGACGGAATGAAGACCGCGTATGTTCCTTTCGGTTCTTCGCTGAACGACAGGCATATGTGCTTTACCCCGTCCGGGATGCGCATTTCGGTCGGCGGCGCGTCAGACTCCGCGCCGGATTCGGCTTCCGGAAGGCTGCAGCCGATGAGTACGCCGTCGCCGACAATGATGAACTCGTCGGTCTGCGCGTCCAGCCATGGCGTGCCGCCAAAAGCGTCGGGACCGATGCGTTCCACGCTGTCGGGGATTTCGATTTCTTCCAGCGCGGAGCCACAAAAGGCGATTCTGCCGATTTCGGTCAGCCCGTCGGGCAGCACGACGCTTTTGACCAGCGCTTTGGCGGCCGGACGGATGGTGAAATATTGGATCGCGGTCACGGGATACCCGTCCAGTTCGGCGGGGACGACCACTTCCTCGGCGGTGCCGAGATAGGACGTGATGGTGACCTCGCCGCTTTCGGGGTGAATCAGGTAGGTGTATTCGTCATTCGCGCAAGGATAACCCGGCTTCTCCGTCGGGCCGTACACATCCTCCTCCGTCGGCGTGCAGCCGGCCAGCGGTGCGGCGCAAAGCAGAAAGCATAGGGCCGTGAGCAATAGCGGCAGACGCTTTTTCATCGTTTCCTCCATCCTTCCTAACGAATCTTTCTTTACTTAAATTTGTTTTTATCTGTTCAATCCTCTGCAAACCCTGTATTTTCAAAGCATACCGCCTGCTTTGTGTTCCAAGCTTATGTTATTTTCCCTTGCCTTTTCTTTTATATCGTGCAAGAACAAGGATTGCAGCCCTATAAAGGGATAAGGCAAACACATTGCGATAAATCTTTTCTTTTCAGGGCTTTTGGAGGATTTTATGAAAGCCCTATGAGGGACAATAACCACTTATAAAATTGCGGTTTTCAAATTCAAATTTTATTATATTTCCTCTTTTTTTCTCTGAGGGCGGCGCGCCCCCTTCGGCTGAATCGGCTTCATCGTGCGTTGGATTTCATACGTTAATCGATGATATCGTATACGAATTCATGTTCGATCGCCCAGCGCTCCGCATAAGACCCCTCGGGTACGAGCAGCACCACCTCCCGCGTCCGAAACACCTGCGGCGCGATATAAGTCAGCCCGCGCCCGAGCGAAACGGTTTCCAGCTTTCGGCAGTTTACCAAAAAGTCCGCCGGAATGGTGCGGATACCGTCTCCTAAGGTCAGCTCCCGCAGTTTTGTACAATGCAGGAGTGCATATTGGTCGATTTCCGTTACGCTGTCGGGGAAAATCAACGATGTGATCGGCGTCTCCGGCGGATTGCCGAGGTCATAGACGAACGATGCCGCGACGCGCTCGACGCCGTCGGGTATGACGACCTCAGCCGTGTCGCCGTCGTACCCGATGAGGATGTGGTTGAATACGGCGAACGCGCCGTTCTCCTCGTGCAGCGCATAGACAAGCTGCGTTCCGGCAAACGCGTCAAGGCCGATATTGCGGAAATCGGCGGGCAGGATGACTTCCGAAAGCGACGTACAGCCCTCGAAGGCAGTCTGCTGAATTTCTCGTAAATGCTCGGGAAATACAATCCGCTTCAGCGCGCTGCAGTCCTTAAAGGCGCTTCTCCCAATGTACTCCAGAGTCTCCGGCAGCGTGACTTCTCGCAGCGCGAGACAAGCCCTAAAAGCGTCGGAGCCGATCGCTTGAACGCCGTTGGGGATGTCGATTTTTTCCAGCTTTGTACAACCGCTGAAGTAATCGGTAAAGAAGTTTGCCGATTTGGGTAGTTTTGCAGTCCTGAGCTGCGTGCATTCGCTGAAAACGCCGACGCCGGGGCTGTACACGCTGTCCGGGAGAATGGCGCTTTCCAGCGACTCGCATTTGAAGAACGTCCTGGTGCCTATGCTTTCCAGCGCCGCGGGGAAGCGGAAATCCGCAAGCGCCGAACAGTACGCGAACGCCTCGTCTCCGATGTGCTTCACGCAGTCGGGCAGCTCGATTTCCCGCAGCGCCTCGCAGGAGCGGAACGCGCCGTCGGCGACGGCGGTCGGCTCGCAGGACGCTGCGAAATGGACGCTTTGCAGCGCCGGCGCGCAGGCAAACGCGCTTTCGCCGATCACGCGCAGGCCGGACGGCAGGGTTACGCGCTCGACCGATTTGCCCCGGAAAGCGTCGACGACCGTTTTGACGCCCTCGGGTACGACGACGTCCTTGTCCTTGCCGTTGTAGTCGATGAGTATGCCGTCGCCCAGGATGACGAACTCGTCCAGCAGCCCGTGCCAGTACAGCGTTTCCTCGAACGCGTCGCTGCCGATGTGCGTCACGGTCGGCGGCAGGGTGACTTTTTTAAGGTTCAGACAGCATCGGAACGCGCCCGTGCCGATGGATTCCGTTCGGCTGCCGAGAAATACGGCGCGCAATTCTTGATTGTAGGCGAATGCTTCATCGCCGATGTGCGTCACGCTGTTGGGCAGCGTAACGTGGTCGCCGGTAAGCGAGGAACAGAATGCGCCCGCCCCGATTTCCTTCACGCCGTCGCCGATGGTCAGCTTTTCGATATACATATTTTCGAACGCCTTCTCGCCGATCGCGCGCACCGTCCCGGGGATGGTAAGCGTGCGGATTGCCTTCGGCGCTTCCCGCATATAGCCGAACGCAATAAATTTTACATTGTCCGGAATGATCAGCTCGTCGTACGGTGTGTAGGGCAAAACGTCTGTGGGATGCCAGTCGATGAGCACGCCGTCGCCGACAATAACGAACTCGTCGGTCTGCGCGTCCAGCCATGGCGTACTGCAAAAAGCGTCGGGGCCGATGCGCTGCACGCTGTCGGGAATTTCGATTTCTTCCAGCGCGGTATGATGGAAGGCTTCGGCGCCGATTGCCAGCAGCCCGTCGGGCAGCACGACGCGCTTGACCGTGTTGGAGCCGAAATCGCGGATTTCCCTCACGGGACAGCCGCCCAATTCGGCGGGTACGACAACCTCCTGCGATTTGCCGATGTAGCCGGTGATCACCGCCTCGCCGCGCTCGGGCAGGAGCCTGTAAGAAAACTCGTCGCTGCGGAACGCCTGTTCCGGCGTCTCTTCGCGGATGCTCCACGGCGATTCTTTTGGCGTGCAGGCGAAAAGCGGCGCGGCGCAGAGCAGCGCGCAGAGGACGGCGAGCAGCAGCGAAACGCACTTGTTCTTCCGCATATTCCTTTTTGTCATCGTATACACCTCTTCCACGGTATTCCTGTTTTGCACAAGTTTTTGTTTCAAAAATTCCCCAAACGACGTTTCTTTCTGCTCGAATTCCATACTTGATAAGCCTCTTGGAACCGTTTCAATAGCGCTCGGCCGAAAACCTCAGCCGCGGCGCCGATTTTAAGCGCCGACGCATCCGCCGTTTCATTGCCGTAAGCGTCAGGAAAACGCTCTTGGCACCGATTCGTTTTCAGATGAAACAGTCCCTTTGTGTAAAAATATGCTGTCATCTTGGCTTCTTTTTCGAGCTTTCCGCAGCCCGATCATTTCTATGCCCCTTGTCGATGAAATACACGCTTGCTTCGAGAAAACAGGCGCTGCCGTCAATATCGGCTTCGGGAATCAAGCGGCGAATATCCTTTGGAATTTCGGTTGGGATTGGATTTGTCCGCGTTTCCTTCATTCAATTTCCCCTGCCTGCGGGAAAGCGGCACAACCGTGTTATCGGATATACCGCTCCTGACGGCGGCGGAACAAGGGAGCGCGCAGGGGGCGCCGTCGTTGGATGCCTCACTCTGCCGCCTCCGGGCAGGGAAGGGGCTGTCCCGCTCTGCCGCCGTCAGACGGGGAACGGGCTGTCCCTTGCGCCGGCGGCTCGAAACGTCCGCGCGGCAGTCTGTTTTTTGGGGGGCGGTCGCTTCCGTCCGGCAAGCCCGCCCGCCGCGGCGTCGGGGCGTACCGTTTCCTGCGCTTCTGCCGGTCGGTTGCGCAGGCGGCCTTCCTTCTGCCGGACTGTCCGGCGGCGGGGAAACGATTCTTTTTCAAAATTATCATAACAAATTAACTCGAATTTGTCAATAGAACGCTGGTTGTTTGCTTTTTCGGCAGAGTGTTTGTGCACAATAACGAAAAAAGCGGAGGCGGTTCAAACCGCCTCCGCGCAGGAGCGCTTACTGCTTCTTGAATTTGTCGAAAAAGGACTGCTTTTCCTTGTGGTTTTTCGCTCCGCACGATTCGGCGAACGCGCCGAGCAGGTCCTTCTGCTTTTTCGTCAGGTTTTTCGGCACCTCGATGTTGACCTTTACGCGCAGATCGCCGCGCGTTTTGCCGTTGACGCTCGTTACGCCCTTGCCCTTGAGCGAAAAGATCGAGCCGTTCTGCGTTCCCTCGGGGATGGTGAATTCCGCGCTCCCCTCGAGCGTGGGAACGGTGACCTTGGCGCCGAGCGTCGCCTCCGCGAAGGTGATGGGCATCTCGCAGTAGAGGTTGTTGCCCTGCCGCTCAAAAATCGGGTGCGGCCGCACCGAGACCAGCAGGATCAGGTCGCCGCTCGGGCCGTTGTTTTCGCCCGCGCTGCCCTGACCGGTCAGCGAAATGCGCTGCCCGTCGTCGATGCCGGCGGGGATGGAAACCTCCAGCGTCTTTTTCCTGCGCACATAGCCGTTGCCGCGGCAGTCGGGGCAGGGGTCCTTGACGAGCTTGCCCTTGCCGCCGCAGGCGTCGCAGGTTCGCACCGACTGCATCACGCCGAACGGCGTGCGCTGGTTGACGCGCACCTGACCGCTGCCGCCGCAGGTCGGACAGGTCTCGGGCTGGCTCCCCTTCTTTGCGCCGCTGCCGCCGCAGGATGCGCATTTCTCCGTGCGCTCGAAAGAAATCTCCTTCTTACAGCCGAACGCCGCCTCCTCGAAGCTGATAAAGACCCGCGCGCCGATGTCGTCGCCCCGCGTCGGCGCATTGGAGGCGCGGCCCGACCGCCCGGAGGAAAACCCGCCGCCGAAGAAGCTGCCGAAGATGTCGTTGAGATCGAAGTCCATCCCGCCGCCGAAGCCCGAAAAGCCGCCGCCCGCGCCGAAATTGGGATCGACGCCCGCGTGGCCGTACTGGTCGTACTGCGCCCGCTTCTCCTTGTCCGAGAGGACGGAATAGGCTTCGTTGATCTCCTTGAACTTCGCCTCGGCGCTCTTGTCGTCCTTGTTCGCGTCGGGATGATACTTCTTTGCCAGCGCTCTGTACGCTTTTTTAATCTCGTCCTCCGAGGCGCCCTTGGCAACGCCGAGCACCTCGTAATAATCTCTCTTATCAGCCATATGTTTATCCCGCTTGGGGGGAACGCCTCCGGCAGCTCCGGCGCGTTCCCCTCATCCTATCTTTCGTAGTATTTATTTGTTGTCGTCGGTCTTGTCGGTGAATTCGGCGTTGTAAACGCCGTCCTCGCCCGTCGTGCCGCTCTGCTGCGCGCCCGCGTCACCCTGCGGCGCGCTCTGCTGCTGGTACAGCTTCTCCGAGAGCGGGTAGAACGACTTCTGCAGCGCCTCCGTGTCGGCCTTGATGGCGTCGGTGTCGTTGCTCTTGACCGTCTCCTTCAGCTTCGCAATCGCATCCAGCACGGGCTGCTTCTCCGCGTCGGAGACCTTGTCGCCCAGCTCGCCGAGCGCCTTCTCGCTCTGGAAGATCAGGCTTTCCGCCGTGTTCTTGGCTTCGACGGCTTCTCTGGCCTTCTTGTCCTCCGAAGCGTGCATTTCCGCGTCGCGCACAGCCTTTTCGATGTCCTCCTTGCTCATGTTGCTCGAGGACTGAATCGTGATGTGCTGCTCCTTGCCGGTGCCCTTGTCCTTGGCCGTGACGTTGACGATGCCGTTGGCGTCGATGTCGAAGGTCACTTCGATCTGCGGCACGCCGCGCGGCGCCGGTGCAATCCCGTCTAAGATGAAGCGGCCCAGCGTGGTGTTGTAGGCGGCCATATCGCGCTCGCCCTGCAGAACGTGGATTTCCACCGAGGTCTGCCCGTCTGCGGCGGTCGAATAAACTTGGCTCTTCTGCACGGGGATGGTCGTGTTGCGGTCGATGATCTTGTTGAACACGCCGCCGAGCGTCTCGATGCCCAGCGACAGCGGCGTGACGTCCAGCAGCAGCAGGTCCTTGACCTCGCCGCCCAGCACGCCGGCCTGCACCGCCGCGCCGATGGCGACGCACTCGTCGGGGTTGATGCCCTTGAACGGCTCCTTGCCGATGAAGTTCTTCACCGCCTCCTGAACCGCCGGAATACGCGTCGAGCCGCCGACCAGCAGGATTTTGTCCACCTGATTCGGCTTCAGGCCCGCGTCGCTGATCGCCTGACGCAGCGGCACCATCGTCTTTTCCACGAGGTCGGCCGTCAGCTCGTCGAACTTGGCGCGCGTCAGCGTGACGTCGAAGTGCTTCGGACCAGTCGCGTCGGCCGTGATATAGGGCAGGTTGATGTTCGTGCTCATCATGCCGGACAGCTCGATTTTCGCCTTTTCCGCGGCTTCCTTGAGACGCTGCATCGCGGTTTTGTCGTTCCGCAGGTCGATGCCGTTTTCCTTCTTGAAGGTATCGACCATCCAGTTCATAATCTTCTCGTCGAAATCGTCGCCGCCGAGCCGGTTGTTGCCCGCCGTCGCCAGCACCTCGAACACACCGTCCGAAATCTCCAGCAGCGAGACGTCGAACGTGCCGCCGCCGAGGTCGAAGATCAGAATCTTCTGGTCCAGCTCCTTGTCCAGCCCGTAGGCCAGCGCGGCGGCCGTCGGCTCGTTGATGATGCGCAGCACCTCAAGGCCCGCGATCTTGCCGGCGTCCTTGGTCGCCTGCCGCTGCGCGTCCGAGAAGTAGGCGGGTACGGTGATGACCGCCTGCGTCACCTTTGTGCCGAGATAGTTTTCGGCGTCGGATTTGAGCTTTTGCAGAATCATCGCGGAGATTTCCTGCGGGGTGTAGTTTTTGCCGTCGATGGCGACCTTTTTGTCAGTACCCATATCTCGCTTGATGGAAATGACCGTGCGGTCGGGGTTGGTGATGGCCTGCCGTTTGGCGACCTGACCGACCATGCGCTCGCCGGTCTTGGAGAACGCGACCACGCTCGGCGTAGTTCTGCTGCCCTCCGCGTTGGGGATAACGACCGGCTCGCCGCCTTCGTACAGCGCGACGCAGGAGTTGGTCGTGCCGAGGTCTATACCGATAATTTTAGACATAATACATTCCTCCGTTTGTGTTCGTTGTTCGTTTTTTTGCATTTATATTTATATAATGAAAGATTTTTCAGGCGCGGCGGGAGGGAAGCCTCCGCTCCGCGCGTTTGGCACTCGGTCAGTTGACGACCTTGACCATCGCGTGCCGGATCACCTTGTCGCCCAGCCGGTAACCGCGCTGGAAGGTCTGCACCACGGTGCTTTCGGGCTGCGTTTCGTCGTCCTCGTGCTGAATGGCATTGTGCAGCTCGGGGTCGAACGGCTTGCCGTCGGATTCAATCTCGGTGATGCCCAGCCGCCCGAAGATGTCGGAAAGCTGCTTGCGCAGCGCGTCCACGCCCTTGTCCTCCGGCGCCAGCTCGGAGGCGCGCTCCAGCGCGTCCGCCATCGGCAGGAACAGCTCGGCCGCGCCGGCGTAGGCTTCGGCGTAGGTCGCCGCCTTTTCCGCCGCCGTCCGCTTGCGGTAGTTTTCATATTCCGCGGTGATGCGCACATAGCTGTCGTTGCGCGCGTTCAGCTCGGCTTTGGTGTCCTCCAGCGTTTTGCCGAGCGCGGCGTATTCGTTTTTCAGGGCTTCCAGCGCGTCTTGAAGCTCCTTTTCCGTGTTTTTGGCCGGCTGGACCGGCGTTTCGTTGTTCTCGTTTTTTTCTTTCGCCATTCGCTATGCACCTGTCTTTCTATGTTTCTGTATTGGACCTGTCATGTCCGTCCAGCTCCTCGGACAGCCCCGTTGCGAAGTAGTCCAGACTGGCAAGCACTTTTTTGTAGTCCATTCGCTTCGGCCCGATGACGCCGATGGCGCCCACCGTCTTGCCGTCCACCGTCACCGGCCGCAGCACGAAGCTCGAGTCGGGCAGCGGGGAGTCCGTGTCGTCGCCGCCGATGAAGACGTTCGCCTTCTCGGGGTCGGCGTCGGACAGCAGTGCGGCGAATTTTTCCCGCTCGCCGATCAGCTCCAGAACCCCCTTCGCCTTCGTGACGTTGTTGAACTCGGGGTAGGAGAACAGCTTGGTCACGCCCTCCACATGGACCCGCTCGGTGTCGGTGGCGTTGGCCATCTCGTACAGCACCCGCAGAATCGGCGTGGACAGATAGGCGTACTGGCCGAGCGCCTCCTCGAATTTCAGCACCACGGTCAGCGAAACGTCGCTAATCGCCGTGCCGAGCAGAACGTCGTTGAGCGCTTTGCGCAGCGCGTCCAGCGTTTCCTGATCGACGAACGATTTCAGCCGCACGTTGCGGTTGCGGACCGTGCCGTTGCCGCCAATCATAATCAGAAGAAAGCTGTGTTCGTCGATAAGCACCGTCTCGTAGCGGCTGACCTCTCCCTCCGGCGGCTTGATGACCGCAATGGCGGGGTAGTTGGTTACCTCCGAGATGACGTGGCTGGCCTGCTCCATAATCTTGCCCAGCTCATCCATCTTGTACGCCGTCAGCTCGTTGAGCAGCGAAAGCTCCTCCAGCGACAGCCGATAGCGCTCCATCAGCGAATTGACGTAGGTGCGGTAACCCAGCGCCGTCGGAACCCGTCCGGCCGAGGTGTGCGGCTGCTCGAGATAGCCCATCTCCTCCAGCTCGCTCATTTCGTTGCGGATTGTAGCACTCGAAAGCGGAATCTGCGAAACCGTCGTCAGAAATTTCGAGCCGACCGGCTCGCCGGACGCGATATACGCATCGACAACCGATTTCAGAATCTCTTTTTTGCGCTCGCTCAGCTCCATTCCGCTCGCCTCTTTTCCTTCTGCCGGCAGCCGTTTTTCTGTCTCGCGGCTTGCTTTAGCACTCTCGTTCTTCATCTGCTAACGCTTCTTATTATACGCAGAAAATTCCATTTGTCAATCCCTTTTCAAAAAGAAAAATGTAAACATAATATGAACAAAAACGCGATTGTTTGTGCAAAAGCCCGCGCCATACCCAGTGTCGGCGCGGCGGATGTTGGCAGAATGCGAACGTGTGTGCCAAACCCTTGACAAACGCCGTACAATATGTATAATAAGAGGCGTCTTGCCGTTTCGCTTCTCGAAGTGCCGGCGGGGAATGCGGAAAAGGACCGTCCGCTTGAGGGACGCCGCTTCCGCTTCCGATTGTGTCCTGCCGGCTTCCGCCGGCCGAACGGAGGTTTGTTTTTTGTGAAACCGTATGCGTCCACGCGTGTGGCCTGTTATAACGGGCTGATCGTGCAGGCGGCCATCAACAACCTGCTGCCGCTGTTTTATGTCATCCTCCAGCGCGATTTCAACGTCAGCGTCGAACGGCTGGGCATGCTGACGGCCGTGAATTTCATCACCCAGCTTATCGTTGACCTGTTTGCCGCGGTATTTGTGGACCGTCTCGGCTGGCGGCGCTGCATCTGCCTTTCGCATATTTTCGCCGTGGGCGGGTTTGTGATGCTCTCGTTTCTGCCCGGTGTGATCGACCCGTATACGGCGGTCGTTTTGTCGGTGATCGTCTACGCGTCGGGCAGCGCGCTCATCGAGGTGATGGTCAGCCCGATGATCGAGGCGCTCCCGTCCGAGGACAAGGGCGGACAGATGGCGCTTCTGCATTCGTTCTACTGCTGGGGACAGCTTCTCGTGGTGCTGCTCTCTACGGGCGCGCTGGCGCTTTTCGGCGAGTGGATATGGAAATATCTGCCGCTCTTCTGGGCGGTTGTGCCGCTGCTGAACTTCTTTCTGTTCCTGAAAACGCCGCTCGTCATTCCCGAGCAGGAGAAGGAAAACCGGCTGCGTACGGCGCTGCGCACGCTGTTTTCCAGCCCGGTATTTTATCTGATGATGCTGATGATGCTCTGCGCCGGCGCCTGCGAGCTGGCGATGGCGCAGTGGGCGTCCTACTTCGCGGAGGCCGCGCTGGGGACGACCAAGCTGCTCGGCGACCTGCTCGGCCCGTGCATGTTCGCGCTGTTTATGGGCGCGGGACGGCTTTCCTATTCGCTCGCACGGCGCAAGCCCCGGCCGCTGCAGGCCGTTGCGCTGTGCGGCGGGCTGTGCATCGTCTGCTATGCGGTCGCCGGACTGGCGGGCAGCGCTTACGTCTCGCTGGCCGCCTGCGCGCTGACCGGCCTCTCTGTGTCGCTGATGTGGCCGTGCGTGTTTTCCTACGCGGCGGGGCGCCTGCCCGGCGGCGGAACGACGATGTTCGCGCTGCTGGCCACCTGCGGCGACATCGGCTGCGCGCTCGGACCGGCGGTGATGGGATATATCGCCGACCTTTCCTCCTTCCAGACCGCGCTGACGGCTATGACGGCTTTTCCCGTGCTGCTGGTCGCGGCTGCCGTGCTGGCGATGCGGGGACGCAGAGCGCCTGACGATACGCTCTAAAAGCGGCGTGCGGCGCGCATAAGCGGGAAAAAGACGGAAGCGGCGCCGTAAAGCGCCGCTCCCCGTCACAGGTCGTCCGCGTCCTGTACAGGCACATCGTCCGAATCCTTCGGTACTCCCGTGTAACTTCCGTTTGGGTCGGTATCGCTGAAAAGCAAATCCTCTCCAAGCATCTCCGGTGAGATATCCAAAAACTGGTTGCCCGAAATGTCGATCGGCCGCTGGTTGTACGGATAGAAAAACCTGCTGTTTTTCCGAATGTCTTTCGGAAAAGCTGTTTTCTTCTTCTTTTTATCCATTGTAAGAAGCTGTCCCTTTCCGCCAAATTAAACCGTTGCAAAAGCTTTGTTTGGTTTCCTTGGACGCTTATAGTATTTGCAGCTTACCCGTTTCTATGCGGACAAAGCAGACGGAAAAGAAAGGAAATTTTGAAATGATTTATATCGGTGTGGATTTCGGAGACGCGCGCGTCGGACTCGCCAAAAGCGACCCTGCGGGCATTTTGGCCGGCGCGGTCGGCACGCTGAAGGTCCGCGGGCTGGCGGACGCGGCGGAGCAGACCGCCGAGGCGGTCGCGCGGCTCGGCGGAACGGCGGTGGTCGTCGGCCTGCCGCGGAATATGGACGGTACGGAGGGCTTCCGCGCCGAGCGGACGCGCCGCTTTGCGGCGCTTGTCGCCGAAAAGACCGGCGCCGAAGTTGTGTTCGTCGACGAACGCCTTTCCACCGTGGAGGCCTATACCTATATGAATATCACCGGCCTGCCCGGAACGAAACGGAAGGGGAAAATCGACGCGCTTTCCGCGCAGATTATCCTTCAGTCCTACCTCGACGCGAAGAAAAACGGGTGAACGATAAGCGTCTGCGGCTGCGCGCCGCAGTCGTTTTTTTGTTCGCAGTGAAAACCGCTTCGCCGCTTTCTGCCGCGGCGTTTCCCGATACGTCGCGCCGAAACGCGCAAAGGGCTCGGGCGGAATCGGCTCGGACGCTTCGGCTTCGCAGTCGGACTTTTCCGAGTAGAGCGGCGGCAGTCGATGCCGCATCTTCCCGCACATAAGCGCAAGCTGCGTCCGCGCACGCCTGCTTCTCGGGGACGCCGCGCGCATAGCGGCATTCCATATGCGGCGGAGCAGGGGACACGCCTTTGCGCCGACGGGTGAGAAAAAGCGCCGATGCATTCTGCTTTTTTCGCAAAGGCCGGGGCATCGACGACCGGCAGGCCGCCGCGCAGGCGCTCGCGCCGCACACGCCTGCGTTTTCGATTCGGCCGAAGCGGACAATCCCGCTGCCGCCGCGCATTTTTCTACGCCCCGATTTCTGCTCGGCCGGCAGTAAATTGTGCGGTGCGCGCAGATAAGAGGCAGTGCGCGGCTGTCGATGCGGTGGACGGCGCTTTTGAGCCGTCTGTAAACGCAAACAGACATTTCGGCGCGTCCGACGCCGCACAGCGTGAAAAAGCAGACCGCCGGCTCGGGAGACATCGCCTGTGCCTCCCGAAGCGGAACGAACGCCGCTTTGCTCTGCACCCGCTTCGGTGCGCGCGGCGCAGATGCGCAAGGCGTCCAAAACGATTGAGGTGCAAAATCGGAAGCGGTTAATCCTTATACGACTGCACGACATAGCTTTTGCGCGGCGAAAGCGTTTTTTGTAATGCGTTTATGCGGTCTGCTGCGCTTCCATACAGATTTTGCGGAGCGCCGCGCTTGGCGGTCGTCCGAAAATCCGCTTTTCTATTGGGCGGCAAAAAAGCCGCAGCAAATGCCGCAGCGATCGGCACATACGAACGGCCGGAACGCTCTTACTCTATTATTTCCTCTATGTGTCGTTTTTTTTGCGCGAAAAAGGAAAATCGCTTTCGAGAAATACGAAACCGGCGCGGCTATGCGGCGGCTCAGATGGCATCGACGGCCTTGCCGCATACGAAAAATTGCCGGAGCGAATACCGCTCCGGCAATTCCGTTTTTTCTTTTAGCTGTGACGCTTTCTCAGCACGAGCGCGCCCGTGATCGAAAGTCCGGCCACAATGACCAGCGCGGCCACTCCCGCGTCGCCCGTCGAAGGCGTGCCGGCAGAAGAAGCCGGTGCTCCGGACGAAGCCGCAGGCGCTTCGGAGGACGTGGTGGGCGCCTCAGACGATTCCGTAGGCGCTTCGGACGACTCCTCAGCAGTCTTGCCGTCGCTGATCGACAGCTCGTTGACCGTGTATTCCGCGCCGCCCGTAGCGTACAGCGAAATCGCGGTGATGGTGATCTTGCCGTCGGCCGGCGTGTAATCCTTGAGATTGATGCCGTCGGAAACCTTCAGGTTCGCCAGCGCAATCTCGCCCTCATAGGAGCCGTTCATCAGGTCGCCGGAGCCGGAATCGTAGCCCGTGCCGGCTTCAAAGTCGATGCCCTCGTCTGTGAACAGACGGTGGGGAACGATCACTTCGGTGTCGCTGAGCGTGATCAGGATGGCAAGGTTGCCGGCCGTGTTCACGTTCGTGATTTTGTAGCTGAGCGTCGCGTTCGCCACGTCGACGGTCAGGGGCGTCTCCAGGCTGTAAGCGATGTTCGGCCAGCCCGCACCGTTGTCCTTGACGGTAAGCCCGTTTTCGCCGTAGCTCCAGCTTGCGCCGGAACCGCCGGCCTCGGTCATCACCCAGTCCGCATCCTCGGGGATCAGATTGATTTCCGCCGCGCAGACCGACGCGGCCATCATCATGACTGCGACGAGCAGCGCCGACAGAATTGCGGTTGCTTTTTTCATACTGTTTGCCTCCCGTTTTTTAGATAGTTTTGCAGGGAAATCAGCCGACGGCTGAAACAGAACGCCGATTGTCGGAACAATCTTTTTTCTCATTATAACACACAAAATTCACAAATGCAATACTACGGACTAAATTTTTTCAAAAACCCACAGCGCGCTTTTGTATTCATGCGCGAGATGGACGTCGACGCCGAAGCCCATCAGCTCGCGTCCGCTGAACAGGCGGCCGGAGAAGCGCTCCTTATAGTCCGCGTCGGGGTCCAGCCCGCGCAGCGGAAGCCGCTGGTTCGGCCCGTACAGCCGCACATGCGTCAGCACGAAGCCGGCTATGCAGACGCGCTTGTCCGGCGAGACGACCGACCACGCCGCGCAGTCGCTGTCATACGGGGAAATCAGCCGGTGGTAGTCGCCTTCGGCCAGCACGGCTCCCAGCTCCTTGAACAGCGCCGCGCTTTCGCGGATGGCCTGCCGCTCGTCCTCCGAGATCGCCGTCGGGTCCAGCTCGTAGCCGAACGAGCCGGTCAGCGCCACCGTCAGCCGCGTGGCGAAATCGGTCACATGGCCGGTCTGATGGTTGGGCGAGGCCGACACATGCGCCGACATCGCCGAGAGGGGATAGACCAGCGACGTGCCGTATTGGATTTTCAGCCGCTCGATGGCGTCGCTGTTGTCGCTCGTCCAAGTCTGCGGCATATAGTAGAGCATGCCCGCGTCGAAGCGACCGCCGCCGCCCGAGCAGGATTCGAAAAGCACGTCGGGGAAGGCGGTGACCAGCCGCTCGAGCAGCGCGTACAGCCCCAGATAGTAGCGGTGCGGAATCTCGCGCTGCCGCTTCGCGTCCAGCAGCGCGCTGCCGACCTCGGCCATATTGCGGTTGAAGTCCCATTTCACATAGGCGATCATGCCCGTTTCTAAAATTTTGGCAATCGAGTCGTACAGATAGTCCTGCACGTCCTGCCGCGTCAGGTCGAGGATGAGCTGGTGCCGTCCCTCGCTGCGCGGCCGGCCCGAAATGTGCAGCGCCCAGTCGGGGTGCGCGCGGTACAGGTCGCTGTCGGGCGAGACCATCTCCGGCTCGAACCAGATGCCGAGCTGCATACCGTTTTTGTGTACGTTTTCGTAGACCGCTTCGAGGCCGCCGGGCAGCTTCCGCCGATCGACCGTCCAGTCGCCCAGCGAGCAGTTGTCCGTGTCGCGCCGCCCGAACCAGCCGTCGTCGATGACCAGCAGCTCCACGCCGAGGTCGGCCGAGCAGTCGGCGATTTTTTGGATGCGCGACTCGTCAAAGCCAAAATAGCAGGCTTCCCACATGTTCAGCAGCACCGGCCGCCGCGCGTCGCGGAATTTCCCGCGGCAGAGGTTGCGGCGGAAGGCTTTGTGGAAGCGGTGCGACAGGCCGCCCAGCCCGTCTCCGGCATAGCAGAGCACCGCCTCCGGCGTGGTGAAGGACGTGCCCGGCTCCAGCGTCCACCCGAAGCCGTCGGGATTCAGCCCGATGAGCGCGCGCGCCGCGCCGAACTGCGTACCCTCGGCCGAAGCCGAGAACGAGCCGGAATAGACCAGCGCCAGCCCGTAGGCGTCCCCCGCCGTTTCGGAGGTCTCGCGGCCGCAGAGGATGAGGAAGGGATTATGTACATGCGAGGACGCGCCCCGACGGCTCGCCAGCACGGTTTTGCCGCGCCGCAGCGGGCCGCGCTCGATCTGCCGCTCCACGCAGTGGGTGCCGTAGTTGGTGATGACGTCCAAATCCGCGCGGTCGAAGTCGACCGCCGCCGACAGCGCCGCGCCCAGCTCGACGTCGCCCTCCGACAGATTGGTGAATACGGCGTGGCGCGTGATGACGTCCAGCTCGTAAAACACCGAGTAGAACAGCGACAGCCGCATGCCGCCCGGCTTGTCCTCCAGCACGATTTCAAGCGTCTGCACGTCGTCGCCCTCGTTGGCGTACATCGCCGGCAGGCCGGGCAGCGGCGCCTTGCCGTCGGTTATGCGGTGCGAGACGTAGCGGAAATCCGCGATGTTCGTCCCGTCCGGGTGCAGGACCTCCGCCGCGGGCGAGCGGTTGTCGCCCCGGCCCCAGGTCGGGTACTCCAGCCGCAGGTCGTCGAGAATCGGGCCGCTGCAGTTTTCCATCCGGCAGGAAAACGCGGCGCGTCCCTGCTCCCAGTGCATATAGCTGTGGTCGCGGTCGTCCAGCCGCGGCCCCCAGTAGAGGTGCAGCAGCAGCCCGTCGTGTATCTGCATCACATAGCTGGATTCGGCGGTGTTGAGTTGAAGCTGAGCGGCTTCCTTGTTGAAGTAAACGGACATCTTTTTGATCCTTCCTTAATTTTGTTCTAAGCGAATTTTGTTTACATACGCTTATATTCGCAGCTCGGGAATGAGCATCGAGGCGATATTGAAGAAAAACAGCAGCGACAGCGCGTCTACGATCGTCGTGATGAACGGGCTGGCCATCACCGCCGGGTCGAACCCCAGCCGCTTGGCCAGAATCGGCAGCGACGCGCCCACCAGCTTGGCCACCAGCACGGTCACGGCCAGCGTCAGGCAGACGACCAGCGCCACACGAAGGCTCACCCGGTCGAACAGCAAAAGCTTCGCGAACCCGAGCGCGGCCAGCGCCGCGCCGCACAGCAGCGCCACGCGCAGCTCCTTCCAGAGGATGCGGAAAATGTCGCGCATCGAAAGCTCGCCCAGCGACAGCCCGCGGATGACCGTCACCGACGCTTGGCTGCCCGCGTTGCCGCCCGTGTCCATCAGCATCGGGATGAACGCCGTGAGGATCACCGCCTTCGCCAGCGCGTCCTCGAAATGCGCGATGATCGACCCCGTAAAGGTCGCCGAGATCATCAGCAGGCACAGCCACGGGATGCGCTTGCCGAAGGTCTCGAAAACGCCGGTTTTCAGATAGGGCTTGTCGGTCGGCGTGATGGCGGCCATCTTCTCGATGTCCTCCGTCGCCTCCTCGCGTATGACGTCGATGGCGTCGTCGAACGTCACGATGCCCACCAGCCGGTTTTCGGCGTCGGTCACCGGCATGGCCAGAAAGTCGTACCGGCCAAGCTCCTGCGCCACCAGCTCGCGGTCGGCGTCGGTGCGCACCGAGATGACGTTGCGCTCCATAATGTCGCCCACCGCCGTCGCCTTGTCGCTCAGCAGCAGCGTCTTTACCGTGACCAGCCCGATCAGCCGCCGGTCGGGCGCCGTGACGTAGCAGGTGTAGATCGTCTCCTTGTCCACGCCGACGCGCCGAATGCGGGTGAACGCGTCCTCCACCGTCATATCCGCGCTCAGACTAATGTACTCGGTCGTCATAATGCTGCCGGCGCTGTCGGGCGGGTAATGCAGGATTTCGTTGACGGCTGCGCGCGTTTCGGCGTCGGCGCTGGCGAGGATGCGCTTGACCACGTTCGCCGGCATCTCCTCGATGATGTCGACGACGTCGTCGACGAACAGCTCGGCCACGACGCCGCGCAATTCCGCGTCGGAAAAGCTGCGCAGCAGCCGCTTCTGCAAATCGCTGTCCATTTCCACGAAGGTCTCCGCCGCCAGCTCTTTCGGCAGAAGCCGGAACAGCAGCGAGACGTCGCTTTCCTCCGCGCCGTCCAGAAGCAGCGCGATGTCCTGCGGCGTCAGCCCGTTCAGCAGCGCCTTGATCGCGCGGTAGTTCTTGGCCGCAAGCAGCTCCTCGAGCTGCGGGGTGATTTTTTCATTCCACATGCTTTGTCCTCCTTTGTACAAAACGTATAAAGAAAGACACCGCGCGCTAATCGGCGCGCAGGAAGAACGCGGGCGGAGCGGTGCCGCCTGCGGATTTCTGCGTACTGTGCGCGCTGATGCCTTTACTTCCCGCGGGGTCCATGTCTCCACCTGCCTTCCGATGTTGTTTCTTCTTTCGATAATAATCGAAAAAATCGACTTTGTCAACCGGATTGTAAAAAAATGTGCCGCGAAAAGCGCGAAAAAAATTGATTTTTTTGTATGGGTATGGTATAATCGCGGTAGATACGGGAAAGTCGGTGCTTTTGCGCCGAAAAACGGCCCGTCAGGCGGGAAAGGAATGAAGAATTGATGAGTAAGGTGTCGGTATTCGATCATCCGATGATCGCGCATAAGCTCACGCTGATGCGGTGTAAGGAAACGGGCGCGAAGGACTTTCGCGACCTTTTGAGCGAGATTTCGATGCTGATGGCGTACGAGATCACGCGTGATCTCCCGACCGAGTCGGTCGAGATTGAGACGCCGATCTGCAAAACAACGGGGCGCAAGGTGCTGGGCAAAAAGCTGGCCATCGTGCCCATCCTGCGCGCGGGGCTGGGTATGGTGGATGGCTTCCTCTCCATCGTGCCGGTCGCCAAGGTCGGCCACATCGGCCTGTACCGCGACCCGCAGACGCATCTGCCGGTCGAATATTATTTCAAAATGCCGCAGGACATCAGCGAGCGCACCGTCATCCTGCTCGACCCGATGCTGGCCACCGGCGGCAGCGCCTCCGCCGCCATCGACTGCCTGAAGGCGCGCGGTTGCCGCGAGATTCTGCTGATGAATCTGGTCGCCGCCCCCGAGGGGATCGAGGTCGTTTCCAAAAACCACCCCGACGTCGATATCTACGTCGCGGCGGTGGACGAAAAGCTCAACGAGCAGGCGTATATCGTTCCCGGACTGGGCGACGCGGGCGACCGCCTGTTCGGCACGAAGTAATGGTCCATATCGGCAACCGCTGGGACGAGCTGCTGGCCGGCGAGTTTGCGAGCGACTACTATCAGCAGCTCCGCGTATTCCTGAAGAAGGAGTATTCCACGCGCCGCATCTATCCGCATATGAACGACATCTTCAACGCCCTGCGCTATACCGATTACGACGACGTGCGCGCCGTCATTCTCGGACAGGACCCCTACCACGGCCCGGGGCAGGCGCACGGGCTCTGCTTCTCGGTGCAGGACGGGGTTCCCAAGCCGCCGTCGCTGGTCAATATTTTCAAGGAGCTGCAGGACGACGTCGGCTTTCAGCCGCCCGAAAGCGGCAATCTCACCCGCTGGGCGCAGAACGGCGTGCTGCTCCTGAATGCCGTGCTCACCGTCCGCGCCGGTATGGCCGGCAGCCATGCGGGGATGGGCTGGGAAACGCTTACGGATAAAATCATCGCGCTGCTCGGCGAGCGGGAGAAGCCCATCGTTTTCCTGCTCTGGGGCGGTTATGCCCGGCGTAAGGCCGCGCTGATCCCGAAGGGACGGCACCTGATTCTGGAGGCGGCGCACCCCAGTCCGCTTTCGGCTCACAACGGCTTTTTCGGCTGCCGCCACTTCAGCAAGGCGAACGCGTTTCTGGACGAACCCATCGACTGGCAGCTTTAGCGGCTCTTCGCCGCGCCTGCGCAGGCCGCCGGGGCCGTGCCGCCGTCGGCGCCGCTGCATATCATCATTGAATTTTGGGAGGTTGCTATGAGCGAAATCGATAAGAACGAACCGACCCTGCTGGAAAATATCCGCAGCGGCTACGACACGTTTTCCAAAGGACAGAAGCGTATCGCCGGCTATATTCTGGACAACTATGTGTCGGCGGCGTATATGACCGCCGCGCGCCTGTCGAAAGAGACGGGCGTGAGCGAGTCGACCGTCGTGCGCTTTGCCACCGAGCTGGGCTATGAGGGCTATCCCGAGATGCAGAGCGCGCTGCAGGGGATGCTCAAAAACCGGCTCACCCCGGTGCAGCGCATCAATCTTGCCGCCGAGCGCATCGGGGACGACATCCTCGGCGCTACGCTGCGCGCCGACATCGCCAACCTGAAAGCCACGCTGGCGCAGACCGACCGCGACAACTTCGCTGCGATCGTGGATATGCTGCTGTATGCGAAAACCATTTATATCGTAGGCAACCGCTCGTCCACCTCGCTGGCAAATTTTATGTATTTCTATTTTTCCATCATCTCCGATAAGGCGCGTCTGGTGCAGAACGCCTCGGGCAGCGACATTTTCGAGCAGCTTCTCCGCATCGACGAGGGCGACGTGCTCGTCGCTATCTCCTTCCCGCGCTATTCCCGCCGCACCGTCGATGCGATGCACTTCGCGCGCGACGCGGGCGCGTTTTCGGTCGCCATCACCGACTGCGAGCAGTCGCCGATTGCCCGTCTGGCCGACCGCGTGCTTTACGCGCACAACGAAATGGCCTCGTTCGTCGATTCGCTCGTCGCGCCGCTCTCGCTCATCAACGCGCTCGTCAGCGCCGTCGGGCAGAAGCGTCAGCGCGAGGTCTCCAATACCTACTCGCGGCTGGAGGGCATCTGGGAAAAATACAATATCTATGACAAGGATAAATAAAGCCGTCGTCGGCGCGGGCGCCGCCGGGCTGATGGCGGCGCTTGCCGCCGCGCAGGCGGGCAAGACGGTCACGGTGCTTGAAAAGAACCGCGCGCCCGGCCGCAAGCTGAACATCACCGGCAAGGGCCGCTGCAACGTCACGAACAACTGCGATATAACGACGTTTCTGGAAAACGTCGTCACCAACCCCAAGTTCCTTTACGCCGCGCTGCACGCGCTGCCGCCGCAGGCGATGATCTCGCTGCTCGAGCAGGGCGGGCTGGCGACCAAAACCGAGCGCGGCCGCCGTGTGTTCCCGCAGAGCGACCGCGCCTCGGATGTGACCGATTTCCTCGTGACCGCCTGCCGCCGTGCGGGCGTGGAATTCGTCCGCGCCGCCGTGCAGGGGCTTATCGTCGAAAACGGCGCCGTCACCGGCCTGCGCGTGAACGGAGAGACCGTCGGCTGCGACAGTGTTATTGTTGCCACCGGCGGGCTTTCTTATCCCCAAACCGGCTCGACCGGCGACGGATACGCCTGGGCGCGCGCGGCCGGCCATACAATCGTGCCGCCGCAGCCCTCGCTTGTGCCGCTGAACGCGGCGGGCGGCTTCTGCCGCGCCTGTATGGGACTGTCTCTGAAAAACGTCGGGCTGTCCTTCCGAACCGGCGACGGGCGCGAGCTGTACGGCGAAACGGGGGAGATGCTGTTCACGCATTTCGGCGTTTCGGGGCCGGTGGTCCTCTCCGCCTCGGCCTATCTGCGCGGGCGTTATCCCTGTAACCTCTATATCGACCTCAAGCCCGCCTTGACCGCCGACGCGCTTGACCGCCGTCTGCTGCGCGATTTCTCCGAAAACGCAAACCGCGATTTCATCAACGCGCTCGGCGCGCTGCTGCCGCAGAAGCTCATCGCGCCCTTCGTCGCTCTGACAGGCATAGAACCGCGCAAAAAGGTCAACGAGATCACGCGGGAGGAGCGGCGGACGCTGCTGTCGCTGCTGAAGGCCCTCCCGCTGACCGTCACGTCGCCCCGCCCGGTTGCCGAGGCCATCGTTACGGCTGGCGGCGTCGACGTCCGCGAGGTGGACCCGAAGACGATGCGCTCCAAAAAGGTCAAAAATCTGCTTTTCGCCGGCGAGATTCTCGACGTAGACGCGTATACCGGCGGCTATAATCTCCAGATTGCCTTTTCAACGGGCTTTCTGGCGGGCCAGAATTGCTAAGAACCGCTCCGCCTCCCCGAACGTGTTGTGCTTGGAAAGACTGATGCGGACCGCGCCGCCGAGCGGCGTGCCGAGCGCGCGGTGGGCCAGCGGCGAACAGTGCAGGCCCGCGCGCACGCAGACGTCCGCGTCGGCCAGCGCGGCCGCGACCTCCTCGCTGTCCCGCCCGTCGATATTGAATAACAGAATCGGACAGTAGGGCAGTCCGGCGGCGCCGGGCGCGCCGTAAAGCGTGACGCCCTCCGTCTCCCGCAGCCCGCTGAGCAGATATGAAAAAATCTGCTCCTCTTTTTTGCCCGATGCGCTCTTTTCCGCCACGGCCGCGGCCAGTCCGGCGAACGCGGGCGCGTTCATCGTGCCGGCCTCCAGCCGTTCGGGCAGCAGCGCGGGCATCTCCGGGTCGGCCGAAAAGCTGCCCGAGCCGCCCTCGAGCAGCGTCTCGAAGCTGCCGCCGAAAAACGGCGACACGAGCAGCGCGCCCGTGCCGAGCGGGCCGTAAAGCCCCTTGTGTCCCGGCATGCAGAGCGCGGTGACGCCGGGCAGCTCGCGCAACTGCAGGTCGAAATGCCCCGCCGTCTGCGACGCGTCGCAGATGAGCGGCACGCCTGCCTGCCGCGCCGCTTCGGACAGCGCCGCCAGCGGCAGCACCCGCCCGCAGATGTTCGACGCGTGTGTCACCACGCAGGCGCGCACGTTTTCGTCCAGCGCGGCGCGGAACCGGCGCACCGTCGCCTCGTCGTCGGCAAGGTCGGCGTGAAAAACGCGGATGCGGATGCGTCCCTGCTTCTCCAGCGCATACAGCGGCCGGTAGACCGCGTTGTGCTCCAGATCGCTGATGAGCACGTCGCCCTCGCGGATCAGTCCCTTGATGGCTAAATTGATGGCGTGCGTGGCGTTCATTGTTAGAACCACGCGCTCCGGCTCGGTGCCGAAGCGTTCGGCCAGCCGTTCGCGGCAGAGATATAGATGCTCGGACGCGCGCGCGGCGAACGGGTGTCCGCCGCGCGAAGCGTTTCCGCAGCTCTGAAAGGCTTTTTTATAGGCGCGCAGCGCTCCCTTGCTTTTGGGCAGCGTGGTCGCCGCATTGTCAAAATAAATCATACGCGCAGACCCCCGCTTGTCAAACGATGGCCAGCACGCTGATCGACTGCGCGGCAAGCAGCTCCGCCGCACGGTCGACCTGCTCGGCCTGCAGGCGCAGCCCGTAGGCGCAGCCCTTGACGGCGCGCACCGCGGCCGACCGCATGATCGTCGAACGGATGCCGGCGCGCGAGAGGATGCTCTGCGCCTTGTGCGCGTAGGTCACGGAGGAAAGGACAAGCGTTTTGTACATTTACTTCATTCCTTTCTCGGTGAGGGCGGCGCGCATCGCCCGCGTATGCGGTGCAGGCGGACGAGCGGCGCCGGAATCTCCCTCCGTACAGTATATGACGAAACAGGCGCGATGCCCCATCGGAGCGCCGCCGGCGCCGCTGCGCCCACGGTTCGGCCCGGGGTGAAAATTTTGCGGCAGAAAGGTGTTGTCCCACAATGCATATAACCGTCAAGCGAATCGATTCGTCCGCGTGTGCGGACGTCAGGCTGCCGAACGAGCCGTTTCCGCTCTGCGGCCGGATGCTGCCCGCTTACGACGGGCAGTGGTCGTATACGGTCACGATGCTCCCGCCCCAAGAAAGGAGCGAGATGGTTTTTCCCGACGAGGTCTATGATTTTGAGGCGATGGCGCAGGACTATATTTTCATAGGCGCCTATACGGACGACGGCGTCTGCGTCGGGCTGGCCGTTTATCGCCGGTCTTGGAACCGATATATGTACCTGCACGACTTGAAGGTGAACGCCGCGTACCGCCGTCCGGGGATCGGCCGCCGCCTGTTGGAGGAGGGCAAAAAAATAGCCGCTGCACAGGGTTACAGCGGCATTTATACGATCGGGCAGGACAATAACCTGATCGCGTGTCTGTTTTATATACGCGCCGGCTTTCAAATCGGCGGCTTGGATACCTTCGTCTATAAAGGCACGCTTCAGGAGGGAAAGCGGGACATTATTTTTTATCTGGATTTTTGATGCTTCGGATTTCCGACCCGCTGCTTTGCCGGCGAAGCCGACGCGCGCCGGTATTCGCGGCGGGAGAGACGCCCTCGCGTCTGCGCGCTTACGTTTCCGGCGTCGGGACGCAGTCCGCGCGCCTGCGCTCGTACTCGCGCAGGAGAAGCGGCTGGATGTCGGGATAGGTCCAAGCCTCCCGCAGGGCCGGCGGACGGTCCAGCAGTGCGACGCAGGCCATTTCGCTGTGCGGCGGCAGAGCGCCGAACGAGCGGATCTCGGCGTAAAACAGCATGCCGAGCGTTTCGCCGCCCGCCGGATTGACGCGGCTGCGGCCCGTGACGCCGTACGCGCATACCGGCGCGAGCGTATATTCCCGCGCGCCCGTTTCCTCCCACAGCTCGCGCCGCGCCGCCGCGCAGACCGTCTCGCCCGGCTCGCGGTGGCCGCCCGGAAGCTCGTACGTCTGCCGCGCCTTGTGCCGGCAGAACACCCATTTCCCGTTGTGGACGGCGAGAATGACCGCAAAGCGCAGCCGCTCGTCGGGCGGGTCGTCGTAAAAGCGTACCTCCGTCATAGACAGAAGTGCATGAAGCGCAGGATTTCGTAGAAATCGTTGCTTTCAAAGACCACCGTGTTCGCGTCGCGCAGGAACGCGCCGGGGTAGAAGGAATTGCGGTACGCGCGCGGATGCGACTTGTAGGACGCCTCGAGCATAAACGAGTCCGGCAGTCGCAGCGCCGCCGCCGTCCGAACGCACTCGGGCGTCAGAACCGTCGCGGCCATGCGCTCGATGAGCGAGACCGCCGCGCGCGGGTGCAGCGACAGCGTCCCGCCGCCGTTCCCCACCTGCGTGCAGACCGTCGGCAGCGTGGGGAGCTCCTTTTCGGCATCGAAGCAGATGCCGTAGTCGCCCGTCAGCATCAAAACCGGCACGCCGATGCGCGCGGCCGCGTAGGCGTTGAGCAGGAACTCCGAGGCGATGCGCCCGTTCAGCCGCACCTCGTAAAGGCCGGTGTCCATCGTGTGCGCGAGCGGCGAGCCGCCCGTGCGCGCGGGGGAATGGAACCCCGTGAACACCACGCCCGCAAAGCTGCCGTCCAGCCCGGACAGCATGCCGTACGGGTCGCCCGTCCAGCCCCGGTAGATGCGCGTCTGCTCGGGCAGCAGCTCGGGCAGCAGATTGCGCGCACTGTCATGCGCGTCCCGCACGACGACGCGGTCGAACCCGGCCTCCAGCGCGCCGCGGCAGACGGCGGCCACCTCTTCGGTCATCTGTTTGCGGAAGGCTTCGCTCTGCGGCGAACCCGGCCGGGTTTCCGACCAGTCGGTGATCCCGCAGCAGCCCTCGATGTCCGCACAGACAAACAGCTTCATAGCAAAACCCCTTTCGATTAACGCAAACGCCGCCCCGGTGAGCGGAGCGGCGCGCGGATTAAATCACAAGATTATAGATGACGGCGAACAGCTCGGCCGCCAGCAGAATCAGCGCGATGCACAGCCACCGCCCGCGCTGTGCGTTCGGGAACGCGTACATCGCGGCGCTGACCGCGATGAGCGCAAAGGCCAGCGGCAGGAACACCGTTTTCGGCATCCGCGAGCTCGGGCTGCCGTCGAACGAAAGCTGCGTCACCAGCGCCTCCGGCAGCAGAACAAAGCCGACAATGCCGACGGCCAGCGCCGCCGCGACGACGCCGGCGAACAGCCAATGCCTTTTGCTTATTTTGCGCACTTTGCTCACGCAGACGCCTCGCCGCTCGTCTCGGGCGCTTCATAGTCGGCCACGAACGTCCAGCGGCAGCTCGTGTGCCACTCCGTGCCCGCTGCCACCTTCGTGGGCGTACTTTCGTTAAACTTGGAGAAGTAGAGCTTGTTGTGCGTGGTGTTCATGTCCCAGTAGAAGGTTTTGTCGGCGTTGGCGAAGTTGTTCAACGAATCCTCGATGGTGAACACCTCGGCGTAGAAGCGGTAGCTCGGGTTTGTTTTGCCGTACATCTCGCAGACCGACGCGGCGTTGTTCTTATACATCGCTCCCGAATAATCGGCCGCGCCGACCTCAAGCGTTTCGACGGTCTTGGTCGTGCCGTCGTTGTTCTTGAAATCGATATACAGACCGTATTTTTTGTTGATGGGGAACATACAGGTGTAAGAAAGCCAGAAATAGGTGTCCTCGGTGAAGGCATAGTCCACGTCCAGCGAAATCTGACGGCCGACCACGGTGTAGGTGCGCACCACGTCGCAGTAGGTCTTGTCCTCGTCGCCGAGGTGAAGCTGCGTTTTCTCCACGATCTTGATGCGGTTCAGTTCGACCGGCTCGCCCTTTTTCAGCTCGATCTTTTCATCGGTTTCCCCGTCGTAAAACTCGAGCGAAAGCAGCTTCTCGTTGCCGTGGTTGCCGCCGGACCAGACCCAGCCCGACGCCGTCGCGCCCGCGCGGTACACATATTCCCAGTCGGTCGAGCCGCCGGTGAAGGCCGTGCCGTCGTAAATCCAGTCGGCGATGTTCCAGGTGCCCCACGACTTTTTCGTAAAGGTCGTCGAGAAGGGCTTGCCCAGCTCGTCGGTGCAGGACATTTTGAACATCGTGTCGGAGGTCATCTCCAGCGTCATCGGATAGCTCTCGATCTCCTCGACGGCCGGGTCCTGCGCGGGAATCCCCGTGCTCTCCTCCGGCTCGGACGACGTCTCCGCTTCAGACGACGTTTCCGTTTCGGACGAGCCGTCTACGGGGGAAGCGCTCGAAGCGTCGTCCGATGCGGCCGTACTGCTCTCGTCGTTATTTGTGCCGCAGGCGGCGAAAAGCACCGTCGTGCCAAGCAGCAGGCCGGCCAGCAGCAGCGTAATTATTTTTTTCATCGTTCGTTTCCAGTCCCTCTCTGTTCGGTTTTCCTTATTATACTACACCTTTGTGTCTTTTGCAATACATTTTGAAAAAACCGAATAATTCACTTGACTTTTCCAGCATATTTATGTAGAATGTCGATAAAGGTCTGCGGAGGCCCCGCAGACGTCGGTTGACCGTGCAATCGTGTTTGTGTGTAGGAGTGTTGCTGAATGGAAGAGGAAACGAAAATCGTCCCGCCGCCGGAAGAAAAAACGGAAATCTCCCCGCCGCCGGAAGAGGAAACGGAAGCCGCCCCGCTGGCAGAGGCATCGACTGCGGGCCCCGCCGCCGAAGCTCTCCCGTCCGCGCCCGCGTCCGAGGAGGCCGCCGCGACGGACCGGCCGTCCCCGCCCGTAAAGGTACGGACGGGCAGCCCTGCGCTCGGCGCGCTGGGCGCGTTCGCCGGCGCCTGCATCGGCGCGCTGCCGTATGTGCTCGTCGGCGTGTATCTTTCGATCCTGTCGGGCTGGCTCTGCTTTCTGATCGCTTTCTGCGCCGCCAAGGGCTATGACCTTGCGGGCGGCAGACGCGGCGTGGTCCGCACGCTGATCACGGCCGTTCTGTCGACGGCGGCGGTGTTCGTTCCATTATGCGCGCGTTCACGGAGACGGGCTGGGTGGTGCCGGGCTTCTTTCAAATGCTTTCGCCGGCCTGGCAGTTGATTACGGACCCGGAAACGGAAATGCTCGGCCCGGCGGTGCGGGATCTCTGCTTCGGCATCCTTTTCAACTTCGTCGGCCTGTATTTCTTCTCGGACCGGCGCAAAAAAAGCTGATACTCGGTCTGCGGAATAGCGGCCGGTCAGAAATATCACATATTCATTTTTTGGAGGAACTGAAACTATGGTTGTCAAAACGCCGCCTATGGGCTGGAACTCGTGGAACACGTTCGGCCCGAATATCAATGAAGCGCTCATCCGCGAAACGGCGGACACAATGGTCGACAGCGGTCTGGCCGCCGCCGGCTACAACTACCTTGTCATCGACGACTGCTGGTCGGAAAAGGTCAGAGACGGGCAGGGCCGTCTGGTCGCTTCGGCGGAGAAATTCCCGAACGGGATGAAGGCCGTGTCCGATTACGTCCATTCCAAGGGCTTGAAGTTCGGGATGTATTCCTGCGCGGGCATTTTCACCTGCGCGCGCTATCCGTCGTCCTACGGGTATGAGTTCATCGACGCGGAGACCTTCGCTTCCTGGGGCGTGGATTTTTTGAAATACGACTACTGCAACAAGCCCGCCGGCATCCCCGGGCATCTGCTGTATAAGCGGATGGGGACGGCGCTGGCCAACTGCGGCAGAGACATCCTTTTCTCGGCGTGTAGCTGGGGCGCGGACGAGACGCATAAGTGGATCAAATCCACCGGCGCGCATATGTGGCGCTCGACCGGCGACATCACCGACAACTGGGAATCGATCAAGAACCTGACCAACCGCCAAATCGAGCTGCAGCCCTACAACGGCAACGGCTGCTTCAACGATATGGATATGCTCGTCGTCGGCATGCACGGCAAGGGCAACGTCGCGCTCGGCGGCTGCACCGACGAGGAATACCGCACGCACTTCACCATCTGGGCCTTCTTCAATTCGCCGCTAATGATCGGCTGCGACATCCGCAGCATGAGCGACGAAACGAAGGCCATCCTGATGGATAAGGACATCATCGCCGTCAATCAGGACCCCGCCGGCCGTCAGCCGTATCAGGTGCTTGCGCATCCCGACTACCCCGTCTGGGCCAAGCAGATGGACAACGGCGACATTGTCCTCGCCTACTTCAACCTCGGCGAGCATAACTTCAATCAGTTCGTCACATGGGCGGACATCGGCATCGAGCGCTCCTCCGGCGTCAAGCTCGAGGTGACCGACCTCTGGTCGAAGCAGACGCTCGGCACCTTCGACACCGGCATCGAGTTCGGCGCCGTCGTGCCGCACGGCTGCCGCATCCTGCGCTGCCGCGTCGTCCGTGGCTGAGTGCGCCGGCTGCGGCCGCGCGCTGACCGCCGATGAGGCCGGACTGACGAAAAAGCTCATCAACCGCGGCATAGAAAAATACTACTGCGTCGCCTGCCTTGCGGCGATGTTCAAGGTGGACGAATCGCTGCTGTATGAGAAAATCGAGCAGTTCCGCGCGCAGGGCTGCGTGCTTTTCGCCGGCCCCGACGGCGGGGTGAAGCCCCTGTGACGTCCCGCGCAAAGCGGATCAGACGAAAGAAAACGGCCCGGGAGGGGAGCAACGCTTCCGGGCTGTTTCAAATTTTCTGGATTGGGAGGTCTCCATTGTGAAACGTTTTCTGCTCGCGACCCTTTGCGCGTCGATGCTGCTCGGCGCGGTACCCGTTTCCGCCGCCGACGAGGTCAACGCGCCGCCGACGGTCATCCCCGCCGTCCGCGAATGGGAGGGCGGCATAGGCCGCTATGTCCCGACCGCAGATACCGCGATTGTATATCCGTCCGGCAATGCGGCGCTGGAAAAGAAGGTGGAAATTGCCTGCGGCTATTTCCGGGAGCTGCTCGGGCTGGAGCTGCATACGTCCGACGACCCCGCGTCCGCCAAGGACGGCGACATCGTGCTGAAGCTGGACGATGCGGATCGCGATACGCTCGGCACGGACGGGTACCTTATGGACGCCGCCGCGTCCGGCCTGACCATCGTCGCGCCCGAGCCGCAGGGGCTGTTCTACGGCCTCATCACGGCGGTGCAGTCGCTCTCGGCGGACGGCTTCGTGCCCGTCGGCAGGGCGCGGGACTACGCCTATTATCCCATCCGCAGCGGGATGATCGACGTCGCGCGCGCCTACCTGCCGCTTGCATACGTCGAGGAAATTACCAAATATTACGCTTATTTCAAGCTCAACGAGATTCATCTGCATATCAACGACATCGGTGAAAACGGCTACTTCATCTTCCGGCTGGAAAGCGACGTCGAGGGCCTGACCGCGACCGACGGCTTCTACTCCAAGGAAGATTACCGCGCCTACCAGAAGCGGATGCTCGACTACGGCGTTACCGTCATCACCGAAATCGATACGCCCGCGCATTCGGCCTGCTTCAAGGCCGTTGTCCCCGAGCTGATGCTCGACGACCGCCATCTGGACGTCTCCAAGCCCGAGACGGTCGAGTTCATCAAGGACCTGTTCGACGAGTACATCACCGGCGACGACCCCGTGTTCGTGTCCAAAAAGGTGCATATCGGCACCGACGAGTATCCCATCGAGTACAGCGAGCAAATGCGCGCGTATATCGACGCGCTCATCAGGCACGTCAATTCGAGAGGGTACACCCCTCGCTTCTGGGGCTCGTTCGGCAATGAGGGCTTCAACGGGACCACGCCCGTGTCCAACGAGGCCGAGGCGAATTTCTGGGCCGTGTCGCTCTCGGACTACAAAACCCTTTTCGAGATGGGCTATGACATCATCAATACCTGCGGACCGATGCTGTACGTCGTACCCGGCGGCAATTACGGGTTCGTCGATTACTATAATCTGGAATCGCTGTACGACTCGTGGTATGTCAATTATATGGGCACCGACGCGTCGACTGCGGTCGACCCCGACCACCCGCAGCTCAAGGGCGCTTCCTTTGCGCTCTGGAACGACCGCCACACCGCTTACGGCGGGTTTTCGATGTTCGACATCTTTGACCGCCTCCGCGGGATGGTCTGCCTGATGGCCGAAAAGACCTGGTGCGGCGAGCAGACGCGCGAGATCGAGCCGGCCGATTTTGTCGCCCGCTATGAAACGCTCTCTGCGCGCGCGGGGGACGCCAATCCCGGCTATGTGACCGCGCTGCCGATTGAGGGCGAGGCTCCGGCGGACGTGAAAGCTGTCGGCTTCCCGTATCTCGCTTCGCTCGACGTGCGCGTGAACAGCTTCGGGAACGGCGCCGACCTGCTGGCGGGCGATGTGGGCAGCTTTTACGTCGCCGCCAACGGCCGGCTCGGTTTCCGCCGCGAGGTGTATGATTTCAGCTATGACTATAAGCTGCCGCTGAACGAGTGGGTCAACATCAAGCTCTGGGCCGACAACCGGCAGACCGTGCTCATCATCGACGACACATATTTCTATTATCCCAACAACAACCGCAACGCCGAGCTGAAGCAAAGCTCTACCTTCGTCCTGCCGCTCGAACGCATCTGCGAGGGGCTGGACGGCGAGTACCGCAATCTGAAGATTACGGAAAACGACTTCGACCTGGACGCGCGCATCGCCAACCGCAACCTTGCCAAGAATCGGCCGGTCACCGTCAGCGCGCTGGAGGTGAACGACGGCCGTCTCGGCGCCGAGAATGCGGTGGACGGCGACGCAAATACCCGGCTGTCCTTCGGCAGAGATCAGGACGTGCAGTGGCTGCTCGTCGACCTCGGCGCCGAGCAGACGGTTGACCGCGTCGTGATCGACTTCTTTGAGGGCATCACGGAATATAAGCTGTACGCCTCGGACGACGGCGAGACCTTCACCGAGCTTGCGCACGTCACCAAGGACGAGTCGGGCGCAAAGCGAACCGACACCGTCGAGTTCGAGCCGACGGCGATGCGGTACATCAAGTACGAGCAGCTCAAGCGCTTCTTCATCGCCGATTGGCAGGCGTATTACAGCGGCGGCATCAGTGAATTTTCGGTTTACGGCTTTGATTTGTCCTCCTATCAGACGGTTCTGGACGAGACCGAGGGCGTTACCGACCGCGACGTGCGCGTCGCCCGCGCGGCGCTGGTGAAATATCTCCAGAGCGAGAACATTTTCGGCACGCACGCCGACGGCCTGCGCGGCAGCCTGGAGGCGGCTTACGCCGCCTATCTCGCCGCTCCCTCGCAGCCCGAGGAATCGGCGGCCGACCCGCAGCAGTCGGACGGCGGCAGCGCGTCGCAGAGCACGCCCGAAACCGCCGGGAAGTGGCTGCCGTGGGCAATCGCAGGCGTAGCGGCCGTCGTGGCGGCTGCCGTCGGTGTGACGCTGTTTTGTAAGCGGAAGAAAAAGGGCGGACAATAAGCCGTCCCTGCCGAACGGCTAAGCGTAGGTGAATAAAAAAGAGGAAGGCGTAAGCAAATTGCTTACGCCTTCCTTCCTGTCCGTAGAATTTTGCGCGGCGTCAGACTTGCCCGCGCGTGCATTCGTAAATCAGGATTTCCGATGCGGCGGGATCGCCCGTTTCCTTGAAAAAGCCCGTATACACCGCGTCCACCGTGAAGCCGATCGCCTTCAGCATGCCGTCCATTTCGCCCGGCTCGTACAAATGGATTTGAAAATCCATCTCCTCCCGCCGCAGCAGGACGCCGCCGTCATACAGCTCGTACAGCGAGGGGTTGAACTGCGTGCGCGTCGCTTCGTCGTACCGGCTTTTGGACTTGAGCACCGCCGTCTCCGCCGAGACGCTTTCGGTGTAAACGTCGCTGTCGGGACAGCGGGTCGCCGTCGTATCGACCGCAAAGACAAACCGGCCGCCCGCTTTCAGCAGCGTTTTCATTTTGCGAAGAATGCCTTTGCAGGTCTCTATGTCCGTAAACAGGGAAACCGATCCCGAGGGGATGAAAATGTAATCGAAACGCTCTGCCGGCTGATAGGCTTCGAGGTCGCACAGCACCGCATGCGCCTCGGGCGCCTTTTCCAGCAGCCGGTCGAGCATTTCCCGCGAGTTGTCCATCCCCTGAATGCTCAGCCCGCGCCTGAGAAACGGGACGAGAAACCGGCCGCTGCCGCATAACGGCTCCAGAATCGACATGCCCGGGCGGGCGTAGGACAGATAAAACGCCAGCTCGTCCTCCGGCGCTTCCTTGTGCAGAAGCTCGTACATCTCCGTGCAGAGACGGCCGTAGTCGTTTTTCTTCATCTTTGCCGGCCTCCATATGGCGCGGACGATGCGGCGCTGCCGCCGGTTTGCCGGCGGCAGCGCCGCATCGTCCGCCTGCAGTTCGGTGTGCAGTGCGGCTGCGGGACGCCGAAAAACGGCGTCCCGCAG
>ERZ827150.229-NODE-229-length-89044-cov-57.566126_pt1 | contig 89044 bp, 70 predicted proteins | sample MGYA00519779_ERZ827150 | MGnify/ENA primary metagenome ERZ827150 (study PRJEB31778, sample SAMEA3449267) | human gut metagenome | biome: human gut; feature: human-associated habitat; material: faeces | place: United Kingdom | collected 2010/2012 ...
CTTCCTCATGTCCTCATGAAGTGCTTCCTCACGCCCTCATGAAGCACTTCCTCAGAACCTCAGGAAGTGCTGCGTTGCACTTAAACGATAAGGTTATGGGGTTGAAAGCCTGTTTCCTATTATAAAATCTGATAAAAACATTATATTTTTTATGCTTGCCTATGCAATGAGGATATTTTTTCGTATCTTTGTCGCCCGAATTATATCTGCGAGTATTTTGCAGTAACTGAAAGATATAGCTGTGGGTAAGTTTGATAAATATAAGATAGACTTGAAAGGCATGCAGGCTGACTCTTGCCAATATGAGTTTGTGTTGGACAATCAATTCTTTGCCGATATTGATGGCCCTGAAGTTCAGAAGGGTAAAGTAAAGGTGGTTTTGGTTGTAAAGCGGACTTCCCGAGCCTTTGAGTTGGATTTCCAGACGGAGGGTATCGTTTGGGTACCATGTGACCGATGCTTGGATGACATGGAGCAACCGATTGCTTCGACCGACAAGCTTTTCGTCAAGTTTGGAACCGAATATGCGGAAGAAGGCGACAATTTGATTGTCATACCCGAAGATGAAGGCGTGATTAACGTGGCATGGTTTATGTATGAGTTCGTTGCGCTGGCTATACCGATGAAGCATGTGCATGCGCCCGGTAAATGCAATAAGGAAATGAGCAGAAAGCTGAGCAAGCATCTGCGGACTACTCCCGATGATGAAGATGCGTTCGCGGAGGATGATGTGGAGGAAGAATCAGGAGAAAGAGTGGAAACGCCGATTGATCCGCGTTGGAATGAATTAAAGAAAATATTAGATAACAATTAAAGTTTTAAGAAAATGGCACATCCTAAGAGAAGACAGTCAAAGACAAGAACTGCAAAGAGAAGAACTCATGATAAAGCTGTAGCTCCTACATTGGCTATTTGCCCGAACTGCGGTGAATGGCATGTATATCACACTGTATGTAGCGCTTGCGGCTATTATAGAGGTAAACTTGCTGTAGAAAAAGAGGCTGCCGTTTGATACGGTCGGTCTGACTTGAATAGAGGTATCTGAAAAGCCTGTATGACTTTTCAGATTACCTTTTTAGGTGTTTTTTAGCGAAGAAATTGAATGGAAAAAATAAATGCTGTAATTACAGGAGTCGGGGGATACGTTCCGGATTACGTCTTGACCAATGATGAAATATCCAGAATGGTAGATACCAATGACGAATGGATTATGACCCGCATCGGTGTCAAGGAGAGACGTATCCTCAACGAGGAAGGGTTGGGTAGTTCATATATGGCTCGCAAAGCTGCCAAGCAATTGATGCAGCGCACGGGTTCCAATCCTGATGACATTGATCTGGTGATTGTCGCTACGACGACTCCTGACTATCATTTCCCGTCGACGGCTTCTATTTTGTGCGACAAGCTTCGCTTGAAGAATGCTTTTGCATTCGATTTGCAGGCAGCTTGTAGCGGTTTCCTGTATGCAATGGAAACTGCGGCCAACTTTGTTCGTTCCGGAAGATATAAGAAAGTGATTATTGTCGGTGCCGATAAGATGTCGTCGATGGTAGACTATACCGACCGTGCTACATGTCCGATTTTCGGTGACGGTGCGGCAGCCTTCATGATAGAGCCTACCACTGAAGATTATGGTATCATGGACGCTATCCTGAGAACGGATGGCAAAGGCCTTCCTTTCCTGCATATGAAGGCAGGTGGTTCGGTTTGTCCTCCTTCCTATTTTACGGTGGATAATCACATGCATTATATTTATCAGGAGGGTCGTACGGTGTTCAAATATGCCGTGTCGAACATGTCTGATGTGAGTGCTGAGATTGCAGCCAAGAATGGTTTGACGAAGGATACCATTGATTGGGTCGTTCCACACCAGGCCAATCTTCGTATTATCGATGCAGTGGCTCATCGCCTGGAAGTTCCTCACGAGAAGGTGTTGATTAACATCGAGCGTTATGGCAATACCAGTGCCGGTACACTTCCGCTTTGCATCTGGGATTTCGAGGACAAGCTTAAGAAAGGCGATAACATTATCTTTACGGCATTCGGCGCCGGATTTACATGGGGTGCCGTTTATGTGAAGTGGGGATATGATGGTAAGAAAGAACAGTAACCGATACTGATATACAAAATTTAAACGCATCCTATTTCTTGAATTCGATGCGTTTTTTTTTCATAGTTTCAAAAGAAAGAGGACTTATGCATAAGGCTGGTTTTGTGAACATTGTAGGAAATCCTAACGTCGGGAAGTCTACTCTGATGAATGCTTTGGTGGGCGAACGCATATCGATTGCCACGTTCAAGGCACAGACAACCCGTCATCGTATTATGGGTATATATAATACGGATGATATGCAGATTGTTTTTTCAGATACGCCCGGCGTATTGAAACCCTCCTACAAGTTGCAGGAATCCATGCTGAACTTTTCGACTTCGGCTTTGACCGATGCCGACGTGCTGCTTTATGTGACCGATGTGGTGGAGACTCCCGACAAACACAGTGAGTTTGTGGAGAAGGTGTCGAAGATGGATGTTCCTGTCCTTCTTCTTATCAATAAGATAGACCTCAGCAATCAGGAGAAACTGGTAGAGTTGGTGGATGCTTGGAAGGAATTGCTCCCGAAGGCTGAAATCATACCCATTTCAGCGGCTACCAAGTTCAATGTCGATTATGTGATGCGGAGGGTGAAGGGTTTGCTTCCCGATTCGCCGCCCTATTTTGACAAAGACCAGTGGACGGACAAGCCGGCCCGTTTCTTTGTTAACGAAATTATCCGGGAGAAGATATTGCTTTACTATGACAAGGAAATCCCTTATTCGGTGGAGGTCGTGGTGGAGCAATTCAAGGAAGAAGCCAAGAAGATACATATCAATGCGGTCATTTATGTGGAACGTGAGTCGCAAAAGGGAATTATCATCGGGAAGCAAGGCCGTGCTTTGAAGAAAGTGGCTTCTGAAGCGCGTCGCGACCTGGAGAAATTCTTCGGGAAGGCCATCTTTCTGGAAACATTTGTAAAGGTAGACAAGGATTGGCGCAATTCGGACAAGGAATTGCGGAACTTTGGCTATCAGCTGGATTAGTGAATATGAATGACGACCGTGAGGGTCGATAAATAAAACCTTTGTGTATGGGAAATTTAGTAGCGATAGTGGGGCGCCCCAATGTGGGCAAGTCGACCCTGTTCAACCGTCTGACCAAGACCCGCCAGGCGATTGTAAACGAAGAAGCGGGTACGACACGCGACCGGCAGTATGGCAAGGCCGAATGGCTGGGCCGTGAATTCTCGGTGGTTGACACCGGAGGCTGGGTCGTGAATTCGGATGATGTCTTCGAAGAAGAAATCCGCAAGCAGGTATTGATGGCAGTCGAAGAAGCCGATGTCATCCTTTTTGTAGTCGATGTGATGAACGGTGTCACCGATCTGGACATGGCTGTTGCTTCTATCTTGCGCAGGGCCAAGAAACCGGTGCTGCTTATTGCCAACAAGACGGACAACAACGAGCTTCAATACAACGCCCCTGAATTCTATAGCCTTGGCTTGGGCGACCCTTATTGCATTTCGGCCATGACGGGAAGCGGTACCGGCGACATGATGGACCTCATTGTGAGCAAGTTCCGCAAAGAGACGGATGAACTGCTGGATGAGGACATCCCCCGTTTTGCCGTTGTAGGACGTCCGAATGCGGGCAAGTCTTCCATCGTGAATGCCTTCATCGGTGAAGAACGCAACATCGTTACCGAAATAGCAGGTACTACCCGTGACTCCATTTATACCCGTTACAACAAGTTTGGCTTTGACTTTTATCTGGTCGATACGGCCGGCATACGAAAGAAGAATAAGGTGAACGAGGACTTGGAATATTATTCTGTAGTCCGCTCTATCCGTTCGATTGAAAACTCCGATGTCTGCATCCTGATGCTGGATGCCACCCGTGGCATTGAGAGTCAGGATCTGAATATCTTTTCTTTGATACAGAAGAACCAGAAAGGGCTGGTTGTGGTAGTCAACAAGTGGGATCTGGTAGAAGAGAAGACGGTCAAGGTGATGAAAACCTTTGAGGATGCTATCCGTAACCGTTTCGCTCCTTTTACGGATTTCCCCATTATTTTTGCTTCTGCATTGACCAAACAGCGCATTCTGAAAGTTCTTGAAGAGGCGCGGGATGTCTACAACAACCGGATGACCCGTATCCCTACAGCCCGGCTGAACGAAGAAATGCTTCCTTTGATCGAGGCTTATCCGCCTCCTTCGAACAAAGGCAAGTATATCAAGATTAAATACATCACGCAGCTTCCCAATACAAAAGTTCCGTCTTTTGTCTACTTTGCCAACCTGCCGCAGTATGTCAAGGAGCCTTACCGCCGTTTCCTTGAAAACAAGATGCGTGAAAAATGGAGCTTGCACGGAACTCCTATCAATATTTATATCCGTCAGAAATGACAGGATGTGCCCTGTAACAGAAGAGGATGTGTCAAAATAAAGTATCTTCAGTTCTTCTCCTTTCAGAGGGAAAAGAACTGAATAACATTACTTGATTTTGACACATCCTCTTTTTTTATGTATGGATAAGGTTGAAAATGATGTTTTACTATGGAAATGTTCTTCAATAATTGTTGGATTTAATATAGAATAATTATATTTGCCTCCATAACCAACAAAGACCAGAGAAAAAAGGCTTATGAGGAGAATAGGAAGAATGTTGTGCCTGCTATTGTTTATGCTTTGGCAGGGAGGGGAGAGTATTGCTGCAGAAGAGGAGGGCACATTGGACGACCTGCTCCGTCGTGCGGCGGAAACTCCTGCTGTAGATACTTATTCTGCCGTTTGCCGGTTCTGTTATGCCGACGGGGCCCATCCTGCTGTTCTCTCCGCATATGCCGATTCTTTGCGCCAGTTGGGAGTGCGCACACGTTCGGCTCGCTGTTTTTTGGAGTACTATGCCTGGAAGAGTGAAGCCTGTTTCCAGCAGGCGGATTACCAAAAGGGATATGCCTTGAAACGGAGTGCCATCGCTCTGGCCGAGCGGATGGGAGACCGTCACTGGTTGGTGGAGTCGGCTTCCGACATGGCTTATTATTTCAATATTGATGCTCAGTATGATTCAGCCCGCCATTATTTGAACAAGGGGTTGGCCGCAGCCCGTGGAGTGCCAGATTTGGGTGAAACCTATCGGACGATGCTGACCAATTATGCCAGTTCCTTCCTCTTTGAAGGTCAGTCGGATTCTGCTCTTGTATATACCGACCGGGCCCGTCAAGCTTCCGAGGCGGCTGCCGATACAGCCATGTTTATCGAGAATCTCAACCAGTTGGGGACGTTGTACCGTCGTCAGCGGAAGCTGGAAGAGTGCCTGGCACATTTTGAGCAGGCGCTCCGTTTGTGTGAGGCGCAGGACAATTTTCAGACGGCTGCCTATATCTATGGCAATCTGTCAACGGTGTATGCCGAATGGAAACAGCCCGATATGGCAGTCGTGATGTCACGGAAGGCACTTGACTATGCACGTCGTCTGGGCAACGAACATGTCATCGGTACGTGCATGACGAATTTGGGTATTGTCTTGTGTCGGATGCCTGGTCATGAACAGGAAGGTATTCAGCAACTGCTCCAGGCTGTGGAATTGTTGGAGAAAATCAACAATCGCCGCCGTTTGTGTGAGGCTTACAGTTTTTTAGCCAATATCTATGTGCAGGTAGGAGAAGCGGAAAAGGCAGCTGTCTATCTGGACAAGATGGAACACCTTGCCTCCGAAATGCAGACCGATGTCGAGTTCTATCGTTACTACCGTGTAAAGGGAGTGGTCTTGCAGAGCCAGGGGCATTACGCAGAAGCAACAGCCTGCTATAAGAAGTTGACCGACATGCTGCGTAACGGCTATCGTGATACGCAGGATTTCAAGTTGTACGCTGACCTGTCCGAATGTTATATAGCCTTGCACCGTCCGGCAGATGCCTTGCAGGCGCTCCAGACGGCGTATGCCTTGCGTGACTCCATGTTCCGTCACGAAAATACCAGTCAGTTGTCTTATTTTTCGGTCAAGTATGACATGAAAGAGAAGGAATTGAAAATATCACGTTTGGAGCAGGCCCGAGCGGAAGAACATGCCCAAGCCTTGGAACGTCGCATCTTTTTCGGGGCAGTGATCAGTCTGTTACTGATAGTTCTCATTCTGTTGCTTTATGCACGCCAACGCCAGCGCACCAGGATGGCACGTCTGGCCCAGGCTGTCGGGCAGAAAGAGCAACAATTCCTCACGCTGCAGAAAGAAACGGAGCAGCGTCTCACCCGCCGTTACATAGAGGGGTTGGAGAGTGAACGTACCCGCATCGCTACGGAGTTGCACGACGATGTTTGCAACAGCCTGCTGGCTCTCAGCATGGATGTACGTTCGTCTCAGGCGGCTACTTCAGGAACTTTCGACCGTCAGTTGAAGATGCTCGAAGAAACTCGCCAACGCTTGCGTTCCATTTCCCATGAACTGATGCCGCCTGTTTTTCAGTATGCCACGCTACATGAAATGCTGGACGACTATGTACACCATCTCCAATTGCCGGATACGTTGTCCGTTTCCTATACGGCAACCGATGGCGTCGATTGGTCGCAGTTGCCCCAACCTCTTAGTTTTGAATATTACCGCATCGTGCAGGAGGCCGTGGGCAATGCCGTGAAGTATGCGTCCGCTTCCCTCATTCGGGTAAATCTGACGTGGAAGGAGGGAACGGTAACCATTGAGATAGCCGACGACGGTTGTGGTTTCGATGCTTCGCGCCGCAGCAAGGGCATAGGCCTTCGGACCATTGCCCAGCGTGTCCAAGCTATTGGCGGACATCTGACACTGGATACTGCTCTGGGAGCAGGTACCGTCATTCGGGTGTCTGCCCGTTTGAATAACACAGAAAAATGACCTTTATGGAAGAAGACAAAACATTAGCCGAAGTATTGGTGGTCGATGACCACAGCCTGATTCTCGAAGGCATCTGCCGGGTATTGAACCGCATTCCCTGTGTACGTGTGGCCGATGCGGTCACTTCGGGGACGCAGGCTTCCGCCTTGATTTCCCGTCGTGACTATGACCTGTATATTTTGGACGTCAGCCTGCCTGATATGTCCGGGTTCGACCTCATTACTCTGATCAGGCGGGTGAATCCCGATGCCCGTATCATCATCAACACCATGCACGAAGAAATTTGGATGATCAACCGTTTGGCTCAAAGTGGCGTGAACGCCATTCTGTTGAAAAGTGCCGACAGCAGTGAGATGGAGGCGGCTGTTCCTTGTGTGCTGGCTGGTGACACATATACTTGTCCCCGTTTTGAATCCATCCGGCAGAAACTTCACCGCAGTTCGTCCCGACTGTCTGCCAAGGACAAGCCTACCAACCGTGAGTTGGAGGTGTTGCGGGCCATTGCGCGCGGCATGAGTACCTTGGAAATAGCTGCCGCCATGAATATAACGGAAAATACGGTAGAAACTTTCCGGCGTCGTCTTATCAACAAGTTCGATGCAAAGAATAGTATTGATTTGATAATGAAAGCAATAGCCGGTGGATGGATTGATGTTCAGTGACTCTCGCGTATTTCTCCTGACATCCGTCATGGTTTTCCGTGATTTTTTATTGGAGATAAATTGTTATATTTGTTGCGGATTGAAGCATTGCTTCTCTTCGGAGGACAATGGCAAATATGTCGAGATGATATAAGGTCAATTCTATTAACTGGTTTTAGTTGGAATAAGCGCCCGGAATTTTCCGGGCGCTTTTTTTATCCTTCTATGTTCTGTATTTCCACTTCCTTGACCTTTCGGAAGAGGTCCGATGCAAAGATGAAGTTGTTCAGACGTTCGTTGGTCGATGTAAAGATGTCGTCCTTGCTGCCTTCCCATTCCTTGTGGCCCTGATAGATGAAGATGATTTTCTCGCCGATGCCCATGACGGAGTTCATGTCGTGGGTGTTGATGAGTGTGGTCATGTTGTATTCACGGGTGATGTCCTGAATCAGGCCGTCGATGACGAGGGAGGTCTTGGGGTCGAGTCCCGAGTTGGGTTCGTCGCAGAAGAGATATTGCGGGTTCAGGGCGATGGCGCGGGCGATGGCCACACGCTTCTGCATACCGCCGCTGATTTCGCCGGGATATTTGTCTTTGGCTTCGGTCAGGTTCACGCGGTCCAGGCAGAACATGGCACGGCGTGTGCGGTCGCGCAGGGTGTCGTTGCTGAACATGTTCAGAGGAAACATCACGTTGTCGAGCACCGTCATCGAGTCGAAAAGGGCGGCACTTTGGAAAATCATTCCCATCTCTCTGCGCAGGGCTTTTTTCTCCTTTTTGCCCATTATCAGGAAGTTGCGGTTGTCGTAGAGCAGTTCGCCCCGCTCGGGTGTCAGCAGTCCTACGATGCATTTCATCAGTACCGTTTTTCCCGAACCGCTCTGTCCGATAATCAGGTTGGTCTTGCCGTTGTCAAAGGTCGAGCTGATGTCTGTCAGCACCTCTTTCCCTTCAAACGATTTGCAGAGTCCTTTCAGTTCTATCATGATTTCCGTTGTTTTTTTAATTCACATTCACTTTATCCCATCAGCAGTTGTGTCAGTACCAGGTCGGCGAACAGAATCAGCACGCTGCTGGTTACTACCGAGTCGGTCGATGCCTTGCCCACTTCGATGGAGCCACCTTCCACCGTATAGCCGAAGAAGGCCGATACGCTGGCAATGATGAAGGCAAAGAACAGAGACTTGATGATGCCGCACCAGATGAACCATTCCACAAACATGTATTGTAGACCGTATTCCAGATCTGTGGCTGTCATGATACCGCCGAACCAGCAGGTGCCGAAAGCACCGATGATACCGGCAAAGATGCTGAATATCACCAGCAGCGGAATCATGGTGACCATGGCCGCGATTTTGGGCAGAATCAGGTAGCTGGCCGAATTGATGCCCATAATCTCCAGGGCGTCAATCTGCTGGGTGACGCGCATGGTGCCCAGCTCCGAGGCGATGTTCGAGCCGACCTTGCCTGCCAAAATGAGGCACATGATGGACGACGAGAACTCCAGCAGCAGGATTTCGCGGGTCACGTAGCCCACGGTCCAGCGGGGCATCCACGGACTTTCGATATTCAGTTTGATTTGGATGGTGATGACGGCGCCGATGAAGAACGATATCAGCAGTACGATGCCGATGGAGTTCACGCCGAGCTTCTCTAATTCGCTGAGGTATTGGCGGAAGAACATACGCATGCGTTCGGGGCGCGAGAATGTCCGTCCCATCAGCATGAAGTATCTTCCCACTGTTCTGAGTGCCTTAATCATATTCAGTCAAGTATTTGTGTGCAAATGTACGGCTTTATCTTTTATTTTTGCTACATTTGCGGCAAATTAACGCAAGTATGGAAGACAAGAAAATGGTGCTCCGCACGGAAGATTTGGTGAAGAAATACGGTAAACGTACCGTAGTGAGTCATGTGTCGTTCGATGTCAAGCAGGGTGAAATCGTCGGACTGCTGGGCCCGAACGGTGCCGGCAAGACCACCTCTTTCTACATGACCGTGGGCCTGATTACCCCCAATGAAGGCCGTATTTTCCTCGACGACCTCGACATCACCAACTATCCGGTATACAAACGTGCCCAGACGGGCATTGGCTATCTGGCGCAGGAGGCATCGGTCTTCCGTCAGATGAGCGTGGAAGACAACATCGCTTCCGTGCTCGAGATGACCAACAAGCCCCTCGATTATCAGAAGGACAAGCTGGAAAGTCTGATTGCCGAGTTCCGCCTCCAGAAGGTGCGCAAGAACAAGGGTAACCAGCTTTCGGGTGGTGAGCGCCGCCGTACGGAGATTGCCCGCTGTCTGGCCATCGATCCTAAGTTCATCATGCTCGACGAACCATTTGCCGGTGTAGACCCCATCGCCGTGGAAGACATCCAGCAGATTGTCTGGAAGCTGAAGGACAAGAACATCGGCATTCTCATCACCGACCACAATGTGCAGGAGACGCTGAGCATCACCAGCCGTGCCTACCTGCTCTTCGAAGGTAAAATCCTGTTTCAGGGTACGCCCGAAGAACTGGCCGAGAACCAGATTGTCCGTGAAAAATACCTGAGCAACAGTTTCGTGCTGCGCCGCAAGGATTTTATGGTCTGACTTTTCCCCTATTGGAAACTTATTTTTGCCCACTTGGAGAATAATTCGGGTGGCATTCTAATACAAGATTAAAAATCGCATGAAAAGTAAACTTCTCCTATCCGCTTTGGTCGGATGCCTGTCGCTCGGAACACTTTCCGCGCAGGAATTCCATCTGCAACCAACTCCACAAGTGTATGAAACCCTTCAGGACAGCATTGCCATGCCTGTCGCCTACAGTCTTTCGGCTGATACCGACGGAGCGGCTGCCAGTGCCGTCCGTCTGCTGGGCACGCTGCTGCCCGACCGTCAGTCCAAGGCGGCCTTTCGGATAACGGTAGGCGTCAAGGGCGACAAGGCAGTACGCAAGTATGCCCGCCGGATACCCGCGAAGGCCGAAGGCTATTACCTGAAGGTGGACAAGAATGAGATTGTCATCGCCGGTGCCGATGCGCGCGGTGCCTACTATGGGGCGCAGACGTTGGCACAGCTGCTGACACTTCCCAAGTTGCCGTTGGCCGAGATTACCGACTACCCCGACGTGCCCTACCGTGGCGTGGTTGAGGGTTTCTACGGCACCCCCTGGAGTCATGAAGCCCGCCTGCGCCAGCTGGACTTCTACGGTCGCAACAAGATGAATGTCTATCTGTACGGTCCCAAGAACGACCCCTATCACAGCACTCCGAACTGGCGCAAGCCCTATCCCGAACGCGAGGCGGCCCAGCTGAAAGAGCTGGTGGACAAGGCCCGCGAGAACAACGTCATCTTCTATTGGGCCATCCATCCGGGGCAGGACATCAAGTGGAACGACGAAGACCGCCAGAATCTGCTGGACAAGTTCGAGAAGATGTATCAGCTGGGGGTACGTGGCTTTGCCGTGTTCTTCGACGACATTTCGGGCGAAGGTACCAAGGCCGACAAGCAGGCCGACCTGCTGAACTACCTGGACGACCATTTCGTGAAAGTGAAGGGCGACGTGGAGCCGCTCATCATGTGCCCCACGGAGTACAACAAGGCCTGGTCCAATGTAGAAGGCGGTTACCTGACCACGCTGGGTGAGAAGTTGAACAAGGATATCCAGATCATGTGGACAGGCAATAGCGTCATTGCCACCATCGACCGCGAGACGATGGACTTCATCAACCCGCTCCTGCAGCGCAAGGCCTACATCTGGTGGAACTTCCCCGTGTCCGACTATGTGCGCGACCATCTGCTCATGGGGCCTGTCTATGGCAACGCCCTCGACATCCAGGATGAGATGGAAGGCTTTGTCTCCAATCCGATGGAACGTGCCGAAGCCTCGAAGATCTCTTTGTACAGCGTGGCCGACTATGCCTGGAACCTTGCCGATTACGACAGCGACGCGTCCTGGAAGCGGGCCATCAAGGACCTGATGCCCCGTCATGCCGCCTATCTGGAAACCTTTGCCGCCCACAATTCCGACTTGGGTCCCAACGGGCATCGTTTCCGCCGCGACGAGTCCGTTGCCCTGCAGCCGGCCTTGGAGGCTCTGCGTTCCACTTACGAGAAGCAGCATACCATTGATGAAGCAGCCTGCCGACAGGTCAGTGAGGAGTGCCGGAAAATCATTACGGCTGCCGATGTCCTGTCTGCCTCGCAGGAGAACCGTCCGCTCATCGACGAGATACAGCCCTGGCTCATGCAGTTCAAGCTGGTGGGTCAGTATGGCGAGGCCGTTCTTCGGATGATGCACGCCGAGCCCGATGACCGGGCGGCCTTCGGCGAAGCCTATGCCCATGCCAAAGCCCTTCAGGTGCTGATGTATCAGGTGGATACCACTTACAACCGGAATCCCTACCAGCCGGGCGTAAAGTGTGCTACCAAGGTACTGCTCCCCACGTTCTATGCCCTGTTCGAGGCAAGCACCCGGCTGTATAACCAGCGTTATTCGGCCGACTTGGATGCCCGTGCCGTCTATATGCCTTATGCCTGGAACAGCGATGTGCCCCAGTTGGCCGCTCTGCCGGTGACGCGCAAGGGGAAGATGGGCAACGTTTCCCCGTCCAATGAAGTCATCCGCTGGCAGGCGGGTGGCGAAGCTCTGCTGACGATGGACCAGCTTCGCACGCTGAAGAGCCTCACGGTGGATCTGGGTACGGCCGATGCTCCGAAGCTCATCCGTCTGGAGGTGACCGCCGACGGAAGTCAGTGGGAAGAAATCCCCCTTCAGCTTGTGCCTCGCCAGAAAACCCGTTTCAAGGCCGATGTGGCAGGTCGCCAGGTGCTGAAGATTCGTCTGACCAATGCGTCCGACCAGGAGCAGAAAGTCTATTTCAAACAGTTCGGATTCGAGGAACAATAAGACTGAATGGCCGTCGGGTCGTTTCTGTATATTTTTAATGGTCGAAAAGGGTGTGTCAAAATGAAGTGAGGCTATTCAACTCCCCTCCTTCGGGAAGGAGGGGTGCCCAAAGGGCGGGGTGGTAGGTTTTCTCGAAAGGTTATCAATCAACGCGTTATGTTTTCACCTACCACCTCCCCCTGGCGGGTACTCCTCCTTCCCGAAGGAGGAGAGCCACAGATACCTCTATTTTGACACACCCTCTTTCTGTTTTTTCAGGGTTTACAGCATCTCTTTCCGCCGGACGTACACCCGATGCGAGCCCCTCCCCGAGGCTTCGATGCCCGTGTCGGGCTGCTTGGCCCATCGCCTCAGCTCTTCCGTGGCCGCGGTGCGCAGCAGGCCCGTCAGCCGCTGGTAGTCGGCCACGCTGAGGTAGGGCTGTTCCTCCAGGTAGTGCAGGGCCAGGGCCAGACGCTCTTCCTCCGTATATTTCTGCGAAGAGCGGCGTGCCTTCCAGGGCGCGCGCACCGGTCGGCAGTGCAGGTTCACCTCCTGCACCAGCTTCTTCTCGGCGCGGAAGTTCACGTTGCCCACCAGGATGCTGCGGGCATTGCGGTGCCCTCCCTCTCCGTCGGGCTCTTCGCGCTCCTTGCCCGGCTGCAGGGCCAGCGACGGGGTGAAGGTGCCGATGCCGTCCAGCTTGACGGAGTGTCCCTGCGCCAGTTCGTGCACCATTTCCTGGGCTATCATTCGGATGAGGCCCTCGATTTCCCCCTCCGAGTAGGTCGACTTCCCGCGGATGCTTTCCGCCAGTTGCTGGGTAGTAATCTGCTCTATCTGTGCGAATTGCGGATAGAGGATGCGTTCGCCCGTACCGTTCAGGTCGGGCATTTCTTTCATGACATAATAGCTTCCCATAGGCTTCTTTATTCTGTTTCTTGTACTTGAAAACTCCTTCTCTACGGCTTTTTTCTTGAACCGCAGTCTTCGTTCGTATAACCGTAGATTTCGGTTATACAGCCGAAGTCTTTGTTTTTATAACCGCAGTCTCCGGTTGAAGATTACGTACTACAAAGATAAACTTTATATCGGGGTTTACAAAGGTTTTTGGGGGGGAATAACGGACCTTGTTTGCAGGGTGGATAGACGAAACGTCGCGATAAGGTCGTGGACATTTGCTTTTGTTGGATAATTTCATGAGATTCCTGTCGTTGTTTTCAATCTCTGTTCAAAAGCCGTTCAAAAGGGCTATAGGGAATGTTTCAAACATTCGGGGGGTATGTTTGAAACATTCGGCCCGTATGTTTGAAACATAGAGCCTTTGGGTTTGAAACCCGAATTTGAGGGTGTTTGTGCGAATGGGTGGACAGGTGAAGGACGGTGTAAAGAATTTGGATTGATTTTCTTTGCAAAAAGAATGGAGAATCGGTGGCGTTTCAGAGATAATTATTATCTTTGCGTGTGATGGAGAATGGTGAACGATGCAGAAACGCGCATACACATAAGTGGGATTTGCTTGTTTGTCAGTTTTCGAGTCCGGGTATTTGGTTGATTGGAAAAAATGTCTATGAATACTCTGAAACAGTTCAATAACATCACGGAACGCGTGATAGACGATTTGAAGCAGGCATTGTCATCGGGCGATGCTCAAATATCTGTTGCGGCAGCCAGCTTTTCCATCTATGCCTACGAGGCATTGAAGGAGGAGCTGGAAAAGGTGGAGTGCGTCAACTTTATCTTCACTTCGCCCACCTTTACGACCGACCGGGCCGAAAAGCAGAAAAGGGAGTTCTATATACCCAAGCTGAACAGGGAACGCAATTTGTTCGGCTCCGATTTTGAAATCAGGCTGCGCAACCAGCTTACCCAGCGCGCCATAGCGCGCGAATGTGCAGACTGGATTCGCCGGAAAGCCCGGTTCAAGACGAATGTTACGCACGGCTCCATGAACTCCTTCTTCAACATCTGCAAGGGGGAGGAAACCTATACCTATATGCCGTTCAATGAGTTTACCACGACAGAACTGGGACTTGACCGGGGAAACAATATCTGCCCGGTGGTTGTGGGTATGCCCGGCCATCGTTCCACGGATATTTTCTTACGGAACTTTGCCGAGCTTTGGAAAGACAAGGAGAAATTTCAGGATGTGACGGAGAATGTGATAGAAAGCATTGAGACGGTGTACAAGGAAAATGCCCCGGCCTTTATCTATTTCATAACGCTTTACAACATCTTCAGTGAGTTTCTGGAAGACATCAGCGAGGATGTGTTGCCCAACGAGGCTACGGGGTTCAAAAACAGCGTTATCTGGAACAAACTTTTTAACTTTCAGCGCGATGCGGCCCTGGCCATCATCAACAAGCTGGAAAAATACAACGGTTGTATCCTGGCGGACAGTGTGGGGTTGGGCAAGACGTTCACGGCCCTTTCGGTCATCAAGTACTATGAGAACCGGAACCGGAATGTGCTGGTGCTTTGCCCGAAGAAACTGAATGACAACTGGCAGACCTTCCGCTCCAATTATAAGAATAATCCGGTGCTGGCAGACCGCCTGCGGTACGATATCCTGTTCCATTCCGACCTGTCGAGAGATAGAGGGCTGAGCAACGGGCTCGACTTGGAGCGTGTCAATTGGAACAACTATGACTTGATTGTCATTGACGAAAGCCATAACTTCCGCAACGGGGGGCGGTTTGACAATGAAGGGGAGGAAGACGGCTTCAAGGAGAACCGTTATGCCCGGCTGATGAACAAGGTTATCCGCAGCGGTGTCAGGACCAAGGTGCTCATGCTCTCGGCCACGCCGGTGAACAACCGCTTCAGCGATTTGAAGAACCAGCTCCAGCTGGCCTACGAGGGAAAGGCCGAAAACATCAACGGCCTGCTGGACACGGACAAGAACATCGACAGCATCTTCAGGGATGCCCAGACGGCCTATTCCAAGTGGGCCAAGCTGCCGCCCGAGCAGCGGACGACGGAAAAGTTGGTGGATGCCCTGAACTACGACTTCTTCCAGCTGCTCGATGCGGTGACCATTGCCCGCAGCCGCAGCCACGTCATCAAGTATTACAACACGAACGATGTGGGCAAGTTCCCGACGCGCCTGCCGCCCCTGTCGCGACGGCCCAAGCTGACGGACTTGAGTGAAGCCATTACGTTCAGCGACATTGCCGGGCAGCTGGACAACCTGAACCTTTCCATCTATACGCCTTCTTTGTTTATCTTCGAAAGCGCGAAGGGCAATTATGGCATCGACTATCAGGGTGAAGGGCTGACCATCGACGGGCGTGAAAAAGGAATCCGCAAACTGATGGCCATCAATCTGCTGAAGCGTCTGGAAAGCAGTGTCAATTCCTTCCGCCTGACCCTGGTGCGGATATACGATTTCATAAAAGACTCTGTTGCCGCCATCGATAAGTTTGAGGAAAGCGGTGCCGCCACCATCGATGTCACCGACTTTACGGACGACTTCGATGCCGAAGACGCCGAGAACGACCCGTTTGTAGGCCGCAAATCGAAAATCAACCTTCGCGACATGGATTATGTGAGCTGGCGGCGCAACCTGAAAGCGGATATGGAAGTGCTGGAACTGCTTATCCTTATGCTGAAGGATATTACGCCCGAGCATGACACCAAATTGCAGCAACTTGTAGCTGACTTGAAAAACAAGTTTGAACACCCCATCAATGGCATCAATAGGAAAGTACTGATATTTACAGCTTTTGCCGATACGGCAAACTATCTTTATGAGCAGCTTTCCGGCAGGATTCTGAACGATTGCGGGCTGCATACAGCCCTGATAACCGGCAGTACGGAGGGAAAATGTACGTTGCCGAAGCTGAAATGTACGTTCAACGATATACTGACCTACTTCTCTCCGATATCAAAAGACCGGGATGCCATTCATCCGAATGATACCAGGGAAATAGATGTACTGATTGCAACCGACTGTATCAGTGAAGGACAGAACTTGCAGGACTGCGATTATCTGATCAACTACGACATCCACTGGAACCCGGTGCGCATCATCCAGCGTTTCGGTCGTATAGACCGCATCGGAAGCAAGAACGATGTCATTCAGTTGGTGAACTACTGGCCGGACATGGAGCTGGATGATTACATCAAGCTGAAAGGGCGTGTGGAAAGCCGGATGAAAGCCACGGTCATCACCAGTACGGGCGACGACAATCTGCTGTCTGACAATGAGAAAGGCGATTTGGAATACCGCCGCAATCAGTTGAAGAAGCTGCAGAACGAGGTGGTGGATATTGAGGATATGGATACCGGTGTCAACATCATGGACTTGGGGCTGAACGAGTTCCGCCTGGACTTGCTGGCCAACCTGAAGGAACACCCCAACATGGATCTGACCCCTTTTGGCATGAGTGCCGTGGTCGGTGCGTCCGAACTCGTGGAACCGGGCGTAATGTTTGTGCTGAAGAACAAGAACAACGGCGTGAACATCGACCGTTCCAATCTGCTGCATCCGTTCTACATGGTTTACCTCTCGCATACCGGTACGGTTCTCTGCGACCATCTGTCACCCAAGAAGCTGCTCGACAAGATGCGTTATGCCTGCAAGGATAAGCCGGAACCCGATAAAGCACTTTGCCGGCAGTTCAACAAGGAAACCCGCGACGGCAAGCACATGCGGCATTACAGCGACCTGTTGCAGTCGGCCATCGAAAGTATTGTCACCGTCAAGGAAAAAAGTGATATAGACGACTTTCTGGATGGCGTGCAGGGCAATTTGTTTGCCGATGAGATACGTGGTTTGGATGATTTTGAGTTAATTTGTTTTCTGGTAATCAAGTAAATAGTCTATGTACGGTCTTCCCCTATCTACCGAACGGAAACAGCAGCTGCCCAAAAAGGCAATCTATGCGAAGTTTGAATGGAAACCTGCACAGCGGGAGCATTTCGATGCCGACATTGCACGCATCGGCATCGTGGCGGTGGTCTCACCGGACACGGTGCCGGGGCTTGGCGAGGGCGTTGTCGTGAAAGAGTTTTATCTGCTTGCGGTACAGCTGAAGCGTAGGGAGTATGACATTCAGAACATTGCGCAGCTCACAAAACTCATCCCGCAAAATATGGTCTTTGCCCTTCAATACGATAATCGGACGCAATTTGCTGTCTTCCATACGAAATTGTTCACGTCGGCCTGGCAGCCCACAGAAGAAGCCGTTTTGCCGTTGTCGGGGTTGAGCCTCGATGCCGTTTGGGAGAATATTGTAAAAGGTATCGGGCAGATTGAGGTTGCCGAGGGCCATACCTTGACCGAGCAGATAGTCGTTGATGACCAACGGGCCAAGTTGCTTGCCCAAATAGCGACACTCGAGCGCAAAATGGCGAATGAAAAACAGCCTTGCCGTAAGCGGGAATACTTTGAACAGATTAAGAAATTAAAGGAACAGATATGATGGAGAAACTGAAAATGCAGAGCCTCGATGTGATAGGCTCCAACATAAAGAAGATACAGCAATTGTTCCCGAACTGTGTGACGGAACGGTTGGGCAAGGACGGCAAGCCCGAGTTGGCTATCGATTTTGAAAAGTTGCAGGCCGAATTATCAAACGAGATTATCGGTGAGGGCGAGGAACGCTATCAGTTTACCTGGCCCGACAAGCGTGCGGCCAATCGACTGGCCAATATACCCACAACGATGACTTTGCGCCCTTGCCGCGAGGAGAGTGTGGACTTTGACCATACGCAGAACCTCTATATCGAGGGCGACAATCTCGATGTACTGAAGGTGTTGCGTGAAACCTATCTGGGTAAGGTGAAGATGATTTATATCGACCCGCCTTACAACACCGGCAATGATTTTGTCTATAACGACGATTTTGCACAAAGTCGCAGCGAGTTTGAGGAGACCAGCGGACTGTTCGATGAAGAGGGCAACCAAACCATAGACCCGATGCAACGCAATACTGAGAGCAACGGGCGTTTCCATACAGACTGGTTGAATATGATTTATCCCCGCTTGAAAGTCGCTCGCGACTTGTTGTCGGATGACGGGGTGATCTTTATCTCAATTGACGATAACGAGGTTGAAAATCTTAAAAAAGTGTGTGATGAGGTCTATGGAGAACAGAACTTCATCGACATATTCAATTGGGCAAAAACAGAAACTCCTGAAAATCTATCAATTAAATGCAGGCAGATTATTGAATATGTAATATGTTACCAAAAAAAGAAAGATGAAACTCGATTTAGAGGAGTACAAAAATATTCAACAAGTTCAAATGGATTATTAAATCAACCTAATCCAATCGGGATTCTTAAATTCCCAGCGAATGTGGTTCAGACCAAAATTCAAAATGGGATTATTCCTGCAGGTAAATATGGAACTGATAAATATGATGTTGAATTGCTCAATGATGTTGAAGTTAAAGATGGTTTATTCATAAGTGCATTTTCTTTAAAAGCAAAGTTTAAATGGCAACAATCGTATTTAGACAACGAATTGGCAAACGGAACAATCATTTCAATTCCCACAATGAAATTTAGTCCTGCATATGAAAAAATGGAATATGCGCCCGAAGTTCCTACCAACCTAATTAATAGTAAGGTGGGGGTAGATACAAATGAGAATGCAGGAGAATATCAATTGAACTTATTCGATAAAAAAGTTTTCAATTTTCCGAAACCTGTAAGTTTAATTAAATATTTATTGGGATTTTTAGATGGTGGTACTGATGATTTTATTGTCCTTGATTTCTTTTCCGGATCAGCGACAACCGCAGAGGCTGTAATGCAACTGAATTATGAAAAGCCGAACTCAAATAGGAAATATATTATGGTTCAAATTGCGGAAGATCTTTATCGCAGTTTAGCTACGACTTCTTCAAAAAGCCAAAAAGAGATTATTCAAAATGCCATAGATTTATTAACAACTCTAAAACGACCAACCACCTTGTGTGAACTTGGCAAGGAACGTATCCGTCGTGCCGGAAAGAAAATAAAGGAAGAAAACAAGGATAAGGAAGGAATCGAAAAGCTCGATACCGGTTTCCGCGTGCTGAAACTGGACAGCAGCAATATGAACGACGTCTATTATACGCCGGAAGACTTCGACAAGCATACCCTTTTCAGCGAAAACGTTAAATCGGACCGAACGCCCGAAGACCTGCTGTTCCAGGTGATGCTCGACCTCGGCATAGAACTCTCGGCCAAGATTGAGTCTCGACAGATAGCAGGCAAAACAGTCTATCTGGTAGACGACTATTATCTGGTGGCCTGCTTCGACCGCGATGTGACCGAAGCCACCATCACGGAAATTGCCAAACTGCACCCCGTCTATTTCGTCATGCGCGATGCCTCGGCCGCCAACGACAGTGTGATTGACAACTTTGAGCAACTGTTTGAAGCATACAGCAAAGATACGGTAAGGAAAATCTTGTAATCAGAAAGGATAGAAGAATGGAAGAGAACAAGATGATTATCTATACCTCCACTGACGGGCAGACCAAGATTGATGTCAGACTGGAAGATGAAACCTTGTGGCTTACACAAGCGCAAATGTGTGAACTGTATCAGACCAGTAAATCGAACGTCAGTGAACATATCAAGCATATTTTTGAAGAGGGGGAATTGGACGAGGAGGCAGTTGTTCGGAAATTCCGAACAACTGCTTCGGATGGAAAATCATATAATACCACATTCTATAATCTCGATATGATTATTGCGCTGGGGTATCGCGTCAAGTCTGTGATAGCCACCCGTTTTCGTCAATGGGCTACACAGCGGCTGAAAGAATACATGATAAAAGGCTTTACGCTGGATGATGACCGGCTGAAAAAATTGGGTGGCGGTGGCTATTGGAAGGAATTGCTGGAACGTATCCGGGATATTCGTACTACGGAAAAGGTCTTTTATCGTCAGGTGTTGGAAATCTATGCTACGAGTATAGATTATGATCCTCGCGCTTCCGTAAGCCAGGAGTTTTTTAAGAAAGTGCAGAATAAAATTCATTATGCGGTTCACGGACATACAGCTGCCGAACTGATTGTGGAACGGGCAGATGCCGAAAAGGATTTTATGGGTTTGCTGACGTTTAAGGGTTCTCAACCTACATTGGTAGAGGCCAAGACTGCCAAAAACTATTTGGATGAAAAAGAACTTCGTGCGATGGGACAGCTCGTTTCCGGATATCTGGATTTTGCAGAGCGTCAGGCCGAGCGTGAACAGCCGATGACCATGAACGATTGGGCAGAATATCTGGACCGGATTCTTACGATGTCGGGAGAACAACTTTTGCAGGGTTCCGGTCGTGTGTCACATGCTGAGGCCATGGAGCATGCTACCAACGAATACCGTAAATATAAACAACGCACCATAAGCGATGTGGAACGGGATTATCTGGACGCTATCAAGGCTATTGACAATTTGAGGAAGAAAGGTAAGAGGGATTAAACAGAAAATGGGTCAAAATGAAATTTAAATTTAAGATACAGCAATACCAGACCGATGCCGTAGAAAATACGGTGGCGGTATTTCAAGGTCAGCCGTCGCATATGCTGTCGGCCTATCGCAGGGATTTGGGAACCTACAAAGAACAGAGGATCACATACAAAGAGGAAGAGACCGGCTATGGTAACTACCGTTTGGAACTGGACAAGCAGACGATACTCAGGAACATCCGTTTCGTACAGAATTTATACGATATAACCCCTTCGGAAACATTGGCCACAGGGGTGGCGCCTGTAAATCTGGACATAGAGATGGAGACCGGTACGGGTAAGACCTATGTCTATATCAAGACGATGTTTGAGCTGAACAAACAGTATGGGTGGAGCAAGTTTATTGTCGTGGTGCCCAGTATAGCCATTCGTGAGGGTGTAGCCAAAAGTTTCACCATGCTGGAAGAGCACTTCATGGAACTCTATGGCAAGAAAGCCCGGTGGTTTGTTTACAATAGTAGCAACCTGCAGCAGTTGGACAGCTTTTCGTCAGACTCGGGATTGTGCGTGATGATTATCAATACACAGGCCTTTGCATCCTCCATGAAAGAAGGAGGCCGCAGTAAGGAGAGCCGCATCATATACTCCAAGCGCGATGAGTTTGGAAGCCGCCGTCCGATTGATGTGATTGCGGCCAACAATCCTATTGTCATCATGGACGAGCCGCAAAAAATGGAGGGGGATGCCACCCAGGCCGGTATCAAACGGTTCAATCCGCTGTTTGTGCTGAATTATTCGGCTACGCACAAGACCAGGCACAACACGGTCTATGCGCTCGATGCACTGGATGCCTACCGCCAGAAATTGGTGAAACGCATTCATGTGAAAGGCTTTGAGTTGAAGAACCTGCGGGGTACAAGCGGTTATATGTTTCTTGACAGTATCGAGCTTTCGCCCAAACGGCCGCCCATGGCCCGCATTGAATTTGAAACCAAAACGGCATCGGGCACCATCGTGCGGAAGACTAAGATCTTCGGTACAGGTGATAATCTGCAAAATGAATCTGATTTGGCCGAATATGAAGGCTTTACCCTGTCTGAAATCAACGCCAAAGGTTATGTTACCTTCCTGAATGGCGTCACGCTGAGGCGAGGTGAAGTAATCGGAGACACGAACGAGCTGACGATGCAGCGTGTACAGATCAGGGAAACCATCAAGTCGCACTTTGAGAAAGAACGCCAGTTGTTCAAGCGGGGTATCAAGTGCCTGTCGCTCTTCTTCATCGACGAGGTGGCGAAATATAAGAGCTACGACGAAGACGGAAATGAAGTGAAGGGTGTGTTCCAAAAGATATTTGAAGAAGAGTATGCACGCCTGGTAAGCGAAGAGTTCCACATTTGGGACGAGGATTACAATGAATACCTGCGTCGGTTTACCCCCCAAGAGGTGCACCGCGGCTATTTCTCGATAGACAAGAAGACTAATCGGGTAATAGACGGAAAGGTCGAGAAGAAGACCGGCCTGTCGGATGATATATCGGCATACGACCTGATATTGAAGAACAAGGAACGTCTGTTGAGTTTTGACGAACCTACCCGCTTTATCTTCTCACACTCGGCACTGCGTGAAGGATGGGACAACCCGAATGTGTTTCAGATCTGTACGCTTCGACACTCCAATTCAACTACAGCCAAGCGGCAGGAAGTAGGACGTGGCCTGCGCCTTTGTGTGGATAAGAACGGTGTTCGTATGGACAAAGAACTGTTGGGTGAAGATGCACATGAGGTAAACAAACTGACAGTCATAGCCAATGAAAGTTATGTCGATTTTACCAGCGCATTACAGAAAGAGACCCGCGAGGTGCTGCGCGAACGTGCCGCCAAAGCAACTGTGGCCTATTTTACCGGCAAGCAGATAAAGATCGGCGAAGAGCTTCATACCATTGATGAATCGGAAGCAAGCCGTATTATCATCTATTTGGAAGATAACGGCTATATTGACGAAGACAAGCATATCACTCCTGAATACCGTGAGGCGGTGGTCAACGGCAGCGTGGTCCCTCTGCCTGCAAAGTTACAGCCGATAACTGAGGGAGTTACCCGACTGATCAATTCTATCTTTGACCCGAAAGCTCTCGATGATATGGTAACGGAAGAGAAAACCACTATTCCGGAAAACAAATTGAATGAAAACTTTGGGAAAGAAGAATTCCAGGCATTATGGAAAGAAATTAACCACAAATATGTTTACACGGTAAGCTATGACAGTAACGAATTGATCGAGAAAGCCATTCTGCACCTCAATGCAGAGCTGAATGTCAAACAGCTCCGTTATATCATGGTGGAAGGGACGCAGGATGAAAAACAGGTTACGGAATTTGGTGATACCCGATCACAATCGCATCAGCTGACCGACGTCTGTACCTCAACGGTCCGTTACGATCTGGTAGGCGATATTGCCAGGGGAGCGAACCTCACGCGTCGAACCGTTGTGAAGATACTGCAAGGCATCAAAGAGAGCAAGTTGTATTTGTTCAAAAACAATCCCGAGGAATTTATCCGGAAGGTTATCGGTATTATCAAGGAGCAGAAGTCTACGATGATTGTAGAAACAATCCATTATAACATGACCGAGGGAAAATACGACAGCAATATTTTCACGGTAAAGAGTAAAATGGACTTTGACAAGGCTTACGAAGCTAAGAAACATATAACCGACTATGTGTTCAGCGATAGCAAGGGGGAGCGACAATTTGCACATGATCTTGATGAGGCCAGCGAGGTAACCGTTTATGCCAAGCTGCCGCGCTCCTTCCAGATACCGACTCCGGTTGGAAATTATGCGCCGGACTGGGCTATTGCCATGAAGAAGGATGGGGTGAAACATATCTTTTTTATTGCCGAAACCAAAGGGACGATGTCGTCCATGCAAATTACCCGGATAGAAGAGGCAAAGATTGAGTGTGCGGAAAAATTGTTTAATTCCATGTCAACGATGCATGTGAAATATCATAAAGTGGCAAGTTACAATGACTTGATTGACGCAATGAATGCTATCGCTTGATCTTATCTGGATTTATTCGGTGGGACGTGTGCGCGCAGGAAGAATGACGGGGTATTCTTTCTGGCTCACTCTGCCCTTTAAAAATAATTTGCTCCCCGTTTTTTGATAATTGAAAGAATAACACTAATTTTGCGCACTCATTTTGAGATTTTGGAATATAGTATAAATCAAATAAATAATTTGTCACGATGAACGTTTCATTGCAAAACATTGACAAGGTGAGCGCGCTGCTCACCGTAAAGCTTGAGAAAGCTGACTACCAGGAGAAGGTAGACAAGGCCCTGAAGTCTTTCCGCCAGAAAGCTCAGATGCCCGGTTTCCGTAAGGGTATGGTTCCGATGAGCCTCGTTAAGAAGATGTATGGCAAGTCGGCTTTGGCAGAGGAAGTGAACAAGTTGCTCTCTGAAACTGTATACAAGTATATACAAGACAATAAGCTGAACATCCTGGGCGAACCGCTGCCCAACGAGGACAAGCAGCCGACTATCGACTTCGACACGCAGGAAGAGTTCGAGTTCCTGTTCGACATCGCCCTGGCTCCCGAATTCAAGGCGGAGGTGAGCGCTGCCGACAAGGTGGACTACTATGATATCGAGGTGACCGACGAGATGGTAGACAACCAGGTGAAGGCCTATACCCAGCGCAATGGCAAATACGAAAAGGTAGATGCCTATGCCGACAACGACATGCTGAAAGGTCTGCTGGCCGAGCTCGACGAGCAGGGCAACACGAAGGAAGGCGGCATCCAGGTAGAAGGTGCCGTGATGATGCCTTCTTATATGAAGAACGACGAGCAGAAGGCCATCTTCGCCAACGCCAAGGTGAACGATGTGCTGGTGTTCAACCCCCATACTGCCTGGGACGGCAATCCGGCCGAACTGGCTTCGCTGCTGAAGATCGACAAGGAAGCCGCTGCCGAAGTGAAGTCCAACTTCAGCTTCCAGGTAGAGGAAATCACCCGTTTCGTTCCCGGCGACCTGAACCAGGAAATCTTCGACCAGGTGTTCGGTAAGGACGTGGTAAAGACGGAAGAAGAATTCCGTGCCAAGGTGAAAGAGGCCATCGCCAAGCAGTTTGTGGCCGACAGCGACTACAAGTTCCTCATCGACCTGCGCAAGGTGATGATGGAGAAGGTGGGCAAGCTGGAGTTCCCCGACGCCCTGCTGAAGCGCATCATGCTGGCCAACAACGCCGACAAGGGTGAGAAGTTCGTGGAAGAAAACTACGACAAGAGCATCGAAGAGCTGACCTGGCACCTGATCAAGGAGCAGCTGGTGAAGGCCAACGACATCAAGGTTGAGCAGGAAGACATCACCAACATGGCCAAGGAATCGACCCGCGCACAGTTTGCCATGTATGGCATGCTGAACGTGCCCGACGAACTGCTCGACAACTACGCCAAGGAAATGCTGAAGAAGAAAGAGAGCATCGAAGGCCTCGTGAACCGCGTGGTAGAGTCGAAGCTGGCTGCTGCCGTGAAGCCTCAGGTAACGCTGGAGCACAAGAGCATCTCGGCTGCCGACTTCAACAAGATGTTCGAATAAAATATTGCGGGTGGTGCGCTGCGGATAGCTACCGGTTGTGGGGAAGAATGGAAAATTCTCCTCCTGCTTGTAGCTCGTAGCTTGTCACTTGTCACTGAAAAACGGGGATGTCTGAAAAACTTTTCAAACATCCCCGTTTTTTTTGTGTCTCTCTATTCTTTTTTGTTTCTTTGCACCCGCAATTTAAATACGTAGGATTATGGACGATTTTAGAAAGTATGCCACCAAGCATTTGGGGATGAACAGCCTGGTACTGGACGACGTCATCAAGTCGCAGGCCGGTTATCTGAACCCCTATATTCTGGAAGAGCGCCAGCTCAACGTCACCCAGCTCGATGTGTTTTCCCGTCTGATGATGGACCGCATCATTTTCCTGGGCACACAGATTGATGACTATACAGCCAATACCCTTCAGGCACAGCTGCTGTACCTGGATTCGGTAGATCCGGGCAAGGATATTTCCATCTATATCAATTCGCCGGGCGGTTCGGTATACGCCGGGCTGGGCATTTACGATACGATGCAGTTCATCAGCAGCGATGTCGCCACCATCTGTACCGGCATGGCCGCCAGCATGGCCGCCGTTCTGCTGGTAGCCGGTGCCGAGGGCAAGCGTTCGGCGCTGACCCATTCGCGCGTCATGATACACCAGCCGATGGGCGGTGCGCAAGGCCAGGCTTCGGACATCGAGATTACGGCCCGCGAAATCCAGAAGTTGAAGAAAGAACTCTATACCATCATTGCCGACCACTCGCATACGCCGTTCGACAAGGTGTGGGCCGACTCCGACCGCGATTATTGGATGACCGCGCAGGAGGCGAAGGAATATGGCATGGTAGACGAAGTGTTGATTAAGAAATAAGTATGGCTGATTCAAAAAAAACAAAGAACAGATGCAGCTTCTGTGGCCGCTCGGAAGATGAAGTCGGACTCCTGATAACGGGCATGAACGGCTTCATCTGCGACAGCTGTGCCATGCAGGCTTACGAGATAACGCAGGAGGCGCTGGGCAGCAAGCGGAAGGGCAACCTCACGCAGCTGAACCTGAAGGAATTGCCCAAGCCGATGGAAATCAAGGCGTTCCTGGACCAGTATGTCATCGGTCAGGACGATGCCAAGCGCTATCTGTCCGTATCGGTGTACAACCACTACAAACGCCTGTTGCAGAAAGACGGCGGCGACGATGTGGAGATTGAAAAGTCGAACATCATCATGGTGGGCAGCACGGGTACGGGAAAAACCCTGTTGGCCCGTACCATCGCCAAGCTGCTGCACGTGCCTTTCACCATTGTGGACGCGACGGTGCTCACCGAAGCCGGCTATGTGGGCGAGGATATCGAGAGCATCCTGACCCGCCTGCTTCAGGTGGCCGACTACAACGTGCCCGAGGCCGAACGCGGCATCGTGTTCATCGACGAGATAGACAAGATTGCCCGCAAGGGCGACAATCCTTCCATCACGCGCGACGTGAGCGGTGAGGGTGTCCAGCAGGGTTTGCTGAAGCTGCTCGAAGGTTCGGTGGTCAACGTGCCTCCCCAGGGCGGCCGCAAGCACCCCGACCAGAAGATGATACCGGTCAACACCAAGAACATCCTCTTCATCTGCGGCGGAGCGTTCGACGGCATCGAGAAGAAGATAGCCCAGCGCCTGAACGCCCATGTGGTGGGTTACAACGCGGTGCGCAACACGGCCACCATCGACAAGAACAACCTGATGCAGTACATCGCCCCCCAGGACCTGAAGGCCTTCGGACTGATTCCCGAGATCATCGGCCGTCTGCCGGTGCTCACCTATCTGAATCCGCTGGACCGTACGGCCTTGCGCGCCATCCTGACGGAGCCCAAGAACTCCATCATCAAGCAGTACGTCAAGCTGTTCGAGATGGACGGTGTGAAGCTGGAGTTCGAGGAATCGGTGTTCGAGTATGTGGTCGACAAGGCCGTCGAGTACAAGCTCGGTGCGCGTGGCTTGCGTTCCATCGTCGAGACCATCATGATGGACGCCATGTACGAGATTCCTTCCGAACAGAAGGATTCTTTCCTCGTGACGCTCGACTATGCCAAGCATCAGCTGGAGAAAGCCAATATAGCCCGGTTGCAGAATGCCTGACCCTGGAAAAGGGCAGGCAGGGCTGTTTTTCGTGTTTTTCTGAAAAATATTCAGTGTTTTTTGCTTGAAATTTGAGAAGTTGTTTATAACTTTGTTAGGCTCTCGGGAAAATAGTCCCTTTCCGAGGGGGAGAGATTGATACAAGAACGTTTAATAAACAACATTCTAATAGAAGGACATGGCTGAGAAGAAGATTAATTTGCAGGAACAACTGAAGAAGTACTTCGGGTTCGACACATTCAAAGGGAATCAAGAGGCAATCATCCAGAATCTGTTGGATGGGAATGACACATTTGTGCTGATGCCTACGGGCGGAGGCAAGTCCTTGTGCTATCAGCTGCCTTCGCTGCTGATGGATGGGACCGCTATTGTCATTTCGCCCCTGATAGCCTTGATGAAGAACCAGGTAGATGCCATGCGCAACTTCAGCGAGGAAGACGGAGTGGCCCACTTCATCAACTCGTCCCTGAACAAGACAGCCATCGACCAAGTGAAATCCGATATATTGAGCGGAAAGACCAAGCTGCTCTACGTCGCTCCCGAATCGCTGACGAAGGAAGAATACGTGGAATTCCTGAAAACGGTGAAGATTTCCTTCTACGCTGTAGACGAGGCCCATTGTATCTCCGAGTGGGGACACGATTTCCGTCCGGAGTACCGTCGCATCCGTCCCATCATTAACGAAATAGGAAAAGCGCCGCTGATTGCGTTGACCGCTACCGCCACCCCCAAGGTGCAGCACGACATCCAGAAAAATCTGGGGATGGTGGACGCCAAAGTCTTCAAGTCGTCGTTCAACCGCCCGAACCTTTATTACGAGGTACGTCCCAAGACGGCCAATGTGGACAAGGATATCATCAAGTTCATTAAGAACAACCCGGAAAAGTCGGGCATCATCTATTGCCTGAGCCGGAAGAAGGTGGAGGAACTGGCCGAAGTGCTGCAGGCCAACGGCATCAATGCCCGTCCGTATCATGCCGGTATGGATTCGGCTACCCGCTCGCAGAACCAGGACGACTTCCTGATGGAGAAGATTGACGTCATCGTGGCCACGATTGCTTTCGGTATGGGCATCGACAAGCCGGATGTGCGTTTTGTCATCCATTACGACATTCCCAAGAGTCTGGAAGGATATTATCAGGAAACCGGACGTGCCGGACGCGATGGAGGCGAAGGACAGTGCATCACGTTCTATTCGAACAAAGACCTGCAGAAACTGGAAAAGTTCATGCAGGGAAAACCTGTTGCAGAACAGGAGATTGGCAAGCAGCTTCTGCAGGAAACGGCTGCCTATGCCGAGTCTTCCGTGTGTCGCCGCAAGACGCTGCTGCACTATTTCGGCGAAGAGTATACGGAGGATAATTGTGGTAATTGTGACAATTGTTTAAATCCGAAAAAACAAGTGGAAGCTCAAGACTTATTGTGTACTGTGATTGAAACCATTCTCGCAGTCAAGGAGAACTTCAAATCCGATTATATTGTAGATGTCATTCAGGGCCGTGAGACGTCCGAAGTGCAGGCCCACCTGCACGAGGATCTGGAAGTGTTCGGCTCCGGAATGGGTGAGGAAGACAAGACTTGGAATGCGGTGATCCGCCAGGCGTTGATTGCTGGTTACCTGAGCAAGGACGTGGAAAACTACGGCCTGCTGAAGGTGACGGAGGCTGGAAAGAAATTCCTTAAGCATCCCAAGTCGTTCAAGATAACCGAAGACAACGATTTCGACGAAGTGGAAGAGGAAGCACCTGCACGTGGCGGAGGCGCCTGTGCGGTCGACCCCGTGCTCTACTCCATGCTGAAGGACTTGCGCAAGAAGCTGTCCAAGCATCTGGAAGTGCCGCCCTACGTCATCTTCCAGGATCCGTCGCTGGAAGCGATGGCCACCATCTACCCCATTACGCTGGAAGAACTGCAGAACATTCCGGGCGTAGGCGCGGGCAAGGCCAAACGCTATGGCGAGGAATTCTGCAAGCTCATCAAGCGCCATTGCGAGGAGAATGAAATCGAACGTCCCGAAGACCTGCGCGTCCGTACCGTGGCCAACAAGTCGAAGCTGAAGGTTTCCATCATTCAGGCCATCGACCGGAAGGTGGCGTTGGACGACATCGCCGTGTCGAAAGGCATTGAGTTCGACGAACTGCTCGACGAGATTGAAGCGATTGTCTATTCGGGTACCAAGCTGAACATCGACTACTTCCTGGACGAAATCATGGACGAAGACCACATGCTGGACATCTATGACTACTTCAAGGAGTCAACCACGGACAACATCGACGATGCGCTCGAGGAGCTGGGCGACGACTATACGGAAGAAGAAGTTCGCCTGGTTCGCATCAAGTTCATCTCCGAAATGGCGAATTAAACCCGGCATTTGAGTTTAAAAAAAGAAAATTTATTGCGTGCAGATATGCGAAAATGGAATAAAAAACGTATATTTGCACGCAATAAATTTTTTACGCCCTATGTCATTTATTGCAGATAAAATTGTTATGGACGGATTGACGTACGACGACGTACTGTTGATTCCCGCTTATTCTGAAGTACTCCCTAAGACTGTCGAACTCACGACAAAGTTTTCAAGAAACATTGAGTTGAAAATTCCTTTTGTAACGGCTGCAATGGATACGGTTACAGAAGCGAAGATGGCCATTGCCATTGCCCGTGAAGGTGGCATCGGTGTCATTCACAAGAACATGTCCATCGAGGAGCAGGCCCGTCAGGTAGCCATCGTAAAGCGTGCCGAAAACGGTATGATTTACGACCCCGTGACCATCAAGAGAGGCTCTACGGTTTCTGACGCGTTGGCCCTGATGGCCGAATACAAGATTGGCGGTATCCCTGTAGTGGACGATGAAGGCCATCTGGTAGGCATCGTGACCAATCGTGACCTGCGTTTCGAGAAAGACCTCAGCAAGCGCATCGACGAGGTGATGACAAAGGAGAACATTGTGACGACCAACCAGACAACCGACCTGGAGGCTGCCGCACAGATTCTGCAGGAGCACAAGATCGAGAAACTGCCGGTGGTAGACAAGGACAACAAGCTGGTCGGTCTGATTACTTATAAGGACATAACCAAGGCCAAGGACAAACCGATGGCCTGCAAGGACGCCAAGGGCCGCTTGCGTGTGGCTGCCGGTGTCGGCGTGACGGTCGACACACTGGACCGTATGAAGGCGCTGGTAGAGGCAGGTGCCGATGCCATTGTCATCGACACGGCTCATGGTCACTCCATGTATGTCATTGAAAAACTGAAAGAGGCCAAGAAGGCATTTCCAAATATTGATATTGTAGTGGGCAATGTCGCTACGGGCGAAGCTGCCAAGATGCTGGTTGAGGCAGGTGCCGATGCCGTAAAGGTAGGTATCGGTCCGGGCTCCATCTGTACCACCCGTGTGGTAGCCGGTGTCGGTGTTCCCCAGTTGACAGCCGTCTACGATGTGGCCAAGGCACTGGAAGGAACGGGTGTTCCCTTGATTGCCGATGGTGGTCTGCGCTATTCGGGTGATGTCGTGAAGGCATTGGCTGCCGGCGGTTACAGCGTCATGATCGGTTCGCTGGTTGCCGGAACGGAAGAATCTCCCGGCGACACGATTATTTTCAATGGCCGTAAGTTCAAGTCCTATCGTGGCATGGGTTCGCTGGAAGCCATGGAAAACGGTTCGAAGGACCGCTATTTCCAGAGCAGCACCACCGACGTGAAGAAGCTGGTTCCCGAAGGCATCGCTGCCCGTGTTCCTTATAAAGGTACTCTGTACGAGGTGATTTATCAGCTGGTCGGCGGTTTGCGTGCCGGTATGGGATATTGTGGCGCTGCCAACATTGAGCAGTTGCACAATGCCAAGTTTACGCGCATCACCAATGCCGGTGTGCTCGAGAGCCATCCGCACGATGTGGCCATCACCAGTGAGGCTCCCAACTATAGCCGTCCGGAGTAAAGGCTGGCGAGGCCGGAAGGGGCGGATGAGGCTCCTGCCGGCGGCATAAATTATACAAGGCATGGATGATACGTTATTTGTAGGGTTTTCATGGTCGTAAATCTGTAGCGTAGTATCGTCCATGCCTTTTTTGTGGATTTATCAGTAAATGTTTCAATCGGGAGAATAATAAAGATGAAGAAGTGGGTTTGGTTGTTCATGCTCCTACTGGGAGTGGCGGTATGGGCGGAAGCGCAGACGGGGGTATGTGCCCGTGTGGGCGATGAGGCGGTAGAAGTAGCCGAATTCCGGCTTTTCTGTCATCGCCAGTCGGATGTCCAGCCCGATGTCCGTCGTTTTGTGGATTTCAAGCTGAAGGCGTTGGCTGCCCGTCAGGCCGAACTGGATACCTTGCCCCAGATCCGTCGGGCTGTAGACCGGTTCCGGAGCCGTTGGCTCAAGTCCTGTCTGACCGATAGCGCGAAAGCCGATTCGGCCGCATGGACCTATTATCAGGGATTGCGGGCCCGGAAGTATGCGGGGCGGGTTCTGGTCAGTCATATTTTCCAGTCCGTTCCCCAGAATGTGACGGCAGCCGCTCTGGCCCGTGTAGAGCAGCGGATGGATTCCCTTTATCAGGTTTTAGAGGCTGGGAAGGCCGATTTTACGGCTTGTGTGGAGGCTTGCTCCGAGGAAAAGACACCTTTCTGGGTGGATTATCTGCAGATGCCGGTCGAGTTCGAGGACGTCGTGTTTTCGTTGCCGGTGGGCCAGCTTTCCCGTCCGTTCTTTACGCCGCAGGGCATTCACATCGTGAAGGTGCTCGACCGGAAGGAGCTTCCCTCTTTTGATGTCCTGAAGGAACGTCTGGAGAGGCGGTTGGTGCGCGGCGAGTGGAGCGAAGCGGTCGGCGCAAGGGTCACCCGTCTGAAGACGGAGTATGGATACCGTCCTGACAAGACAGGTATGAACGAACTGCTGCGTCGTGGTAAGACCGACAAGACGTTGTTCCTGTTGGGAGGATGTCCGTATTCGGGGGATGATTTTGCCCGATTTGCCGCGGCCCATCCGGCTGCGCTGAAGCGTCAGCTGGAATTGTTTGTGGTCAAGACGGTACTGGACCATGAAAGCCGGAGCCTGGAGGAGCAGTCACCGGAGTTTGCCATCCATTTGAGCCTCTTCCGCGACAGCCTCTTGGCTGCCGAGATGGAGCATCGGGCCATCGGTTGCCGGATACCGGCCGACACGGTCGGCGTGGCGCAATACTTTGAGGCCAACCGGAAGCACTATCAGTGGTCCCAGCCCCGTTACGAGGGCATCGTCCTGCATTGCCGGACGAAGCGCATCGCCCGTCGCACCCGCAAATTCCTGAAGAAACTGCCGGCTGAAGAGTGGCAGGAAGCCATCCGGCTGGGAGTGAATGCCGGAGGCGTTGTAAATGTCAGGGCCGAACAGGGATTGTTTGCTGCCGGCGACAATCCTTATGTGGACGAACATCTGTTCGGGAAGGGAGAGGCGCGGCCGTTGGCCGATTTCCCTTATACGGCCTGGCTGGGACGGAAAGTCAAGGGCCCGGAGTGTTGGCAGGAAGTGGGCAGGCGGCTGTGGACCGACTATTACCGCCATTTGGAAGCCGGCTGGCTGGACGAGCTTCACCGGAAGTTTAAGGTTGAAATTAACCAAGAGGTTTTAAAAACCGTTAATAATCACTGATGCAACCGATTAAACCGCTATCTTCGTACCTTAAATGAAGGAAAAAATATTGTCCATGCGAAATATCTGTCTGTTGGGACTTATGATGCTCCTGGCCGGAGCCTGTGGGAAGCCGCAGTACGACCATAAGGGACGCACGCCCTTGGTGGAACTGGACGGCAACTTCCTCTATCAGGAGGACTTGGCGGCCGTACAGCCTGTGGGGCAGTCGAAGGACGACAGCCTGCTGTTTGCTGAACATTATATCCGTAATTGGGCGGAAGACATCTTGATGTACGAGAAGGCGCAGAACAATATTCCGGACAATGCCGAGATTGAACAACTGGTGAAGAACTACCGGAAGGCGTTAATCATGCATGTCTATCAGCAGTCGTTGATTCAGGAAAAACTGGCTGAAGAGATTACGGAGGCCGATTTGCAGACCTATTATGACACGAACAAGGATGTGTTCAAGGCCGAAGTTCCGTTAATGAAGGGACTGTTCATCAAGGTACCGCTCACCTCGCCGGGCATTGGCCGCGTGCGTCAGTGGTACAAGGACGAGCGGCAGAGTGCGGTGGAGCATCTGGAAAAATACAGTTTGCAGAATGCCGTCAAGTATGAGTACTTCTATGACAAGTGGATTCCGGCGTCCGAAATCCTTTCCCTGATGCCGCTTAGGGAAGAGAAGGTGGATGCCTATTTCGCGAAGAACCGGCATGTCGAGCTTAAGGATACGGCCTACTGGTATTTCCTGAACGTAAGCGATTATATCCCTACGGGAGGACAGGAGCCCTATGAGGCGGCCCGAAGTGCCGTCAGTGAGATGGTTGTGAACCGGAAGCAGGTCGAATTCTTGAATCAGGTGAAGGACGACCTGTACAAGGAAGCCGTGGAAGATGGAAAATTAAAATATTGTGTGAATTAAGATAGCAGAATGAAAAAGTGTATGAACGTTAAGTTTATAGTGGGATTGGCCGCTATGCTGTTGGCCTGCCTCCCGATGTGGGGACAGGACAATGTCATCGATGAAGTGGTATGGGTCGTGGGTGATGAGGCCATCCTGAAATCGGAAGTGGAAGAAATGCGTCTGGACGCCGTGTACAATGGACGCCAGTTCGACGGTGATCCTTATTGCGTGATACCCGAGGAAATCGCCGTCCAGAAGTTGTTCCTGCATCAGGCGGAGCTCGACAGTATCGAAGTGTCCGAGGGCGAAGTGGTCAGTCAGGTAGACTACATGATTGGCCAGTATGTCAGCCGCATCGGCTCCATGGAGAAGATGGAGGAATACTGGAACAAGAGTGCCACGCAGATTCGTGAAACCCTGCGCGAGAATGCCCGTGAGGGGTTGACGGTGCAGCGCATGCAGCAGAAGCTGGTAGGCGACATCAAGATTACGCCGGCCGAGGTGCGCCGCTATTTCCAGAACCTTCCGCCGGACAGCGTTCCTTACATCCCGACTCAGGTTGAGGTGCAGATTATTACACAGAAACCCCGCATTCCGGTCGAGGAAGTGGAAGACGTGAAGCGGCGTCTGCGCGACTTTACCGACCGCATCAACAAGGGCGAGACCAGTTTCTCCACGTTGGCCCGTATGTATTCGGAAGACCGTGCTTCGGCCAAGGATGGCGGTGAGATGCCGTTCTATGGCCGTGGGCAGCTCGACCCCGCTTTTGCCAATGTGGCGTTCAACCTGCAGGACCCCACTAAGGTGTCCAAGGTGGTGGAGTCGGAATACGGTTTCCACATCATCCAGCTCATCGAGAAGCGTGGCGACCGCATCAAGGTGCGTCACATCCTGTTGCGTCCGCATGTCCCTGAAAGTGCGTTGGAAGCCGGTATGGCTCGTCTGGACTCCGTTGCCGATGCCATCCGCAACAACAAGTTCACGTTCGAGGAGGCCGCAGCCGTCATTTCTCAGGATAAGGATACGCGCAACAACCACGGCTTGCTGCCCAACCCGATGACCAACACGTCCAAATTCGAGATGCAGGAGCTTCCCCCCGAGATAGCCAAGGTGGTGGACAAGATGCAGGTGGGCGAAATTTCCGAGGCCTTCACCATGATTCCCGAGAAGACCGGTAAGGAAGAGTGCGTCATCGTCAAGCTGAAGAGCCGCATCAACGGCCACAAGGCCACCATTACCGACGACTATCAGAACCTGAAGAACCTGGTTTTGGAGAAGCGTCGGGCCGAGGTATTGGACGAATGGATCCGCGAGAAACAGAAGCATACCTACGTCCGCATCAAGGAAGGGTGGAACAATTGTGAGTTCAAGTACCCCGGCTGGATCAAGGACTGAGCCTGTCCGGGCTTCTGGAGAGAGAACATTTAAGAGACATTTATGCAGAAAAGATATTCGATTTCCCATTTTCTGAACAGGCATAGATACCTTCTGACAGGTATTCTATGCCTGTTTGGCATCTGTCTGCTCAGTGCACAGGACCGGAAAAAGGAGCCTGAAAAGAAGAAGACCCGGGTCGACTTGCTTTATGCCGACGAGGCACGGGCCGACGACCGTATCCGCCCCGATGTCCAGATTCTGGTCGGTTCCGTCAAACTGCGGCACGACAGCATGTACATCTATTGCGACAGCGCCTTGATTTATAAGGCCATCAATTCGGTGGAGGCCTTCGGCAATGTGCACATGGAACAGGGAGATACGTTGTTCGTGTATGGCGATTACCTCTACTACGACGGCATGACGCAGCTGGCCATGCTGCGCGAGCATGTGCGGATGATCAACCGCACTACCGAGCTCACGACGGACAGCCTGAACTACGACCGCCTCTACAACCTGGGATACTACTTCGAGGGCGGTACGCTGACCGATGAACAGAACGTGCTGACCTCCGTCTGGGGCGAATACAGTCCGGCTACCAAGATTGCCGTGTTCAACCACGACGTGACGCTCACCAATCCTCGTTTTGTGCTGACTTCCGATACGCTGAAGTATCACACGGAAACCAAAATAGCCACCATCCTCGGCCCGTCGGACATCGTGAGCGACAACAACCACATCTATTCCGAGCGGGGCGTCTACAACACGGCCTCCGAGCAGGCCGAACTGCTCGACCGTTCGGTGCTGACCAACCAGGGGAAGCGGCTGACGGGCGACAGCCTGTTCTACGACCGCAAGCTGGGGTATGGCGAGGCTTTCGATCATGTGGTGATGAACGACACCGTGAACCGCAATATGCTGATGGGGGATTACTGCTTCTACAATGAGCTGACCGACAGCGCGCTGGCTACCAGGCGGGCGGTGGCTGTAGACTATTCGCAGGGCGACAGCCTGTTCATGCACGGCGACACGTTGCAGATGGTGACCTATCACCTCAATACCGACTCCATGTACCGCGAGATGCGCGTCTACCACAAGGTGCGTGCCTACCGTTCGGACATACAGGCCGTATGCGACTCCCTGGTCTACAATTCCAAGGACTCCTGCATGACCATGTACACCGACCCCGTCATGTGGTACGGGCAGGAGCAGCTGTTGGGCGAGCAGATCAAGGTCTACATGAACGATAGCACCATCGACTGGACCCACATCATCAACCAGGCATTGGCCATCGAGCAGAAAGACTCCCTGCACTACAACCAGGTGGCCGGTAAGGAGATGATGGGCTACTTCAGGGAGGGCGAGATGCGTCAGGTCGATGTGAACGGCAATGTGCTGGTGGTGTTCTATCCGGTGGAGGAACGCGACAGTTCCCTCATCCTGATGAACTATTCCGAAGGCGGTTTCCTGCGGATGATGCTGAAGGACCGCCGCATGGAGCGGGGAGCTTTCATTGGGAAGGCCAGTGGAACGGCCTATCCCATGGACCAGATTCCGGCCGACAAGTACCGGTTGCCGTCGTTCGTCTGGCTCGACTACATCCGGCCGCTGAACAAGGAAGACATTTTCAACTGGCGCGGCAAGAAGGCCGACGCCGTGCTGAAGCAGAGCACGCGACGGCCCACGGTTTCGCCGCGCGACATGCATATCGAACGAACTAAAAAATAGGAGAGTGCTTTATGGGTATGTTTACAATGAGAAAACCGCGTGGGTTCCACCATTCTTATATTTATGTGGACGAGCGGAAGGAGAAGCTGGAAAAAATGAAGGAGAACGCCAAGCGCGAACTGGGCATGCTTCCTCCCAAGGAGTTCAATCCCGAAGACATCCGCGGCAAGTTCGTGGAGGCCACTACGCATCTGAAGCGCCGCAAGGAGAGTGGCAAGCGTCCGCTGCACTTCATTGTCATCCTGTTTTTCATAGGCCTGTTGGCTTACCTCTGGTATGCCATCAGCAACGGCATCATTTAATTAACGAGTTTGTTTCATGAGCGATATCATTCATTTGCTGCCCGACTCGGTGGCCAATCAGATTGCGGCCGGTGAGGTCATCCAGCGCCCGGCGTCCGTCATCAAGGAACTGGTCGAAAACGCCATCGACGCCGAGGCCAAGGAGGTCCATGTGCTGGTGACCGATGCCGGAAAGACTTCCATTCAGGTGATTGACGATGGCAAGGGGATGTCCGAGACTGATGCCCGCCTGGCCTTCGAGCGGCATGCCACTTCCAAGATACGCGAGGCGTCCGACCTGTTCGCCCTCCGCACCATGGGTTTCCGGGGCGAGGCGTTGGCCTCCATTGCTGCGGTGGCCGAGGTAGAACTGAAGACGCGTCTGGCCGACGAGGAGCTGGGTACGCGTTTGGTCATTGCCGGTTCGAAGGTCGAGAGTCAGGAAGCTGTTTCCTGTCCCAAGGGAAGTAATTTCTCTGTGAAGAACCTCTTCTTCAATGTACCGGCCCGCCGCAAATTTCTGAAGGCCAATTCCACGGAGCTGAGCAACATCCTGGCCGAGTTCGAACGCATCGTGCTGGTGCATCCCGACGTGGCTTTCTATCTGTACAGCAACGACAGCGAGCTGTTCAACCTCCCCGTCATGCCCCTGCGCCAGCGCATCATGGCCGTGTTCGGCAAGAAACTGAACCAACAGTTGCTCTCGGTCGAGGTGGATACGACGCTGGTACGCATCTCCGGCTACGTGGCCAAGCCTGAAACGGCCCGCAAGAAAGGTGCGCACCAGTATTTCTTTGTCAACGGCCGCTACATGCGCCATCCTTATTTCCACAAGGCGGTGATGGATGCGTTCGAGCACCTGATACCCGTCGGCGAGCAGATATCCTATTTCATCTATTTTGAGGTCGATCCGGCCAATATCGACGTGAACATCCATCCCACGAAGACCGAAATCAAGTTCGAGAACGAGCAGGCCATCTGGCAGATTCTGTCGGCGGCGGTCAAGGAGTCGCTGGGCAAGTTCAGTGCCGTGCCGTCCATCGATTTCGATACCGACGGACTGCCCGACATTCCCGCCTTCGAGCAGGTGCGTCCTGTCGAGCCTCCCCAGGTGCACTACAACGCCGACTTCAATCCCTTCAAGTCGTCTTCCTCCTCTTACGGTGGCGGAAGCGGCTATTCCCGCAAGCCGGTGGAGTGGGAGGGACTCTATGCCGGTCTAGAGAAGGCCAGCCGCATGAACGATGACGTGACGGAGGCGGCGCCGGCTGCCGAGGAAGAAGTCCAGGCCATTGTTGTCCCGGCTTCTCCGGATGCTGGAGCGTCGTTGCCGGTCACTGCGGGCGGACAGCACTGGCAGTTCAAGGGACGTTACATCCTGACGTCTGTCAAGTCCGGACTGATGTTGATCGACCAGCACCGGGCCCATGTCCGGGTTCTGTTCGACCGCTACATGGAGCAGATCCGGCAGAAGCAGGGTGTGGCCCAGGGTGTGCTTTTCCCCGAAATCGTACAGTTCCCCGCTTCCGAAGTGGCCATGCTCGAAAGCATTCAGGACGACCTGTCTGCCGTGGGCTTCGAGCTGACTTCGTTGGGCGGAGGCAGCTATGCCATCAACGGCGTACCCGCCGGCATCGAGGGCCTCAATCCGGTGGAGCTGGTCCGCAACATGGTGCATACGGCTTTGGAGAAGGGCAGCGATGTCAAGGAAGAGGTGCAGACCCTGCTGGCACTGACGCTGGCCCGTGCGGCTGCCATCGTTTACGGCCAGGTGCTGAGCAACGAAGAAATGTCGGCCCTGGTCGACAGTCTGTTCGCTTGTGCCACTCCCGGTTACACGCCCGACGGACGTACCGTGTTGACCACGCTGAAAGACGAGGATCTTGAGAAACTCTTTGCCAAAGGATGATTTAAGTCAAATATCGGTTCTTTTCTGAAACTTTTTGAAATGTAAGGTGTTTATTATGCAGGCCGGCAAGACAAAAGGTCCGGCAAAGAAATTTAAACCTAAACATTTTTAAGTATGAAAAAGAATTTGATGTTATTGGCTTTGTCCGGATTGTCTGTTGCAGCCGTTGCGCAGACTCCGGCAGGTGCCTTGGAGGAAAAGGAAGCGGCAGAAGCGCTTCAAGACAAGTATGCGGTCGTTACCAACCGCTTTTGGGACAACTGGTTTGTCTCGTTGGGTGGCGGTGCCACGGTGATGTTCGGCGATTACGACGCAGCCGGCAGTTTCGGCAAGCGCGTCAGCCCCACGCTGAATGTGGCGGTGGGCAAGTGGTTCACCCCCGGCTTGGGAGGCCGTTTGCAGTATAGCGGTCTGCAGGCGCGCGGTTTTGTTCCTTCGGCCGGATCGGATTATGCGGTCGGTGCCATGCAGGACGGCGGCTATTACAAACAGCGCTTCAACTACATGAACCTGCATGCCGATGTGATGTTCAACCTGAACGCTCTGTTCGGCGGTTACAATCCTTCACGCGTTTACGAGGTGATTCCTTATGTAGGTGCCGGTTTCACACACAACTATTCCACTCCCCATCGCGAGGCCTTGTCGGTCAATGCCGGTATCATCAACCGTTTTCGTGTATCCGATGCGCTCGACATCAACCTGGAACTCAGTGCGGTGGCTGCCGAGGACAAGTTTGACGGCGGTATCGGCGGCAAGGGCTACGACGGCCTTGTCAGTGCGACGGTCGGTCTGACCTATCGTTTCCCCAAGCGCGGTTTCAATCGTCCGAAAGCTCCGGCCATTTCCGAAGAACGACTGGCCGCGATGCGCGACAAGATGAACCGTATGGCTGCCGAGAATGCCCAGATGGCCGAGGCGTTGAAGGCTGCCGAGAGTCGCCAGCCCGTTGTCGAGAAGCAGGAGGTCGTAGTGGACAAACCGGTCATCGCGCCGCGTACCGTATTCTTCAACATCGGTTCTTCCGACGTTTCTTCGCGTGAGACCATGAATTTGTCTTACCTCGCCGAGTCCATGAAGCAGTCTCCCCGGTCCACCTTCGTTGTCAACGGTTATGCCGATGCGGCAACCGGAACCAAGGAATTCAATGGGAAGCTGGCCCGCCAGCGTGCCGAGGCTGTTATCAACGTGCTGGTCGAAAAGTATGGTGTAGACCGCAGTCAGCTTTCCGTAGGCGCTGCCGAGGCGGTTGACTCCTTCGGCGAACCCATCCTGAACCGTGTGGTAGTTGTTGAAACTGCCCGGTAAGCCTAGGCTTATAGGTTATCGATAAAAAATGAGGCTGAATTCCTTTGGGGAGTTCAGCCTCTGTTTTTTTGTATATTCCATCCTTATTCTCCGCGGAAGCGTTTCGCCTGTTCGGCAATCAGTTCGGCATCGTCGAAGTAGTTGATCTTCATGGCGCGGCGTACTTCGTCCAGGGTGGCGGCAGCCGTTTCGCGGGCTGTCTCGCAGCCTTTCTTCAGCATGTCGTAGATGGCGGGAATGTCTTTCTCGAACTCCTTGCGGCGGTTGCGGATGGGTTCCAGCGTTTCCTGCATGATGGCGTTCAGGAAGTTCTTCACCTTCACGTCACCCAGTCCGCCACGGCGGTAGTGGGCCTTCAGCTCGTCCAGGTTGGGATAGTCCGGCAGGTAGCGTTCGAAGTGCTCGGGGCGGCAGAAGGCGTCGAGGTAGGTGAACACCGTGTTGCCTTCTATCTTGCCCGGATCCTGCACGCGCAGGTGGTCGGGGTCGGTGTACATGCTGCGTATCTTCTTCTGTACCTCGTCGGCCGGGTCGCTCAGGTAGATGCAGTTGCCCAGGCTCTTGCTCATCTTGGCCTTACCGTCGGTGCCGGGCAGGCGCAGGCAGGCCGCGTTGTCGGGCAGCAGGATTTCAGGCTCGACCAGCGTTTCGCCGTAGATGTTGTTGAAGCGGCGCACAATTTCGCGTGCCTGCTCCAGCATCGGTTCCTGGTCCTCGCCTACGGGCACGGTGGTAGCCTTGAAGGCGGTGATGTCGGCAGCCTGGCTGATGGGATAGGTGAAGAAACCTACGGGGATGCTGGCTTCGAAGTTGCGCATCTGTATTTCAGTTTTCACGGTGGGGTTGCGTTGCAGGCGGCTCACGGTCACCAGGTCCATGTAGTAGAACGACAGTTCGCACAATTCCGGTATCTGCGACTGGATGAAGATGGTGCTCTTCGCGGGGTCCAGTCCACAGGCCAGGTAGTCCAGTGCCACCTCGATGACGTTCTGGCGCACCTTCTCGGGATTGTCCATGTTGTCGGTCAGTGCCTGTGCGTCGGCGATGAAGACGAACATGTCCTTGTATCCGCCGGCATTCTGGAGTTCCACGCGTCGGCGCAGCGAGCCCACGTAGTGGCCTATGTGCAGGCGTCCCGTGGGGCGGTCGCCTGTGAGGATGATTTTTTCTTTTGCCATAATTGTATGTTAGTTGATATTGCTTTTTTCAGCGGTCAGTGGCCGGCGGCGGACGGTTGGCCGGTCTCCCGGCGGATGCTTTCCGTCGTCACTCACCGCTCACCGCTCTGTATGCCGCTGTAAAGGTAGGGCTTTTTGGACAGAAGAGCAAAAGAACATAAATAATAAATTTATCCGCTCCGGCTTTCCTGCGGCCTTGGAGGTGTGGGCCGTACATTGGATTTTGCCGATGCAAATGTTGCAAAACAGCTACGGATTATTTGTTCGTTTCCCGAATAAATCGTTTCTTTGTAGAAATATCCATACGTTTATGCAAGGAAGGGAAACGGAAAACGGTTTTTATCATTGTTCGGACGAATTTTATTCGCCGGCCGAAGGCTTTTCCCCTTCCGGAAAGATATTTAGTTCTTTGGAAGATGCGTTGTCCGTTGTCGGGTGGCGCATTTTTTTTATTCAGGCCACCGTTCAAAGCGGTTTAAAAGCGATTTAAAGACGATTTAAAACAACTTATAAAGAGAAACCATGAAGACTAATTTGAAGAAAGTGCTTGTCTTGGGCTCTGGTGCGCTCAAGATCGGCCAGGCCGGAGAGTTCGACTACTCCGGTTCGCAGGCGCTGAAAGCCTTGCGCGAAGAAGGCATCAGCTCCGTGCTGGTGAACCCCAACATCGCTACCATCCAGACTTCCGAAGGCATCGCCGACCAGGTGTACTTCCTGCCGGTGACCCCGTATTTTGTGGAACAGATCATCAAGAAGGAGCGCCCCGACGGCATCCTGCTGGCCTTCGGCGGACAGACGGCGCTCAACTGCGGCACGGAACTCTATCAGAAAGGTGTGCTCCAGCAGTATGGCGTGCGTGTCCTGGGTACCTCCGTGGAGGCCATCATGAACACCGAAGACCGCGACCTCTTCGTGAAGAAGCTCGACGAAATCCCTATGAAGACCCCCAAGAGCCACGCCGTGGAGAGCATGAAGGCCGCCCTCGAGGCTGCCCGCGAGATAGGCTATCCCGTCATGGTGCGTTCGGCCTATGCCCTGGGCGGGCAGGGCAGCGGCATCTGTCCCGACGAGGAATCGTTCCTGAAGCTGGCCGAGAGCTCGTTCACCTTCTCCAAGCAGATCCTGGTGGAAGAGTCGCTCAAGGGCTGGAAGGAGATTGAGTTCGAAGTGATCCGCGACGCCAACGACCACTGCTTCACCGTGGCCAGCATGGAGAACTTCGACCCCCTGGGCATCCACACGGGCGAGAGCATCGTGGTGGCGCCCACCTGTTCGCTCACCGACGAGCAGGTAGAGACGCTGCAGGCCCTGTCGCGTCAGTGTGTCCGCCACCTGAACATCGTGGGCGAGTGCAACATCCAGTATGCCTTCAACGCCGAGACCAACGACTACCGCGTCATCGAGGTCAACGCCCGCCTGAGCCGTTCGTCGGCCCTGGCGTCCAAGGCCACCGGCTATCCGCTGGCTTTCGTGGCCGCCAAGATTGCCCTGGGCTACACACTCGACCAGATCGGCGAGATGGGCACGCCCAACTCCGCCTACGTCGCTCCGCAGCTCGACTACCTCATCTGCAAGATACCCCGCTGGGACCTGACGAAGTTTGTCGGCGTGAGCCGCGAGATCGGTTCCAGCATGAAGTCCGTGGGCGAAATCATGTCCATCGGCCGCTCCTTCGAGGAGATTATCCAGAAGGGCCTGCGCATGATCGGCCAGGGCATGCACGGCTTTGTGGGCAATGAAGGCACCCGCTTCGACGACCTCGACCACGAGCTGTCCCATCCCACCGACCTGCGCATCTTCGCCATCGCCCAGGCGTTGGAGGAGGGCTATACCATCGACCGCATCTACGAGCTGACCAAGATCGATCCCTGGTTCCTGGGCAAGCTGAAGAACATCGTCGACTACAAGCACACGCTTTCCCAATATAATAAGGTGGAAGACCTGCCCGCCGACGTGCTGCGCCGGGCCAAGGTGCTGGGCTTCTCCGACTTCCAGATAGCCCGCTTCGTGCTCCATCCCACGGGCAACATGGAAAAGGAGAACCTCCAGGTGCGTGCCCGCCGCAAGGAGCTGGGCATCCTGCCGGCCGTGAAGCGCATCAACACCGTGGCCAGCGAGCATCCCGAGCTCACAAACTACCTCTACATGACCTACGCCGTCGAGGGCTACGACGTGAACTACTACAAGAACGAGAAGTCCGTCGTCGTGCTCGGTTCGGGCGCCTACCGCATCGGCTCCAGCGTGGAGTTCGACTGGTGCTCGGTCAACGCCGTCCAGACGGCCCGCAAGCTGGGCTACAAGTCCATCATGATCAACTACAACCCCGAGACCGTGTCCACCGACTACGACATGTGCGACCGCCTCTACTTCGACGAGCTGTCGTTCGAGCGCGTGCTCGATGTCATCGACCTCGAGCAGCCGCGCGGCGTCATCGTTTCCGTAGGCGGACAGATACCGAACAACCTGGCCATGAAGCTCTACCGTCAGTCGGTGCCCGTGCTGGGCACGTCGCCCGTCTCCATCGACCGTGCCGAGAACCGCAACAAGTTCTCCCACATGCTCGACCAGCTGGGCATCGACCAGCCCGCCTGGCAGGAGCTGACCAGCCTCGAAGACGTCAAGGGCTTTGTCGCCAAGGTGGGCTATCCCGTCCTGGTGCGTCCGTCTTACGTCCTCTCGGGAGCGGCCATGAACGTCTGCTACGACGAAGACGAGCTGCAGGAATTCCTCAAGATGGCCGCCGAGGTGTCCAAGGAATACCCCGTCGTCGTGTCGCAGTTCCTGCAGAACACCAAGGAAATCGAGTTCGACGCTGTGGCACAGAATGGTGAGATTGTCGAATACGCCATCTCCGAGCATGTCGAGTTTGCCGGCGTACACTCCGGCGACGCCACGCTGGTGTTCCCCGCCCAGAAGATCTACTTCGCCACGGCCCGCCGCATCAAGAAGATCAGCCGCCAGATAGCCAAGGAGCTGAACATCTCCGGTCCGTTCAACATCCAGTACCTGGCCCGCAACAACGAGGTCAAGGTCATCGAGTGCAACCTTCGTGCCTCGCGTTCGTTCCCCTTCGTCAGCAAGGTGCTGAAGCGCAACTTCATCGAGACCGCCACCCGCATCATGCTCGACGCCCCCTATACCAAGCCCGACAAGTCGGCCTACGACATCGACTGGATCGGCGTGAAGGCCTCGCAGTTCTCCTTCTCGCGCCTGCACAAGGCCGACCCCGTGCTGGGTGTCGACATGTCGTCTACCGGCGAGGTGGGCTGTCTGGGCGATGACTTCTCCGAGGCCCTGCTCAACGCCATGATTGCCACCGGCTTCAAGATTCCTTCTCCCGAGAAGGGCGTGATGTTCTCCAGCGGCGCCATGAAGTCCAAGGTCGACCTGCTCGACGCCAGCCGCATGCTCTACACCAAGGGCTACAAGATTTATGCCACGGCCGGTACGGCAGCCTTCCTCAACGCCCATGGGGTAGACACCATTCCGGTGTTCTGGCCCGACGAGCGTCCGCATGCCGAGAACAACGTGATGAAGATGATTTCCGAACACAAGTTCGACCTCATCGTCAACATCCCCAAGAACCACACCAAGCGCGAGCTGACCAACGGCTACCGGATCCGTCGCGGGGCCATCGACCACAACATCCCGCTGATCACCAATGCCCGCCTGGCCAGTGCCTTCATCGAGGCCTTCTGCACCATGAAGCTGGAGGATATCCAGATCAAGAGCTGGCAGGAGTACAAGTAAATGATGAACTTTCTGTAGGGACGTACCATGGTGCGTCCCTATTTTTTATGTCTTGGGGCATTGCGGACGCACCGTGGTGCGTCCCTACAGGCGGGTGTAACTCCGTGAATCATGTTTTTCCCGAAAAAAGTGCGCCGAATGTTTGCAGGTATCAAAAATAGTCGTACCTTTGCAGCGCTTTTGAAACGAAAGTGACGGGCGTTTAGCTCAGCTGGTTCAGAGCATCTGCCTTACAAGCAGAGGGTCGGCGGTTCGAATCCGTCAACGCCCACACTAATAGATTCCTCACTTTCGTTCTTCAAAACGGGCGTTTAGCTCAGCTGGTTCAGAGCATCTGCCTTACAAGCAGAGGGTCGGCGGTTCGAATCCGTCAACGCCCACACTAATAGATTCCTCACTTTCGTTCTTCAAAACGGGCGTTTAGCTCAGCTGGTTCAGAGCATCTGCCTTACAAGCAGAGGGTCGGCGGTTCGAATCCGTCAACGCCCACATCGAAAGAAGCCGCATTCCTTACGAGGTTTGCGGCTTTTTTTTGTTCTCGGCATACCTTCGGCCGCAGCCGGGCGGGTCGTCTTCCGTTCGGGCTGGGCAAACGGTCCGTTTAAGCTGGGCAAACGGTTCGTTTAAGCTGGGCAAATTGTCAGTTTAAGCTGGGTAAATCTTTCATTTAAGCCGGGCAAATCCTGTGATATCTGTTTTTTCTGTCAGAGTGTAAACCGATTTCTTGTACATATTGTTGAATTATGCCGTTGTTTGTTCTGATTTGTGAGATGAATTCCGCCCGGTTGCTCCCCGTTTTGTTGGCTCAAATGCGCTGAAAGGGCGTTTTTCGGTTAATTTGACGAACCCACTTGTTAATATAGTTAATAAATATGAAGACTCGTGTTTGATTGATATTTAGTCAATGAAAAATATATACATTTGCACGCTCAAAAATAATATTGGGCGGTTGATGCGGGGTATAGGTGACCTTTGCGAATTAGAATGCCATGTGGCAGGCTCCGGGGAAGGCAACCTTCAATATTCCTGTATGAACGTCTGTGAGTCGGCGATAAACAAATCCCGTAACGGATTTTGCAAACAAAACAAGTTAAGCTAAGCTATAATTTGACTATGGATGAATTGAAGGTACTTCTCTGTTGGAGTATTTGTTCTTTTTTGTTGTGTGGTGGCGTGCTGTGGGCCCGGCGCCGGAGCGGTGACCGTTCCCGGCTCTACCTGGCGTGGACATGGATGGTGGCCGGGCTGCTGTTTCTGGTCCGCCTGCTGATGGCGGAGGCCGGGGAGCCTATCGCGGGCCGCATCCTTCCTCCGGAGAATCTGGCGGGTGGCTTGTGGACCATCATGGTGCTCTACTTGTATCCCATGGAAGCCATTTGCAGCGGATGGCTCACGTGGAAGCGGGGGCTGTTGTTTTTCTTCCCCGGCCTGTTGCTCAGCACCGTGCAGTTTCTGCTGGTTCCACATTCGCGCGAACTCTATTCCTTTATGGATGTATGGCGGTATTTCGGCGAGTTCAACGTCTGGTACCGGTTCTGCATCCTGTTTGTCGTCATCCTGTTCTATGCGCTTCTGCTGCTCTACATTCCCTATAACAGGAGGAAAAGCCGTGTGTGTCACCGGTGGATCTATACGTACATCCTCAAGGTGATGCTGATCAGCGTCTGTTTCTTCCTGTTCATGCTGACGGGTTCTCCGCTGGCCAGCTGTGTCCACCTGGTGGTGTGCATGGCGGTCGCGGTTTCGGTCACCTATCAGGAGCTGTTCGTCCGTTTCGAGGCGCCGCATGAAGTGCCGGAGTCTGTGGCGGCCGATGTCCCCGAGGTGCTCCCGGCTCCGTCGGAAGAGCCTGCGTCCAGTCCGCTTCTCGGACGCCTGACCGGTTTGCTGGACAGCGAGTCCATCTGGCGGGATCCCGACCTGGACCTCTCCGACCTGGCCCTGCGGCTGAACACGAACCGCAGCTACTTGTCCAAGGCCATCCAGGAATGCGGGTATAAGAATTTTTCGGACATGATGAACCGCCGCCGCATTGCCAACTTCCTCAAAGAGGCCGATGCGGGGCAGGTGGCCAGCGTGCAGGACGCCTTCTTCCGCGTAGGTTTCCGCTCGCGCGAGACGGCCTTGCGGTGCTTCAAGAAATACGTCGGGCTTTCGCCCACGGACTATATACGCAGTCGCATGATGTCCGCAGAGACGGGTAGCGATTGATTTTGCGTTTTTGACGCATGGCTTTTTTGAAAATGACGCGAGTCGTAAAAGCCTAAATTTTTATTTTGCAATCTGGGCGGAGAATGCCCTGGGATAATAGGAAAGAATCTTATAACTTGTAGAGAAAATAATTTGACGGAATGAACAACGGAAACATCCTGATGTACCGCTTATGCTTCTGCCTGCTCGCTGCCATGTGGTGGCTGCTTGGGGGAGATGTACTGTTTGCACAGCAGTTGGCTGGCAGGCAGTCCGTCAAGTCGTATACCCATCCTTCGGAATCGGACAGCATAAGGACGATGGATCTGGAAGCCGCGCGGGACAGACATTACCTGCCCACGCCCTGGTACATCAAGTCCAATCTCCTGTACGACGTCCTGCTCATGCCCTCGCTCGAAGTGGAATACCGCTTCAACGAGCGCTGGTCGGCCGCCATCGAGGGCAACATGGCCTGGTGGCACAACAACGGCAAGCATAAGTACTACCAGCTGGCCACCATCGTTCCCGAAGTGCGTTACTGGTTCAAGCCGCAGGGCGCCCGCAAGGGCCACTACCTCGGCCTCTTCGGCGGAGCGGGCTGGTACGACCTGGAGAACGGCGGACGTGGCTACCGCGGCGAGGGTGGCATGGTGGGCCTCAGCTACAGCTACATGTTCCCTGTGGGCAAATACTTCGCCTTCGAGGCGGGCGTCGGCCTGGGCTATGCCCACCTGAAGTACGCGGAATACCTGCCGCTGGACGGGCACTACGTCTACCAGCAGACCGACCGTACCCACTACTTCGGCCCGCTGAAACTGAAATTTGCTTTCGTTTGGAACATTGGCCGCTGGACGGAGAAAGGAGGAAGGAAATGAAGAACCATCAGCTGAAAATATGGAATTGGGCCTGCCCTTCACTCCTGGCTTTGCTCCTGCTGACGGCCACCGGCTGTCGCAAGGACCTGTGCTACAACCACGATGAACATTCCTACAGCGTCAAGATAGATCTTGTTGCCGAATGGGAACTGGAGTGGGAACGTACTTACAACTTCGACTGGGAGGAGTTGTGGCTCGAGGAGTGGGAACGCTTATACGAAGAGTTTCGTCCCGAAGCGGCCGAGGGCATCCGTGCAGTGGTCTACCACACCGATGGTACCTACAGCGAAAGCAACCTGCCTGCCGAAGGAGGCCGTCTTCCCATGGCCGAAGGTACCCACGACGTATTGCTCTACAACAACGATACCGAATATATCGTCTTCGACCAGCTCACCACTTCGGCTACAGCACAGGCTACCACGCGCAGTGTCACCCGTGCCAGCCTGCAGGAGCTGCATGCCGGCGAACGTACCGTCAACCAGCCCGACCAGCTGTACGGGTGTTACGATGAGGCCTATACGGCCGAACGCACACTTGTCCCCGTACCCTATCCGGTCGTCCTGCGCCCGCTGACCTATACTTACTACATCCGTTATGAATTTACTCACGGACTGCAGTACGTAGCCCTGGCCCGTGGTGCCCTGGCCGGTATGGCCGAAAGTGTCTACCTGAGCGACGGGCATACGGGCGACGCAGCTGCCACCGTCCTCTTCGACGGTACGCTCACTTCCTGGGGAGCCGAAGCGCAGGTGCAGAGTTTCGGGGTGCCCAACTATCCGGGCGATCACTATACACGTGCCGACGGCTCGGCGGCCCACTACCTGTTGAACCTCGAGGTGCGCCTGCTCAACGGCAAGATGCTCAGCTATGAGTTCGACGTCACCGACCAGGTAAACGGACAGCCTCGCGGCGGTGTCATCACCGTGGACGGCATTGAGGTTTCCGATGAGGACGGTACGGAGGGTTCCGGTGGTTTTGATGTCAGTGTAGACGGTTGGGGCGATTACATCGACATCCCGCTGCCGCTGAATTAGCGGTCTGCCATGTCGGATGCAGTTGATTTGTTATGCCGAGTACAGCCAGTTTGTCATGCTGAGCGTAGTCGAAGCATCTCATACATAAACCTGTTTGTCATGCTGAACGTAGTGAAGCATCTCATACATTGAATGAAGATGAAAAAAAAGAGATTTGTTTTATTAAATAATTGTTTTACTAAAAATTTTGAGAATATGAAAAAGAGTTTGTTTGTGCTTGGAGTGGCTGTAGCAGCCCTGGCAAGCTGTACGCAAAGTGAAGTGTTGGAGGTGGCCGAAGGCCGCGCCATCCAGTTTAACACATTCGTGAATAACAACACGAAGGCGGTGACGGAAATAACAGCCGGTTCATATAGTGGAACCTACTATTTGTTCGGTGAAAATAGTGAGACAAATGGAAATTATGGTACTCTGGTGTTCAATAATGATCCGAATACAGCGACTGCGTTGTGGCAGCCGAATAAAAAATATATTTTCGGTGCTTATGCCAATGGTACTGGTGGCGGCCAAATTGCTAATGCAGAGTTTAGTGCAACGGATGGCACACTGAATTTTCCTCAATATGAGCCGAATGATGCAAATGATTTGATTGCTGCGATTGCCACGCATACTACTGATGATAATGTTGCTGATGAGGTTGCTGTTTCATTGAATTTCAAACACATGCTTAGTCAAGTGAAGTTTACCTTTAAAACTAAAGCCGCAAATGGATATACTGTGGCTATCTCAAACCTGAAAATTACGGGTGCTTGGAAAACGGCAGATGGCTCTTATAATGGTACTGTAACTTGGACAAATGGCTCAGTAAGCGACTATACCTTTGGCTCAATTGAGGATGTAGCAGAAGGCACTATGACTACCGAGGGATATTACGAAAAGTCGGTAGATTATAAATTGGTTATTCCGCAAGATTTGTCAAGCAACAATGTTAAGGTGGCATTTACAGCAAGCGTTGACGGGTTGGGTTATGTTGCAAATACTGACAAAAAAGACTTTGAAGTTGTTTTAAATTTTAACGGAACTACTCCGGATTCATCAACCAATATATGGATGCCACAATATCGTTACAACTACATTGCTGAAATCGATGTTACAAAACTGACAGAAGAAGAGGATTATGTTATAGAATTCACTCCTGAAGTAAAAGAATGGGCTGATGCTTCGGATACTAATAATGGAGTTATCAATCCTACAGAATAAGTGGGTTGTTGAAATTTATTAATTTTCAGCCCGTGCGTGCTTGGCCGCCCGCACGGGCACTACACAGCTTTTTGCTCCTTCGGACAAAAGCTAAAAATTGAAACCAAAACCAAGACAACGATATGAAACGCATTCCAGCAACGCTTGGGGCTTTGTTCCTCCTCCTGCTCTTGACGGTAGCCTCGTGCACCAGCACCCTCAGCGATGAGCCCACGACGGATGCCCGCGCCATCAGCTTCATGCCTGCGGCGGAGACTCGCGCGGCGGTGGAAGGAGGTACGCTGCCTGATGATTTCCTTGTGTGGGGAGGGTATAGTAACACCCCTCTGTTTAAGGGCGAAACCGTACATCCTGACGGTAGCTATGAGAACGGAATGCGTTACTGGGTACCGGGTACATACCTTTTCTACGCTATCTATCCCGCGACAATTAAAGACAAGACAACATTCAGCAACGGCACTTTTACCGTCGAAGACTTCGACTGCTCTGCAACGGGGGCAGATGCTGTGGACCTGATGACGGCTGCAAGTGAAATAATAACTTATCAGGAAGGAAGTAATCCCCCGGGAAGTGTCAATTTGCCGTTCCGGCACGAGTTGGCGAAAGTGAAGTTCACCGTAAAATCGGAAAACACCGTAGCGACCGTCAGCAGTTTTAAGGTATATGGTGTGAACTACAAAGGAACGCTTACCAAAAACGGTACAGACGCCGTTTGGAGCTACACAACACGCTGCATTGTTGACGATACCCCCTATACATTGACTGATTTCACCTTCAACACCACCAACGGTTTCGAAAAAGACATGCTGGGCGACGTATTGCTGATACCGGACAAAGACCTGACTAATGCCAAGCTCTATATAGCCTACCGCTATCAGGGAGAGACAACAGACCGAACCTACACCATCAATTTGCAGACCACAGCCATCACCCAATGGGAAGCCGGAAAGAGCTATCACTACACCCTGGCCATCAAGGGCGGCACGCTGACCGTCACCGTAACGGTAGCGGACTGGAAAGAAGAGGACACCTCCGTGTCGTGGGGATAATTTAAAGGAAACGATGAAAAGGTACAAGGATATGAAACACTTATCTTATCATTACATAGTGGCCCTGCTGGCTGCCTGCTTGCTGTCGGTAACCTTTGTCGGATGTACCCGTGAAGCCGACGAGCCGGTGACCGACGGGCGCACGGCCACCATCCGCTTGGACATCCCCATGCTCGAGGCAGGGACACGTGTAGACGTAGCTGGAGATGAGAATGCCATCCATCAGCTGCGCGTCATCATCTTGTCGCAGGGGGCAACCAGTATCAACCAAACATTTACTGATGCCGTCCTTGCAGGCGGCAGCATCACGATAGACAACGTGCCCGTGGGGCCGGTACAGATGTATGTCATTGCCAACGAGGAGAGCCTCGGCAAGAACTACAACGACCTGGCGACGTTGCAAAAGGATGTCATAACTGTAAACGATACACGCAAGGTCTTGATAACAGATGAGGACAGAACGTATTTCCCAAAACGTGGCTCGGAATTTCCCGAAGCAGGCCTGCCCATGAGCTGGATGAACAAGAATCTGACCATCAATCCGCCTACAGATACACCGCAGACTATCGAAGTGAATCTGGTACGTGCCGTGGCGAAGCTGAACATCACGATGAATAATGCGCTAAAGGATGCTATCACTATTAATAGCATGACGTTTGGCACGTTTTTCGGCGACCGTCTCTACCTTTTTGCCGAACAATCCCTCGACGTACCTGATGATACGGACTATGCCGGAATGAGTTACACGGAGAATATCAACATCCCCATTAGTGGTTACAGTAGCGAAACGCTGGCACTCTATATCTACCCATCTTTCGCATGGAAAGACGGTATGCAGGCCTCACCCTACACCATCGGGTTCACTACAGCTGCCGGAGGAACATACACACCGCAGGCCTTCGTGAATACCTACGGCGCGTTGAACTCCATCGCCCGCAACACGCAGGTCAATATCAGTGCCACGCTGCAGACGGACACGCACATTGATATAAAATTTGAGGTAGTGCCTTGGGAAGAGAAAACTGTGGAGGTACCTCCTTTCAATTAACACGTAATGATAGAACAGGTATGAAAACAAGCAAGTTTCTGTATAGCATGATAATGGTGCTGGTACTCTTAGGAGTTTCTTGCACCGATGATACTTTTATGGACAACCGTGGCCGGGTGGAAGAAGGCATCCCCGTCCGTGTGCAGTTGAATTTTCAAACCGAAGCCGGACAAGTGATAACCCGCGCCGAACAGAGCGAAGAATACGAGAACCGCATAGAGAATGCCTACGTCTTCGTGTTCGACGGGGGCGGCACCATCGTTTACCGGAATTTCTTTATAGAAGGTACCGGACTTTCCTTTGCCAATGGAGACCCCAACCATTCTTCGGGTACCCTTACTTTCGATACCAAGTCGATGAACGACGCTACCATTGTGGGCATCGCCAACCTGCGGACTGAGACTTCCGGTACGGCTTTCCCCGTGACAAAAGAGGAGTTGGACAATATAACCGACCTGAAAGCCTTGAAAAATTACGTCATGAAGATGAGCGAAGCCTCCGTCAGCCGAGGCGGTCTGTTCATGATGACCGGCTATGCCAAAGATAGCGAAGGCAATACCGTTGTCAACATACCTGGTTCGGAAAGCGGAACCGTGACCATGGGAGCGACCCTGCAATTCGAACGTACCGATGCCAAGGTGAAGTTTGTGGTGACGACAAGTCCTAACCCTCCCGCTGGAAAGACCTGGACCAACTTCTCCTTCACCCCCAGCACTTGGGAAGTGAAGCGCGTGCCGCAGCAGAGTTACTTGCTCGAAGCTGAATCGGGCGACTACGACGGAGCCGATGCTGCCTACTTTAATACCCCCGCCACACCATTCGAAGCATTGACCACCGACCCGGACAATGCCAACCTCTACACTGGCGGCAGTTTCGTGTTCTACATGCCTGAGAACAAGAAAACTCCTATCAACCAGGTTCAAGACTATGCACAACGTGATGCGTGGGACACCCAGACAGGACTGGACGACAACGGCAACCGCACCTTCACCAACGCCAACGCCAACTCCACCTACGTGGAAATGACAGGTACCGTCTCCTATCAAGACAACGCAGGCATGCTGGTCAACGCCGACGTGCGCTTCATTGTGCACCTGGGCTACGTGACCTCCCGCAACGGACAGCCCGTAGCTGCCGCCCCCAACGACTACAACACCGAGCGCAACGGCTTCTATACGTATAATGTAAAGGTGCGTGGTGTCAACGACATCATTGTGGAGGTAACCAATGAGAATGGGGAGGACAAGCGTCCCGGCTACGAGGGCGACGTGGTATACAGCACCACCGACATCTTCGAGTTTGACTCCCACTACGACCGCCGACTCATCAAGCTGAACAAGAAAGCCATCGGTACCGATATGAAGTGGAGCGTGAACACTCCCTTCAGCCGCGGCATACACGATGCCACTGACGATGATAAGATTGAAGAAAGCATGCGCGACTACCGCTGGGTAAAGTTTGCTATCAATTATGACTACAACGTAGATAATGAACATTTGGTAAAGTATCCGGGTGACCAGAACTATAATGATCCGTTCCCTATGGATGAAAGCAATAACAATCTATCATCACCATATTTTAGTTCCGGAGGTGATGGTTACAATGCTGAACGAAACACCCAAAATGCACGCTTGCTTGACGTAAACCAACTGATCTGCCGCCTGCAGAAAGAAGCAGCAAACGAAAATTCCTCCATCTTCTTCACTGATGAAACGGACGGAGAGACGAAAGTGGCTATTACGGTCTTCGTTGACGAACACCTCTACTTCAATCATCCGCTGACCAACGAGCCGGGGGAAGAGGTGGACAAACAAGGGAATCCTACTTATCGCTCCTTATGGAAACTCACCACCGATAAGGAAGACCGCCAGCTGCACATCATTGCACAAGGATCACAGATGAGTCCAGATGGCAATTCCAGCGTCGTAAACTCCACCTTCACCTTCAAGCAACGCCCCATCAGCACTATCTTCAACGTGGATAAGAAGGAATTGCAAACCGCCTGGGGATTGGAGTCGGTGATGGAGACGGGGCGTATGAAGAAAGGGAATCTACAATACGGCGAATCTACTAGTAATGGTCGAAGCAATACACTGGACATTATCCTCGGTACCAATCATAATGATGTGGTGCATTGGACTGAGGTGTTGAACACTGATGCTTCTTATACCTTGAATGGCGATTATGAGGATCCCGTACACGCCTGCTTGATTCGTAACCGCGACTTGAACGGTGACAACATCATCCAATCCAACGAAATCCGCTGGTACCTAGCCGCTATCGACCAGCTGACAGACATTTACATCGGTGAATATGCGCTGGACGAAAAGTCCCGCCTCTATCCCACTAATTCAGCAGACCGCATTGACGAAAATGGGAAATCACAAGTACGCTGGCATTACATTTCTTCTTCGGCTAAAGATAACGACGTATGGATTCTTTGGGCGGAAGAGGGAGCTTCACGAGGTGGATCGTCGGAGTCTATTAAAGATGAAACAACAGGATGGCCTTGGTATAATAATGTATCTAATGAGTATTTTTCCTATCGATGTGCCCGTAATCTTGGGCTGAAGCTAAGTGAACCGGACGCTGAGCCTGCAGACTTGATTGACGTGACTAACGAAGGAGATGGCTTTTATTTGATAGATGCCACCAACTTGAATACTAAATCTCGCCGTACTAACTACGAGGTAAATCCATTGCCATTGCACAACGAACGATCGGCCAACAATCTGCCGTATGCTAAATTTAGGGTGCATAGTAATGCTTATAATCCGAATGGGGAAACTCCAAAGATAGACAATTGGCCAAACTGGAATGATTGGCCTTGGAATAGCTACCAAACCGTTAATCCATATCCGCCAGGATACCGCATTCCCAATCAACGGGAACTGCTTATTATGACGACCCGAATGCCAGAATATGCTTGGCCTACTTTTACATATGGGCAGAGTCGTATAGATCCGGATTATATTTGTCAAACTTCATTTTCGCTAAACAGACAGCCTCCTTACAATGACAGCAGAGAAGGCTTTTTATGGCATTCTTCAAATAGAGAATTCTACTTACAAAATGACAGAGGCGAAGAAGGCTACGTCCGTCCTGTACAGGATGTAAAGGAATAACCTCATTCCCCGCCGTGGGGCGGTCCCCGTCCTCCTCCGCTTGGCGAAGCGGGAGGACACGTGCTTGTTAATGCTACGAGCATTTGTTTGTTTTGTTTGTCAAGCCATGCGGCCTTCGGGCCGTGTGGCTTGTTTTTTTCCCAAGTGCCACATTCCGCCGGCTAACTATGGACTTTGGCGCGCTAACTATGGACTTTAGCGCGCTAACTACCTACTTGGTGGGGCGTCGTTGACAACTTCGTCGTCCCGCACTTTCCCCTCTTTGTCATCCCGCACTTGATGCGGGATCCAGAGAAGGCGCACGTATCGGGGTGCTGGATCTCGGCTCGGAGGCCGGGATGACGGCGGAAGGGGGCAGAAGGGGATAGAAGAGGGGGCGGCGACAGGCCCGGAACCGTGAAAATCCGTGAAATCTGCGGCATCCGTGCCCCCAAGCGGCAAAAGGAAAGCGGTGGGTAATATAAAAAATGTTTCCGGGATGGAAAACTCAGAAAAAAGACGTAATTTTGCGGCCTGATAATTATCATTTTATAGAAATACGACGTATGAAACTGGATTTACTTACCGCAATCTCGCCGATTGACGGTCGTTATAGGGGCAAGACGGATGCCTTGGCCGCCTATTTCTCGGAATTCGCACTGATGAGATACCGCGTACGGGTGGAAGTGGAGTACTTCATCACCCTCTGCGAACTGCCCCTGCCCCAGCTGAAGGGCGTGGACAAAGGTATCTTCGAAACCCTGAGAAACATCTACCGCAACTTCTCGGAAGCCGACGCACAGCGCATCAAGGACATCGAAAGCGTGACCAACCACGACGTGAAGGCCGTGGAATACTTCCTGAAGGAACAGTTTGACAAGCTGGGCGGACTGGAGGAGTACAAGGAATTCATCCACTTCGGACTGACTTCGCAGGACATCAACAATACCTCGGTGCCCCTCTCCGTGAAGGAGGCGCTGGAGCAGGTGTACTACCCGCAACTGGAGGAACTCATCGGCCAGCTGCGCACGTATGCCGAAGAGTGGGCCAATATCCCCATGCTGGCCAAGACACACGGACAGCCCGCTTCGCCTACCCGCCTGGGCAAGGAAATCAACGTCTTCGTCTACCGCCTGGAACGCCAGCTGGCTTCGCTGAAGGCCTGCCCGCTGACGGCCAAGTTCGGCGGTGCGACGGGTAACTACAACGCGCACCACGTGGCCTATCCCGACTACGACTGGAAGGCGTTCGGTAACAAGTTCGTGGCCGAGAAGCTGGGACTGGAGCGCGAGGAATATACGACGCAGATTTCGAACTACGACAACCTGTCGGCTGTGTTCGACGCCATGAAGCGCATCAACACCATTATGATCGACATGAACCGCGACTTCTGGCAATACATCTCTATGGAGTACTTCAAGCAGAAAATCAAAGCCGGCGAGGTGGGCTCCAGCGCGATGCCCCACAAGGTGAACCCCATCGACTTCGAGAATGCCGAGGGCAACCTGGGCGTGGCCAATGCCCTGCTGGAGCATCTGGCCGTGAAGTTGCCCGTGTCGCGCCTGCAGCGCGACCTGACGGACTCGACGGTGCTGAGAAACATCGGCGTGCCGTTCGGACACATTGTCATCGCCATCCAGAGCTCGCTGAAGGGCCTGCGCAAGCTGCTGCTTAACGAAAAGGCCATCTATGCCGACCTGGACAACTGCTGGAGCGTGGTGGCCGAGGCTATCCAGACCATCCTGCGCCGTGAGGCTTATCCGCATCCGTACGAGGCACTGAAGGCGCTGACGCGCACCAATCAGGCCATTACGGAGGCATCCATCAAGAACTTTATCGAGGAGCTGAACGTGAGCGAAGACATCAAGAAGGAACTTCGCGCCATCACTCCGCACAATTATACGGGAATGTAAATAATGGAAAATGGAGAGTTGAAAATGAACAGTTACTGAAATTCCCAATTCTCAATTTTCCATTTTCAATTCTCCATTAAAATAAGGCCGTGAGGCCAACAGGTTTAATTTTATTCGAATAAAAAGAACAATGAGTACAGAAAATGAAAACTGGCGCGATGCGTCAGGTACAGAAAGAAATGAAGGTGCTGACCGTGACGGAAATCAGTACAATGGTGCCGGCTTCGGCAATTCTTCCTATAACCGTGAAAACAGGGAACAACGCCCTTATCGTCCGCGATTCAATGCATCGGAAAACGGAGGTCGCTCACAGAAGGCTTACAGCAGTGACCGCCCTTATCGCCCGCGCTTCAATGCCGAGGGTGGCGAACGTCCGCAACGCTCTTATGGAAATTCCTATCGTCCGCGTTTCAACAACAACGGCGAGGAAGGTGAGCGTCCGCAGCGCGCGTATGGCAACAGCGAGCGTCCTTACCGCCCGCGCTTCAATGCCGAAGGCGGTGAACGTCCGCAACGTCCGCGTTTCAACCCGAACGCCGAGCGTGGCAACGGCTATACGCCCCGTTCTTATGGCGAGCGTCCGCAGCGTCCACGCTTCAATCCGAATGCGGCAGGCGAATACGGCAATGGCGTGCAGCAACGTTCCTACGGTAACTACGACGGCGAACGCCCGCAACGTCCGCGCTTCAACCCGAACGGTGGACGCGGTAACAATCATGGGGGAGGCAACGCATACGGTCGTCCGCAACGTCCGCGTACGGCAGACTATAACCCGAATGCCAAGTACAGCAAGAAGAAACAGATAGAATACAAGGAACAGTTTGTGGATCCGAACGAGCCGATTCGTCTGAACAAGTTCCTGGCCAATGCCGGTGTATGCTCGCGCCGTGAGGCAGACGAGTTTATCACGGCCGGAGTGGTATCGGTGAACGGACAGGTGGTGACCGAGCTGGGTACGAAGATCAAGCGCGGAGACGAAGTGAAGTTCCACGACCAGGTGGTGAGCATCGAGCGTAAGATCTACGTGTTGCTGAACAAGCCGAAAGATACGGTGACGACATCGGACGACCCGCAGGCACGCCGCACGGTGATGGACCTGGTGAAGGGCGCATGCGAGGAACGCATCTATCCCGTAGGCCGACTGGACCGCAACACGACGGGCGTGCTGCTGCTGACCAACGACGGCGACCTGGCTTCGAAGCTGACGCATCCCAAGTATCTGAAGAAGAAAATCTATCATGTCCATCTGGACAAGAACCTGACAAAGGCCGACATGGAGCAGATTGCCGCCGGCATACAGCTGGACGACGGTGAAATCCACGCAGATGCCATCAGCTATACCGACGAGAACAAGAAGAACGACGTGGGCATCGAAATCCACTCGGGAAAGAACCGCATTGTGCGCCGTATCTTCGAATCGTTGGGATATAAGGTGGTGAAACTGGACCGTGTTTATTTCGCAGGACTGACGAAGAAAGGACTGCGTCGCGGCGACTGGCGTTACCTGACCGAGCAGGAGGTGAACTACCTGCGAATGGGGTCGTTTGAATAAATTATATAGTATATATATAAATGTATAGTTATGGAAAAGATCAGTAGAACAAAGATTGTGGACCTGCTGAAGCGTGAAGACTTTGGCGCTATGGTCAACGTGAAAGGATGGGTACGCACCCGTAGAGGTAGCAAACAGGTAAACTTTATCGCGCTGAACGACGGTTCTACAATAAATAATGTACAGATTGTGGTCGACCTGGCCAACTTCGACGAGGCTGTGCTGAAGGACATCACCACGGGCGCCTGCCTGAGTGTGAACGGCGTGCTGACGGAGTCGGTGGGCGCCGGACAGAAGGCGGAAATCCAGGCCCGCGAAATCGAGGTGCTGGGCACCTGCGACAACACGTATCCGCTGCAGAAGAAGGGACACTCCATGGAGTTCCTGCGCGAGATTGCCCACCTGCGTCCGCGTACCAATACCTTCGGTGCCGTGTTCCGCATCCGCCACAACATGGCCATCGCCATCCACACCTTCTTCCATCAGAAGGGCTTCTTCTACTTCCACACGCCCATCATCACGGCGTCGGACTGTGAAGGAGCCGGCCAGATGTTCCAGGTGACCACGAAGAACCTCTACGACCTGAAGAAGGACGAGAACGGTTCCATCATCTACGACGACGACTTCTTCGGCAAGCAGACCAGTCTGACGGTATCCGGTCAGCTGGAAGGCGAGCTGGCCGCTACGGCCCTGGGCGCCATCTATACCTTCGGCCCCACGTTCCGTGCGGAGAACTCGAACACGCCGCGCCACCTGGCCGAGTTCTGGATGATAGAACCCGAGGTGGCCTTTGCCGACCTGCCCGAACTGATGGACCTGGAAGAGGAATTCATCAAGTTCTGTGTGAAATGGGCGCTGGACAACTGCCGCGACGACCTGGAATTCCTGAACAAGATGGTGGACAAGGGACTGATAGAGCGCCTGCAGAAGGTGGTCGACACCGAGTTTGTGCGCCTGCCCTATACGGAAGGCATCAAGATTCTGGAAGACGCCGTGGCCAAAGGACACAAGTTCGAGTTCCCCGTGTACTGGGGCTGCGACCTGGCCAGCGAGCACGAACGCTACCTGGTAGAGGAGCACTTCCAGAAGCCGGTCATCATGATAGACTATCCGAAGGAAATCAAGGCTTTCTACATGAAGCAGAACGAGGACGGCAAGACCGTGCAGGGCACCGACGTGCTGTTCCCGCAGATTGGCGAAATCATCGGCGGAAGTGTGCGTGAGGAGAACTACGACAAGCTGATGGCCCGCATCAACGAGCTCCACATCCCGATGAAGGACATGTGGTGGTATCTGGACACCCGCAAGTATGGCACGTGTCCGCATGCCGGTTTCGGTCTGGGCTTCGAACGCCTGCTGCTGTTCGTGACGGGTATGGCCAACATCCGCGATGTGATCCCCTTCCCGCGTACGCCGCGCAACGCCGAGTTCTGATAAGCCGGAGTGGACGAGCGCCCGGGACCGGCTGTGAAGGTGTGTCAAAATAGAAGTATCTGAAACTCTCCTCCTTCTGGAAGGAGGAGTCCCCGATAGGGGGAGTTGGTAGGTGAAAGCGTAAGCATTGATTTATTGTATATCGAAACAATCTACCACCCCGCCCGTTGGGCACCCCTCCTTCCTGAAGGAGGGGAGCTGGATTGCATTGCTTCATTTTGACACCCTTTCTTTTTTACGCGTCGACCGCATGCGCTGGACGCACCGTGGTGCGTCCCTACGGGCGGAGTCGGGGAGTGGGAATGCGGCTTCCCGTCTGACTGTCAGACAAAAAAAAGACTAAATCGTTTGTCAGTTGGCAGAAAAAACGTACCTTTGCAAGCCGATTATTATCTAAAAAGGATAAGCAATTAATTCATAGCGAGTTAATCGACCTTTGTCCGGGGCGGTTGGCTGGTGGTGAAGAAAAACATTTAGTAGTAACATTTTAAAAAACATTTAAGAGTGGATACTTTAAGTTACAAGACCATTTCTGCAAACAAAGCTACGGTGACGAAAGAATGGGTCATCGTTGACGCTACAGACCAGGTGTTGGGCCGTCTGGGCGCAAAAGTTGCGAAACTGTTGAGAGGAAAGTATAAACCCAACTTTACCCCTCACGTAGATTGTGGCGATAATGTAATCATTATCAATGCCGACAAAGTGAAAATGACTGGCAACAAGTGGACCGACAAGATTTATCTGTCCTATACCGGCTATCCCGGTGGCCAGAGAGAGATGACCCCCGCCCGCCTGAAGGCCAAACCGAACGGCGAGGACAAGCTGCTGAGAAAGGTAGTGAAGGGCATGCTCCCCAAGAACAAGCTGGGCGCCAAACTGCTGGGCAATATGTATGTATATGCCGGCAGCGAACACAAGCATGAGGCTCAGAACCCCAAAATGATAGATATTAACGCACTTAAATAAGAGATGATGGAAGTAGTAAATGCATTAGGCAGACGTAAAAGTGCTATTGCACGTATTTTCGTAAGCGAAGGTACTGGAAAAATTACCATTAACAAGAGAGACCTTGCTGTGTATTTCCCTTCAAGCATTCTCCAGTACGTGGTGAAGCAGCCGCTGAACAAGCTCGGCGTAGCTGAAAAGTATGACATCAAAGTAAACCTCTGCGGTGGTGGTTTCACCGGCCAGTCTCAGGCCCTGCGTCTGGCTATCGCCCGTGCACTGGTGAAGATCAATCCGGAAGACAAGGCTGCCCTGCGTGCCGAAGGCTTCATGACTCGTGACCCGCGTGCTGTTGAACGTAAGAAACCGGGTCGTCCCAAAGCACGTCGCAGATTCCAGTTCAGCAAACGTTAAGAGTTGCAGATTGGTTGGGGCGGACAAGTTGCATGATTTTCAACTTTCAACTCTCAACTCTCAACTGAAAAAGCGTTTAGCATCTAAACTACCGGGACTCTTCTCCCTACGGACCAGGCTACCCGGCGGTTGGTTTAGAAAAACAAAAAAGAAAGTAAACGATTTAAGATTAAAAAGACAATGTCAAGAACAAATTTTGATACATTACTGGAGGCCGGTTGCCACTTCGGTCACCTGAAAAGAAAGTGGAACCCCGCAATGGCTCCCTATATCTTCATGGAGCGCAATGGTATTCATATCATTGACCTCAACAAGACGGTTGCTAAAATTGACGAAGCTGCCGAAGCTTTGAAGCAAATCGCCAAATCAGGAAAGAAAGTCCTGTTTGTTGCTACTAAGAAACAAGCTAAGCAGGTGGTTGCCGACAAGGCTGCCTCTGTAAACATGCCTTATGTAATCGAGCGCTGGCCGGGTGGTATGTTGACCAACTTCCCGACTATCCGTAAGGCCGTTAAGAAGATGGCTACCATCGACAAGCTGACTAACGACGGTACTTACTCGAACCTCTCCAAGAGAGAAATCCTGCAGATTTCCCGTCAGCGTGCCAAGTTGGACAAGACTCTGGGTTCCATCGCTGACCTGACCCGTCTGCCGTCTGCTCTGTTCGTGGTAGACGTAATGAAGGAAAACATCGCCGTTCGCGAAGCCAACCGTCTGGGTATCCCCGTATTCGGTATCGTGGACACGAACTCCGATCCTACGAATGTAGACTTCGTAATCCCCGCCAACGACGACGCTACCAAGTCTGTTGAGGTCATCCTGGACGCTTGCTGCGCTGCAATGCAGGAAGGTCTGGAAGAACGCAAGGCCGAGAAGATTGACATGGAAGCTGCCGGTGAGGCTCCTGCCAACAAGGGTGGCAAGAAGAAAGCTGCCAAGGCTCGTCTGGACAAGTCGGACGAAGAAGCTATCAACGCTTCCAAGGCTGCTGCCTTCATGAAGGAAGACGAAGAGGCTTAAAACATATTGTTGAGAGTTGAGAATTGAAAGTTGAGAGTTACTTTAAACGGCAATTCTCAATTCTCTGTTCTCAACTCTCAACTGCTTTCTGAACAAGAGTATTATTAACTTTAAAACGATAGAAGAAATTATGGCTGTAACAATGGCTGATATAACCAAGCTCCGCAAAATGACCGGTGCTGGTATGATGGACTGCAAGAACGCCTTGACCACTGCAGAAGGCGACTTCGACAAGGCAATGAAGATTATCCGCGAAAAGGGACAGGCCGTAGCTGCCAAGCGTTCGGACCGCGAGGCTTCCGAAGGCTGCGTGCTGGCTAAGACAACCGGCGACTTTGCCGTGATCATCGCTCTGAAGTGCGAAACTGACTTCGTGGCTCAGAACGCTGATTTCGTGAAACTGACTCAGGACATCCTGGACCTGGCCGTTGCCAACAGATGCAAGACGCTGGACGAAGTGAAGGCGCTGCAGCTGGGCGACGTAACGGTGGCTCAGGCTGTGACAGACCGCAGCGGTATCACGGGCGAGAAGATGGAACTCGACGGTTATCTGACTGTTCAGGGTGCCGACACAGTGGTTTACAACCACATGAACCGCAACGGCCTCTGCACCATCGTGGCCTTCAACAAGAAGGTGGACGAGCAGCTGGGCAAGCAGGTAGCTATGCAGATTGCTGCCATGAACCCCATCGCCATCGACGAAGACGGTGTGCCCGAGGACGTAAAGCAGAAAGAAATTGAAGTGGCTATCGAGAAAACCAAGGCCGAGCAGGTACAGAAGGCTGTAGAGGCTGCCCTGAAGAAAGCCGGCATCAATCCTGCCCACGTAGACAGCGAAGAGCACATGGAAAGCAACATGGCCAAGGGCTGGATCACGGCTGAGGATGTAGCCAAGGCAAAGGAAATCATCGCTACGGTTTCTGCCGAAAAGGCTGCCCACCTGCCCGAACAGATGATCCAGAACATTGCCAAGGGTCGTCTGGGCAAGTTCCTGAAGGAAGTCTGCCTGCTGAACCAGGAAGACGTGATGGACGCCAAGAAGACGGTAAGAGAAGTGCTGAAGGAAGCCGATCCCGAACTGAAGGTGGTAGACTTCAAGCGTTTCACCCTGCGTGCCGAATAATATCCGGTCCGGATGTCGAAATAAACGGAAGAGAGCGTATCTGCGGATGCGCTCTCTTTTTTTGCGGGTTTATCCCACCGGCTTGGTCTGCGTGTAGCCGGCCTGCTTCAGCAGGTCCAGCACTTTCTGCTTGAAGTCGCCCTGGACGATGATTTCGCCGTCCTTGGCCGTGCCGCCCACGCCGCACTTGCTCTTCAGCAGCCGCCCCAGTTCCTTCAGGTCGTCGTCGCTGCCGGTGAAGCCGGTGACGAGGGTCACCACCTTGCCGCCGCGGTTCTTGCGGTCGAGCTGCACGCGCAGCTTTTGCTGGGAAGGGGGCAGGGTGGAGGCTTCCTCTTCGTCGTGGGTCTCGTAACGGAAGTCGGGATTGGTGGAATAGACCACGTTCAGACGGTCTTTCCAGTCGTTGTTTTTGGTATTCTTAGCCATAACGGATTGCATTTTTGTTGACGGCAAAAGTACGGCTTTGTGACGATTTTTGCAATGCGACGTAGAAATTATGTTAACCTTTTCAGCCCTTCCTGCCCGACATTGGAAAAAATAATGTAATTTTGTTCTCCACAAATTGGATTATAGAGAGAAAACAATGAGCAGTTTGGAACAGAACAAGGAACATTTGCGGGTGCCGGAGCCTACGCTGCGACGCCTTCCTTGGTATCTCTCTAACGTCAAGCTGTTGAAGCAGCGGGGAGAACGCTATGTGTCTTCCACCCAGATATCCAAGGAAATCAATGTGGACGCCTCGCAGATAGCCAAGGACCTTTCGTATGTCAATATTTCGGGACGTACGCGGGTGGGCTACGAGGTGGATACCCTGATTGCCGTGCTCGAGGATTTCCTGGGTTTCACCAACCTGCACAAGGCGTTCCTGTTCGGTGTGGGAAGTCTGGGAGGCGCCTTGCTCCACGATTCCGGTCTGCGGCACTTCGGCCTGGAGATTGTGGCGGCCTTTGACGTCAATCCCGCTTTGGTCGGCACGAAGCTGAACGGCATTCCCATTTTTCATACCGATGAATTTCCCCGGAAGATGAAGGAGTACGACGTGCATATCGGCGTGCTGACCGTGCCCATCGAGATTGCCCAGCAGATTACGGACTACATGGTGGAGGGCGGCATCAAGGCCGTGTGGAACTTTACTCCCTTCCGCATCCGGGTGCCCGAGAACATCGTCGTACAGAACACGTCGCTGTATGCCCATCTGGCCGTGATGTTCAACCGTCTGAACTTTAATGAAATCAAATAATGAAGATTATAGCTGTAGGAATGAACTATGCCCTGCACAACCAGGAGCTGGGGCATCGGCAGGAAAACAAGGAACCGGTCATCTTCATGAAGCCCGACTCGGCCATTCTGAAGGATGGCAAGCCGTTTTTCCTTCCCGACTTCTCGAACGAGGTCCATTATGAGACCGAGGTGGTGGTGCGCATCTGCCGCCTGGGCAAGCACATCGCGCCGCGCTTTGCGCACCGGTATTACGATGCGGTGACGGTGGGCATCGACTTTACGGCCCGTGACCTGCAGCGACGCTTCCGCGAGGCGGGCAATCCGTGGGAACTCTGCAAGGGCTTCGACAACTCGGCGGCCATCGGCACTTTTGTACCGCTGGAGCAGGTGGGGGGCGACGTGCAGCGGCTGGACTTCCACCTGGATATCGACGGACAGACGGTGCAGCGCGGCTGTACGGCAGACATGCTGTTTCGCGTGGACGACATCATCGCCTACGTCAGCCGCTTCATGACGCTGAAGATAGGCGACCTGCTCTTTACCGGTACGCCGGTCGGTGTGGGGCCGGTGAGCATCGGCCAGCATCTGCAGGGGTATTTGGGCTACGAGAAGCTGCTCGACTTCCATATCCGATGAAGAATTTTCAATGATCCATTCTCCATTTTCCATTATGAAAATACGTGTAGGTTTCGGCTTCGATGTCCACCAGCTGGTGGAAGGCCGTGAGTTGTGGTTGGGCGGCATACGCCTGGAGCACGAGAAAGGATTGCTGGGACACAGCGATGCCGACGTGCTGATACATGCCATCTGTGATGCCCTGTTGGGGGCGGCCAATATGCGTGACATCGGTTACCATTTCCCCGATACGGCCGGTGAGTTCAAGAACATCGACAGCAAGATTCTGCTGAAGAAGACCGTGGAACTGATTGCCACCAAGGGCTACACGGTGGGAAACATCGACGCTACCGTCTGTGCCGAACGCCCCAAGCTGAAGGCACGCATCCCCGAGATGCAGCAGACGCTGGCCCGCGTGATGGGGGTCGACGAGGACGACGTGTCCATCAAGGCCACCACGACCGAGAAGCTGGGCTTCACAGGCCGCGAGGAAGGCATTTCGGCGTATGCGACGGTGCTGGTGGTGAAAGAATAGGTTTGAGGTATCGGCGTTTATTGTTCACGATTCATAATTTATTTCTTTGGTTTCTTTTCCCATGAAACGTATTTTGTCTTTCCTGTTTCTGCTGGGGATGGGGTGGGTCACCCTGTATGCCCAGAGCGCTACCTTGAAGTTCAACCAGGCGGGTGAGTTCAAGATTGTCCAGTTTACCGACGTGCATTTCAAGTATGGCAATCCGGCCTCGGACATCGCGTTGGAGCGTATCGATGAAGTGCTGGAGGCGGAGCGTCCCGACTTGGTGGTGCTGACGGGCGACGTCATCTATGCCGCACCTGCCGACAAGGGGATGCGGACGGTGCTCGAACGGGTATCGGCCCATCAGGTGCCGTTTGTTGTAACGTTCGGGAATCATGACGACGAGCAGGGCATGACCCGTACACAGCTGTACGACCTCATCCGCTCCGTACCGGGCTGCCTGATGCCCGACCGTGCCGGGCAGGCTTCGCCGGATTATACGCTGACGGTGCAGTCGTCCGACGGGAAAGGCGGTCATGCTGCCGTGCTCTATTTCTTCGATTCCCATTCGTATTCCAAGTTGGAGGATGTGAAGGGGTACGACTGGCTGACGTTCGACCAGGTGGAGAACTACCGCCGCCAGAGTGCTGCGTTTACGGAGGCCAACGGGGGACAGCCGTTGCCAGCCCTGTCTTTTTTCCACATTCCGCTGCCCGAATTCAACCGGGCCGCTTCCGATGAAGGGGCCATTCTGGTGGGTACACGCATGGAGAAAGCTTGTGCACCCGCTTTGAATACGGGCATGTTCACTGCCATGAAGGAGGCGGGCGATGTGATGGGCGTCTTCGTGGGGCACGACCATGACAACGACTATGCCGTGATGTGGCATGGCATCCTGCTGGCCTACGGACGCTATACGGGCGGAAACACCGTTTACAACCACCTGTCCAACGGCGCACGTGTCATCGTGCTGAAGGAAGGCCGGCGTACGTTTGATACGTGGATTGACCTGGCTGGCGGGCGGCAGGTGAACCGTGCGACTTATCCCGACAGCTTCGTGAAGAAATAGGATGTTACAGCAGTCGGACGTAGTGCAGCCTTGTGTACGGTGTACGTTCCACCATGTAGGTGCGGGCCACCCGTGCCGAGGCTATTTTCAGGGTTTCGCCCACCTGGTAGGCGTGCTCCGTGGCAGGTAGTGTACACGAGTGGCGGCTGGCGGTGCGGGCGTTGACGGTGAGGGCGACGCAGTTGCCCGCCGCGTCCTTCAGCCGGAGCTGCTGGCGGACGTAGAAGAAGGGAGTTCCGTTGCGTACGCAGGTCCGGTAGGGATTGTCTTCTATCCGTACGGCGGTCACCGTCAGTGTCAGGTTTTCCAGCCTGTCCCCCTCTTTTCCGAGGAAGCTGCCTGTAGGTTTCTGATACATTCTCCTGCGTTGGATGTCCTGATAGGCCGTGTAGTAGATGCGGGCAATAAGGGCGAGGCGGGCCTGCTTGGGGATGCGGGGTTCGAACTTGTAGGCTATCCAGCCGATGTAGGCCGGGTCGATATTCAGAATCTCGTGCAGGAAGTGGCCGCGGTATTTGCCGAAGGGAATCAGGTCCTCGCCTTTGCTTTGCATGCGTTTGGCGTTGTATTCCATGAGAAACAGGCAGCGGGTGGAGTAGAAGCAAAGGGTGCTGGCCATGCGCAGGGCTTCGTGGATGTCGGCCGAGAGGTCGCAGAGGTAGAAGATGGACTGCCGGCTGGGCAGGGGCGCATAAATCCAAAGGGTGTACAGGGGTTTGCCTTCGCGCGGAAGCACGAGCAGGTAGGCACCGGCCTCTTTGTAGGAGGCTCTTCCCCGGTTGTACTGGTTGAGTTTCTGGTACAGCAGGGCTTGTTCGTTGTCGGAGAGATGCGGAAGTTTCAGTTGTGCCATGGCTGTCAGTTTATCTGTTGTCCAAGATAGTGATTTCGGACGAGAAAAGCAAATCTTTCAAGGAAAATCGGAAGTGCCGGTGATGGTTTGTACCGGCTGTCTTCTGTCATGCTTGATGGGAGGAACAGCTTGTGCCCTTTGTGCTTCCCGAAAATATTTTCTACTCTTTTATACTTATTAACGATCTGCTTATTGCTATATTACGATTTAATCGTAGCTTTGTGGTGAATTCAATTTTAAAACTTTATTCCATGGAAAAATTAACGAAACAAGAAGAAGATGTGATGTTGTACATCTGGAAACTGGAGAATTGTTGCATCAAAGACATTTTGGCTGAGATGTCCGAACCGAAACCTCCCTATACGACGGTGGCTTCGGTAGTGAAGAACCTGGAGCGGAAACAGTATGTGAAGCCGTCGCATGTGGGAAATGCCTACTATTACAAACCGCTGATTCCGGAAAGCGAGTACAAGCGGACGTTCATGAGCGGCTTTGTGCGCAACTATTTTGCCAATTCATACAAGGAAATGGTGTCGTTCTTCGCCAAAGATCAGAAAATTTCGGCTGGGGAACTGAAAGATATTATTGAGATGATAGAGAAAGGCAAGGAGAAGTGATGGGCGGTGAACGGTGGGCGGCGCGCATTGCAAACCGCCAGCCTGCTTTCCATCTCTCGTCATTAACCATTATTCATTAACCATTTACCACTGATACGATGGTCTATTTTCTGAAAATCAATGTAGCGATTGCCTTGTTCTATGCCTTCTACCGGCTGTTTTTCTACAAGGATACGTTCTTCGTCTGGAGACGGACGGCCCTGTTGTGCTTCTTTGCCGTGTCGGCTGTGGTACCGCTGTTCAACATCCAGACCTGGGTCGAGCGGCAGGAACCGATGGTGGCCGTGGCCGACCTCTATGCAACCGTGGTCTTGCCGGAAATCACTCCCACGGTGCAGACGGAAACCGACGGGAAGCTGCTGATGGCCGACGGTATCGGCATGGCCTACTGGGCTGTGGCAGTCCTGCTGGCCGTGCGTTGTCTGGTCCAGCTGGCAGGCATCGTCCGCCTGGCACGTCGTTGCCCTACGCAGAAAATAGACGGGACTACCGTACACCTGCTTCCGCGACCGGAAGGCCCGTTCTCGTTCTTCCACTGGATATTTGTCTGTCCCGGTACGCATACTGCCGAAGAACTGCACGAGATATTGACTCATGAGTGTACTCATGCCCGCCAATGGCATTCCATCGACGTGCTGATAGGAGAGCTGGCGTGCATCGTCTGCTGGTTCAACCCCTTTGCCTGGCTCATGAAGCGGGAGATACGGACCAACCTGGAGTATCTGGCCGATGAAAAGGTTCTGGAGACCGGCCACGACTCGCGTACCTACCAATATCACCTGTTGGGTTTGTCACATCATAAGGCTGCAGCAACCATATATAATAGTTTCAATGTCTTACCCTTAAAAAAACGTATCATGATGATGAACAAACGAAGAACCCGAGCAATAGGGAGAACCAAGTACCTGATGTTTCTCCCGCTGGCCGCCCTGCTGATGATTGTCAGCAACATCGAGGCCGTGGCACGCGCCACACAGAAGATCACAACCGATGTCATCGAAGCTGTCACCCCTGCCCAAACACCCGAGGCACAGCCACAAGCCACTCCCCTGCCCCAGCAGGAGAAGTCCGACAAGGTAACCTATAAAGGAAAGATGGTGGACGAAGCTGGAAATCCGCTGGGCGACGTACAGATTATCACCGACCGGAAGTTCCAGTCTACGACCGCAAGCATAACCAACACCAACGGCGAGTTTCGCGTAGAGACCTCCTCCCAAACAGGCATCGTCTTCCTATACACAGGAAAGGATGGACAGACACTGGGCTGGGGCGGAAGACCCGAAGACCTCGCCAAGATGGACCCCGACAACATGGTCATCGTCCTGAAGCCACAGAACGTCATAAATGCTCCCGCTGCCACCGATGGCGATGAGGAAGTCTTTGAAGTCGTGGAAAAGATGCCTCGCTTCCCCAACGGAGGCATGCCGGGCCTGATGCAATACCTGGGCAAAAACATCCGCTACCCCGAAGCGGCCCACAAGGCAGGGACGCAGGGACGCGTCACCGTACAGTTCGTGGTGGCCAAGGACGGAAGCATCGGCAATGTGAGCGTCCTGCGCGGCGTGGACCCCGCCTTGGATGCCGAAGCCATCCGCGTCATCAGCAGCATGCCCAACTGGGAACCGGGCATGCAGAAAGGCAAGCCGGTGAACGTGAAATTCACCGTCCCCGTCATGTTCCGCCTGACACCCGAACCGGAGAAGGTGATGGAACCGGTGGACAAGATAGACGAGACGGTGGTGGTGGGCTACCGGAAGCAGGAACCTCCCGTGACGGGCGAAGTCTATGACACCGTGGACAAGATGCCCGAGTTTCCCGGCGGCATGTCAGGTTTGATGCGGTACATCGCACGCAACATCAAATATCCGACCGAGGCTCAAACCAAGGGCATACAGGGAAGAGTAGTGGTGCAGGTGATCATCAACACCGAAGGCAAGGCGACCCAAGCCAAAGTTATCAAAGGCACCGACCCCCTCCTGGACGCCGAAGCCATCCGCATAGCCAGCACCCTGCCCGACTGGGCACCCGGCACCAAGGACGGTAAGCCCGTAAACGTAAAGTATGCTTTCCCCATCGTGTTCCGCCTGCAATAGGACATTCTCTCTACACAATAATTGTTTTCACCACAGAGGACAAGGGCGTACCGGCAAAAGCATCCGCCCTCGTTGCTCTGTGGTGAATGCTTTATTTCTTCACCTGTACCACTTCCGTAGGCGCCATCTCGATGTTGCGCTTGTCTACCTGGCGGACTACGGCGGCGGCCAGCTGCAGGAAGGCACGGCCGGTGACGGTGTTCTCGTCCAAAGCGACGGGCGTACCCTTGTCGCCGCTCTCGCAGATGCTCTGCACGATGGGGATTTGTCCCAGCAGTGGCACGTCCAGTTCCTCGGCCAGCTGCTTGCAGCCGTCCTTGCCGAACAGGTAGTACTTGTTCTCCGGCAACTCGGCGGGGGTGAACCACGCCATGTTCTCCACCAGGCCCAGAATGGGGACGTTCACCTTGTCGTTGCGATACATGTCCACGCCCTTGCGTGCGTCGGCCAGGGCTACCTGCTGCGGCGTGCTGACGATGACGGCGCCCGTAATGGCAAGTGTCTGGAGCAGCGTCAGGTGGATATCACTCGTGCCCGGAGGGGTGTCAAGGATGAAGTAGTCCAGGTCGCCCCAGTCGGCATCGCCCACAAGTTGTTTCAGGGCGTTGCTGGCCATGCCGCCACGCCACAAGGTAGCTTGTTCGGGGTTGACGAAGAAGCCGATGGAAAGCAGTTTCAAGCCGTACTTCTCGATGGGAATGATGAGGTCGCGACCGTCGATGCGCTCGGCATAGGGACGGGCGTCTTCCACCTGGAACATCTTGGGGACGGAGGGACCGAAGATGTCGGCGTCGAGCAGGCCGACCTTGTAGCCCAGCTTCACGAGGGCCACGGCCAGGTTGGCGGCCACGGTGCTCTTGCCCACCCCACCCTTGCCGCTGGACACGGCGATGACGTTCTTCACGCGCGGCAACATCTTGCCCGGTTCGGGGCGAGCCGCCTGGCGACTTTCGGTACTGATAGTCACCTCCACGTCAGGCGACACGTAGGTATGGATGGCCGTCTCGGCCGATTTCAGCATGGACTTCATGAAGGGATCGGTGGGCTTCTCGAAGATGAGCGAGAAGCTGACCTTCATACCGTCGATGCGCAGGTTGTCGGCCACCATTTCGGCTTCGACAAGGTTCTTGCCGTTGCCCGGATAGCGCACGGTGGCCAGTGCGTCGAGAATGAGTTTCGGATAGAGAGTCATAATATATCTGTTTTTTTATTTGCTTGTCTGAAGTCCGCTCCGCTTGCTGCGGTTGTAGCTCCGGTAGTCGTCCAGCTCGATTTCCACGTCGGGCTCGGTAAGGGTTCCTTCGTGAGGCAGACGGAAGCGGAGGTACTTGATGTTGAGCCCACGGTCCAGCCATTGCTGTTCGTAATAAGTGCGGATGCCGAGTATCTCGTCGGCCAGGCCGGAGTGGTAAAGGTCTTCGGTCATCACTTCGACGGGCAGGTGGTTGTGCTCCACCATGTACCTGGTGTAGGTGAACATAAAGTTACTGTCCGTCTTGAGGTGCACCAATCCTCCGTCCACGAGGAATCGGCGGTAGCGTTCCATGAAGTAGGTGGACGTCAGGCGCTTGGTGGCCTTCTTCATCTGCGGGTCGGAGAAGGTAAGCCAAATCTCACTCACCTCGCCGGGGGCAAAAAAGCGGTCGATGATCTCAATCTGAGTGCGCAGGAAGGCGACGTTGGCCATACCTGCCTGAAGCGACTCGGTGGCTCCCGTCCACATGCGCGCGCCCTTGATATCCACTCCGATGAAGTTCTTCTCGGGGAAGAGTCGGCCCAAGCCCACGGTGTATTCGCCGCGGCCGCAACCCAATTCCAGCACAATGGGGCGGTCGTTCTTGAAGAACGCCTCGCCCCACCGGCCTTTCATGTCGAACGGCACGTCGTCCACCGCCGAGTAGGGATACTCGAACACGTGTGGATAACGTGCCATATCTGCAAATTTCGCTAATTTTCCTTTTCCCATAAATCAGTTTGTCATTCCACAATCGTTACCCAGCCGTGTACGTCAGGCTCGTCGCCATACTGGATGGCACGCAGCTTGTGATAGAGTTTGGTACTGATTTCGCCCGGCTTGCCGTCCTTCGAGATGACGTAGGATCGGTTGTTCTCGGGGTCGTCGATGCGCTGGATGGGGCTGATGACGGCAGCCGTACCGCAGGCGCCCGCCTCTTCGAACGTAGCCAGCTCGTCTTCGGGGATGGGACGGCGCTCTACCTTCAGGCCCATGTCCTCAGCCAGCTGCATCAGGCTCTTGTTGGTGATGCTGGGCAGGATGGAGGTGGACAGCGGTGTGATGTAGGTATTGTTCTTGATGCCGAAGAAGTTGGCGGCACCACATTCGTCCATGTATTTCTTTTCCTTGGCGTCGAGGTAGAACTCAGCAGAGTAGCCGCCCTCGTGGGCTTCCTTGCTGGCGCGGAGGCTGGCCGCATAGTTGCCGCCCACCTTGAACGTACCGGTGCCGAGCGGAGCCGCACGGTCGTACTTGCGCGTGATGACGTAGGGAGTGGTGGCAAATCCGCCCTTGAAGTACGGGCCTACGGGCGTGACGAAAATCAGGAACAGATACTCATTGGCGGGTTTTACGCCTACCTGTGCCCCTGTGCCCACCAGCAACGGACGGATGTAGAGCGACGCACCGCTCTCGTAGGGAGGCACGAAGCGTTCGTTCAGCTTCACGACCTTGAGCACGGCCTCGCGGAAACGTTCGGTCGAGAGTTCAGGCATCAGGATGCCGCGGCAGGTAGATTGCAGGCGGGCGGCGTTCTCCTCCAGGCGGAAGATGCGCACCTTGCCGTCCTTGCCCTTGAAGGCCTTCAGGCCCTCGAAGGCTTCTTGTCCGTAGTGCAGACAGGTAGCTGCCATGTGCATGGGGATGGTTTCCTCGCTGCATACTTCCAGCTCGCCCCACTGACCGTTACGATGGTAAATTCTCACGTTGTAGTCTGTCTTCATGTATCCGAAGGACAGATTTGACCAATCAATTTCTTTCATAATTTTATGATGTTATATGTTGTTGTCCAAATTATTCCTCTTGAAGCTCATTGTCCAATCCCGAAGGGTCCTGACGGCAATCCCATACGGATATGACAATCACCTTGTCATCCTCCACACGATAGATGACCTTATAATGCGGATGTGCGACGATGGAGCGGTATGTGAACGGCAAATCTGCATAATCTGACAAAATGCCCCCTATATGGGGATGAACGGTCAGCAGATCAATTGTTTCACTGATCTTAGAAACAATCTTCTTGGCAACTTTGCGGTTTGCTACTGTACGATAATAATCGAATATCTCACGGATTTGCCTCTTCGCTCCGTTTCGCACGATAACTACCATGCCTGCATCTCCTCTTTAAAGGTTTCCCATGGAGTGACTTCTCCTTCCACAATCTCCTTTTCGGCCTGTATCAGGTCTTCCCTCCGTTCCTCCTCCGTATAAGGCAATCCCGGGATACGTCCGTCTTTCTCCCTTTCCTTCAAATCTTGCAGAAAGGCTTGAAGCACATCCATAGCCCAGTCCTTGTCCATCAGGGAAATGACATCCTGCAACACCTGTTGCCTCAGCTTCATTGTACTCATAACTTGCTTACGTTTTTGTTCTCAGGCAAAAATACTCTTTATTCTTCACTTTCTTGCTTTTCGGCCAGTATTTTTTCGATTTCCCGGTCGGCTTTCGTCAGTTTGCTCTCGCAGAAGGCGATGATTTCGTTGGCTTCCTTGATTTTCTCGGCCAGCTGGTCAATCTCCAGTTCGTTGTTGTCAATCTGGTTGACAATCTTTTCCAGGCGGGCCATGGCCTGCGAGTAGGTTTCTTTTTTCTTGGGTACGGGCATATCTTGATTGCTATTTGATGTTTTTTACGATTGAAGTGAATGTTCCCTTATGAACCTGCGTCACCAGCACATCGCCCTCGCACAGCCGGGAGGCGTCCTTCACGGCCCGCCCGTCCTTCAGCGTCAGGCTGTAGCCACGGGCCAGGAGCTTCTCGGGCGAAGCGTCGGCCAGACGTTGGCGGAGCAGCTCCAGCCGATGGCGGTGACGTGCCAGCAGCGTCTCCACCGAGCGGTGCAGGTCCTTGCGGGCGGTGAGCAGCTCCAGCTTGGCGGACGACACGCGGCGGACGGCCGACGCGGGGATGCGGTTGCGGCATTGGTACAGACGCCGACGCTCCTGCTCCAGGCGGGCGGTCACACCTTCGTGCAGACGGACAACCAGGTCGTTCAGGCGGTCGGCAGCCTCGTCCATACGGGCGATGAGGTATTCGGCGGCGGCGGTCGGGGTCTTCACGCGGACGTGAGCCACGGAGTCGAGCACGGTGTCGTCGCGTTCGTGCCCGATGCCGGTAATGATGGGCAGGGGGAACTGGGCGCAGGCGGCGGCCAGCAGGTAGGTGTCGAAGCACGAGAGGTCGGACGTAGCGCCTCCGCCACGGATAATGACCACCACGTCGAACTGCTCCGCCCGGCCATTGATGGCATCCAGCGCCTCGAGAATGGATGCCTCCACACGGTCGCCCTGCATGGCGGCGGCAAAGAGGGTCACCTGGAAGGCATAGCCCCGCGGATTGTGCTCCAACTGATGGCGGAAGTCGCCATAACCCGCCGCCGTGGGCGAAGAGATGACGGCCACGCGCCGGGGCAGCACGGGCATGGGCAACTCCTTGTTCAGCGTCAGCACGCCCTCGTCCTCGAGCTGCTTCAGTATCTCGCGGCGGCGGCGTGCCATGTCGCCCAACGTATAGGTGGGGTCGATGTCATGCACGGTCAGGCTGAAGCCGTAGAGTTCGTGGAAAGAAACGCTGACCTGCACCAGCACCTTGATGCCTGCCTCGAAGGCCTGCCCCGTGCTTTCCTCGAAATAGGGACGAAGCAGGCGGAAGACGTTGCTCCAGATGACACCGCGCGCCTTGGCCACGAGGTTGTTGCCCCGCGGGTCCTTCTGCACGAACTCCACGTAGCAATGCCCCGTAGCGGGATGCATGCGCACCTCGCTCAGCTCGGCCTGTACCCAATATTCATCGGGCAGACACTGCTCCAGGCTTCGGCGCACCAGGGCGTTGAGGTCGTATAGGGATAAAGCGTCCATGGTCAGCGGGATTGGGACAGGTATTCCTGATAGGCCTGCCACAGGTCGGGCACGCCATAGCCATAAATATTGTCAGGATAAGCGGCGCGGTCGCCCGAACGACGTACCAGTTCGATTACCTCCTTGGCCGTCAGCTTGGGGCAGGCCTGCCACAGGCAGGTCACCATGCCGCACATAATGGGCGAGGCAAAGGAAGTGCCGTTGGCCTGCGTCAGGTTACCGTCGGTACCCATCACGTCGGCCTTGTAGCCCACGGCCACCACATCGGGCTTGATGCGTCCGTCCGCCGTATTGCCGATGGACGAGAAAGTGGCCAGCACGCCGTCCTTTCCCACCGCTCCCACGGTCAGCACATTGTCGGCATCGGCCGGAGGGGTAATCTTTTTCCACGGCCCTGCACCCGCATTGCCCGCGCTGCACACCAGCACCATGCCCTTGTCGGCCACGTGCGAAGCCTGGCGCGACATCAGTGCGTACCGGCCGTCCAGCTGACGGAACTCATAGTTCTTCGAAGGGTCATCGAAGGTGTAATAACCGAGAGAGGTATTGATGACGTCCACCCCCACGCTGTCCGCAAACTCGACGGCGGCCGACCAGTAGTCCTGCTCCACCAGGTTCTCGGAGTAGTCGTCCTCGCTACGCAGCAACCAGTAGGAAGCCTCGGGAGCGGTGCCCACCATCACCTCCGGACGGTTCAACCCCATGCACGACCACACGGCCATGCCGTGGCTCTGCTCGGCAAAGATATCGGCACGGGGATTGACGAAGTCCTTCACGCCCAGCACGCGGTTCATGTCGAAGGCCGTGATGCGGTCGGCGTTGTGATAACCCGCGTCGATGACGGCAATGGTCATCCCCTGCCCGCGGAAGCCCGCCTCGTGCAGCTTGTCGCCGCGGCTCAGCTGTATCTGTGCGGCGCCTGCACCGTAGTAGCTCTCAGGATGTTTCTCGGGGCGGTTCACCAGCGAGTCGCGTTGGGGCGTCACCACCTCCTTGGCAGGGCGCATCCACACCCGTTCGGCGGAGCGCACGAAAGGCAGGGCGGCGATGCGGCCGATGGCCGACGAGTCGTTGCACGACACCGTCACGAAGTTCTCCCATTTGCCCGTCACCACGATGTTCACTCCCTGCCGCCGTATCTCGTCCACATAGCTTCGACATACAGGCAGGTCGGTAGAGTCCACCTCCAACCCCTGGCGGTGGCGGCGCTCCAAAGCCTTCGCGGACAGAAATTCTTCCGGACGCTGCAAGGAGTACTCCGTAGCCGCCTTGTCCTTCAGGCAGATGCGATACTTCAGCGTGTCCTGTTGTGCACCCGCCGACAGGACGGTCAGGATGCCAACCAATAACCCAATCATTCGTTTCATATCATTTTCAATTTTCCATTATCCATTTTCAATTTTCAACAAACATTCCAATTCCCCGTTGCGAAGCGATGAACGCTCCGCCCACCACGCGACGGCCGATGTAGAACACCGCCGACTGGCCGGGTGCGATGGCCGATGCCTCTTCCTCGAAGTGCACCAACAGGCGTCCGTCCTCCAGGCGGCTCACCGTGCAGGGAATGGGACGGCTGCGGTAGCGTATGCGCACCGTCAGGCAGTCGCTTCCGAACACCTCCGCCTCGTCCGTCAGGCAGTCCTGCTCGGCCAGCATGTAGCGCGTCTTCAGCTGCTCGGCATCGCCCAGCATCACGGTGTTCTTCTGCGGATTGATTTTCAGCACGTAGGCCGGCTTGCCCAAGGCTATCTCCAGCCCCTTGCGTTGCCCGATGGTGTAGTACGGGAAGCCCTTGTGCTCGCCCAGCTTCACGCCCTCGGCGTTCACAAACCATCCCTTGCCCACCTCCGTATCTATCTCGGGGCTGTGCTCGCGCAGGAAGTCGCGGTAGTCGCCCTTGATGAAGCACACCTCCATGCTCTCGCCCTCGTCGGCCTTCAGCGTGTAGCCCTTGTCGCGCAGGTAGTCGCGCACCTTCAGCTTGGTGTATTCGCCTAGGGGGAAGAGGCAGCGGCGCAACACGTCCTGCCCCAGCCGCCACAGGAAGTACGACTGATCCTTCTTGTCGTCGTCGCCTGCCACGATGTAGCGTTTGCCGTTCCTGTCTTCCAGCCGCGTATAGTGGCCCGTGGCGATGTAGGCACAACCCAGGCGGTCGGCCCACTCCGTCAGGATGCGGAACTTGAACAGCGGGTTGCACATCACACAGGGGTTGGGCGTGCGTCCCGCGCGGTATTCGTCGATGAAATATTGTACGATGGTGCGGCGGAAGCCCTCGCGCTCGTCGGCCACGTGGTGCTCGATGCCCATGCTCTCGGCCAGGCGGCGTGCCTCCACCGGCTCGTCGCCCCACACCCACATGGTGAGCCCCACAATCTCGTAGCCCTGCTCGCGCAGCATCAGGCACGTGGCGGTGCTGTCTATGCCGCCGCTCATGCCCACCAAAACTCTCTTTTCAGGTCCGTTCATAAGCAGTAATTTCTATTAAATGGATGAAAGTCTATATAACAAAATCTTTCGGCATGCGGTTCATCCCCCTCTTCTCACAGGATGGCCAGGGCGATGCAGGCACAGGCCTCGGCATCGGCCAGGGCATGATGGTGGTGCGTCAGGTCGTAGCCGCAGCGGGCAGCCACCGTCTGCAGCTGGTGGTTGGGCAGCTGCTTGCCGAAGGTGCGTCGCGAGGCACGGCAGGTGCAATAGAAGGCATAGTCGGGATAGCCCATGCCGAAAGCCTGGAACGCCGCCCGCAGGCACCCTTCGTCGAAGGGACTGTTGTGGGCCACCAGTGGCAGTCCCTCCAGCCGCGGGGCCACTTCCTGCCAAACCGTCGGAAACTCCGGCGCGGCGTCCGTGTCGCGGCGGGTCAGCCCGTGTACCTGCGTGTTCCAGTAGCTGTAGTAGTTGGGGTAGGGGCGTATCAGGCGGTAGATCTTTTCTTTGATTACCCCGTCGCGCACGATGACGATACCCACGCTGCACACGCTGCTCCGTTCGCCGTTGGCCGTCTCAAAATCGATGGCTGCAAAGTCTTTCATCCTTATTCTTCTTTAACTTCGGGCGAAAATAGTGAAAGTAGGGCGGATAGTCAAACGAAACACGGAGTTTTTTCTTAGGGCTGTCCCGGGCCGCCTTCCGCCGCTGTAACACAAACGAAACACATATGACACATTCCCATAACACATATTTCCGAGCTTTGCGGCCGAAAAACGAGTGAACAACCCATTTCAAGACAAGATCAAGATATGATGAAGAAGAGCATTCTCCTGCTGACGGCTGCCCTGCTGGCCGCAACCACTCTCTCCGCGCAAAGTGTGGGAAACGATGAAGACGGAAAGAAAATCGACAAGGAACGTCTGGAAGGCAAGGACTACCTGCCGAAAGTGAACGGAACCATCCGTGCCAAGTACGAATATCAGACGGGGATGGGGGCCGGACGCTTCGAGGTGCGCAATGCGCGCGTCAGCCTCACGGGCAATATCCTCCCCATCGTGGCCTACAAGGCCGAGATAGACCTCTCCGACGAAGGACAGATCAAGATGCTCGATGCCTACGCCCGCGTGTTCCCCGCCAAGGGCCTGACGGTGACGGCCGGACAGATGCGTGTGCCCTTTACCATCGATGCCCACCGTTCGCCCCACGAGCAGTACTTCGCCAACCGTTCGTTCATCGCCAAGCAGGTGGGCAACGTGCGCGATGTCGGTGTCACGCTGGGCTATCAGCTACCTGTCAGCCTGCCGGTCACGCTGGAGGGCGGACTCTACAACGGTACGGGCCTGACCAACCAGAAGGTGTGGCACAAGGAGGTGAACTACTCCGCCAAGGCGGTGGTATTGCCTGCCGACGGATGGAACCTCACCCTCAGCGTCCAGGGCATCAAGCCCGAAGAGGTGTGGATGCGCTCCTACGACTTCGGTGCCTACTACGAGGCGGGCCGTTTCCACATCGAGGGTGAATACCTCTACAAGCAATATTCCGACAACGCTTTCCAGAATGTCCATTCGGTCGACGCCTTCATCAACTACGACCTGCCCTTGAAGAAAGTTTTCCAGAAGATGTCCTTCCTGGCCCGCTACGACATGATGACCGACCAGAGCGACGCCCAGACCTGCGACGAGGCCACCGGTGCCCTGACCGTCACCGACTACAAGCGCCACCGTCTGACGGGAGGCATCACCTTCAGTCTCAGCAAGGCTTTCCGTACGGACCTCCGTCTGAATTATGAGAAGTATTTCTATCCCGCAGGCAGCATCGCCAAGGAGTCCGAGCAGGACAAGGTGGTGCTCGAACTGATGGTCCGTTTCTGATTCAGCATAGTCTTTCTATTTGCCGGCCGCTTCCCTCATAGCCTTGTATCGTTGGTAGGCTTCGATCACGTGCCGGCGGCTGCGGATAATCTGCCAGCGGTACACCAGGCAGGTGGTCAGGAAGTAGATGCCGGTCTGCAGCCACAGGGCCTGATACTCCCACTGCACTTCGTTCAGCGTGGCGCCCATGCTGTTGATGCGTACGTATCCGTTGATGCCGAAGGTCGACGGGAACAGGTACGAGAAGTAGCGCCAGAAGGGCGGGATGGCCGAAGCCGGCCACGAGATGCCCGACAGGAACAGCAGCGGCACCGAGGTGAAGACAAACAGCAGCATGCACGTCTCGCGGTTGCGGATGGCGATGGAGGCCGTCATGGCAAAGAAGATGCAGGCGCTCAGGTAGGGCAGGATGAACAGAATCAGTTCGCCCGGCAGGGCTATCTGGTTGAGGCTGAACAGCCAGGGCACCACGCACAGCACGTAGGCCGACACCAGTGTGTACACCAGGAAGTAGCTCAGTCCCTTGCCCATGACGATGCGCAGCGTGCCGTTGTAGTGGCGGTTGATGGGCACCAGGTCTCGGAACTGGTTCTTCTCGCGGGCCGTTCCTGCCGACAGGCCGATGCCCAGCAGCAGCGTCTGCTGGATGATCAGTATCAGTACGGCCGGTATCAGGAAGGCGGCAAATCCGTTGGTGGGGTTGTACAGCGCCACGTCCTTGTATTCGATGGGGTAGGCTGTAATCTCGTCTTGCCGGTCGGTGGTGTTTCCGGCCCGGGCTATCTTGATTTCCGCGTTCATCTCCAGCGACACTTCCGTGTTGGCGCTCAGCATGGCCTTGTAGTACATCAGTCCGCTCATGTCGCAGAAGATGCTCACCTGCGTCTGCCGTCCGGCGGCGATGTCGTCACTGAAGGTCTCTGGCAGGTAGACGATGCCGTAGGCGTCACGTTCGCGCAAGGCCAGCTTGGCTTCCTCCATGTCGGCACACTGTGCCACCACGCGGATGTCGGGGCTGGCGTCGAGCATGCGCACGTACTGGCGGCTCAGCGAACTGCGCGAGCGGTCCACTACCACGGCGGGCACGTCGCGCAGCGTTTCGTTGGTGTAGATGAACGAGTAGATCAGCGGGTAGACCAGCGGCACCAGGATGAAGAAGATCAGCACCCCCTGGTCGCGCAGGGTGGTGCGGAACTCCTGTCTCCATATATAGAACAAGTCGTAGATGCCTTGTACGACTCTTTGTCTGAAGGTCATTCTTTTCATTACGGTACGTATTTATAGTAAATGAGGGCCGCCTTCAGCCGGTGGGCGATGAGGAACGGCAGCATCATGAACAGCAGCAGGGCCACGTAGTTGGTCCACGAGTAGATCATCGGATACCCGTTCAACGCCTGGTCCACGTAGATCAGGAAGTAGTGGCGCAGCGGGAAGAGGTTGGCCAGTGCCTGCAGCGTGGGGTGCATGCCCATGGCCGGGAACGACAGGCCGCACATCGAGAACGACAGCACGCCCCACAGCGAGGCGAAGCTCAGCCCCAGGCGCAGGGTGGGCAGGACGCCGATCATCAGGATGCCCATGCCCTGCGATGCCAGTACGAGGCACAGGGTGGCAAAGAGCATCGGCCCGATGCCGCTATTGCAGGGGAAGTGCAGGAATCCGTACAGGTAGACGTTGTACAGGACGCCCATCAGGAAGAATACGGCCGTGTGGGGCAGCAGCTTGCCGGCCAGCGAAATCCAGATGGAGTTGTTGCCCGTGCGCAGCCACTGGCGGGCGGTGCGGTCCTTGATTTCCACGCCGATGGAGAACACCGTCACCATGAAGATCATCAGCATCAGCACGCCCGGCGTGAAGGTGTTGTTCAGGTAGACGGAGTAGTTGATCCACGGATTGTTCAGCGGATGGGTGTCGATGACGATGGGTTGCAGGAAGCCCATGGCCTGGTCTTCCGTAGCCCCCTTGGCGTAGAGCACCGAGCGGGCGGCGGCTCCCGAGGCCAGTTCGCTCATCATTTTCATGTCCTTGTAGAGCAGCGAGCCGGCAATGAGCAGTGTGTTGTTGGTGTAGAACGACACCTTGGGCTGCCGCTGTGCCTGCGCCATGGCGGTAGTCCCTTCGGGGATGTAGTAGAAGCCGTAGATGTCGCCCCGCTGCATGGCCTGCCGGGCCTCGCTCACGTTGGGATAGTGGGCCACGACGGCCGTCTGCTCGAAGGCGTCCAGGTTACGCGCCAGCTGCCGCGAGGTGGTGGTCAGGTCCTCGTCCACTACGCCCACCGGCATGTCCTGCGGCAGTCCCGAGTCCATCAGGGTGGTGAAGAACACGTAGCAGAACAGTGGAGCCACCACCATGCAGAACAGGTACAGCGGCCGTGACACGAGGCGTTTCCCCTCGCGTTTCATCACGTTCCACAAGGCTTTGTATTTCGTTGCGTTCATTTATTTAATTGAAAATTGATAATTGAAAACTGAGAATTGAAAATGAAAGCATGGAGGGTGTGTCAAAATGAAGTGAGGCTATTCAACTCCCCTCCTTCTGGAAGGAGGGGTGCCCAAAGGACGGGGTGGTAGGTTTCCTCGAAAGGTTATCAATCAACGCGTTATGTTTTCACCTACCACCTCCCCCTGGCGGGTACTCCTCCTTCCCGAAGGAGGAGAGCCACAGATACCTCTATTTTGACACACCCTCATCACAATTCTTCATTCTTCATTCTTCATTATTTTTCCAGCACCACGCTCATTCCCGGCCGCAGTCCCTCGACCTTCTCCAACGGACTGGCCTTCACTTCGAACGTCTTCAGGTCGAACTGGCCGGTGGTCTTCGTGGCTTTCCAGGCGGCATAGGTGCCCAGGTCCTTCATATAATATACCTTCAGCCGGATGTTGCGGTCCAGGGCCGGCACGTAGGCTTCGAACTCCGTGCCCACGGTCAGTCCTTTCAGCAGGTCTTCGCGCACGTTGAAGCTCACCCACATGTCTTCCATCACGGCGATGTTCATGATGGGCGCTCCCGTGCCTACCAGTTCGCCCACCTTGGGGAAGATTTCCGACACCTCTCCCGCCGTCTGGGCGATGAGGTACGTTTCCTGGATGTACGACTGTACTTCGGCCACGGCTCCGCGCGCACGCTGCACCAGGGCTGCGGCGGCTTCCTTGTCCTCGCGTTCGGCACCGTTCCGGGCCATGTCATACTGCGACTTGGCCGCCTTCTCCGTCGCGATGGCCGCATCGCGCTGTGCCGTTACTTCGTCCAGCTTCTGTGCCGACATCACGCCCTGGTCGTACAGGTTCTTCACCCTTTTGTACGACTTTTCGGCGATGGTCACCCCCGCGCGGGCCTTCTGCCACATCTCGTAGGCGCCCTGTATCTGCTCCTGGCGTGCTCCCTTGATGGCCTTCTCGTTCTGTGCCTGTGCGGCGGCTTCGGCGGCCCGTGCCTGTTCCAGCTTGGCCTGTACGTCCGGTGCCTCCAGCAGGGCCAGGGTGTCGCCCGCCTTCACCTGTTGTCCCTCCTTCACGCGGAACTCCAGGATGCGTCCCGGCACCTTGCTCGATACGCGGTATTCGTTGACGTCTGCTTGTCCTTGAACCATTTCCGGCCCCTTGTGCAGCATGAAGAAGCCTACCAGGGCCACTACTGCGATGACGCCCACCAGTGTCAGGAAGGCCAGCAGCATGTTACTGTTTTGCGATTTTGTATCCATTTCTATAATTGAAAATTGATAATTGACAATTGAGAATTAATTCTTCATTCTTCATTCTTCATTCTTCATTTATAAGTTCTCCCGTTGCCCTCTTCAGGTAGAGGTCTGTCAGCTTCACGTCTATCTGGGCGTCGATCTTCTCCGACTGGGCCGACAGCCAGGCCGTGTGGGCTTCCAGCACGTTGCTGGCCGGTATCACCCCTTCCTCGAAGCCCAGGGTGGCGTAGCGCAGGTTCTCGTCCGCCTTCTCCAGGTTCTTCTCGGCCATCACCAGTTTCTTGGCCGCCTCGTTCACCTTGAAGGCCGACTGGTTCACTTGCAGCTGTATCTTTTCCTTGGCTTCCGCCAGTTGGAAGCGGGCGATGTTGGCTTCCGCCTTGGCCGCCTTCACCTTATTGATGCCTTCGCCCCAGTGACACAGAGGTACCGATACCATCACGCCCACGTTCCACATGCCTTTGAACTTCTTCTCAAAGCTGTTCAGCACCGACGGGCTGGTGGCGATGTAGCTTCCCATCAGGGCGATGGAGGGCAGCATTTCCGAGCGGGTCACGTTCACCTTCTGGTCGTAGATCTTGGAGGCCAGCTCCAGGCTGCGCACTTCGGGGCGCGTGGCATATACACTTTCCATGTTGAACTCCTTGCCGGCCGCTCCGGCTTCTGCCAGGCTCTCTTCCCGCTCGTCCTCCAGCACGATGTCCGTCGTCAGGTCCAGTCCGCACAGCTGGCACAGCAGCATGCGCGACAGGCTCAGGCCGTCGTCCACCTTGGTCAGCGTCATTTCGGCCTCGTTCACCTTCACCTTTACCGACAGGCCGTCGGCCTTGGTGGCCACGCCTTCGTTGATCATCTTGTCCACATCACTTTCCAGCTTTTTCAGCAGCTCCAGGTAGCCTTCGGCCAGCTTCTTCTTGTGTACCAGCGACACCACCTGCCAGTAGGCCTGGTCAGTGTTCAGTATCACTTCCTGCATACCCGTGCTGTGTTGCTGGCGGGCCAGTTCTTCCGCATATTTGGTGATTTTGTTGTAGGCTCTGATTTTTCCGCCCATGTACAGCGGTTGCGTCAGGGTGACGGCTCCGGCAAAGATGTTGCGCGTGTCGGTGCGCAGGGCGTCCACCAGCGAGTTGCCCACCTGGTTCAGCGGTCCGGCCAGGTCTATGCTCCCGAAGGCCTGTACCAGTTGCATGAACTGCGGGTTCTGCAGCAGGCCCGGGTTCTGGGCTATCAGGTTCTGCACGCCGCTCTGCAGGGCGCCGCTCAGGTTGGTGCCCAGGTTGGACAGCGTCTCTTTCTGCGAGTCGCTCAGCAGCGACAGTTCTTTCTGGTTGCGGATGTAGGTGCCCGTTGCGTCCAGCTTGGGCAGGTAGTTGGCAAAGGCCGCCTTCTTCTGGTAGTGTGCGGCGTTGATTTTCTCCTGGCTTATCAGCAGCTCCTTGTTGTTGGCCATGGCCAATGCACGACAACTATCCAGGCTCAGTACCTGTTGGGCGCCTGCCGCATAGGCCGTCAGGGCTAATAAGGTGGAACATAAGAACTTTTTCATTGCATTCATTGTAATTTACGTTTCTGTTGATTGCCTCCAAGCGTCGGCAATGATTGCATAAACAACAATGCAAAGGTAGAAAAGTTCTCGATACTCCAAGCAAATTTTTATGGAAAATTTGATTAGCGGTGAGTGGTTAGTGGTGAGCGGTTAGTGGTGAGCGGTTAGTGGTGAGTGGTTAGTATCCGCCCGCATGGCTGCTCACCGCTCACCACTAACCACTCACCGCTGTTGTCATTTCAACTGGAACGTCCCCGACCCGATCAGGGCTCCGTCGGCAAAGATGTCCACGCGGTATTGGCCGGCGTAGAGGTATTCCTCCACGTTCCAGTACATGGTGACGGCCTGTTCTTCGCCCGTGTATTCAATGTATTTCCGGATGGAGTAGGTCAGCTGGCGGTTTTCGTAGTCGAAGGTGCCGCTGTCGCTCTTGCTCAGGATGCTGTTGTCCGGCTTGGCGATGCGCACGTAGATGGTCTTTTCGCCCGTCTGTGCAGTGATGTTCTTCACGATGCTGAAGTCAATCTTGAATTTCACCACGTTCTTCACCTTGTCTGTCTGCTTTCCGCGTTTGTTCTGGGTGGTGATGCGGATGTTCGTCACGTCCAGCTGGGCGGCCAGGGCTACTTTCTCGTTGAGGCTCTTCTTCTCTTCAGACAGGCTGCTGATCTGGCGTGAGGCCGCGTTGTATTTCCGCGTGACGTCCTTGATCACTTCCTGTTGGTGGGCTGTCAGCTGGTTCAGCGAGTCTATCTGATTGATGTAACTGATCATCACCTTGCGCAGGCTGGCCAGCTCCTTCTTCAGTCGTCTGATTTCCGAGGCGTTGCTGCTCTTCACCGTCCGCAGTTCTTCCAGCAGGCGTTGCGTCTTCAGCTGCTCCTGTTCCAGCAGTACCGAGAGCGAGTCGTTCGATACGGTCAGCTTCAGTTCGTCATACTGCTGGGCGAAGCGGGTATATTCGTTTTCCAGGTCTTCCTTTTCCAGTTCGAACTCCTGTACCAGTTCCTTGTTGGTCGTCTTTTCCATCACCAGCAGCACGGTTACGCCTATCAGCAGTACCACCAGCGCGGCTCCTATGATTATCAGTGATTTGTTCTTGTTCATAAAAAGGTTTGTTCAAATTTGGTCGCAAAATTAGTGATAATCTGTCAGACTTCAGCTACTTCTCGTTGCCTTAATAACATATTTTTTAAGATATGCTTGAAATATCGCTGTTTTTCCTCGAATTTGCTCCATTGAAATCGTTTGTTTTTGTCTATATATCTTACTTAATACCGCTGGCTTTTTGATTTTCAATCTCCCAATTATATTCAGATAAAGAGTGTTTTTAACGTAAAATGTTTTGTCAGTCCGAAAAACTCTCTTAACTTTGCAAATCTATAGGCACTATCTTATTGTAGTTGCCCGTGAAAATAATGGTTCGGAAGGCATCCTTCTGGGATAGTGGATACTTTTTGAATAGAAATGAGTGCATAGACTTACGCTTTACTATTCGCATTTCATGGTTTGACCGGAAGGTGCTTGGCTACCCCGGTGTCCTTGGAGAATGCCTTTTTGATAATTATTTGTTGTTGAAAAAAAAGAATTGATTTGGACTTGGATAAAGTGGTTGTACCCGTGCATTGGTATGCCTTGCGGGTTACCTATTGCCGTGAGCTGGTCTTGAAGTCCTGGTTGGATGAGCAAGGAACAGTCAATTTTGTCCCCATGCGGTACGAACTGGTAGAGAAGGAGGGGCGTAAGTCGCGTAAATTGGTTCCGGCTGTTCACAACCTGGTTTTTGTCCATACCAGCCGTCGGGGACTTGAGTCGCTTTGCAGTCATCCGGAACTACCTGTACCGGTGCGTTACTTTTATAGCCGCGAGACCCGTCGTCCGCTTGTCATCCCTGACAATCAGATGCAGAATTTTATTGCCGTGGCAGGCAATTACGAAGAGAGTGTTCTGTATTTGGATCCGGTTGACCTTCAGTTGTCGAAAGGTACTCGTGTCCGCATCACTGGAGGCGTTTTCGAGGGGGTGGAAGGCGTTTTTATCCGTGTACGCCACGATCGTCGTGTGGTGGTGTGCATCGAAGGAATTACGGCGGTAGCCACTACTTTTGTTCCTCCTTCTCTTGTGGAGCCTATTGGGTCGGTTGATAAATAAGGTGATTTTCTATTATGGATTTTGAGCATATAGAGAAAGATGATCATTTTATAGCAGATGGCATGAATGGTTTTGAACGGAATGTCAAACGGATGGCCGATTGCTTGGTGGCATTGGTGGCATTGGTCATTTTTTCTCCACTCTTTTTGATTTGCTATATCGCTGTCAAGCGCGAAGACGGTGGTCCGGCCATTTTCAAGCAGGAACGCATCGGGCGTTTCGGGCGTCCCTTTTATATATATAAGTTCCGTAGCATGAAGGTTGATGCTGAAAAGAATGGTCCTATGCTTTATGCGGGAGAGGAAGATACCCGTGTGACAAAAGTAGGCAAGTTTCTTCGGGAGCATCACTTGGATGAGTTGCCTCAGTTGTGGAACGTGTTCTGCGGGCAGATGGCCTTTATCGGTCCTCGTCCCGAACGTGAGTATTACATCAAGCAAATCATGGAGCGTGACCCCCGCTACCGCTATCTGTTCCAGATTCGTCCGGGGGTCACGTCCTATGCCACGCTTTATAACGGCTATACCGATACCATCGAGAAGATGCTTCGTCGCCTGCGCTACGACCTCTTTTATCTGGAGCACCGTTCCTGGTGGTTCGATTTTAAGATTTTGATAAAGGCCTTTATTTATATTATTTCGGGAAAGAAATTTTAGTTTTAAGTATAAGTTTTGTAGCTCGTTCTTTCTGTCATCCTGTCGTTCTTTCTGTCATCCTGTTTTCTATGATTTACGCAAATGTAACAACATCTTTTTGCAATAAG
>ERZ827150.230-NODE-230-length-88947-cov-36.516953_pt1 | contig 88947 bp, 72 predicted proteins | sample MGYA00519779_ERZ827150 | MGnify/ENA primary metagenome ERZ827150 (study PRJEB31778, sample SAMEA3449267) | human gut metagenome | biome: human gut; feature: human-associated habitat; material: faeces | place: United Kingdom | collected 2010/2012 ...
TCCAGAGGGTCGAAGACCCTTTGGCAGGGTCAAGGGGCAGCGCCCCTTGGGTCTCTCCCCAAGTAAAAAGAGGAAGGTGAACGGTGTTGAGCGGAAAGAAGTCGCTGATGAGCATGGTGCTGGCATTGCTGCTGCTTTGCGGCGCTGCGCTGGCGGAGGAGAGCACAAGCGGCGCAACGGCGCTGACGAACGCGGACTACCAGCAGATTGTGAGTACATACTCCATTGATGCGTCAATTCCGGGGTATGCGGACTATCTGCAGCGCTACGAGGATGCGGCGCACCCGGACGTGACCGTGACGGTGGACGCGGACACGTTCGTGCGCTACGAGGATGCAGGCATTGCCGCCCAGCCGCGGGTCTTTGAGGACTACGAGGGCATGGCGGGCAAGAGCGTCCTGACGGACGAAGAGTCGCTGACCGAGTGGGTTGTGGATGTGCCGGAATCGGGTCTGTATGACCTGACGCTGCTCTACTACCCCTACGCGGGCAAGAACAGCGCCATCCAGCGCGCGTTCTTTGTGGACGGCAAGCTGCCGTACAGTGAGCTGGCGATGGTGGACTTCAACCGCGTGTGGGTCAACGGCGCCTACGAGGAGTACACCGATGAGAACGGCATCGTCGTCCGCAAGTGGGACAAGGATAATCAGGGCAACGACCTGAAGCCTTCGCCCATTGAACAGCCAGAGTGGTGTACCCACGGGCTGTACGACACCAACGGCTACATTTCCGACGAAATGAGCATCTACCTCGAAGCGGGGCAGCACACGCTGACGCTTTTGTCCATGCGCGAGCCGATGCTCCTGCGGTCGATTACGCTGTCCAACCACTCCCGCCCTGCCGCTTATGCGGATGTAAAGGCGGCGGGCGACGCGGCAGGTCATCAGGACGCGACGGGCGTGTCCGTGCGCTTTGAGGCGGAAAACGCCGTCAAGACCTCTTCTCAGATGCTTTACCCCGTGCAGGATCAGTCCAGCGCGGTTGTGTACCCCATGTCGGCGCGGTATCTGCTCAATAACTCCATCGGCAGCAGCTGGAAGAACGCGGGCCAGTGGATTGAGTGGGCATTTGAAGTGCCGCAGGACGGTTACTACGAAATCTCGATGGTGGACAAGCAGAACTTCGTCCGCGGCATCGACGTGTACCGCAAAATCATGATTGACGGCGAAGTGCCGTTTGCGGAGTTCAACGCGCAGCCCTTCTCCTACACGCAGACGTGGCGGATAGAAACCCTCTCCGACGAGGACGGAAACGCCTACCGCGTCTACCTGACCGCGGGCAAGCATACCCTGCGCATGGAAGTTGTACTGGGCGATATGGCAAACATCATCGCGCAGGTGCAGGACTGCGTGCAGCAGCTGAACAACATCTACCGTCAGGTCATCTACATCACTGGCGTCGCGCCTGACCAGTACCGCGACTATCAGCTGACGGCGTCCCTGCCGAAGCTGGAGGGCGAACTGCGCGCGGTACAGGTGGACATTGACAGCGCCATCGCCGCGCTGGAAAAGACGGCGGGCAATGATTCCGATAAGCTGACCGTCCTGCGCACGATGAGCGACCAGCTGGACGAGCTGATCGAGGATCAGGAGCGCTTCACCGAGGTGCTTTCATCCTTCAAGACCAACGTCCGCGCGTGCGGCAACTGGATTACGCAGGTGCTGGCACAGCCGCTTCAGGTAGACCGCTTCTATATTCATGCTGCCGACACGCAGCCGAAGCTGGATAACAGCAGCTGGTGGGAGAGCCTTGCGCATGAAACGGAGCGCCTGTATTACTCCTTCATCATCGACTACAACAAGGTCGGCAACGTGGCGGAGGGCGATACGGAGAATGTCGTGCTGACGCTGTGGATCGGCACGGGCCGTGACCAGGCAAACGTCATCAAGTCGCTGATTGACGAGAAGTTCACGCCCGCGACGGGCATTTCCGTCAATGTGCAGCTGGTTGACATGAACACGCTCCTGCGCGCGACGCTGGCGGGCGAGGGCCCGGACGTCGCTATTCAGGTGGCGAACACCAACGGCATTGCGGGCGCGGTGCTGAACACGGGCAACGACACGCCCGTCAACTATGGCCTGCGCAACGCCGTGCTGGACTTGACGCAGTTCGAGGATTTCCCGGAGATCGCCAAGCGCTTCAACGAGAGCGCCATCATCCCGTTCTCCTTTGACGGTGCGACGTACGCCCTGCCGGATACGCAGACATGGCTGATGATGTTCTACCGCAAGGACATTCTGGCGGAAATTGGGCTGGAAGTGCCGCAGACATGGGACGAAGTGAAGGTCGCCATGTCCATCCTGAGCAAGAACCAGATGGAATTTGGCATGCTGCCGTCCGAGCAGGTGTTCGCGATGCTTTTGTTCCAGAACGGCGGCCGCTACTACACCGATGACAACGCCGCGTCCGCGCTGGATGAGGACGTCGCCATCAACGTGTTCAAAAAATACTGCGAATACTACACGGATTACAAGCTGGACAAGGAAACGTCCGCCGAAGAACGCTTCCGTACCGGCGAATGCCCGATTATCATCTCCGACTACACGACGTACAACAACCTGCAGGTTTCCGCGCCGGACATCTTGGGTCTGTGGGACTTCACGACCGTTCCCGGTACGGTGCAAGCCGACGGCAGCATTGACCGCTCGACGGGTACGACGGGTCTGGCGGATATCATCATGAGCGCGACGAAGCATCCCGACGAAAGCTGGGAGTTCCTCAAATGGTGGACGAGCACCGAGACGCAGACGCTCTACGGGCGCGAGATGGAATCGCTGATGGGGGCATCCGCGCGTGTCGCGACGGCAAACACTGAGGCACTGGCGAACCTGTCCTGGCCCATGCGCGACTACCGCGCGCTGGTGGAGCAGATGCAGTATGTGCGCGGCATCCCGCAGGTGCCGGGCGGATACTACACTTGGCGCAACATCAACAACGCGTTCTATACCATCACCACAGATACCGCAACGAACAACACCACCCCGCGCGAGGCGCTGATGGACAAGGTGTACTACATCAACGCCGAAATCAACTACAAGCGCACGGAATTCGGTCTGCCGCTCCATCAGACGGAAGACACGACGAAGGAGGAGTAAGATGAGCAATCCGACCTTGGTGCATGGCAAGCGTCAGTCGCTTGGCAAAACCATCTGGAAGCACCGCGCGTCCTACCTGCTGATGGCGCCGTACTTCATCCTGTTCTTCTTCTTCACTGTGCTGCCGGTGCTGATGGCTATCGGCGTTTCCTTCACGGACTGGAACATGCTGGAGAAGCCGGAGTTCGTCGGCTGGCAAAACTACGTCAAGCTCCTGCTGGATGACGAAATCTTCATCATTTCGCTCAAAAACACGCTGATTTTCGCTGTCATTACCGGCCCGGTCAGCTACATGCTGTGCCTGCTGTTCGCGTGGATTATCAACGAGTTCAACCGCGGGATGCGCACGCTCCTGACGCTGATTTTCTACGCGCCGTCCATCTGCGGCAACGCCTACATGGTCTGGAACCTGATTCTGACCGGCGACCGCTATGGCTATTTGAACGGTATCCTGCTGAACCTCGATATCATCAACGAGCCGATTCTGTGGATGAAGACAGAGCAGTACGTCATGCCGATGCTGATTATCGTTCAGCTGTGGCTGAGCTTGGGCACAGGCTTCCTGTCCTTCATTGCAGGCTTGCAGACGGTGGACAAGAGCATGTACGAAGCCGCCGCCATTGACGGCATCAAGAACCGCTGGCAGGAGCTGTGGTATGTCACCCTCCCGGCGATGAAGCCGCAGCTGATGTTCGGCGCGGTTATGCAGATTACGCAGTCCTTCGCCGTGGCGGACATTTCCATCAATCTGGCGGGCAACCCGTCGGTCAACTATGCTGGCGCAACCATTGTCACCCACTTGCTTGACTACGGTTCAACCCGTATGGAGATGGGTTACGCCTGCGCCATCGCGACCATCCTCTTCCTGCTGATGGTCGGCACGAATAAGCTCGTTCAGCGAGTACTGAGAAGGGTGGGTGAGTAAGCATGGCAGAACGGAGAGGTCAGGTGGCAGTCAAGGATTTGCCGCCGAAGCTGCAAAAGAAACTGCGCCGGCAGAAAATTATGCCCAAGAAAGCCCGCAAGCTCAACCGCTCGATGGCGGGCAACGCGCTGCTGTTTACGCTCATGTTCATCTGCGGCGTCTTCATGGCGCTGCCGCTGGTCATGATTATCAACAACGCCCTGAAGCCGCTGGATGAACTGTACCAGTTCCCGCCGAAGATTTTTGTGCGCAACCCGAACCTACGCAACTTCTCGGATTTGTTCATCCTGATGAACGACTCGTGGGTGCCTTTCAGCCGCTACATCATGAACACCATCATCATCACGGTGGCGGGCATGGTGGGTCACGTCATCGTGGCGTCGTGGGCGGCATATCCGCTGGCCAAGGACAAATTCCCCGGCAAGGCGCTGCTGTTCGGCATGGTCGTGCTGTCGATGATGTTCAACTGGACGGTGACGCAGATTCCGCAGTACGCCATCATTTCGTGGCTGCACATCAACAACACCTATCTGGCGCTGATTCTGCCCGCGTGGTCGTTCGGCATGGGTTTGTACCTGATGAAGCAGTTCATGGAGCAGCTGCCGGATTCGCTGATGGAGTCGGCGCGCGTGCAGGGCGCCAACGAATGGCAGATTTTCTGGAAAATCGTCATGCCGAACGTCAAACCCGCTTGGCTGACGCTGGCCATCTTCCAGTTCCAGCAGATGTGGGGCAATACCGGTTCGCTGTTCCTGCGTGACGAGCAATTGAAGCCCATGCAGTACGCGCTCCAGCAGATTACGGCTGGCGGCGTGTCCCGCGCGGGCGCGGCGGCGGCGGTTACGTTCATTATCATGGCGGTGCCGGTGCTGTTCTTCCTGCTGTGCCAGAGCAGCATTCTGGAAACCATGACGACTTCGGGCATGAAGGACTAAGAGAGGGAGGAAAGACGCATGAAAAAAATGAAGAAGTTCCTCCTGACGGCGCTGGCGGCGCTGGTCACTTTCTCCTCCTGCGGAGGAGCCTTGGCGGACGCCGAGCTGCCTTACACGACGTACAATTACGACTACTGGGGCGACATCGTGTACACGCCCGCGGCGTATGTGCCGGCGGGGTCAATTACAGGCGCTTCCTTCCAATATAATGGGCAGTCGCTGGGGGCGTTCAAGAATCCGCAGGACTTGTGCGTGGCGCAGGATGGCACGGTGTATCTGGCGGACAGCGGCAACAACCGCATCGTCCTGCTCAGCAGCGACATGACGAAGGTCGTGCGCGTCATCACCGGATTTGAGAATCACGGCGTGGCGGACACCTTCCAGACGCCCACGGGCGTGGCAGTCGCCAATGATGATACGCTCTACATTGCCGACAGCCTCAACCGCCGCGTGGTTGTGCTGAATCCGGATGATACGCTCAACCGCATCATCGAGATTCCGCAATTGTCGGGCAGCGTGAAGGCACTGGGCGGCGTGACCTACGCTGTCGGGACGCACATCGAGGGCATGGGCGACCTCCATCAGGAAACCGATGTGGACGGCATGAAGTACCGCACGGAGCGCTTCACGTCCGGCAGCGCCACGGAACTGGCGGACGAGCAGGGTACGACCTATCAGGTCAGCGCCTACGAGAGCACCTTGCAGCCGCTGGTGAAGGCGGTCACAGACAGCAAGGGCGCAACCTACGCGATTGCGGAGAACGGCAAGTCCGTCATCCGCACGAACGCGGACGGCTCGACTTTCACTTACGCCCGCTATGACGCGACGACGAACATCGACCTGTTCATCCTGATTGGCCGCCTGATTAAGGGCAACCAGAACATCACCGGCATGTCCGGTTTGATTGGTCTGGCGCTGGACGAGCAGGACAACCTCTACTGCATCAGCGCCAAGACAGTGGTTGTGCTTGACCAGAAGGGCAATATGGTCACAACATACGGCAATTACCGCAATGCGGACGATGCGCTGACATCCTTCGCGACGATTTCCGAATTCGCGCTGGATGGCGACAGCGTGTTCATCCGCGACGCGGACAACCACATTGTCGAACTCGACCGCACGGGCAGCACACGCCGCGTGATCGAAAGCAACTGTATCCGCAAGACGGACGCGGATGGCAACATCACCCGCATGACGGGCATGACCGGAGCAGCAGCGGCTTCTTCAGAGGATGAAGAGACGGCGTTCCAGAACATTCTGGGCATCGAACTGACGGGCGATTACCTGATTGTGGGCGAGAAGAACGGCGAGATCAACGTCATGAAGACCACCGGCAAGCTGCTGGGCACGGTCGAGAATAATTCGCTGCTGCTGCTGGACACCAAAACGGACAGCGTATCTGCCGTGACGACGGTGAAAAACGGCAAGCAGGACGAGCGCCTGACGGAAGTTTCCGCAACGGCGATGGTGGATTGGAACGGTACGCAGCGCCTGTGCGTGAAGGAAAGCACGGGACGGGTGCTGGTGCTGGATGACAACTGGACGGTGCTGCACACGGCGCAGAACAACTGCGTGGAGGTGCAGGACAGAAACGGCGCGGTGACGGAGCGCATTCTCGGCGTGGATGTGGGCAGCGGCTATCAGGCGTTCGCGGAAGTCAGCGGCGTGGAGGGCGTGGCACTCAACAGCGCAAGCCAGCTCTGCATCGCGGACAGCGACAACCGCCTGATTGTGCTGGACGGCGACAAGAATGTCGCGCGCGTGACCGTCAACCCGAACAGCGAGGTGCTGGATGCCAACTTCCTCTTTACGCCCCTGAAAGTCTCGGTGGACTACGCTGGACGTGTCTACTGCATTGCGCAGAACATGTTTGAAGGCATCATGGTCTTTGAGACGAACGGCGACTTCACCGGCTTCTTCGGCACGATTTCCGTTGAAATTACGGCGTGGGAGAAGTTCTGGCGCAAGCTGGCGACGAAGGAAGAACGCTCCAAGCAGCAGCTGTTCATTCCGACGGAATTTACCGGCATTGACATCGACGACGAAGGCTTTGTGTACGCCTCGAACAAGGATACCGCGGGCACGCAGGCGGTTCGCCGCCTGAACCCCAAGGGCGAGGACGTCATCCGCATGGGTCAGACCAAGAACCTTGGCGGCGATATGCAGATCAGCGGCACGTCGCAGTACGCGGGCGCCAGCACGATTGTGGATGTGGTGTACCGCGAAAAGGGCATCTACTCGCTGCTGGACTCCAAGCGTGGCCGCATTATCACTTACGACCACGAAGGCAACCTGCTTTATATCTTCGGCGGTCTCGGCACGCAGGCGGGCACGATGGAAGCGCCTGTCGCGATTGAGTGCGCAGGGGACAAGATGCTCGCGCTGGATTCCAAGCAGGGCGTGATTGCCGTCTTCGGCGAAACGGAGTACGGCCGGCTCATCAACGAAGCGGTTGGGCTGCGCTACGATGGCGACGAGACGCAGGCGGTTGCCCTGTGGCAGGAAGTACTGCGGATGGACGAGAACAACGAGCTGGCGAACACCGGCATCGGCAAGGCGTACCTGTCCGCGGGCGACAACGAGAAGGCCATGGAATACTTGAAGCGCGGCATGAACCGCGACTACTACTCCGTCGCCTTCAAGCGCTACCGCAACGATGTCCTCAAGAGCAACATCAACTACATTCTGACGGGCATCATTGCGGTCATCGTGGCGATTGTCGTTGTGGTCAAGGTGATTCGTCCGCGCAGAAATCAAAAGAACGGAAGGAGGGCATAAGCGATGAAATCACTGTTCAGCAAAGAAAAGTGGCAGCAGCTGTTCTACACGGTGTCCCATCCGTCGGACGGCTTCTACTGGATTCGCCACGGCGAAAAGGGAAGCGTCGCCATTGCCATCCTCATGGTTGTCCTCTTCGGTCTGTGCTTCACGCTGAACCGACTGCTTGCGGGCTTTGTCGTTAACGACATCAACGAGCGAACGGTCAACGCCCTGTGGGAAATGAGCGGCGTATTGATGCTGTACCTGCTGCTGTGCGTCGGCAACTGGTCGATTACCTGCCTGATGGACGGCGAAGGGCGCCTCAAGGATATTGCCATCGCCATCGGCTATTCGCTCCTGCCGATGATTGTGTGCTACATCGCCGCGACCATTGTCAGCCAGTTTGTGGCGGAAAATGAGGAAGCGTTCTACGCCATCATCATCTTCCTCGGCACGGCGTATACCCTCATCATGGCGCTGATTGGCATCATGCAGGTGCACAACTACACGCTGGGCAAAACGCTGCTCACGCTCCTGCTGACGCTGGTGGCAGTGTTCATCATCATCTTCCTGATGATGCTGATTGCGAACTTCATCGGTCAGGTGTTCGGCTTTGTCAGGAGCATCTACACCGAACTGATTTTCCGAGTTTAAGCGGGGGGTGGAAAGATGAGCGAGCAAACGAAAATCAAGCACAGCCCCGCCGTGGAAGGCAAAAAGCATCACAAGGTACGCTGGATTGTGCTGGCGGTGCTGCTGGTGATTGTGGCGGCAGTGGCTGCGTGGTATCTGATTCGCTTCGAGTTTAACCGGGACTATCAGGCGTACATTGAAGCGCCCGCGGGAGCGGCAGCGCAGTCAGAACTGGCGGCGCTCACGGACGAAAATCCGAACGTCGCCGCGCCTTTCCAGCTGTTTGCGGAAAACGACAACTTGAAGCTCTACGCGGATTTGGAGACGGCGAACGTCGCCATCTACGACAAGCGCAGCGGCGAAACGGTCTATTCCAACCCTGTGGACGCGGATGCGGACAAGGTGGCGAACAAGACCAACAAGAACTACTTGAAGAGCCAGTTCCTGCTGGATTACTACAACGCCGGTTTGACGAGCAGCACCTACGACAGCTACTCGATGAGCGTGGCGCTGGGCAACTTCCGCGCGGCGGCGATAGAGGATGGCATTGCCTTCATCTACGACGTGGGCGTGGACTCCATCCAGTACCTGACGCCGTCTTACCTGCCGACGGAGCGCTACGAGGGACTCTACGAGCAGCTGAGCGCACAGGCGAAGAAGGCAGCGGACATCGTGTACGAAAAGCGCGACGACGGCTACTGGATCAGCGCAACCGGTGCGAGCCGTACCCGCGAAATGGCGCGCGTCTCCAAGGAGTTTGTGGCGCTGGGCATGACAAAGGCGGAATACCTTGAAATGGAAGCGCTGGCGGGCAAGGAACAGGCGGAAACGCTGGGTTTCACCGTGACGCTGGAGTGGCATCTGGGCGAGGACAATGTGGAAGCCAAGCTGCCTGTGAGCGCGATTGAAGAGCGCGGCGGCGGCAAGGTCTACCGCATCCAGCTGCTGCCCTATATGGCGGCAGCGGGCAGCGACGAAAACGGCTACATGGTTGTGCCGAACGGTTCGGGCAGCCTGATTCGTTTCAACAACGGCAAAAACAGTGCCGCGGTGTACAGCCAGTACGTCTACGATATGGACTTGATTGACGGCGACTACACCCAGACGCAGACGATTCAGTCTGTGCGTCTGCCATTGTGGGGCGTGTGCCGCGAGAACACCAGTGTGCTGGCGACGATTGAAAACGGCGCTTCGCTGGCGGCTATCAGCGCGGATGTTGCGGGGCGCAACAACTCCTACAACAACGCGTTCGCCATGTTCACCCTGCGCGGGTCGGAGCTGCTGTCTCTCTTCGGCGCGGGCGAAACGGCGGAAATGCCTATCGTCGAGGACAACTACTACGGCGAAGATCTCGTCATCCGCTACACATTCCTGACGGCAGAGAACAAGGGGTACAGCGGTCTGGCGAACTACTACCGGGCGCGCCTGATTGCTGAAAACGTGCTTTCTCCGCTGGAAGAGACGGGCGACATTCCCTTCTACTACGATGTGATTGGCGGCGTGAAGGAAACGACCCACTTCATGGGCATCCAGTACCTGCACGTCCGTGCCATGACCACCTTCGATGAAGCGGTGGAAATTGCGCAGTCGCTGAATAAGGCGGGTATCAAGCATCAAGTGATGAACTTCCAAGGCTGGATGAACGGCGGCTACTACCACGATGTCGCGAACAACGTGTCCGTGCTGAGACAGCTGGGCGGCAAAAATCGGCTGGAGAACCTGAACAGCGCAATAGCACGGCTGGGCGGCGAACTGTACGCCGACGTCGCGTTCCAGAAGGTGACGCAAATCTCCAAGCACTACATGGAGAATCAGGAGACGTCCCGTTATTACGGCGCGGGTTACATTGCGCAGTTCGGCGTGACGAATCCGGCATCCCTGCGGCGCACGTCCGCGCTGGGTTACAGCGAGAACATTTACAACCTGCTGTCCCCGAAGTTCCTGCCGTACTACGTCAGCGGATTCCTGAACAGCACGAAGGATTATTCTCTGAACGGTTACTCCCTCCGCGACCTCGGCTGTGAGCTGCACGCGGACAAGCGCCGCACGGAGCTGATTAACCGCGAACAGGCGCTGATGATTGTCGAAAGCCAGCTGCAGGCGATTGCGGACAGCGGCAAGAATGTCATGGTGTCCGGCGGCAACCTCTACGCCCTGAACGGTGTCAAGCACGTCATTGACGCGCCCATGACCGCGACGGAGTACGTCATTGTGGATGAAACGATTCCGCTTTACGAGATGATTCTGCATGGCTGTGTGGATTACACCGGTCAGGCGCTGAACACTATCGTGAGCGACGATTGGCAGGCGAAGCTGCTGAAAATGGTGGAATACGGCGCGTCCCCGCGCTACACCTTTACGGCACAGCAAGCATCCGACATGAAGTACACGGCGCTGAACAGACTCTACGCCACGACTGTGGCCAACTGGACGGATACCGCGGCGGAACAGTACGCGTACCTGAATGCGGCGCTCGCCTCCGTCAGCGGCGCGCAGATGGTGAAGCACACGATTCTCTCCGATACGCTGCGCAGCGTCGAGTACGACAACGGCGTGACCATCTACATCAACTACGGCAGTCAGGATGCGCAGGCGGACGGCGGTACCGTTCCCGCGAAGGCGTATCTGGTCACAGGAGGTGCAAACGAATGAAAAAGCTGCATATCTCCATGGCGGGGAAGCGCGCCGTTAACGGCTATCTTTTCATTCTGCCGTGGCTGCTGGGCTTTCTGCTGTTCTATGTGCGCAGCCTGTACATGACGGTGGAGTTCTCCCTGAGCGACCTGACCGTGCTGAGTACGGGCGGCTACAATCTGGAATTCGTGGGGCTGAAGAACTACTATGAAGCGTTCTTCTCCCACGCGTCCTTCAAACAGACGCTGACGACCTCCATCGGCAACATGGTCATCGACGTGCCGCTGATTATCTTCTTCTCCCTGTTTGTCGCCATGATGCTCAACCGCAAAATGAAGTGCCGCGGACTGGTTCGCGCCATCTTCTTCCTGCCGGTGCTGCTGGGGGCGGAAGCGGTCAGCAATGCGCTGTCGCTGGCAGCGCAGATGATGGCGGGGGGTCTGAGCGGCACGAGCGCGGACATGGCGGCGGCGTCGGCATCCTCCGGCACGATGAACATGGATTACCTCATCGACCTGTTCGCGCAGCTTGCCCTGCCGGACGTGGTACTGGATTACATCGTCGGCGCGGTCAGCCGCATCAGCGATATCATACAGGCTTCCGGCGTGCAGATTGTGCTGTTCATCGCGGGCTTGCAGTCCATTCCTTCCTCGCTCTACGAAGTGGCGAAGATTGAGGGCGCGACGGGCTACGAAACGTTCTGGAAAGTCACGTTCCCGATGGTGATGCCGCACATCATCACCTGCACGATTTACACCATCGTCGATGCGTTCAGCAAATCCGAGGTGGTCAAGCTGGCATACAGCACGGCGTTCACCGAGAGCCGGTACGGGCTGTCCTCCGCGTTCAGCGTGGTTTCGACGCTCATCACCTGCGCCCTGCTGGGAGCCGTGGTGTATTTCATCGGCAAGCGCACCTTCTACTACAATTAAGGCGAAGGAGAGTGAAAAGCAATGGAAAAATGGCGCGCATTTCGCAATTCTCCCCGCTATGAGGATGCCAAGGGCGGCGTGGTCAAAAAAGGCAAGAACCTGCTGATGACGATTTTGCAAATTATCCTCATCGTCGGTATCTCCTACGTCATCCTGTCGCCGGTCATCGGCATCGTCGCTCAGTCCTTCTTCTCCGACGCGGACTCGGCGAACCCGATGGTCTACACCATCCCGATTGAAGGCACGCTGGAGCGCTACACGACGGTCATCACGCAGATGGACTATTTCCGCACGCTCGGCAACACGCTGATTTACACCATCGCGCTGACGCTGATTCAGGTGCTGATTTGCTCGATGGTCGGCTATGGCTTCGCGCGGTTCGATTTCCCACTGAAAAAGCTGCTCTTCGGCTGCGTTGTGCTGATGATTGTCATCCCGAATCATACCATCATGCTGCCGCAGTATATGACGTTCCGCAGCATGGGCTTGATGAGCGAGGCAACCCCGATGTATATCCTGACGCTCTTCGGCACAGGGCTTCGCGCGGGTTTGTTCATCTACATTTTCAACCAGTTCTTCCGCGGTCTGCCCAAGGAAATCGAGGAAGCGGCGTTTGTTGACGGCGCGGGAACATGGTACACCTACTTCCGCATCATGCTTGTCAACGCCATGCCTGCCGTCATTACGGTGACGGTATTCTCGCTGGTCTGGCAGTACACGGACTCCTTCTACAGCCAGCTGTTCCGCATTCCAACGGACATGCTGCTGGCGAAGCGCCTGTCCACACTGCAGAACAACATCTCCGCGAACCTCAAAATCATGAACGTCCGCATCCAGCGGCTGTATGTTGACGCCGGCGTTGTGCTGACAATTCTGCCGCTGCTGATTTTGTATCTGCTGCTCCAGCGCCGCTTCATTGAGGGCGTTGAGCGGTCGGGCATCGTAGGCTAACGGCGTTAAGTAAAATCAGGATTACGGCGAACCTTCCGAAAACCGAATAAAAACGACAAAATTCGCCCGTAAAGCCGGTCGACAGCAGTGCAAACGCGAACGCACTTGCTTGAAACTGTGCTTTATGGGCGAATTGATTCCCTCGAAAACATTTTCCGACGAAATTTTCGCAAAAAAAGTTGAGAAAATTTGCTGAAACAGCTGATTTACCGGTTGACTAACGGTATAGTTTTGTGATATGATAAAGCAGAACGGAAATGGGAAATCTGGTGCAAAAATCGCCGGTATGACGGCACGGGTTTCCTGCTTCCCCGACGGCATGTCCGCCGGCAACGTTGCAATGGTCACACCAAGGAACCAAGTTCTGGGAAGGAACATGTTTAAGGAGGTCATCCAAGTGAAGAAGGTTGTTTCTGTTCTGCTGGCTGCGGGCATCATCGCGACGACGGGTGCGTTCGCAGAGAACGTCGGCGTGTCGAGCCCGGCTGCGTCGCCTGTGGCGTCTCCCGTGGCGGGTGCTGTCAGCAGCATCATTGACTTTGCCGACGGCAACTTCGGCTTTCTGGGGATGGACACGACGCTGGGCAATGCCGATGCGAGCGAACTGAGCATCGTGGACTACAACGGCGGCAAGGCGCTGTGCGTCAGCCCGGCGGCGGCAGGCAGAGTGCCGTATGTGTCGCTGAACGTGGAAGGCCTGCTGGGCGAAAACCTGAGCCGTCTGGCGAAGATTACCTTCGATGTCGGCGTGGAACTGGGCACGGACGGCAAGTTCTATGCGCAGTCCGGCAAGGTGTACATGGTCAACGGCGAGGACGGCTCGAAGCCGTCCGCCGACTGGTCGGTTTACATGGAGCGCAAGAATCCGAAGACGGCGGTCGTGACCGTTCCTGCGGGCGCGTTCGTGGCGGGCCGCGGCGACACGCTGCAGTTCACCAAGGAAGTGGACAGCTTCATCGACTCCAAGAAGTTTGACGGCGAAGCGCCGCGTGACTTCTATGTGACCAACATCCAGTTCTTCGATGCGGAAGGCAACGTGCTGCCTGTGGATACCACGGCGGAATGGGTTGCGCCGGTGACGGAGGAAGACCGCTCCTACCTCTACGACGTGGCGAACGCGGTGGAGTTCCCGAACTTTGCCTACGAAGGCGGCGGCTGGAGTCAGAACGGTGCGGAAATGCCGCAGGAATTCCTCGATGCGCTGGTGCCCGGTTCTGTGATTGAAATCAGCTACGAATCCGAAGACGGCACGATGTGGATTGTCCTGCCGGACGCGGCGGCAGGCTGGTCGCGCGTTGCCAATGACGGTTCTGCCGCCATCAACACCAGCAAGAATACCTGCCAGATTACCTATGAGCAGATTGCGGCTGTGTGCGGCGAAGACAAGTCCACCTGGGGCGCGCGCCTACAGTGCGAAGCGGGGAGCGCGTGGAAGGTTTACTCCGTGAAGGTTGGCCAGAAGGTCGCCCGCAAGGTTGCAACGCCCGTTGCTTCCTTTGATGGATTCGCCTGCGAAGGCGGCGCGTGGTCTCAGAATGGCTTCGACATCCCGCAGAACGTGCTGGATGCCCTCGTGCCCGGCACGGCGCTGCAGATTGACTTTGAATCCGAGGACGGCTCGATGTGGATTGTCATGCCGGACTGCACGGCGGGCTGGATGCGTGTGGCGCAGGGCGCGGCGAGCATCTCCGGCGGCAAGGCGTACATCACCTATGAGCAGATTGTCGAAGCCTGCGGCGAGGATAAGGCTGGCTGGGGCGCGCGGATGCAGTGCGAAGCAGAAAGCGCGTGGAAGGTCTACGCGGTGTCCGTGGTGAAGCTGGCGGAAATGGTCGGCAGCCACAACAATGTGGAGTTTGAAGGCGCGGCTTGTGAAGGCGGCGCTTGGGGTCAGAACGGCACGGAAATGCCGGAAAATATCGTGGCGGCGCTGGTGCCGGGCGCGGTCATCAATATCTCCTATGAATCCGAAACGGGCAACATCTGGATTGTCCTGCCGGACGCGGCGGCGGGCTGGTCCCGTGTGCAGCAGCAGACAGCGGCGACCGACGGCAAGACGGCGCAGATTACCTACGAGCAGATTGCGGCGGTCTGCGGCGACGACGCTTCCACCTGGGGCGCGCGGATGCAGTTTGAATCCGACGGCGCGTGGAAGGTCTACGCAGTGACGGTCGGTCAGTCCAAGTAAGTTTATTCATCTGTCGGGTGCGGGGAAAGCGCCCGTCACCCGACAGCTCGTTCAGAAAAAACAACATAGGAGGTTCGACACACAATGAAAAAGTTTGCTGCTCTCCTGCTCGCACTGACGATGGTGCTGGGCATGGCGACTATCACGGCGAGCGCGGAAGGCTCCGAGCGCGTCATCACCATCGGCACGACGTGGGATCTTTACTGGGACTCCTTCGATGGCTCCATCGAAGATAACCCCTATTACAGCGGCACCACCGCGGACGAAATGATGTTCGCGAAGGTGAAGCAGATTGAAGACAAGTGGAACGTCAAGTTTGAATACATCAACCTGACCTACGCGGGCGCGAAGGAATCCATCAACACCTCCGTTCTGGCGGGCACGCCGGACGTGGACGTGTACATGCTTGACCTCGCGCTGGCTGCTCCGGCGGCGGCGAACGGCTACGTCACCGACCTGCGCGACGTGCTGCCCGCTGACAACGCGGTGATTCAGGGCACGGACGCTGTGCTGTCCTACATCGACACCGGCAGCGGCGCTGTGCAGCTGCTGTGCGCCAACAACGCCGAAAACATGGTCGGTTCTACCATGCCGCTGGGATTCAACCTGCAGATGATTGAAGACGCGAACCTCGAAGACCCGCGCGATCTGGTCGAACGCGGCGAATGGACTTGGGAAAAGTTCCGTGAGTACTGCAAGGTGCTGACGAAGGACACCGACGGCGACGGCAACATCGACGTGTACGGCTTCGGCGGCTGGCCGGGAGACTACTTCATGAACTTCGTCATGTCCAACGGCACGAACGTGGCGGCGACCGCGACGGAAAACCTCTCTTCTCCCGAAGTCGGCGAAGTCCTCCAGTTCATCCAGGATCTGAACCTCGTGGACAAGGTGATGTACCCCATTCCGGAAGAAAACGGCTGGGACGTCTGCCGCTGTCTGTACCGCGACGGCAAGGTTGCCTTCACCCCCATTGCTGCGTGGATTATGGACTCCAACAAGGACTATGCGTTCCAGTCTCCCGACAGCCCGACCCTTGACTTCGACATGGTGTTCATCCCGTGGCCTGTTGGCCCGCACGGCAACGCGGAAACCAACGCCCAGAAGGTGACGGCGAACTCCTGCTACGTTATCCCGGTTGGCGTGGAAGATCCGGAACTGGTCTACAATGTGCTGTATGACCTGCTCAACTGGTACAACTACGATCCCAACAGCGAAGACGGCGGTGCTGCTGCGCTGGCCATCCGCGATGACCCCGAAACCCTCGGCTGGTGGTACGGCGTGACCGCGAAGGACATCGACCTGCAGGACTACAACTTTGAAATCATGATGGAAATGGGTCGCCATCAGATGCTGGACAACTACAGCAACCTCGGCAGCGATGCGGAGCTGCCCCTGCGTCAGTTCATCAATGGTGAGTACACCACTGCTCAGCTGCAGGAAACTTATCGCCAGACCATTCAGGATGCTATCGACGGCATTCTGGGCAAGTAATCCCTGTCTCTTTGACCTCCATCGTGGGTTCGCCTGCGGTGGAGGTCTTTTCGGTTCATACAAAGCCCTGTCCTTGACAAGAACCACTGAATCGGCTATGATGAAATCAAACGCAAAAGGAGAAATCACCCATGTGGACACAGCTGCCGGGCGAAAAGCGAATCGCCCTTGATGATGAAAATCTCCAGTACACCGGGCGCATTGATTTTGCTGACCCGCAAAACCCTGTGTTTCTCTTTACCGCCTCGTTCGTCCGCTTCCGCATGACCGGGCATCACCTCCGCGTCGTGCTGACGAACACGCACCACCTCTGGGAGAACCGCCTCGGCGTCGTTATCAACGGCGAACAGTTCGGCGTGCTGCTGGACTGGGACGCGCTGAACGTCATTGACCTCTCAGACCACCTCCGCGACGGCGAGAACGACGTGATGCTCTTCAAGCGGCAGGACAGCTGCTATAAGATGATACTCCACGCGCTGCTGATTGACGAAAACGCGACGCTCCTGCCGCCGCCCGCGCGCCCGAATCGGCGCATTGAGTTCTATGGTGACAGCGTGTCGGCAGGCGAAGTCAGCGAAGTGACCGAATACGCCGGGAAGATTGACCCGCCCGACCATCAGGCGCGGTATAATAACGTATGGTTCAGCTACGCATGGCAGACGGCGCGGCTGCTGAATGCCGAAATCAGCGATATTGCGCAGGGCGGCATTGCCTTGCAGGATGGCAACGGCTATTTCTTTGATACGGGGATGCTGTCCTGCTGGGACAAACTGGCGTATAACCCGTTCTTCCACGATGAAAAACCGTGGGATTTCAGCCGCTTCACGCCGCATGTCGTCGTCGTTGCGATTGGGCAGAACGACTCCGCCAAGCGCAACTTTATGGCGGAAGACTACAACGGCGAACAGGCGAAGCGCTGGCGGAGCGACTACGCAGGCTGGATTCGCGCGATTCGCGGAAAATATCCGCACGCGCATATCCTGCTGACGACGACCATCATGGCGCACAGCCCTGCATGGGACGACGCGATTGAAGAAGTGTTCGGCGAACTCGGCGACGAGAAGGTGCATCACTTCCTCTATCCGAAGAACGGCTGCGGCACGCCGGGACACGTCCGCGCGAACGAAGCAGCGGAAATGGCCAAGGCGCTCGCGGCGTACATTGAAGCTATCCCGAACGTCTGGCAGGAGGATGCAGAATGAACGTACAGGTAAATCAAAATGAACGGCTGATTCGCCCGTCCGACCCGGCGATTCGCTACACAGGGCGCATCGACGACAGCAATCCCGACGCGCCGTTCCTCATCTACGTCTGTTCGCAGGTGGAGTTCCGCGTCACGGGGCGCATTCTGCGCGTGTTTATCGAAAATATCCACTCGTTTTATGAAAATCGGCTGGGCGTCATCATCAACGGGGTGGAATCTGCCGTGCTGCTGGAAAGCGGCGCACAGGTGATTGACCTCTCCGACCGCATGACCGATGGCGAAAACCATGTGCTGCTCTTCAAGCGGCAGGACTGCTGCCACGCGCTGGTGCTGCACGGGTTCGCCGTCGCGGAAGATGCGGAGCTGCTGCCCTTGCCGCCGCGTCCGAAGCGCCGCATGGAGGTTTACGGGGACAGCGTGTCCGCCGGGGAGGTGTCCGAAGCGGAATTTGCCTGCGGGCAGGTAGACCCCGAAGGGCACAACGGGCGGTACAGCAACGGCTATCTGAGCTACTCGTGGCAGACGGCGCGTCTGCTTGGCGCGGAACTGCACGACATCGCGACCGGCGGCATGGCGCTGGAGGATGGAACCGGCTATTTCTATTCACCTGATTACATCGGGATGCTCTCGTCGTGGGACAAAATTAACTACTATCCGCCGTTTGGCGCGAAAACCGAATGGGATTTCAGCCGCTACACGCCGCATGTCGTCGTTACTGCGATTGGGCAGAACGACGCGAACCCGGTCAATTTCATGGCGCAGAACTACGACTGTGACGCCTCGAAGCACTGGCGGAGCGCCTACGCGGGGTGGATTCGCGCGATTCGGGCGAAGTATCCGCACGCGCAAATCATTCTGACGACGACGATTCTGGGGCATGACGCCGCATGGGACCGCGCGATTGACGAGGTGTGCCGCGAGCTGTCCAAGACGGATGGGCGCGTGCATCATTTCCTGTACAGCAAGAACGGCTGCGGCACGCCGGGGCATATCCGCGGCAGTGAAGCGGCGGGCATGGCGAAGGAATTGGCGGGGTTCATCGAGACGCTGCCGGACGTGTGGGAAGATTAAATGCGGAATAAAATGGGGGTGTGAATCGTGATTTCTGTGGTGCTGCCAGCGTATAATCGAAGGAATACTGTCCGAAAAGCGGTCGAGAGCGTCCTCAATCAGACGGAACGGGATATCGAGTGCATCGTCGTGGATGACGCGTCGACCGATGACACGGCGGGGGTGCTGATGGAAATCAATGATTCGCGCCTGCGCATCATTCGTCTGACGGAAAACAGCGGCGCGTGCCACGCGCGGAATGTCGGCGTTCAGGCGGCAAAGGGGGAGTACATCGCCTTTCAGGACAGCGACGACTGCTTCCACCCCGACAAGCTGGAGCGGCAATTGGCGTTCCTGCAGGAAACGGGCGCGGATGTCGTTTTCTGCGGCATGAACCGAATCTGCGGGCAGCAGATGGAGGTTTTTCCGGCGTATGTGCCGGATAAGTGTATTAACCGGATAGACTTGCTGGAAGCAAACCTTGCCAGTACGCAGTGCATTTTCGGCAAGGCGGAAGCATTTCGCAACACGCCGTTTGACGAGGACATGCCGCGCCTGCAGGACTGGGCGCTGATGCTTGAACTGGCGAAGAAGTACATTGTGCGCGGCGAGGCGACCCCGCTGGTGGATGTGTACGTTCAGCCGGACAGTCTGTCCAATCAGCCGAAGAAGCTGTTTCCGGCGCTGCGACGGATTTACCTGCGCTACGCCGAGACCATCAATGCAATTTGCCCGGAGCACTGGACGATCATCCTCACGCAGGCGGCGGAGCGCATCGGGGAAGAAGCGTGGCAGGGCGAACTGCTGGAGAATGCGCCGGAGTGCGTGGCACGCCCGGAGCAGATTGCGTCGATGGGGAACATTGTGCTGGGGCAGGGCGGCGAAAATCCGCAGGGCAAAATCCTGCTGACGCGCAACCTGTCTGATATGCAGGAAGTGCGCGACAGATGCTACTATCTGCCGCGAAATCTGCTTGGCAAGGCGCTGAAGGAAAGTCTATCGGTGGAAATCGCGGGCAGGACGGCGGTGCATCCGCGGCAGCGGCTGTCGGCGATGCTGTGCGGCTGGCTGAATCATCAGGAAGCGTGGGAAACTGTCACGCAGATTTATGCAGAAGAGGAAATCATTGAGACGCTGGCGATGGATCAGCTGATGGAAATGCCCTTGTGGGCGCGCGTCATCCGGCAGGCGGGGCGGAAGAAATTGCCGGACAAGCCGATTCGCCGCGTTGCCGCGTATTACCACAATGTGCATGGCGGCGGGGTGCAGCAGGTAACGGCGAAACTGCTGCACGTCTGGCGGAAAATGGGGCTGGAGGTCACGCTGATTACGTCGCAGCAGCCGAACGAGGAGGATTTCCCGCTGCCCAAGGGCGTACGGCGCGTGGTGATTCCGCCGTTTGACCCGTTCGACTGGGAGAGCCGGAGCGCGCATGTGCGGCGCTTGGCGGAGGTGGCGCGGGAGGTTGACCTCGTGGTAGACCACGCGTGGGCTGACCCGATGGTTCTCTTTGACGTGCTGGCGATTCAGTCTGCGGGTGCGAAGGTGCTGCTGCACACACACAGCGTCTTTTCTATGACGCTTCTCAAGCGCGAACTGCACGACCGCTTCCAGTGCCTGCCGGATGTGGCGGCGATGGCGGATGGCGTGGTGGCGCTGACGCCGGCGGATGCGTGCTACTGGCGGCAGTTTTCGCCGCGGGTGTTTGAGACGCGGAACCCGATTGAGGTAGAAGGTGTGCCGCTGAACGCGCTGGGCGGGCGGACAATGCTCTGGGTGGGACGCAATTCGCCGGAAAAACGCCCGATGGATGCAATCAAGGCGGTCATGTGGATTGGCGATCGCGTGCCGGGGGCAAAGCTGATCATCATGGGCGGCGGATTCGAGCACGAGGCGGAAATGAATTGGCTGAAGAACGTGGAGTACGTCGGATATCATCAGGATACGGAGGAAATTTTCCGGCAGGCGGATATTTTCCTCTGCACAAGCGAGTATGAAGGTTTCAGCCTGACGATGGCGGAAGCGCAGGCGCGCGGCATCCCGTGCGTAACATACGACATGCCGTATCTGCCGATTTTGCAGGGCGGCGGGCATGTGGCCGTGCCGATGGGGGATGCGGACGCGCTGGCAAAAGCGGCGGCGGACTTGCTGCTGGACGCATCGCGCCGGGTGGCATTGGGGCAGGAGGCGCGCAAGAACGTGGAGCGCCTTTGCATTGATCAGACGGCGAAGTGGACGGAAATCTTCGCGCAGATGGCGGAGGCCAAGGGCAAAGCGCACCCGGACGCGGCAGTGCAGCAGATGGTGTCCACCCTGTCCGAACACGCGCTGCGGCAGGAGAAGGAGATCGTTTTCCACGAAATCGAGAAGCCGGAATTTATCCCGATGCCCAAGCACGGCCCGTTCAAGCTGCTAAGAAAGAAACTTGCAACGGCGTGCAAACTGCTGCTGGTTGGCAAATGAGCGCATAACATTCCTGTCCGCTGGGCATCCTCGCCATGAGGTGATGAATATGCACAGAGGGCATCCGCTGCTGTGCGGGACGCTGCTGGGCTTGACGTGGACGCTCTTGTCGCTGCTGTTTCAGGGTGCGGACTGGCTGACGGCGTGGTCGCTGGAACGCGAGGGCGCGGCGCTGCTGGGGATGACGGCGGTTGGTGCGCTGATTGCCGCTGTGCCGAAGCTGCTGCGGAATCGGGGCAGTTACTGGGCGCGTGAGAGCGCTCTTGGGTGCGCCAGGGCATTTCTCTGCGGCGTTGGCATGATGATGGGGCTGCATTTGGCGGGCAGCGGACGCATCGTATCGGCAATGCTGGAGGGCAGCACGGGCGCGTTCGGGTTTGTGATAATGGCATGGATTGCGGGCTGCGTGACGGCGCTGCTTGCAGGAAGGCGGCGCGCATGAGGACGCTGCTAATCCCTGCATCGTGCGGGCTGCTGCTGGGAATGTCGCTTTCGGCGGCACGACTGATATCGCCCGATGGACTGCGTGACACGCTGCGCTTTCGCCCGTCCCACGCGCTGAAGGCGACGCTGTGGGCGCTCGGCACGGCGATTGCGGCGATGGCGCTGCTATGCTGGCTGGCGGTGATGGATATCGACCGCATTGTGCCCTTGCCGCTTCACGCGGGGACGCTGGCTGGCGGAATGCTGTTCGGCGTGTGCGCGGCGCTGTGCGGCTTTACGCCGGGGACGGCGCTGACGGGAATTGCGTCGCGGAAGCCGATGCGTGCGCTGTGTGCGGCGCTGGGGTGTCTGGCGGGCGCGTGGCTTGTGCAGTATGTGCCAACAGAAGCGGTTCGCGGACTCTGGGAAGCGCCCGCGGGAACGCTCTTCCGCATGACGCTGACCGAGCCGTACTGGTTTGGCGGCGGATTTCTTCGGCAGGGGTGCATCGGGCTGGCGCTGATGCTGCTGGGGCTGCTGATGCCGTCGGGCGTGCGCTGGACGCGGGAGATTCCGCCCGAAAAGCCGACGGAATCGGCCGAGCCGGAGACGTTCGTCGCGCTGCTGCCTGGGGAAGAGCCGATGGTGGTCGAAATTCCGGCGGAGGACGCGGAGATAGACGACGAGCTGCATCATCTCCCGCCGGAGGACGAGGTGGAGGAAATCGACGGCTCGCCGGAAGAAGAAAACCTGGATGAACCAACAGGTATTCTTCCAAATGAAGAAAACATGGAAACAGAAACGTTGGAGATAGACGACGAGTTACATCATCTTCCGCCAGAGGATGAAGTGGAAGAAATTGACTAACATCGCAAAGGCGCGTGATTTGCAAGAAAAGTGACGCGCAGCATGAAAAACCCACAAACTAGCGAATGTTCGGCAGATGTAACCTTTTGCGGAAAAAACGAAAATTCATCGAAAAAAAGCGGAAAATGTACTTGCAACAGAGGGCGCAAATGTGGTATGATACAAGGGATAAAAGGAGGGGAAAGTGCAATGGGGCATGTGCAGATTAACCTTTTTGGCAGTTTCCATGTGGAACGGGACGGGAAATCTGTAGATGAGCAGCTGGCGCGTTCCCCCAAAGGGATGCTGCTGATGCAGTATCTGATCCTTGCGCCCCGACAGACGGCGGAAGCAAAGACGCTGATGCAGGTCATGTGGCCGGAGGAAAACTCAACCAGCCCCGATACGGCGCTCAAAACGCTGATTAATCGTCAGCGCGCGCTGCTGCGGGAAATCTCCCCCGAACTGGCAATGTGTCTGGTGACGGTGCGCGGCGGGTATCGCTGGGTGTGTCCGCCGGAAGTGTCGGTGGATGTGCTGGAATTCGAGGAAATGCTGGCGCGGATGAAGCTGCCGGGGGGTGCCACGCCATCGGAAGAAATGCTGACGCGGATGCTCGTGCTGTATCAGGGGCGCTTGCTGGCGGATCAGCAGCCGCAGCCTGCGTGGCTCTACAACCGCAGCGAGCGGCTGCACCAGCAATTTCTGCAAACGGTGGATAGTCGGCTGGCGCAGCTGCAGCAGGCGGGGCATGTGCACCGCTATGTGGCGCTGGTGCGGCGCGCGATTGATGCCGATCCGACGAACGAGGCCCTGCAGCAGCGGCTGATTGAGGGGTTGCGCCAGACCGAGCGCGATACCGACGCTGACCAGCAGGTGGAGCTTGCTGCGCGCCTGAACAGCGCCGCGCGCGACGAGATGATGGCGGATTACTATGACCGCATCCAGCGGGCGAACCGTGCCTTAGAGACGGGGCTGGTGCAGTTCAAGGAAGAATTGATGCGCGGGGAGGACAACAACCGCGCGATTGTCTGCGACCGGCGCGTGTTTCGGTCGCTGTTCTGTTTGCAGCGGCGCGGCATGGAGCGCACCGGCGGTCATGCGCTGCTGGGCATCCTGACGCTGACGGAGCTTGACCCGGCGAGCGAGAAGCGGGAAGCCGCACTGAACGGCCTGGTGAAGATTATGCTGCTGAATCTGCGCCGCGGCGACGTAATTACCCGCCTGGACGAAAGCACGATTGCCATGTTCCTGCCCAACGCCGACGAAAGCGCGGCGAACATCATCATCGACCGCCTGAAGCGCTCGTTCTATCTGCAATTCCCGTCCACCGGGAGGACGCTCAGCTGTGCGATTTCGGCCATCAGCGTGGAAAAAACGAAGCCGGAGCAGCGATAAAGTGAATCATCAGAAGGCAGACGCGAGAGTGCCGGCCTTTTTTCGTGGGGGGGAAAATAAGGTTCTTCACGGAAAGCTGGGGGGCAAACAAGGGCTTAGGCGAAGCACCAAAAAGCTGCACGCGGAAGGAGCATGAAAGCGCGACCAACTCAATCGCGCGGAGGGGTCAAGGGGCAATTGCCCCTTGCAGGGTCAAGGGACAGCGTCCCTTGTGGGGTTTGGGGCAACGCCCCAACAGTTCCACGGGCGACCAGTATGCCAAACGCGCTCAACAAAGGTGCAGGCAGCGAAGCGTCCCTGCCAGTAACTCTGCGCTCCCGCAGGAGCGCCCCCGAGCTGCTCTTCCCCTAAGATTCCGTGAAGAACCAAATCATGAGCAATTCGCAATGAGCAGTGAGCAATGCAATGGCGGCGGGCGCGAATGCCTCCACAGAAGCGACGGTAATAAATTCAGCCATCAGAAAAAGCCCCTTCGCCGTATCGGACGAAAGGGCTTTTTGCGTTGCAATTACTTGGCGTACTCCATCGAGCGCGTTTCGCGAATGACGTTGACGCGAATCTGCCCCGGATACTCCATTTCCTTCTCGATGCGCTTGGCAATTTCCTTGGCGAGAATCTTCGTGCCATCGTCGGTCACGTCGTCGGGCTTGACCATGATGCGCACTTCGCGGCCGGACTGAATCGCGTAGCACTTCTCGACGCCGGGGAAGGAGGTTGCAATCTCTTCCAGCTTCTCCAAACGCTTGATGTAGTTTTCGAGACTCTCACGGCGCGCACCCGGACGAGCAGCGGAAATCGCGTCCGCCGCCTGAACCAGCACGGCTTCAACCGTCTGCGGTTCGACGTCGTTGTGGTGGGCGAGGATGCAGTGGACGACATCGGGGCTCTCGTGGTACTTGCGGGCCAGTTCGCCGCCGAGGGTGACGTGCGTGCCTTCCGCTTCGTGGTCAACCGCCTTGCCGATGTCGTGCAGCAGACCTGCGCGCTTGGCAAGCTGAACATCCGCGCCCAGTTCCGCAGCCATCAGACCCGCCAGATGGCTGACCTCGATGGAGTGCTTCAGGACGTTCTGTCCGTAGGAGGTGCGGTATTTCAGGCGACCCAGCAGCTTGACCAGCTCGTGGTGGATGCCGTGCTGATTCGTCTCGAAAACAGCGGCTTCACCGGCTTCGCGAATCTGGTTTTCGACTTCCTTCTTCGCCTTCTCGACCATCTCTTCGATGCGGGCAGGGTGGATGCGGCCGTCGTTAATCAGGCGTTCGACTGTCAGGCGGGCGATTTCACGGCGAATCGGGTCAAACGCGGACACGATAACGGCTTCGGGCGTATCGTCGATGATGATGTCCACGCCCGTCGCAGTTTCCAGCGCGCGGATGTTGCGGCCTTCGCGGCCGATGATGCGGCCCTTCATATCGTCGTTCGGCAGGGCAATGACGGACACGGTGCTTTCCGCCACATGGTCGGAGGCGCACTTCTGAATTGCCAGCGCGATGATGTTGCGCGCCTTTTTCTCGGCTTCTTCCTTGGCGCGCGCTTCAATGTCGCGCACGGACGCCGCCGCGTCGTGGAAGGCTTCCTTCTGCACACGGTCGATGATGATCTGCTTCGCTTCGTCCTGCGTCATGGAGGCGATGCGCTCCAACTCTGTGTTCTGCTTGGTGACAAGGGCTTCCGCCTCGTCGTGCAGGCGGGCGGTGTCCTCCTGCTTGCGTTCCATCAGGTCGCTGCGCTTCTTCAGGTCGTTCTCGCGGTCATCAAGGCTGTCCGAACGCTTGTCCAGCGACGCTTCGCGCTGCACCAGACGATTTTCGCTCCGCTGCACCTCGGCGCGGCGTTCACGAATCTCGTTCATCTCGCGGTTGTTATCCGCCTTTTCGCGGTCAATCTCATCCTTAGCCTTGAGAATTTCCGCCTTGGCTTCCTGCACCTTTTCCTTTTTGTAGTCGTCTGCTTTGCGCTTGTAGTCATCCGCCTTGCGGACGGCATCCTCGTACAGGCGCTTGGCAGTTTCCTCGCTGCGGTTGATCTTTTCTTCGACCATCTTCTGCCGGTAGGTGTAGCCTGCGAAGCCGCCGCCGGCACCGACGAGCAGGACAATCAGAATCCATACGATGGTTGGCACTGAATGGTTTCCCCCTTTCAAATTTTGCTGAAAATTCAGTTGCGAAGTTGATACGACCGACGCAAAAAAGCCGTCGGGGAAGCGATTTTCCCCATACGGCTGTACGCTGCAAATTCGACACACGCAGTCCGAAAACATCCCGCGCATCCGCATGGACAGGCAGGACGAACAGACGGCAAAACCATATCAGTCAACACACTGCCGGAGGACGACATATCGTCGCAGCAGGCAGAAAAACAACGCTCTGACGAAGGGAATACGGGGTCAGAAATATCACCGCAGGGCGCATGAAAACAGGCGCACTTGTGATGACAGGCGCGTTTCGGAAAGGATGCATCCTCCCCAATCGGGGAAAAGCACCGAAAAGGCGAATCAGCAGACACGCTGCCCATCCGCATTGACTGGTCAAACAGCCGAAGCACCGCGAAAACCGTACGAAAACGGCGAAAATCCGCAGGCGCTTGAAAGCAATCAGGCGTCTATCGAAAACAGCACGGGCGCGGTTGAAAAAACATTTCGGACGCGCCACAGCCGGTCACTTCCTATTTTACAATCAAATAATGCTTCTGTCAAGGGAAAACGGCGCGTTCTTTGCCGAATGCAAAAAGTTTATTTTGCGGGACTGGACAAGGTGCGCGCAATCCGTTATAATCAAGGGAGAAGATTCCTTATGAAAGGATGAGTTCGATGAAGCAGATTGCAAGAGAACGATTTGAAACCGCTTGGCTGAGCAACCCGGAAATTTTCAGCGTCCATGAGCTGCCGGATTGCTCCGATCATGCTTTTTATGCGACGATGGCGGAGGCAGACGCGGATGCGTCCTCTTTGGTGAAATCGCTGGATGGCGCGTGGAAGGCGCATTTTGCCATGAATCCATCGGAAGCGCCGGACACGCTGCTGACGAGCGCCGCGCTGGATGAAACGCTGCGGGAAATTCAGGTGCCGTGCGAATTTCAGATGGAAGCGCCGGAGTGGGATCCGCCGCACTACGTCAATACGCAGTACCCGTGGGATGGACACGAAGCCTTGCAGGCGCCGCAGGTGAGCGAAGTCTACAACCCGACGGTGACATGCATCCGACATTTTTCGCTTTCTCTGCCGCAGGTGCAGCAGCGCACCGTGCTGCATTTGGCAGGCGTGGAAGCGGCGGTGCTGGTTTACGTCAACGGGCATGAAGTCGGCTATGCGGAGGACAGCTTCACACCGCACCGCTTCGACTTGACCCCCTACGTCCACGTCGGGGAGAATCGGCTGGCGCTGCGCGTGTTCAAGCGCTGCACGGGCAGCTGGATGGAGGATCAGGACTTTTGGCGGTTCAGCGGCATCCACCGCAGCGTGTCCCTGCACTTCTACCCCGAAACGCATCTCTACGACCTGCGCGTCCGCACACCGCTGACGGACAACTACACCCGCGCGACGCTGGAAACGCGCCTGCGGGTGATGGGCGCGTCGCTGGGCAAGGCGAAACTGACGCTGACGGACAAGGCGGGCAAGACGCTCTGGACGGCGGAGAAGCCGCTGACGGCGCTGGAAAGTTACGTCAGCGCGGAGATTCCCGGCGTGAAGCTGTGGAGCGCGGAAGAGCCAAATCTCTACACGCTGACCGTCGTGCTGACGAATGCGCAGGGGCAAGTGACCGAAGTCTGCCGGACGAAAGTGGGCTTCCGCCAGTTCGAGATGAAGGACAAAATCATGTGCCTGAACGGCAAGCGCATCGTGTTCCACGGCGTCAACCGCCACGAATTTGACTGCGACCGCGGGCGCGTGATGACGCATGACCTGCTGATGCGCGACATTCGCGACATGAAGGCGATGAATATCAACGCCGTGCGCACCTGCCACTATCCGAATACATCGGAATTTTACCGCCTGTGCGACGAATACGGTCTGTACGTCATCGACGAAGCGAACATCGAGACGCACGGCTCGTGGCAGCCGATGCACGACTGGGTGGTGCCGGACAACCGCCCGGAGTGGCAGGAGGCAGTGCTGGCGCGCGGCCGGGCGATGCTGGAGCGTGACAAGAATCACCCGTGCATTCTGCTTTGGTCGTGCGGCAACGAAAGCTGGGGCGGCAAAGACCTCTACGAATTGAGCCAGTATTACCGCCGGGAAGATCCGACGCGCCTGGTGCATTACGAGGGCGTGGCGAATGATCCGCGCTATCCTGACACGACGGACGTGCATTCCAACATGTACCGCAGGGTCGCGAGCATCGAGGAGTATCTGCAAAGCAATCCCGACAAGCCCTTTATCAACTGCGAATACACCCACGCCATGGGCAACAGCTGCGGCGGCATGAGCCTGTATACCGCGCTGGAGGACAAGTACCCGATGTATCAGGGCGGCTTTATCTGGGATTATGTGGATCAGGCGCTGCGCGTGAAAGCCCCGAACGGGCAGGAACGCTTGGCGTATGGCGGCGATTTCGGCGACAAGCCGACGGACTGGCAGTTCAACACCAACGGCATCATTCTGGGCGACCGCACGCAGACGGGCAAGTGTCAGGAAGTGCGGTACCTGTTCCGCGACGTGTTCCTGACGCCGGACGAAACGGGCGTGACGGTGAAGAATCGCCGCCTGTTCCAGACGCTGACGGGCTATGACGTCCGCTGGACGCTGGAGTGCGACCGCAAGCCCATCAGCGCGGGCGAAACGCTGCTGCCGGACATTGCGCCGGGCGAATCAGTCCACATTGACCTGCCGTTCGGAACGCTGCCGGAAGGACAGACGGTGGTAACGTGCTTCCTCGTGCTGCGCGAAAAGACGGGCATACTGGAAGCGGGAACGGTGCTCAGCCACGGACAGACCGTGTTGGGCGCGATGAAGAAGGCGGAAACGCCGGACAATGCGCCTGCCCCGGTGATTGGCGACTGCAATGTCGGTTTCCGCGGCGAAGGGCTGGGCGTGCTGCTGGCGCGGCGCGGCGGCATCATTTCCTTCCGCGACCGGCTGGGGCGCGAGACGCTCCTGCGTGCACCGCAACTGAGCCTCTTCCGCGCATCCACTGACAACGACCGCGGCAACGGCAACAACATCCAGCAGGGTGTGTACCACCTTATCAGCCGTCACAGCGCGTGCAGCGACGCGGATATCCAGCAGGAAGCGGGTAGAACGACGCTCGTCTATCGCTACACCACGCCGATGCTGCCGGACTTCGCGGTCACGGTGCGCTACACGGTGCATTCGCAGGATGCCCTTGACGTAACGGTGGACTGGCCCGGCTTGCCGAATCAGCCGGATATGCCCGCGCTGGGCTTGTCCTTCCAGCTTGACCCGCGCCTGACCCGCGTTCGCTGCTACGGCTACGGCCCGGATGAGAACTACATCGACCGCCGCGAGGGCGCGTATCTGGGCTGGCACAGCTGGAACGCCGCGGACGGCATGACGCGCTACTGCAAGCCGCAGGAAAGCGGCAACCGCACGGGCGTGCAGGTCGTTTCGGTGACGGATGCGGACGGTCACGGCGTGGAAATTTCGGGCGACAACCTCGAAGTGAGCGTTCAGCCGTGGCTGCCGGAGGAGCTGGAAGCGGCATACCATCCGAGCGACCTGATGGGTTCGGTACGCACGGTGCTGGATGTGGCGATGTTCCGCAAGGGCATCGGCGGCGACGACAGCTGGGGCGCGCCCGTCCTGCCGCAGTTCTGCTATCCGGCAGACAAGCCCTACACGTTCACGTTCACGATGAAGGCACTGTAACCTTCGCGCCCGCAGGCGCGATTTCCTCTGCTGCGGAAGAAGTCAACTCCGGTAGTGGCGACCCGAAGGTTTCCAAAGGGCGATCGGAAAGCCCTTTGGTCGCGCCCGCAGGCGCGATTCCCTCTGCAACATGAAAAATCAAGAAACATGGGAGTGCAGTGCGAAGGAGTCCAAGGGCGACCGCAGACGTTCGTCTGTTTCCATTGCCCTCTGGTCGCCTCCGCAGAGGCGAAATCCCCTGCTACGATAAAGCGCAATATCAAAAACGCAAATACAATAAGAGAAGAGACTACATAATCATGGCAAAATTATATTTCCGCTACGGGGCCATGGGGTCAAGCAAGACCGCCAACGCCATCATGGTGCAGTATAACTACGAAGAGCGCGGCCAGAAGGTGCTGATGCTCAAACCGAAGCTCGAAAACCGCGACGGGGCGGTGATTGTCCGTTCCCGCTGCGGGCTGGAAACCGCCTGCCGCTTCATCGAGGATGTGACGGCGGCGGACGCGCAGGGCTACGGCTGCGTCATCATCGACGAAGCGCAGTTCCTGACCAAGGCGCAGGTCGAAATGCTGGTGGAGATGGTCGATGACTACGACGTGCCCGTAATTGCCTACGGTCTGCGCGCGGACTTCCAGAACAATTTCTTCGAGGGCAGTCAGTGGCTGATGGCGTGGGCGGACACGATTGAGGAAATCAAGACCATCTGCTGGTGCGGGCGCAAGGCGACGTGCAACGCCCGCGTGGTGGACGGCCGCGTGGTACAGGAGGGCGAGCAGGTCGTCCTCGGCGGCAATGGGCAGTATGTGAGCCTGTGCCGGAAGCACTTCCGCCGCGGCGAGCTGGGGGACTTCAAGGATCTGCATCTGGGGGAGGACTAAACCGTGCCTATCATCCCGAAGCTGGAATGCAGGGTGGAGACGTTTCGCGAAGACGACGCTGTCTTTATGCGAATTGGCATCCATCAGGAAGAAATGCTGCTGGCGTACTACGCATTCGACACGCTTCTGACGGGCTTCGCGGATAAAATCGCCCTGCATGACCACGAAAACGGCACCGACTGCGAGATTGTCTTAGCTCCGGCGAAGCTGATGACGGACGCGCAAATTTCGCTGACAGTGAACGACATTGAGTGCATCAAAAAGCTCCTGCATGACTGCATCGAGCAGCCGTATTACGTTTCGTGGCTGCATGATGACCTGACGGCGGCGACGAAAGCGGGCGAGATGGACTTGGCGGTGTATGTGGTCGGGAAAACGGAACAGTGAAGTCTTTGGGAAAAAGCAAAACGGCAGACCCTGCAAAATGGCGGTCTGCCGCTTCGTTTTTGGGAATGTTATTGCCCTAAAATATCTTCCACCCGCTTCACCGGTCTCACATACTTCCAAAACCTCGTGCAGTCATGGTAGAAGTAGAACACGCGCCCCTGCGCGGTGTCCAGCTTAACCCCATGCGCGGCGTAGTCGAAGTCCTTCATCGCGCGCTCGATTTCGGTTTCAACTTGCGTGTTCTCCGTCTCGTAATCAAACGGCCCGTGCTCAAAGACGATGTATTCCCCTTCGGGCACGTCCATGAGCTGGAGCGGCGCGGGGACGTCGCCGGTGTAATCCGCGGGCAGGCGAATGCCGTAAGCCTCCGCCAGCGGAATCCCCCAGCTGCAAATGCGCCCGGTCGGCTCGTTGATGTACGCCATCAGCTGCCCGGCGGATGCGTTGCGCTCGTTGCCGCCGAAATGATCGAGGCTGCCGGGGATGCGCTCCAGCAAGCCGCAGATGGTCGCCCAGTCCTGCCCCGGAATCAGGCTCTGCTTCTGCCAGAAATCGAAGTAGCCGATGCTCTCGTAGTTGCGGATGTGCAGGAACTTGTGCGCCGGAATGGTGATGAAATACGTCTTGATGTGGTCAGTCGATGCGGCCATGCCCGTTCCTCCTATGCCAAGCAGATAGCAGTCGAAAGGCTTCAAAATGGTGTGGAGGACGACGGCAGTCGGGTGCAGGCGGTACGCGCTGGGGGTCACGCCGTAAGCGGCGCGGAATGCGCGGGTGAACGCCTCGTGCGAGGAAAAGCCGTAGCGCACGGCGATTTCCAGCAGGGAATCCGATGTGTCGCGGACGTCCCGCAGGGCAAACGCCAGATGCCGGAAGCGCAGATAATCGCGCAGGGACATGCCGGACAGCGCCCGGAACTTCCGCGACACATACGATTCGGAATACCCCAATGCGGCGGACAGCGCCCGCAGGGTCAGTGCTTCGTCCTCCTGCTGGCGGATGCAGCGGTCAATGATGTCAATCATCTGCTGAATGCTCTGTGACCAGTTTTCCATCGTCCTTCGCTCCTTTCGCTGTGAATAGGATAGCACAGCGTGGGCGGACTTCGCTTGATTTGGTTTGCACTCTTGCGGTCAATACGCATTCCGCATCACGACATCCGCCAAATACGCCTGAAACGCGCGGCACTGCTTATCCGTCAGTCCATCGGGGCGCGACATCAGTAGCAAATCATGCCCACGAACGCCCTTGTGGTACGCCGGATGCACATGCGGATACGGGTTCGCTGTGAAGCCGCAGCGCTCGTAGAAGCCCTTGCGGCGGATGGCGATTTCATCCACGGGCGGGTCTATTTCCAGAATTACCGGGCGGTCGCAGGGCAGCATCGACAGCGCGCGCGAACCGTACCGCTGCCCGCGCAGGGCAGGGAGAATGCAGAAATGCTCGATGTAGCGGAAATCCGGCGTTTCCCAGTAGAGCATATCGCCGACGAAGGCGCTGCCGTCCAGAATCACCGTGAAGTGATAGTCAGGGTGGGTCAGAATGGCGGTCTGCGAGGGCGTTTCACGCTGCTCATGCGCGGGAAAGCTGATCCCGTAGAGCGCCATAGCCTCGGCGTACAGCGGGTGACTGGGGGATGGAATCCGTTCAAACGTCATGTGGAAGCTCCTTCAGGGAAGATTTCGGCGGGCAGGCGCAAATCCGTGCGGGGAATTTTGTCCCACGAGAACAGCGGAATCAGCGCATCCAGCGTCGTCGGGCGCATTTCTGGCTGAATCCCCGCGCTCCACGCGAGGAAGCCGAGAATCTCCTCCGGCGAAAAGCGCTTCGAGAGCGCGGACAGATCCAAATCGCGGTCGCGCTTCGCCAGCCGCCGCCCCTGCGCGTCCATCAGCAGGGGAATATGCGCATAAGCAGGCTGCGGATAGCCCAAGAGATGCTGTAAGTAAATCTGCCGCGGCGTTGCGCTGAGGATGTCTCGTCCGCGCACGACCTCCGTCACGCCGGACAGCGCGTCGTCCACCACCACCGCTAACTGATACCCGAACAGCCCGTCCGACCGCTGCAAGAGAAAATCCCCGCAGTCGCGCGCGAGATTCTCCGCCTGCGCCCCGAAAACGCGGTCGGTGAAGGTGATTGTCTCATCCGGCACACGCAGACGCATGGCAGGCGCACGGGTCTTGGCGCGTTCGGCAGCTTCCTCCGGGGTCAAATGCGCGCAGGTGCCGGGGTAGATGAACTGCGTGTCGCCCAGATTCGGCGCGACGGTCGCGTGCAACTGCGCGCGGGTGCAGAAGCACGGGTACACATGCCCTTCGCGGCGCAGGCGGTTCAGTGCATCCTGATAAACGCCGCTCCGCTCCGACTGGTACAGCGGCGGCGCATCCCAGCGGAAGCCGAGGCAGCGCAAATCATCAATCGCCTGCTGTGCCAGCGCGCGCGGGCAGCGGGGAATATCCACATCCTCAATGCGCAGCAGAAACTGCCCGCCCTGACTGCGCGCGGACAGGTACGCCAGCATCGCGCAGAGCAGATTGCCCAGATGCAGCCGTCCGCTGGGAGTCGGCGCGAAACGTCCTATCATCGGGGGATTACTCCTTCTTTGCCTTGAACAGGTATTCATCCACCTTCTGGCGGATTTCGGGGGCGATTTCCCGCTTGATGGGGAAGGAAGCCGCGTTTGCCAGCCGCTCAAGCAGCACAAAGCCCTGCTGGAGGGTGATATCCAGCGCGTGCTCATCGAGATACCCGCTCTTCAGGCTGTCATGCCGATTATGCATGTAGTCCGCGCCGTTTGCGCCGAAGCGGGCGAGGTTGATGGCGGGCACGCCGTTATCCGCGAAGGGGATGCAGTCGCTGGAATAGGTGTCCTGCTTGGCGCGGACACCGTAGCCTGCTTCGCGCAGAACGCCCGCGACGTAGTGCAGGGCATCATCCGTGGCAAGGGTGACGAGGTGGTTCGAGCCGAGGGTCGGCGCGGCGACGTCGAAATTGAGCATGGCAACGCAGGCCTTGAGTTCATCCGCGTGCGCCTTGACATACGCCTTCGAGCCGAGCAGCCCCTGCTCTTCCGAGCCGAACCAGCAGAAGCGCAGTGTCCGGCGCGGCGGATGGGCGGCGAAATACCGCAGCAGTTCCAGCACGATGACGCTGCCGGACAGGTTGTCATGCACCCCGGAAGAGAAATACACGCTGTCGTAATGCCCGCCGAGGGTGATGACTTCCTCCGCCTTGCCCGTGCCGGGAATGGTTGCGCAGACGTTCTGGCTCGTGCCGTCATAGCATTCGCCGGTCAGCTCGATATGCACCGTCTTTGCGCCGCGGCGGACGATTTCAGCGGCGGAGGCGGCGCGCATGTTCAGCACGGGAACCGCGCCGAATGGCTCCGTCAGCGTTTCGCGCAGTTTGCAGCGGTTCAGGTCACTTTCGCTCTCGCGGTCAATCGTGCGCCCGGTGAAGGTTAGAATGGCCGCAGCTTCCGCCTTGCGCAGCTTTTCGTAGGTCGCGCGGTTCAGATAGCCGTTCACAAGCACAATTTTGCCCTTCGCCTGTTCCAGCAGCACTTCGTCGGCATTCTCGACATACAGGAACTCCGTGTCCAGACCACCTTCGGGGGTGGAGGCAGCGCGCTCGTAGCCCGTGACCTCGTACTCCTTGACGTAGGGCGACGTGACCCGCAGCAGCGCGTGAGACACGCGCCCGCACGGAACGGTAAACTCCTCCAGCTGGGCGGAAACGCCGAGCGACGTGCATTCGTTCAGCAGCGCTTCGGCGACGGTTCGCTCCTCCTTGGAACAGCTGACACGCTCATAGCCGTAAGTGCGCAGGAAGGAAAAGGCGCGGTGGGCAGATACGTTCATGAGAAAAGCCTCCTCTTGTGATTGTTTATCCTTAGTATACTGCATTTTTTGCCGCGCCGCAAGGCAGGAGAACGTGCTTTTTCATAGAACCTTCACATAGCGAACCTTTTGCGGACACAGAAGGGCAGTATCATCATTTCTGCAAGCAAAACGAACGGAGGTGAGCGCTGATGGCGGGCGTTCAGTGTTCCTTTGAACGGGTGGAAAAGAAATTCGTCCTCACCCATGCGCAGGCGGAGGCGCTGATGCGGGATTTGACCGCAGGGTATATGGCGGTTGACCAGTATGGGCAGCATACCATCCGCAATCTGTATTATGACACCAATGATTATGCGCTGATCCGCAGGTCGATTCAGAGGCCGAAGTACAAGGTGAAATTTCGGCTTCGCGCCTATGGCACGCCGATGGAGGATTCGCTGATTTTCGCGGAACTGAAGAAAAAGTACAACGGCGTGGTCTACAAGCGGCGGATTGCGGTCAGCCCGGACGACATGCGGCGCTTTCTGCGCGGCGAAACGCTGGACGGCGAAAATCCGCAGATTCAGCGCGAATTGCATCGGTACTTGTCGGAGCATCCGATTCGCCCGAAAGTATTTCTGACCTATGAACGCGTGGCGCTGTACGGGCTGGATGACCCGGCACTGCGGGTGACGCTGGATACGCACCTGCGCTACCGCACAACGCGCCTTGACTGCTTCACGGATGACGCGGGGACACTGATTTGCCCCGACGACCCCGTGATTCTGGAGGTCAAGCTCGCAAACGCTGCCCCGCTATGGCTGGCGCGGCTATTGAGCCGACACAAAATCTATATGTCGTCGTTCTCCAAGTACGGCACATGCTATTTGAACCACCTTGCGCGCCGGATGCCGGATATTCGCCCGATGGCGCACAAACGGAACAACGAAGGAGAAATTGAACATGCGTCTTGATTCGCTGCTGACCTCGATTCTGCCCACGCCCCTGACGGTTTCCGCGCTGCTGCTGTGTCTGGCGTCGGCGCTGGTGCTGGGCATTCTGACCGCGCTGGTGTTCACGCGCGGCTGCAAGCACACCATGTCCTTCGCGCTGACGCTGGCGCTCCTGCCGATGTCGGTCGCGCTGGTGATTATGATGGTCAACGGCAGCATTGGCACGGGGCTGGCGGTCGCCGGGACGTTCGCGCTCGTGCGCTTCCGCTCCGTGCCCGGTACGGCGCGCGAAATCGCGGCGATTTTCACCGCTGTCGCGATGGGCCTTGCAATGGGCATGGGAATGCTCGGCGTGGCGGTAGTTTTCTTCCTGCTGGCCGCTGCCGCCGTGCTGGCGCTGACGAAACTGCACTTCGGCGCAATGCCGGAGAACGCGAAAGTCCTGCGCATCACCGTGCCGGAAGATGTGGACTACGAAACCGCACTGCCCGACGTTTTCCGCGCGCACCATGTGACGGCGACGCTGGAAAAGGTACGCACCGAAAGCATGGGTACGCTGTTTGAACTAACCTATCAGGTGAATCTGCCGAGCGCCGTCCCCTCGAAAGCGCTGCTGGACGACCTTCGCGAGCGCAACGGCAACCTCCCGATTCTCTTCACGAATCCGGGGGATAATGACAGCCTGTAATTCCACATTAGGCAACTCAAATAAAAGCTATCAATAACCAAATAGTAACTTAGAGGGCACCGAAGGTTTCCAAAGGGCGATCGCAGGCTTCGCCTGTTTGCATTGCCCTTTGGTCGCCTCCGCAGAGGCGAAATCCTCTGCATCAGACAAAAGCAAGGAGGTTTATATCATGAAAAAGTGGCTTATTTCGATATTGGCAGCAGGCGTTGCATTGCTGGCAAGCACAGCATTTGCCGATGGCAGCATTACCCTCTCCCCTGATGGGAGCACATCCACCGACGCATCTGTCCGTATCGACGGTCAGACCGTCACCATCACCCAAGCGGGCACATACCAAATCGCCGGGACACTTGACGACGGCGCGCTCATTGTCGAAAGCGCCGAGAACGCGAAAATTACCCTTGTGCTGGGCGGCGTGAGCATCAGGAACAGCACCGGCGCGGCGATTCAAATTGCCACCGCCGACGACGTGACCATTGAGCTGGCGGAAGGCACGACGAACGTCCTGCAATCCGGCGAGAAAGTGGACATTGCCACCGCGACGGAGGGCGAAGAAGCATCCGGCGGTGCGCTGCAAAGCAAGGTTGACCTGAAAATCAAGGGCAAGGGCAGTCTGACCGTGCTGGGCTACCTTAACAACGGCATCCACTGCACGAAAGACCTGAAAATCAAGAACGGCAATATCAGCGTGACTGCACTGGGGCACGGCATCAAGGGCAAGAATAGCGTGACCGTCTCCGGCGGCACGGTGACGGTCACATCCGGCAAGGACGGCATCACCAGCGACGAGACGGAGAACGAGGAAAAGGGCTTCGTGACCATTGAGGACGGCGAAATCATCATCACCAGCGTGGGCGACGGCGTGTCGGCGGAAACGACGCTGACAGTGACGGGCGGCGTGATTTCCATCATCAGCGGCGGTGGAAGCGCAAACGCGCAGCAGAAAACCGACAACATGCGCGGCTGGTGGGACTTCGACAATTCCGCCAGTGACGATAACAGCGTGAGCTGCAAGGGGTTGAAAGCAGGCAAAGCGATGGTGATTTCCGGTGGGTCGATTACGATTGACGCGCAGGACGACACCTTGCACACCAATGGCGACATGACGATTTCCGGCGGCGAATGCATCCTCAGCACGGGCGACGATGGCGCTCATGCGGCGCTTTCCCTGACCGTGCTGGGCGGCAAAATCACCGTGCTGACCTCCTATGAGGGTCTGGAAGCGAATCAGATTACGCTGGCAGGCGGTGAACTGGACATAACCGCGACGGATGACGGCATCAATGCCAACGGCGGCTCGGACGGCTTCAGCGGTGGATTTGGCGGAGGGTTCGGCGGCGGACGCGGCGGCATGGGCGGCAGCTTCGGCGGACGGCGCAATGACACGAACAATCAGAGTGGCGATATGACCCCGCCGGATAACAGCAATATGCAGACCCCGCCGGACGGCAATGCGCCCAGCGGCAATCCGCCGACCATGCCGGGGCAGGACGCGGCAGACAGCACGACCACAGACGACACGACCGACAAGCAGCCGGTGCTGCTGATTACGGGCGGCAAAATCACGGTGAATGCGGATGGAGACGGGCTGGACTCCAACGGTGACCTGCGCGTGGAGGGCGGCGACATTACCATCAACGGCCCGTCCAATGGCGGCAACGGCGCGCTGGACATTGGCACGGAAAACGGCGGAGCAGGCGTCATCGCCGGCGGTACGCTGATCGCGCTGGGCACGAGCAGTATGACGGAGAACTTTGGCAGCACGTCCACGCAGTGCGCGTTCCTTGTGACGATGAACAGCTTCGGCGCGGGCGAGACGATTACTATCACGGACAGTCAGGGGAATGTGCTGTACACGGGTGTGACGGTGAAGAGCGCGAACAGCGTGGTGTTCTCCAGCCCGGATTTGGTGGTAGGCGAAACGTACACGGTGACGATTGGCTCAACCAGCGCGACGGTGACGCAGAGCAGCACGGTTGTGGGAAACTCGAATGGGTTTGGGGGCGGCTTTGGGCGGCACTGATGTCGTTCCCGTATCAACACGCGGGGATAGCATGAAAATGCGCTCAACTGAATCGCGCGAACGGGAGTCCAGAGGGTCGAAGACCCTTTGGCGGGGTCAAGGGGCAGCGCCCCTTGCGTCTCCCCCCAAAAAATGAAGAGGGTCGAGAGAATTGCTTCTCTCGACCCGTTTTTGCGGGGTTAGTTTGCGTTGGCTTCGTCGATGTACGCCTGCCAAGTGCCGCGCATGGATTCCGCCTTTTCAGCGGGGGTGGTCGCCTGCGCGTACACGTCCCAGATGTACTGGCTGCCGATGTCGTAGCCGGTCACCATGTCGGAATACCAGACGAACTGATGCTCCGGCTCACGCATCATGGTGATGGTCTCGTCCACGGCACGCTCGTCGCGGTACTTCTGATAGTAGCCGTTCTTCCAGTCGTCGCTGTCGGTGTAGCCGGGGGTGGGGTTGGTGAAGAGGTTGTAAGCGAAGGCAATCTTCCACGCGCGATCCGCGTCGTAGCAAGCCGGGATGACCATGATGTTGTCAGAAGGCGCGTAGAGGTAGGTCTTGGCGCGCGGGCCCTTGGGGAAGAACACGAAGCCATAGTCGTCTTCCATGTTTGCCAGAGAGCCAGCGAAGTAGTCTTCATGCACCTGCAGGGCGACTTCGCCGTTGATGAACGCACTCTCGAAGTAGTTCCATTCCGCACCTTCGGGCGCCTTCATTTCGTACTTGGACACCATGTCCATGACCCAGTTCATGGCTTCGAGGAAAGCATCGGTTTCCGCCGCGTTGTAGTACTTGCCGTTTTCATCCACCTGAACGAAGCCAGCACCGTTGGAAACGAGGGCGGCGGGAAGCAGGTGAGAGGAGAAGGACATCATGGCATAACGGTCAATCACGCCGTCGTTGTCGGTGTCGCGGGTCAGCTTTTCGCAGAGCGCTTCAAAGGCTTCCCACGTCCATTCGCCCTTTGCCTGAAGGTCGTAGATCTCTTCGGGGTCAACACCGGCATCGTTGAGCAGGCGCTTGTTGAAGAACACGCCCTTGCGGGGTTCAGCCTTTTCGGGGCGCATACCGTAGATGCCGCCGTCCTTGCTCAGCAGACCGGTAACCGTGCCGTTCCACTTCTCGTCGGAGAAGTTCAGGCAGTCCAGCGTGGACAGGTCGTAGAACAGACCCGCCTTGAAAGGCGCAAGGTACGCGCCGGCGCGGAGAATCCAAACATAGTTCTCGTCGCCGCCCGTGGTCGCGAAGTTGGTGAAGTCGGAGGGAGAGTCGTTCCAAGTCGTGGCGTTGCGCTGCACAATCTTGAAGTTGTAGGTCTCTTCCAGCCAAGTGCGGTAGTCGTAGGTCGCTTCGCCCGCCGCCGTGGTGGGTTCGTCGTCGTGCCAGTCGGAAGACCACCAGTCGCAGACGGTGATTTCCATGCCGCCGAGGTCGATGACGTTGCCGTCCGCGTCGCGGTAGATGACGATGCCGTCATCCTCGTAGGGGTTTTCGACATCTTCTGCGATTGCCAGCGGCAGGGCGCAGAGAATCATCACCAGAGAGAGAAACAGAGCAAGGTACCGTTTCATGAGATTGCCTCCTTTTATTTTATGACCAGCGGGTCATAGGATCGTGGGGGATTCGCCGCGGCTTTGGGTTTATCCGCTGCTGGATTTTCTTGCAGCAGGGGGAATCGCCTCTGCGGAGGCGACCAAAGGGCTTTCCGATCGCCCTTTGGAAACCTTCGGCGCCGCAGCGGGTTGGGTTCAGAGCGGCAGGCACAGCCCGCTGCTTGGAAACCGTGGATAGTGTGCCTAACCTGTGGATAAACACGCGGACACTGTATGCCAGTGTCACCAACTCAATCGCGCGGAAGGGTCAAGGGAGGGGACTTCGTCCCGTTTCATTCTCCCTTGTCACCCCTTGATGCCGCTTGCGGCGATGGATTCGACGAAGGAACGCTGGGCGAAGAGATAGAGGACGAGCAGGGGGGCAACGAGCATCAGCGTGGCGGTCGAAACCATCTGCTGCTGATAGCCCATCGACGCGCCGCCGGAAAGCCCCAGCTGAATGGAAACGTAGCTGTTCAGGCGGTCGGCGACGGTAGAGGCTTCAAGGCTCAGGAGCTTGATGTTCCCCAAGAACAGCTTGGAGTAGAACGTGTCCGTCCACTGCCAGACGAAGGAGAACAGAAAGCAGGAGACCAGAATCGGCACGGCGTCGGGCAGAATCACCCGCCAGAACGTCTTGAAGATGCTGCATCCGTCCACATACGCCGCTTCCTCCAGCGACTTCGGAATGCCGGTGAAGAATTGGCGAATCATGTAGATGTACAGCCCATTCTTCAGGCCCATGCACGTTGCGGACATGAGCGCGTAGGGGATGGGCGAACCGCGCAGATTCAGGCTGCTGCCCGTCGTCGCCTTGAAAATGCCAAAGATGTCGAAGAAGTTGAAGTGCAGGTAAAGCGAGGACGAAATCGTCTGCGGCGGAATGATGACGGTGATGATGACCGCCGCGAACCAGAACTTCTTGAACGGGAACTCGAAACGCGCAAAGCCGTAGCCCACGAGCGTACAGGCGGCAATTTGCAGCACCGACACCGCGAGGGAGACGATCAGCGTGTTCAGGAACGTCGTGCCGTAATTCAGCAGGATTTTGCTGGCGGCGAGGGAGTAGTTCGCCGTCGTCAGGTGGCGCGGAATCGAGATGACCGTGGAGTCGTACAGGTCGCGTTCCGCCATGAACGAGACGCTCAGCTTGTCCAGCAGGGGCTGGATAATCATGAAGCAAAGCCCGAACAGCAGCAGGAAGCGAATCAGTTGATAGCCCTTGCGCCGCACCGTCTTGCGGAGCAGATATCCGCCGGACTTGCGGTTGCGCGCCCAGAAGCTGCCGCTGGGATGAGCATGGGTCACGGTCTGCTTACTCATCGCTGCTCACCACTCCTTTCAGCATCAGGGCACTTGCGCCGATGAGGACAATCGTGATGGCGAAATACACCCAAGCCATCGCGGAGGAGAAGCCGTAGTTGTATTTCAGCGTCATTTCTTCATTGATTTTCTTCATGACTTCGCTGTCTGTCTTCATGAAGAAGTCGATGATGGTGTAGATGATGTTGACAATCAGCAGGGGGGAGACCATCGGGAAGGTAATCGTCCAGAAGGCTTCCCACTTCGAGCAGCCCTCGACGTCCGCCGCTTCGTACAGGCTGCGCGGAACGTTCTGCAGACCGGAGAGGAAAACGACAATCTGGATGCCGCTTGCCATCACAATGTCGTACACCTCGTCAATCAGGGAAAAGACGATGTCCAGCACGTCGCTGCCGATGCCCGTGAGCTTGAGAATCTTCATCAGCGACTCGGACAGCGTGAACGGGGAGGACTCCGCCATCATCTGCTGCATTCCCGCCATCAGGGTGTTGTCCGTCTCCAAGCCGATGAGAACGCCGCTGGAGAGGATAACGGGCAGGAAGAAGATGGCGCGGACGAACGCGCGCCCTTTGAATTCCTGATTCAGTACGATGGCAATGACGAAGGACACGACGAGAATCGCAATGGTGTGCGTGACCATCACGCCGATTTCTTCGCTGAGCAGCTTGTTGAACTCCGGGTCAATGGTGAAGGCGCGGATGTAGTTGTCCAGCCCGATAAAGGTCGTCTGGAAGCCCTGTCCGGCGGTCACGTCCACGCGGCACAGGCTCATCCAGAAGGAATCCACCAGCGGCAGCAGCATGAAGCACAGGAAGCCGATGATGAAGGGCAGAATGAACAGATAGCCGGATACTGCTCGGCGCGCACGAATGGAAATGCGTTTGCCGCTCATTTGCTCACCTCCTGTTGCGCTGCATAGCTGCGGGCGGGAACGGTGATGCCATCCACCGCCGCGTCGGTATAGCCGAAGTTGACGTAGACGCGTGTGCCGTTTGCGTAAGTCGTGATGGTGACGTTCCCGACGCGTTCATGGCCTGTCATTTCCTGATTGAAGATGCCCGAAAGCGTCTGACGGTACTGCGCGACCTGTGCGGTGATGTCATCCAGCACGAGCGACGCGTCCGCACCGTAGAACTCGGAGTAGGTGGAATCCTGCAAAACGCGCGCGCTCTGGGCGGTCAGCGTGTATTGCAGACCCGCGCCCACTTCCGCGCTGCGCAGGAGGACTTCCTCCGCGTCATCCGCCAGATTCAGTGATGCGCCCGTGTAGGATACGCGGCTGTGCAGCGCCAGCGGGTAGAAGGGGATGTACTCGTCAATGATGGAATACTGTCCGCCGTCGAAGTCCATGTCGGTGATGAGCGTCGCCTGAACCGCGGCGTAGTCGTTGCCCTGACGAATCATCACGTCGCGCCCGGATGCCTTGAGTTCAGCGAGCTTTTCCGCCTGCTGATGCAGCACGGCTTCGCGGGTCGTGTGGTTTTTGCTGTCGTAATCAGCGGAGAGCATGTACCCGATGTCGCGGAAGGAAACACCTGCGCCGTAGGAAGCCGCCGCGTCCACCAAGGTGTTGACGCTGCGCATGGCGATGGCGGGCTTGACGAGGTAGTAGGTGTCGCGGTCGTCGTTCGCGCCGTACCAGATTGGGCTGTATTCGGGGATTTCCGCTTCTTCACGCGTGGTGAAGCGGGCAGCGTCGCGGAAGGCGATGAAGCCTTCCAGCAGGCCACTGTCGCGCGCGAAAGCCGTCAAGCCGTCCAGATAGAGCGGCACACCCGCAATCGCGGCATTCTGTGCGAAGGAGAACAGCTCCTCCTGCGTTCCCAGCTGCCGAATCAGGCGGACGGAGGACAGCAGCTGCTGATTCATGCCGCCGTTCATCCATCCGGCGTAGCGAATCGACATGTTCTGCGCCAGATTGCGGGTGACAAGCTCGCGCAGGAGCTCTTTCGCTTCCGCATAAGTCGTCATGGCAATCGGGACGCTGGTAGGCACGCCCGCCACCTGCTGCACCTTGTCAATTGCGCCAATCAGTTCGATGCTCAGCGGTGCGTCCGCGTCCACCGTCTGTGCGGCGAAATCCGGGTACTTGCAGGTCAGGTAGTCGCGGTAGGACGCCGCCATGTCTATGTAGCCCGATTCGGGCAGAAAACGGTAGCGCTGGCGGATGAAGCCCGTCGGGTGCGCTGTTTCAAACATGTAGACGGCGTTGTTCGTGCGCTCGGAAACGTCGTAGGCGTCGCCGTGGACGATGGTGTACGTTGCGTTGACGGTGTTGTAGGAGGTCAGGCGGCCGGCAATGTCCGCGCCGATGCCCGCCCACGATGCACCGTCCTCCAGAATGCAGATGAATGACCCGCTGTCGCCCGAAACGCCGAAAACCGGGAAGTTGATGCGCGTTTCGTTCGTCACCTGCGTGCGGATGGACGCCCAGTCCCAGCCGTAGAGGTTGGCGTAGTAGGCGCGCTGGGAAACGCGGCCGTTGTTGAAGCGGATAATCGCGCCGCTGCCGTCGGGGACGAACAGGAAGCCGTTATCCGCCGTACCGCCCGCGCCGAAAGCCGGAAGCAGCGTCAGGCTCGTCAGCGGGTAATCCACGTCGTAAGCAAGGTCATCCAGCGGTACTTCGACAACAAGGTCGCTGCCGTCTAAACGGAACACCATCGAGACGTTGAAAACGGCCTTGGCGATGGTGCTGCCCGCCTGCACGATGCGGCTGTTGTCGTATGCCAGATCCTCCGCCGTGTAGCCCACTTCGGCAAAGATGCTTTCGCAGCGCTGCTTCAGGTGATCCTTTGTGCCATCGCGCAGCACCCAGACGTGCTCTTCCGCCAAATCGGGGTAGGCGGCGAGCAAAGCAGCCTTGTCGTCAGTCTTGCGGAGCTTGTCAATATTGTATTCACGGTAGTATTCTTTGATGTCCTTCTTCTGCTTGGAGGTCATTTTCTCCATGAACTGCTGCATTCGCGCGTCGCCAATGGCAGTCGGCATGAGGAAAGACCGCTGCACGCGTCCGACGGAGTAGTTCACGCGGACGCTGCCATCCTCCTGCATCAGCACTTCGTAGACCCCGTTTGAAATGCTGTGTTCCTGCGAGGTGAACTGGGTGGTCATGCCGGTGGAGGCGGCGTAGGTGAGGCTCAAGGTGGAGTTCAGCTTGTTCTTTTCCACCGGCAGGGCAATCGGGTCGCTGTCCACGTTATCAGGCGAGGACAGCCAGACGTGCCCGGTGCGCTTGTCGGTGAGGGTGAAGTGGGTCGTCGCCGGGTCAAGCTCAAAGCGGAGAGCGTCATTCTCCATGACCATCGGCGTGTCGGGCTCTGAGTAGCCGTAAAGCGGCACGTCGTGCCCTTCCAGCTCGCCGGAGGTGTCAAAGAGCGGAAGAATGACGAATTTCGTCAGCGGATAAAGTGCCAGAAGAAGAATCAGAACCAGCACGATCCGCACAAGGATGCGTCGTTTCATGGATACTTTCTCCTTTCGTCAGTACAGACGGAACAGCACTTCTTTGTAGAGGGAGACGAAATAGCCGATGCCGTCGCCAACCAGCGAGAAAAACAGCAGCAGCAGGAAGATGATGACGACCATCGCCAGCAGCGTCATGATGGTGAACAGCAGCGTCTTGCCCAGCGAGTAGTCATGCGTCTGCATCATGCCGCAGATGATGAGAACACCGCTCCAGCCCAGCGACAGCCCTTCCAGAACGTAGTAGAACGCGCCTTCCTTGGCGGTAATGACGTTTGCGAGGAGAATCATCGCCGCTTGCAGGATGACGTAGGGCGTCAGCGCGTAGCAGGTGGCGATGTAGACATCCTTGAACGTGCCCTTGCCCTCAAACAGCGTCGTCAGCCCCCAGTTGCCAGCCACGAAGAACAAAAGCGGCAGGAGGACGGCGAGACATTGCTGGATGATGTTCACGCTCGGCCAGTAGACGTTCATGAACAGGAAAGGCGTGAACTGCATGGACAGCAGGCGGACAAGCAGCACCAGAAACACGATGATGTTCGCCGCGCCGAGGCTGCCGCGTTTTTCGCGGCTCAAATCCCAGAAGCCATCGAAGGGGTGGAAGATAACGTAGAGCGAATAGCGCAGGGAGGACAGCAGACGCTGCCACTTCTGCTTGTCGGTCAGTTTTGCTGCGAGCGTCATGCGTTGTCCACCTCCCACTTTATCTTGCGGATGTGCCCGACGACCATCGGAACGACCAGCAGCACCGCGACGATGCCGAAAATCCACCCGATGTTCTGCTCTACCCACTCGGAGCGGTAGTAGCGGAACGCCTCGGAGTAGTTGCGGCTGTCGCGCGCCATGGCGAAATAGTCACAGGCTTCTTTGTATTGCTTCTGCTGCAAAAGCGCGCGCCCGATGCCGATGTAGGCAAGGTCATAGTTGCCGTTGCGCTTCATGACCTCGCGCCAAGTGTCGGCAGAAGCGGCGTATTCGCCCGCGTGGTACTGCTCGGTCGCCTTGTAGACCAGCTTGCCGTATTCTGTCGGGGTCAGCACGGTCACGCAGCAGTCCTGACTGTCCAGTACCAGCAGGTCATAGCCCTGATGCTCCAAAGCGACGGGATTCAGGAAGTATCCGTCCATGTTGCCCACACCGCCGAACGCCCAGAGCAGGTTGCCCTGCTTGTCGTAGGTGAAGATGCGGTTGTGCGTCTTGTCCATGACGGAATAGATGTCGTTGTCCAGCACGGTCACGTCCACGAACTTCGAGGGACCGGAGTTGGTGATGTTCGTGTCGCCGCGCGCCCATTGCAGGTCGCCGATGACGTGGCTTGTGCCGTTTTCAATCAGGATGTTCGTGCCGATGGCATTCAGGCGGCGGACGGGTTTCGCCGCGCCGGAGATCAGTTCGTTGGAATTGAAGGTCTGCGTGGTGACGACGAAGAAGCCTTCCGAATCCAGCGCAATGTTGTTGTATTCCGTCGGGACGAAGGATGCCTGCTGCGCGCGCTGCTCCTTCGTGGAGAGCAGCCGCCAGACCAGCTCGTACCATGTGTACTTCACTTCGCTCGCGCCGATGAAGCCGGTGAACGTGCCGTCCGCCTCGTACTTCATGAGGCCTCGGTTGACGTTCTGCGCGAGGCAGAAGACGCGTCCGGTCGTGTCGCAGACGAGTTTCGTCGGCAGAAACGCCATCGACTGGTCGAAGGTCGCGTCCGTCGGGCGGGTGAAGACGCTCAGCAGATTCAAATTCCGGTCTACTTTCAGGATGCGGTTGTTGTTCGTGTCGGCGATGAACAGTGTGCCGTCCGCCATGACGAACACATCCTGCGGGGCGGAGAGCGTATTCGGGGTGATGTCGCCGGAAATTTCGGAAATCACGCGGGTCAGCGTGAAGTTTTCGCCGTCGCGGGCGACTTGCAGAATGCGGTTGTTGCCCGTATCGACGATGTAGATGTCATTGCCGGAGACGGTCAGCCCGCGCGGGGTGCGCATCGGCGTTTCCAGCCCAAGGGAGACGCTGGACAGCATGGCGCTGGTGCGGTAGGCATCCGGCGACTGGCGCTCGTCGCCCCAGTAATCGTAGGTGTAGGTGTAATTGTAGTCAAAGCCGTCTGCGGCGCGCGCGACCATCCCGCCGCAGAGTGCGGCGAAGAGGGAGAACGCAACCAGACAGGCGCAGAGACGGGAAACCATGCGGTTCATCGGCGTCCTCCTCTCTTAATCTTTCAGACCGGATGTCGCCATCGTTTCGAGAATCTGGCTCTGGCTGAGGATGAAAATCAGTATCGGCACAGCCATGACGACGACCGTAACCGCCGCCGCCTGACCCGTGCGGGCAATGCCGCCTGCCTGAATCTGCTGGAGCGCGTAGACGAGCGTCTTCTGCGCCTCGGAGTAGATGACGGCGGACGCCTTGGCGTTCCAGAGGTTCTGAACGGAGAAGATGATGAGCGTCAGCCATGCGGGCTTGACGTTGGGCATGACAATCGTCCAGAAAATGCGGAATTCCTTTGCACCGTCGATTTTCGCGGACTCAATCAGCGACATGGGCAGCCCTTCCATGAACTGCTTCATCAGGAACAGCCCAATCGGCGCGGCGAACGCGGGCAGGATGACCGCCCAGTGCGTGTCGACAAGGTTCAGGCGCGTCATGGTCAGGTAGTTCGGTATCGCGGTGACGTAGCCGTTGAACATCAGTGCCGTCACGACGAGGGCGAAAAACTGCTTGCCGAGCGGGAAATCGTACTTCGCCAGCACATACGCCGCGAGGGACGCAATCAGCAGATGCCCCAATGTACCCACGAGGGTGATGACGACGGTGTTGGTGATGTAGCGCGAGAAGGGAACCCAGCTCTGCCCCATCGTGACGAGAAGGTCAGAGAAGTTGTCGATGGTGGGGTGGCGCGGGAAGAGCGTCGGCGGGAAGCGGAACAGCTCATCCAGCGGTTTCAGCGAGGACGAAATGGCGAACACCAGCGGAAACGCCATTGCACACGCGACGAGGAACAGCAGCAGCCCCACCAGAAAGTCGCCCACGCGGGAGCGGTTCGGCTTCTTGTGGCGCATGTTCGACTTCTTCGTCAGCTTCAGTACCTTCTGCGGCAGCTCAATCGGCGTGCCGTCCGGTCTGACTGGACCTTTGTAGCTGCGGACATTGATGGTACTCATGTGCCAATCCTCCTCAGAGCGCTCTGAATCAGCTTGTTGCACAAAATCATCACCAGGAACAGCAAGGTGGCGATGGCGGAGGCATAGCCCATTTCAAAGCGGGTGAAGCCATAGTCGAACAGGTGGGTGACGACGGTGTGCGCGGCGTAATCGGTGGAGGGGAAGCCTGCCAGCGCCATCGGCACATCGCACACGCCGAACGCGGACGTGATGGACATGACCGCGCCGAACATCAGCATCGGCTTCATGTTCGGCAGGGTGATGTAGTACAGCTCCTGCCAGCGGTTGCGGATGCCATCCACATAGCCCGCCTCGTACTGCGAGCGGTCAACGCCCTGCAAGCCTGCGACGAAGGAAAGGAAACCCGTGGACATGCTCATCCACAGTGTGACGATGATGATGACCGGCATGATGTAATCCGGCGTCGTCAGCCAGAGAATCGGGGCGTTGAGGATGCCCAGCTTCATCAGGATGGCGTTCAGGTAGCCGTACGCGTCGCCGCGGAAGATGATAGAGAAGATGTAGTAGGCATTGCCCGCAATGGACGGCGCGTAGAAGATGACGACGGCAATCGTGCGCACCCAGCGCGGCAATTCGTTGATGAGCCACGCGAAGCAGAATGACATGATGTAGCCCACAGGTCCTGTAATCACCGCCAGCAGGAACGTGTTTTTCACGGCGGTCAGGAAAACATCATCCTTCAAAATCAGGGTGATGTAGTTGCCCATCCCGATGAAGCGCGCGGGCTCCAGAATGTTGTTGTAGGTGAAGGAGTAGTAGATGGAGATAAGCATCGGGAGGATGTAGAAGGTCAGAAACAGCAGGGCGTAGGGCGCCAGAAACGCATAGCAGAACTTCATGTGCTTCGCTCTGTCCCACGCGATGCGCGCATTGCGCTGTCTCAGCGCAAAGTACTTTTTCCAGAACGCGGTCATGACGAATGCTTCCTCCTTTCGCTCAGGGCGTCTCTTCGTCGATCGGCAGACCGAACTCCAAGCGCTTCTTATTGATTTCCTCGTTGATGGTGCGCGCGTAATCCAGCAGGGTTTCGCGCGGGTCGGTCTTGTCGTTGGTCACTTTGCGCACGGCGTTGGTCATGTGGCGCGTGGTGTAGTAGCCGCCGGCGACTTCGCGGAAGCCGACTGCCCACGTCATCTGTTCGCGAATGACTTTCAGCTGAGCTTCTGACCAGGAAAGCTGCTCGATGGCGGCGATATTCGCGGTGGCGTAGCGTGCGGACGAACCCAGGACGGCTTCAATCTCGCGTCCGAAACGCACCTGCGCGTCGGTGGACGTCCACCACTTCATGAACTGCCACGCATTCTGTTTTGTCGTTTCGCTGTCGGTGGCAATCATCATGCAGCAGGCGCCCTGCGAATGCCCGGAGTGGTCCACATAGGTGCTGCCGTCCTCTGCCGTGCGGGAAGTGCCGGGGAGAATCGCAATGTCCCACAGACCGCGGATTTCCGGTGCGGAGACGGTCAGGGTGTTGAACGTCGTGTAATCGAAGATGCCAAGCGGCATTTCGCCGGAGCGGAAGCGGCTCACGAAGTCGAAGATGGTCGGCAGACCGTAGTCATTGTAGAGGCTGGTGTAGCGCTCAAACGCCTGCACACCCGCTTCGCTGTTGATGGTGGTGTGGGTCGCCGAATCGTTGTAGAGCGCGCCGCCAAGCTGGTAGAGCATGGCGTAATAAGAAGAGAGATTCGGGGCGGCAATGTCGGGGTAGGGGATACCGACGGACATGTTCGCCCCCTGAATGGTGGGCAGCATGGCAATCAAATCATCCCACGTTTCCGGGACGGACAGCCCGTATTCTTCCAGAATGTCGCTGCGGTAGAAGAGAATCGAGCACAGCTGCGTCTCCGGCAGCGCGTACAGACCGCCGTTGAAGCTGAACGCGGCGTAGGCGCTGGGGTAGAATTGGTCGAGGACTTCCTGCAAATCATCGAACTGCGTCAAATCCTCCACCGCGTGGCGAAGCGCGTAGTTGACGGGGTTCCAGCTGTCGGTTGAAATGACGACATCCGGGCCGTTGCCCGCGACGACGGCGTTCAGCAGCGCGTTCGGGTCAACCAGCATGACGTTGACGGGAATGCCGGTAGACGGGGTGAAGGTGTCATCAACCATGGTTTTGAGGACGGTAGACTGGTCACGGCCGGTCAGAATCCACACTTCCAGCACGTCCTCGCTGGCATCGTACACATCGCCCAAGGCATTGTAATCCACGAAATACGACGTGACGCAGGATTTCAGCTCATGCAGCGCGCGGTCGAGAAAATTCTCCGACGGCTGCGGCACGGTCACGCCGTCCGCGGTGATGGCAATCAGGTCAATATCCAGCTTGACCTGCCGCATGTTCTGCATTGACGTGCCGAGGGAGGTGATGTTGTCCTTGAAATTCGTGAAGGCTTCGGTAATCTTCGCCGGATCTTCGACGAAGGATTCCAGCTGCACCGCCAGCGTCTGCGCGACGGCAATGCGGTCGGATTTCTGTCCGGTGATGGCAACAGTCTCATCGACGAGCTTATAGAGCAGGCGGCTTTCCTGCGCCATCGCTTCGATGACCTCCGGATACACCTGCTCCAAGTGGTAATCGCGGTAGCGGTCGGGGTTCACGCCTGTCAGCACCAGCACACGGCGGTACATCTGGTTCAGGCGGTAGATGCTTTCCTCCATGTCGGAGAGAATCTGCCCCATGTCGCCCAGCGTCGCTTCCAGACGAAGCGTGTGATGCCCAGCGGAAAGGTAGAAGCGGTAGGGCGTGCCGGAATCATCCGACAATGTGTTCATTTCCCATGCCGTGGTGTAGGGGAAGGAGACGTTCTCCATACCGGAGAAGGGAATTTTGCCGTCCAGATAGAGGATACGGCTGGACACGCTGCCGCGGTTGTAGGTCTGACGGCCTTTGATGGTGATGTTGTACCAGCCGTTTTCCGGCACGTCGAAATCCCACTCAATCCACTGCCCCGCGTCGCGCCAGGCATCGCCGCCGATGTAGTTCAGCACCGTCCGGCGCACGTCGCAGGGAGAGGTGGCGGGGGAAGAACGGTCATAACGCGCGTACAGTGACGGGGAGGAACGCAGGGTGCTGCTTTCACCTTCCAGCACGAGGGCAAAGTCAGCAGGAACGCTGTTCTCCTGTGGCTGCGCGGCGGCATAAGCGGCGTAATCCGGCACTTTTTCGGGGGCGGTGAGCGAAAGCGCGGTCAGGAGCATCGGCTCGCTGGTCGCAATCAGGGTGACGGTGCTTTCCCCCGCCTCGAAATAAAAGCGGTACGGCTCGGTGATGTAGCCCATCGAATCGCGGCAGCAGGCGGTCTGCTCGCCGAACGCCTCCACCTGCGTCGGACGGATGTCATTGCCCTGCGAGTCCTGCCGCACTTCGCCGCCGTCGTGCCACAGGCGGGTGAAGGTCAGCGTATCCGCGCCATCGAAGGGTACTTCGCCGTTGATGCGCAGTTCGCGCTCCAAGTCCACGCCGCGTGCCGCCTCAGTGCGGTAGGTCAGGCGGATGTTGTAGAAACCGGTTTCCGGTACGGTGACGGCGAACGTTGCGGAAGAGCCGCTTTGCATCAGCAGACCATCCTTCTGTGCAGTCACGCCGTCCGAATCCAACGTCACCAGCGGAATGGAAACGTCCGAAGATGCGTCCGGAGCGCCCTCATGCGCGCGCAAATACAGCGAATAGGTGCTGCTGCGCCCGATGTCGCCAATCTGCTGCGAGAGGTCATAACCCTCGTATTTTGCCCGGTAGTTCTCCACGCCGCCGGACAGAACGAACCACAGCACCAGCGCCAGAACGACCGCCGTCAGGGCAATCCACTTCCCGTACTTGCTGCCAAAGGAACGCTCCATGTTTCCGTGCCTCCTTCAAACTGGAATTGAACCAATTTCGATGCGTTGCAAATGAATAAAAATGGTTTGCTTTCAACCATATTATAAATTCAACGAGAGAAAAAAACTTCTTAAAATTTGCCCGTCTTTGGTTATAATTTGTTTGAAATGCGTTGCGTTTTGTGGTATGATGGAAAAAAAGACAAGGCAAAATGCGCAAATTTGCACGAAAGGTTTGTGAAGAAATTATGAATAACCGAAGGCTCATTACGGAACACGAACGACCATTGACGGCATCCGGCTTCCGCGTGATGAAGGGCGAGCGGGAGTTTATCACCTACCAGCGGGACGTAACCATCCGCGTATGGCATCAGCCGAACCCGGACAGCTATGCGCCGCACTTTCATTCGGCCATAGAAGTCTGCGTGCCGCTGCTGGGAGGATGCGAGGTGGCGGTAAAGGGGAAGGAATATCATGTGCAGGCGGGGGAGGTGCTGTTTGTTCCCTCCGACGCGACGCACGCCCTGCGCATGGCGGCGGGCAACGAGCGCTACCTTATCATCTTTGAGCACAACGCCGCATTTACAATGAAGGAATTTGCTGCGCTGCGCCCGATGATGCGCCAGCCGATTTATCTCACGGCGGAAAGTGAAGCGACGCCCATCGTTCGCAAAACGCTGATGCAGCTGGTGGATGCTTACGAGGCGTACACGCCGCTGCGGAATTTGCGGTGCTATGCGCTGCTGATGGACGTATTCGCCACGCTGGGGGAATTGTATCTGCCCAATGTCGCCAACAGCGCGGAGATGAATGACATCCATCGGCGATTATCCGGCGAGGACGCTTTCAACCGTGCGCTGGATTACCTGAATAAAAACTACGCCGAAAACATCACGCTGGATGTGCTGGCGGACTACGCGGGGTTCAGCCGCTACACGCTCAGCCGCATGTTCAGCCGGCACACAGGCGCGACGTTCATCCAGTACCTGAATGCGCGGCGGGTGGATATGGCGGCGGAGATGCTCAGCCAGAGCGACCTGCCCGTGACGCAGGTTGCGCTGCGCGTTGGCTTTGGGTCGATTGCGACATTCAACCGCGTGTTCCGGACGCAGAAAGGGTGTACGCCAAGCCAGTATCGAAATGTGTATCTGGAGCTGAAAAAATAGCAGACATCAAATCACGATTTCATAATATAGGTAGGAGGAAAATATCATGATTGCGCAGACGCCCCCGATGGGATGGAACAGCTGGGACTGCTACGGCGCGGCGGTGGACGAGCCGACCGTGCGGCAAAACGCGGCGTACATGGCGGAGCACTTGCAGGTGTTCGGCTGGGAGTACGTCGTCGTGGATATTCAGTGGTATCAGCCGACCGCGACGAGCCACGCTTACGAGCCGTTTGCGGAACTTACGATGGATGAATACGGGCGCTTGCAGCCCGCGCCGGGGCGATTCCCGTCATCGGCAGGCGGAAAAGGCTTCAAACCACTGGCGGATTATGTGCATTCGCTGGGGCTGAAATTCGGTATCCACATCATGCGCGGGATGCCGCGGATGGCGGCGCATCGGCACTTGCCGATTCTGGGGTGCGGGAAGGGCTGCCACGAGGTCGCAAATCCAAACAGCATCTGCGCGTGGAATCCGGATATGTACGGCTTGCGGTGCGATATGCCCGAAGCCCGCGCGTACTATGACAGCATCTTTCGCATGTACGCCGAATGGGGCGTGGATTTCGTCAAGTGCGACGACATCGCGCGCGAATATCCGCACTGCAAGCGGGAAATCGAGGTCATTTCCGCTGCCTGCCGCGCCTGCGGACGGGACATTGTGCTGTCTTTGTCGCCCGGCCCTGCGCCGCTGGAACAGGCGGAGCATTTGAAGAAATACGCGAACATGTGGCGCATCACGGACGACTTCTGGGACGAGTGGCGGCTGCTCAAGGGGATGTTTGAGCGGGCGGAAAAATGGTGCGTCCATGCCGCGCCGGGGCATTGGCCGGATGCAGATATGCTGCCTGTCGGCGCACTGCGGCAGTGCTATGACCCGAACGGCTGGACGAACTTCACACAGGCGGAGCAGCGGACGATGATGACGCTGTGGTGCATGATGCGTTCGCCGCTGATGATGGGCGGCGAGCTGACGAAAAATGACGACTTCACGCTGAAGCTGCTGACGAACCGGGACGTGCTGGCGATTGAAAAGACGAGCGCGTGCGCCCATCCGCTGTGGACGACGGAGGATGAAAGCGTGTGGATTGCGCCGTGCAGGGACGGCACGGGGCTGTATGTGGCGCTGTTCAACCTGTCGGAAGAGACGCGGACGGTTCGCGTGACGGGCGAAATGCTGGAAGGGACGTACTCGGCGGCAAGCGAATTGTGGACGGGGGAGAAACTGCATTTGGCGGACGGGGTGACGGCAACGCTGAGGAAGCACGATGCGGCGGTGTTTTGGGTGGAGTAAAACAAAAAATTGCTTAGAAATTACTGTGGAGGAAGTTGTAAATGATATTGCAAATGGCTGACCTGGTAAAGGAGCTAAAAGAGATTAGATTCACATCAGAAAAAGAGATGCAGCACTTTTGTGAAAAAAATATGTGTCTGCACTCATAAAATGATACAAGTAACGATTTCACGGTACGGGTATTCAAGGGGGTATTCAAGGGGTATTCAAACTGCATACCCCAATGAATACCCCCTTGAATACCCCTACGAAGCCCCTGCATAGCTCTGAAAAGGCAGGTGCTGATAATGCTCGGATATACATTGCGCGCATCATCAAAGCACGATGCTTCAAGAGGCTCTCTGCCCAAAAATACAAACAACCCGCTTGCCCAGCCCCCGGCGAATCACTTCGCGCCCGGCTGTGCAAGCGGGTTGTTTTCATGTGCTCATTTACAGGTCGACCGGTATCTCCGTCCCATCCCGGAAGCGGAAAATCAGTTTCTTAGCGCCTTTTGCTTCACCCGGATAGACCACAATGTGATCCACCATCGCTGCGAAGGTGCGTTCATCAAAGGGAGCCAAAGCCTCCTTCTCCCGCAGTTGCGCCATGAACGCTTCCAGCTTTCGCCTCCTGCCGGCCTTCGCGGCCAGCTGCGCTTTCAGCGCGCCGATCTTTTCCTTCAGGGCACTGCACTTTGCGCTAAGCGCGTCGAACGCCCGGTTGTATTCCTCCTGATCCTGCGCGATCTCGGCATTCCTGCGCGCCATGCGCTCCATTTCCTGATGCGCTTCGTCGAGCCTTGCCTGCGCACGCTCCAGCTCGCGGTCCAGCTGCGCCGTGTCGGTCAGATTGGCAATGATCGTCTCGTATGCGGAGAAGATCTCGCTCCTGCGTTCCAGCAGCATCCCCAGCGCCTTCTCAAAGGCTGTCCTGAGTTCCTCTTCCCTTACGTGAGGAGATGGGCAGGGCGCTCCCTTCTTTTCGTACTTCCGGTTGCAGCGGTAGATGACACTCCGGTAAGCGTCCGTGCTGTGCCAGACCTTGCTGCCGAAGTATGCGCCGCATTCCCCACAGACGAGTCGCCCGGAGAAGGGCGTGACCGCGCTCGTGCGCCCGCCCCGCTGCCTGCGCTTTGCCAGTTCAGCTTGGACAAGCTCGAACACCTCCGCGCTGACGATAGCCGGGTGGCTGTTTTCGACGTAGTATTGGGGCGCTTCGCCTTCGTTCACTTTGGCCTTCTTTGTCAGGAAGTCCACGGTGAAGGTCTTTTGCAACAGTGCGTCGCCTCTGTACTTCTCGTTGCTCAGGATGGACTTTACCGTGCTGGCCTGCCACGTCGCCTTTCCCGCAGGCGTGGGGACGCTGCGCTTCGTCAAAGCGGCCGCAATGCCGGAGGGCGTCTTCCCGTCCAGAAACATGGCGTAGATCTCACGCACAACTTTGGCTTCTTCCTCCACGATCTGCATTTTGCCGTCCGGTCCTTTTTCATAGCCGAGGAAATGAGCATAGGCAACCGATACCTTGCCGTCCGCAATGCGCTTGCGCCAGCCCCAGGTCACATTTTCGGAAATGGAACGACTCTCCTCCTGCGCAAGGGACGACATGATCGTGATGAACAGCTCGCCCTTGCTGTCCAGCGTATCGATGTTTTCCTTCTCGAAGGTCACGCCCACGCCCTTTTCCTTGAGCTTGCGGACCGTCGTCAGGGTGTCCACGGTGTTGCGGGCGAAGCGGCTGACCGATTTGGTGATGATCCGGTCGATCATGCCCGCCATGGCGTCGTCGATCATGCGGTTGAAGTTCTTTCTCCGCTTGGTACTGGTGCCTGTGATGCCCTCGTCCGCGTACACCTCCACAAAAATCCATTCAGGATTCTCACGGATTTTCTTGGTGTAGTAGTCCACCTGAGCCTCATAGGAGGTCTGCTGCACCTCGTCGTCGGTGCTGACGCGGGCATAGGCCGCGACCCGCAGCCGCTCCGTCAGAGGGCGCGCGGCCGCATAGCGCCGCACCGTAGCGGGGATCATGCGCACCCTCGTGCCTCCCGTCGCCGTCTCAGTCATGCCGCCACCTCCGTTTCATCTGTTCACTGGCCTTCCGACGCATCTCCGGCGTCCATGCTTTGGCGCGGGATTCCCACGCCCACTGACGCTCTTCCACGCGCCCGTCCCGTAGCGCAAAGCGCAGACAGCCCTTGCCCGTCACGCGAATCTCATCCAGCGCATCCACTGCTTCTTCTGTGAGCTTTTCCACGTCCAGCACCTCGCAGGTCAGGGCGATGAGCGTCTCCTCCGGGATCTGGCTCGCGGGGCAGTAACGCTTTCCCTTGCTTGAATAGGTCACGCACTGCCATGTGTAGCGCGGGATGGAGTTGCGCCCCGTGGAGCGCGTCCTGCGGTTGTAATGCGCGCCGCAGTTCCCGCACACGACCTTGCCGCTCAGAGGATAACGCACCGTCGTCGGCTTGCGTATGTTGATCATCTCCCGGCGCTGGGCAAGGATCGCCTGCGCGCGCTCAAAGGTCTCGCGGTCGATGATGGCAGGGTGCGTGTTTTCGGCGTAATATTGATCCAGCTGACCCGTATTGCGCCGCTGTTTCTTGGTCAGATGATCTTCCACAAAGGTCTTCTGCAGCAAGGCATCGCCCGTATACTTCTCGTTGGTCAGCATTTCGACCACATGGTTGCCCGTCCACGTTCCTCCGAAGCGCCGCGGTGTATTGGTCTCTCGAAGCCTTGCCGCGATACGGCTGCTGCCGGCGCCATCCAGATATGCTTTGAACACGTCCCGCACCACGGCGGCTTCGTCCTCGTCGATCACGATCTGTCCGTCCACCGACCGGTAGCCATACAGCAGCATCAGGTTCATGGGCTTCCCCTCGGAGAAATCCTTGCGTATCCGCCATTTGCAGTTGTCGGACACGCTTTTGCTCTCCTCCTGCGCAAAAGAAGCGAGGATGGTGAGCATCAGCTCGCCGTCCCCGCTCATGGAGTGGATGTTCTGCTCCTCAAAATAAACGTCAATGCCCAGCGCCTTCAGCTCGCGCACCGTTTCGAGCATGGTCACCGTGTTGCGGGCGAACCGGCTGATGGACTTGGTGAGGATCAGGTCGATCTTTCCCGCCCGGCAATCCGAGAGCATCTGCCGGAATCTGGGCCGGTCGCCCTTTGTGCCGGTGTACGCTTCATCGGCGTACACGCCCGCGTATTCCCAGCCGGGTTGGCGCTGGATATAGGCGCTGTAGTGGCTGATCTGCCTGGAGAGGGAATGCAGCATGGCGTCCTTTCCCGTGGAGACGCGGCAATAGGCCGCCACACGCTTGCGGCGAGGGGTGGGCGCGTCGGGTTTGACCTGCCGGATCTGCATAGGTTGTTGCTTCTGTTCTTTCTTCAAGGCGCTTACCTCCTTCCGCGACCATATATCCCTCTTTTGCGGCCGGGAGTCAACCGTGATTTTGATACAAATCGCCCCAGACAGGGGAGAATCTTTCCGCGAGAAACTGTGATAATCTGACGAATTCCCTGCCGGTCACCAGCCCGGCGTTGCGCAGGTTTCTAAGAACCGCCATGGAGGTGCGATACGTCAGCTCGCGTTGAAGCTGCTCATGTGTCAACATGGGCGCGCCCATCCGTTGTTCTGTGCCGTGCATATCGGCCTCCTCACTGCTTTCCAAAGCGGCTGTGAATGTAACAGGCGTGGCTGCAAAACTTCCTGCGCCGGTCATGCCCATACAGCGGCTTCCCGCACCCGGCGCACAGAGCAGGTTTTCCGTCGGCATGCGCCTGCGTGCGCCAGTGGGCGACGCGACAGGCTTCCGAGCAGAACACGCGCTTTTTCCTGCCAGGTATGCGGATGACCGGCGTCCCGCACTGCGGGCATATTGGATTCTCATTTTCAATCGTGATTTCCAGCTTCTGTGGCGCACGGTAGTCCGTGACCGCCGGTTCATCCGCCTCGTCGCGGCGGCAAAAGGATTTGATGGTGCCGACCGGAATATCGAGCAAGGTACTGATGCGCTTATATCCTTCACCCGCGGCTCTGAGCTGTCGGATGTGCCGCTTCTGCTCCTGTGTCATAGCCCCTCCCTTAGCGCCGCTGCTTTCATATGAAAGCAGCGGCGCAACAATCCTGTGTGCTGTTCGTACAGTAAATGCTCAGATCACCTTGCTGTATTCTCCGGAAACCCAACCCACCCGCGCATTGACCACTACGGCGTGCCAGCCGTTGCTGGCGGTGGCCACATAGTCCAGCGTCGTGCCCGGCGCGAGCTGGGTGACGCGCCCGTACTGCGTGCCGTTGCCCACGCGAATGTTGACCTTGCCGCCATCCGATACGATGACCACGTGGGTACCGACGGGCTTTTCTCCTTCGTTTTCTTCTTCGCCATCCTCCGGCTGCGCGGGCTGCTCCGGCGTGTCCTCGTCCTCTGCCTCTATGGCGTCCATGAGCGCGGCGTGGCTCTTTTCGCCATACTTGCCGTCCACCTCGAGCCTCTCATCCTCCTGGAAGGCCCGCACTGCTGCTTCGGTCTCCGCGCCAAAGTCGCCGTCCGCTCCGTACTTCGGCAGGCTGTAGCCCAGCCGCAAAAGATATTCCTGCAGCTGTTTCACATCATTGCCTTCCGTGCCTTTCCTGAGCAGCCGGGAGCCCAGCGCATACTCCGTCTGCGGCGGTTTCACACTGCCGCCCTCGCCGTAATCAATGAACGGCAGGTAGTACCAGTGCGTCCACTTGCGATCCTTCACCCGCGTCTTGACACAGCCATAATTGAAGCCGCGCTCCTCCACGGCGTAGCCGCCGCCCACATAAACGCCCACATGCCCGTCCGAGCGCAGTGCGATGCCGGGAACCTCCGGCAGGCTGTCCAGCGTGCCCCAGGCGCAGCCTTTGCCTTTGGCATAGCTGAACATGCTGTTGGCCGACTTATCCGGGCAGTTGTTGGCGCCGTACTTGCTCGAGAAGGTCTTGTCCGTGCCGATACTCTCGACTACGCCCTTGCCGCCGCCCGTCCAGCAGTACCCTTTGATCAGGCCGACGCAATCCGCGCAGACCTTCTTTTTCGCAATGTCGTCCCTGTACCGGCTGGTACGGCTGGAGCCGTAATGCGACGGATACTGCCTCGCCTTGCGAGAGCGCAGGTTTTCGGTGCATTTATACACAACCGTTCCGTACCAGTAAGGCTGGCCGAGCATGGAGAGGCAGAAGGCGACAAAGTGCTCGTTGGTGAACGGGGTGTTGATTCGATCAGACATATAGGTTCCTCCATTCTCTGGTCCCATGAAAAAAGGGCGGCGGTCGCCCGTCGCCCTGCGGTGAATACGGTTTGTATCAGTCCTGTTTGGGAGAGGTGTACGTCAACGCCTGCTTGCTGTCCGACAGACCCGCCGTGGTGGGATCGGCGATCACGCCCAGCATGCCCAGGATGGTGAGGATGCCCTCAGCCACCTGCATGACCGCGCTCTGCGTCACGGCGGGCGCGATCTCCAGCAGCTGCAGCAGATCATAGATGAAGACCACCACCAGAGAGATCAGGCCGGTCAGAAAGGTCTTGTTCTGAAAGCGGATTTTCCAGTTGATGTTCATACTTCGTTCCTCCTTGATGTATTGATTGCAGCGCGGGATTCCCGCGATTGCTCCACAGGTGCTTCGCCGCCCTTCTTGTAGGGCAGCTCCATGGCCTGCTTGACCATGTCGGTCACGATCCCATCCCCACCCAGGCTGTGATAGGCGTCGTACATGCTGGTGATGTTTTCCCGGGCGTACACCGGCGCGAAGCCTTTCTCAAAGTAGTGGTCGCAGGCGCTGATGATCCGGTCGCGCAGCAGCGCGCGCATCCCGTCGTCCAGCGCCTGATCCTTTTTTTGCGTATGCCGCATGTGCCTGCTGACCCGCCGGTAGCTCGCCGCGGCCAGCGCCGCCACGATGCCGAACAGCCACTCCACCCAATATCGCGTGATCCATTCAGGCATGCTCTTCTCCCTCCCGATTTCAACTTTGTCAATGGCCGTCAACTGGCGAATCACGTCTCCGCCTCCGTCACAGGTGGATCTTCCTGACCGCCTTCGCTCGCTGGTGCCCAGAGGGCCGATATTGCCGGCGGCTCCCAACCTTCCTGCGAGGTGTGCGCCTGAAGGCAGATGTACAGCTCGCCCTCCGCGTCCGGGTACGCGACTTCGTCGCCCACAATGTAGTCGATTCCGGCGGCCCAGACGCGCACTTCATCTTCGGCGATGATCTCCACCCTGTGCCAGAGTGCCGGGGGCAGGTCGGGCGCCCAGTCGTCCTGCGTGGTGTGCGGCTGGATGCAGCGCCAGAGCGCGCCTTTGTAGGTGAACACGTCGCCCACCTGCACGGCGATGCCCGCGCGCCAGATGCGTCCCTCCAGAACAGGCTGAACGGAGAGCAGTTCCGCATCCGAGATGCGTCCATCCGCCACCGCCTGCCTGAGCAGCAGGCCCAGCACATTGGGCAGCGCCTCGTCCGCGCTTACTGTGATGAAAGATTCCACCGGCAGCGCCTGCATGAGCAGCTCGTCCGTCACTTCCTGACCCTCGCTCACCTCAACGCTGTCCGGCAGCAGGATCACCTGCTCCGCCGTGACGCCCGACATCTGGAATGACTCGCCCGTCAGGCTGTAATGTGTGGCATCCGTCCGTTTTGCCGCAAGAAAAGAGGAGCGGATGAGCGTTCTCACCCGCCCCTCGAAGGGGATCGCGATGTACATCTGTTAACCTCCTTAGCCGACGGCCGAGCCGCCGCTGTTGTAAACCACCTGCAGATAGGGCTTGTGGCTGCTGTCTGTGCCGGCCATGCGCATGTAGTTGTTCGACCAGTTGGATGAGCCGAAATTGTATTTTGATTCGTATAGGCACAGACCGCCATACGTCCCGTTGGCCAGTCCCTGAACCGCCGCAAGCGGAATGGCGAACGTCGCCTGCTGCGCGCGGCCAATGGTCCCGATGGCCCCGTAGTTTACCGCGATGGAAGGCGCGCCGCTGGCCGTGGTGTTGGTGATGGCGCACAGGTAGAGCGTTTTGGCAGAGCTGGAGCCGCTGCCCGTCTTGCGGTACAGCGTAAGGGTCGCCGACTTGATCGTCGTACCGGAGAGCACGCTGCGCAGGTTGCCAAACCACATGCAGCCGTAATTCCAGTTCAGGCTGGACTTGTAGCCGCTGTCGGAGTAGACCCCCTGGATCACGTCCACGGTATCCGAGCGCCAGCCGCCGCGATAGGACTTCGTGAGGGTGGCGTACTGGATGGTCGTGCTGTCCGGGACGACCACAGGAATGGCCGTGCCGTAGTCCACCGTAACGCCGCTTGCGAAAAGCTGGCCGTTCTCTCCGGTCCCCCGGCTGCCGTTGGGTACGGTGCCGCTGGCGATGATCACACTCGCGTAGGAAATCATGGCCCAGCTGCAGGAGCCCTTGCAGTCCTTCACGTTCGCGGTCGCCAGGTACGCCTCCACACCCTGCAGCGCGTTATACAGCCCGGTATTGTACAGAAACACATGGCTGGCGCGTGCGTAGACCGAGTCATAGGTGACGTTGTTTGCGTCCAGTGTACAGCCATTCAACTCCACAAAATGACACAGCAAGCATTCCACCAGATACGGGTTCCGGCTGCTGCCGTTGAGCGGACGGCTTTCCCGCAGGGAGACATTCTGGAAGCACACATGCGCTGAGCATCCCTTCACCCGGATATAACTGTTGAGACGGCACGCGCTGTACCCGTAGATCATCAGCCTGCCCGGGCCGCTGATCCCTTCGATCTGCGTACCCTGCGGTTCATAGATGTCCCCTGAACTGCTGGGGAGGTAGACGACGACGTCACGACGGAGAAAACGATTGTTGATTCCTTTCACCGCTTCGCCCAGCGAACGGAAATAGGTGTCGCTGGTTCCGCTGTAGGACGCGTTGACGTAGAGCGCGCTCGGCCCGGCGTATGCCTGCGCCACGGAATCGGAGATGATCTCGTCTGCGTACAGCTCCTTGAAGCCTACGTTGCCGTCCGCGCTCATCTCCATGAGGACGTTTTCGTTGTTGGCAGGGTCGAGCAACTGGAGCAGAAAGTTTTCCGTGGTGATGGCGACGTTGTTTGAGCCAATGGAAATCCCGCTGGTCTTGAGCTCCTGCGCGCCTACGGCCACCCAGGCCGAACCCGTGTACCGCTTGAGGATGGGCGGAGAGAGGGACGTGTCCAGCCAGAGCATGTTGGTGTAGAGGGTAGTAGGAGCGGTGTTGCTGCGATACACCTTTTCGGTGTTGTAGAGCGAGGTGCTGACCTTGAGGGCGATGCTGTTGGCGTTCTGCGTGATGCGGGACTCCGCGTCGGTCATACGCCTCGCCATGCCATAGATGTCCTCGGGCGCGGCGCTCCAGTCCGTCCACGCGTCAAGTACCTCCAGCTTGACGTTGCGGAAGCGCACCGTACCGGTTGTTCCGTTTGCCGAAGCTGTGCCCAGCGCAAAGTACGCAATTGCGACAGGGTTGTACGAAGTCAGATTCAGCGGCCCATACCGCAAGCGCACCCAGTCCTCATCCGACGCCACAAAGCTGGCGTCTGTTGTACGCAGATACCAGCCCAGGCCAGAGGTCTTCAGCACGCCCGCATCCATGTACTGGTAATACACCCAGAACCCTGAGTAGATGCCGGGCGTCGTGGCTTCCGGGGCATCCACATCCTGCCTTTGGATGTCCAGAGAAATGCGAATGGCGGATCCGCTGCTGCTATGAGAAAAAAGATCATCCGACACGGGCAATGTCTTTTGAACCAGATAGGTTGCGTTTCCATCTTCATCGTAATAGCGGTTGTCGGTAAAAAGGAAAGGCCCGTCGCTTTCCAGGCAGTAATTCCGACCTTCGTATTTTTCAAAGGCGTAGAGCGCGGACGCCGCCACCGTCGCCGTGATGGCCTGCGGGGTGATTTTCTGCTCGGCAGACTGCACGCGTGTGGAAAGGGAATTGACATCCGTCTGATCCGCCTTGAGCGCGATGGCCGCATCGGTCTGCTCAAAGCGGGTGGCCATCTCCCGGCGCGTTTCGTCGATGGCGACGGAAGCCTCATAGGCCACCTGCGACAGCGGCTTGAACGCGCCGTCCACGAAGCGGTAGAGCGGGTGTTCGGGGAACACGCAGGTCTGGTACGTGCCGGTGAGCGTACCCAGCGCCATGTAAGTCATCCCGTCGTCCTCAGTGGGAACCGTGGCTGTTATGCATGTTTCCGCCGGCGTAAAGACCGTGCCGGCCAGCGTGCCCACCACATAGCAGGTTGTGCCGATGGTTCCCGCGAAGTCCGGGTCAATGGAGCGCAGCGTACAGAAGGGGTAGGTCAGGTAGAAATTGGCGCTGTACATCCCGGCGGACACGGCGGTGGCGCAGTAGAGCACCGGCCGGGTCACGTCAAAGGGTACGCCAGCCGCCAACGGAAAGCAGCCGTCCGCGTCCGTGACCGCCAGTCTTCCCGCGGCAATGGCTGTCTTTGCCTTGAGCGTGGTACCGACGCGGATGCGGTCGTAGGTGTCTGTGTTGTAGTTGGCGTCCGCCCACCAGCCTTTGGCGATGGTCGTGGAATAGATGGTCACGTTTTCGCGGTAGGTCAGGCGCACGATGTTGCCCGCCCCGTACTGCGTGCCCAGCCGGACGCTGCCGCCATAGTAGCAGGGGATCGCCTCGGTGGTGCTGCCGTCCGCAAGCGTCAGCGCCAGCGTGACGTTGCTCCCGGACGCGGCGGGCAGCCAGTAGGCGATCTGCTGTCCGTCGTGTAGCTCCTGGAAGCCGGCGTTCCCTGTCCACGCCGCGGTGTACGTTGTCTGTGTGCCCACCACAAACTCCGCGCCGCCAGCCGCGGCAATCGCGGCGAGATCCTCCCTGTACTGGTCGCTTCCTGTCACAGTGGACACAATCGCGTCTTCCGTGAGCTTCAGCTCCGCCGCGTCGACCCGTTCACCCAACGCGTCCAGATCCTCCTGATCCGCCTTGCCAGAAACCATGAGCCGCAGGTATTCGTTGCCTGTGATGTCCATGGCGTTGAGGGCTGCAATGGTCGCCTCGCGGGCGAAGAGCGCGTCCACGTCGAGGTTGGCCGCGATGAGGCTTCGGATGACAGCATTGTCGGCAAAGATGTCCTGCGCGTTGAGCGTCCCGGCGGTGATGGTGCCCTCGATGATCTTCTCCCCGCCGTTGATGCTCTGGTCAGTCACGTCGTCGTTGACGATCTGTTTGAGCGTCGTGACCACCTGTCCATCCTCATTCACGGACACCGAGTAAAAATGACCGTCCGTGCCTTTGACCACCAGCTCACCGACCGTCAGGGAGACCATGTTCGCCTCGGTCACGGCCAGTCGCGCGATGTAGAGTTCGCCCGCCGTGCCCTGCGTGATGATGGCGGTGTCCGTTGCCAGATCCTTGATGTGCGACCAGTCGATGTCGGCGGTCTGCATCTGGGTATTGACAATCTCTGCAGTGGCCGCCGTGAGGGTGGTGATGGCCGCCCAGTCGATGTTCGCCTCGTCAATGGTAGCGGCGGTGATCTGCGCCTTACTGATCTGCGCGATGTTGGCGCTGAGCGCCTCAATGTCAGCCCATTGGATGTCGGCGCTGACAATGTTGGCCGTGGTCAGCTGCGCCGTGGCGATCATGGCCACGGAGGCGTAGAGGTCGTCGGTGGTGATGCTGCCCGCGGCCAGCTCCTTGATCTTGGCCGTCACGGCGGTCAGGGCATTGACATTGAGCGTATCAATGAGCGCCTCGGCGATATGGGCGCGGGTGATGCAGGCGTCCTGGATGTGCGCGCTGCCGATGGCCGCGTTTCGGATTTGCAGACTGCCCACCGAACCGCTTTGCAGCTGTCCGCTGCCCACGGAGTTGAGCGCCAGCTTCATGCCGGTGATGGAGCCGCTGGCCAGCTGCCGGGCGGAGATCATGCTGCCTTCCAGCGTATCCGCAGCGGTTCCCAGCGTCACGGAGGTGTATTTGCGCGTCAGGCAGTCGTAGGTGTACTGCGTCATGCGCATGGAGACTTCCACGCCGATGCGCCGGGCCACCACGCGCACGCTGTCGCCGAGGAAGATGTTCAGAAGAAACGCGTACTGCCGGTATTCCTCGGTATCGGCGCAGTTGACGAAGTCCACCTTGAGCGTCACCGTGGGCAAGTCGCAGCCCTTGTCAAACTCCGCCTGCGCCGCCGCGCGCATGTCCTCATAGCAGGCGGTCAGGGACTTGTAGTTCTCGCCTTCCGCCACCTCTTTCGCTTCCGACGCCGCAAGGTGGATCCACTTCGGATGCGTGTACGCGCCGATGTTCGGGCTGTCGATGTACAGCTCGGGCAGGTAGAGGATATTGCCATCCGCGTCCTCACCGGTGGGCATGATGCGGGTGACCACGTCGGTCTCGTCCACGTCGTAGGAGATGCCGGTCAGGTTCTTGCGCTCCCGGATCTGCACGTCGCTGTCCACGCCCACGCGCCTGACCAGAAACACGTCGAACCAGTCACGCGCCAGCTCCGCGCCGTACTTTTCCACCAGTCCGCCTTCGCCCAGCAACGCTTCCACCGGGTTGACATTCTCCCATTCCACTTCCTCCGCCGTGGAGGTCAGGTCGGAGTAGAAAGTGAAGTCGTGGCTGGTAAGACAAGCATCCGAAAGGCTCTGTACGACGGAAGCCCCCACCGCGGAGGATGAGGGCTTCAGGGACTTGATCATGTTGTCCAGCAGGTCGTAGAAGATGTGGCGGGCATACACGGTGACCTTATCAAGCTCCGGCGCCACGCGGTAGATGCGGAAGGGCTGGTCACGCAGCTGCCGGGACTCGATCACCTGATTCTGAAAGCCGACATCCACCTGCACGCTCTGCTGCTCCGTGCGCACATGGGTCAGATACTCGGAAGACATATACCCGTGCCGCCCATCCGGGCAGGTGACCTCGTACCACGAGGATGTGGTCTTGTTTACCACGATGACCTCAGTGCCCTTCTTGTACTTGCCGAGGATTCTGTACCTTGTCCCCGTGCCTGAGCGCAGGCGCAGCGGGTCGCGCTGGGTGGTTACCTTATAGATCTCCACGTCGTAGGTTTGCGTCTGGTACTGCTGTGTTACCAGATTCATCTGCGGCGTCATGGCAGCGGGCACCGGCGCGCGCAGGATGTTGCCTTCGCTCAGCCGTGTCCACCTGCCGTGTTCGTCGATGGGATGGACGAGCGTCAGCTCCCACTCGCCGTTCAGCGTTTCGGTGACCGTGCAGGACTGCGGCTGGACGATGCCCAGCCCGTTGCTGGAGAAGTCCGTGCAGTCAGCCGGGTAGATGCAGATCATGGGGTTCATCCTCCCTTCGAGGCATAGGAAAAGCGCCACTCATCCTGAGTGACGCCACCGTCAACCATAACGGAACAGTCATTGGATACGAATAGTCACCATACCGTCGGGCTTGACGGTTAATTCCATCCTCCGAAGATAACGGTTAAAGAAAGCGCCAATTTGGGATAACATTCAAAGAAGTCACATTTCCCGTCCAGCTCACGGCGTTCTGCCCCGGAAGCAGCACAGGAAACTCCCCACTGATGGCGCCGTTCATGGAGGTCGTTCCCGAGTAGGCTTCCTGCAACTGCGAGTTCAGCGTTATGCTTCCCGATATGCCCTCCAGCTCCGTAATGATCATGCCCACCATGAGGGTGATCGCGCCCGTGCCGTAGACCGTGATGACCGGTTCCGCATAGACATTCCCCGGATTGGTGACAAACGAGCCGCTCTGGGTCAGGGCAATGGGCGCGACATTCTTCTGGTACCAAAAAGGCTTGCAGCGGAAGTTGACCGCAAAGGAGCGATGCGGATTCCCTCGCAGAATCTTCTCAAAGGGAATCTGGTTGGTGATGCGCGCCTCGTAATACCCCTCCGGCCGGTTGGCAAAGGTCACTTTCCCGCTGCCCTTGAGGTAAGCGGCGATCTCAGCATACCGCTCGGTATTCTCCACGATGCACTGCGCGGTGAGCACCAGATCGTCGTAGACGGCGTCGCCCTCCAGCACCGTGAGGCTTCCGCTGCGGCCCGGCACATCCACAAACGTCGCCCGCTCATTGGGCAGCGTCAGCGGCGGCTGTTCCAGCACATGGATGCCGTATTCTGTGCAGCGCACGTCGTTCCACTCAAACCAATCCTTCACGGTTATCCCTCCGTCCTGCGGCGCCTCTATGGAAAAACCGCCCGAAGGCAGCTTCTGTCATAATTCTCCCACTTCGATCAGATGTGGCAATCCACAATGGTAATCGCCAGTCCGTTTTCACGTGCTTCCTGCAGGTATGCCTGGAATTCTTTTTCATATTGGTTCATGCTCTCGTTGGTGGCATCGTCGAAGCCAAACCAGCCCATGCGCCCCTGCTCATGCCACGCGCCATCTGCCGTGACAAAGGCGTATGTACTGAAGGCTGTCTCTCTGCGGATGTAGGTTTCCTTGTCCCCGTAGCGTTGCAGATAATACTCCGGCTTCCATATGCTGATGAAGTCTTCGCCTTCGCGCTGTGCAGCGCCCTCGACCAGAACCTCCCATTCCCGCTGGAGTCTGGCGACACGGCTCGTATCCGGAGAGAAATCGCAGTCGGCAACCCTCGCCCCGTCGCAGCGATCCGCAGGGTAGTCAAAACCCTTGCTCCACCGGTCGACCGGCGCGCGATATCCGCTCTTTCCCGGCAGCAGCCTGAGCAGTCCGCGCCACCTCCCGCCGATCTCCCACCAGTCCCACCGGGCGTTGGGATTGTGCCAATAGCCACCGGCTCCCACAGTCTTGTCAAGATCGCACTCCTCATTTTCGACAAACTCCGCATACGGAGAATCCGGATCTACCTGCTCCTCAAACGGAGCCAGCAGCGCCTCGACGTATCCGGGCATTTTGGAAAATACCGCAACCGAAAAATGTGACATACCATAGCCTCCTCTGTCTTCAGGGTAGCGTATCTATCACTCCACGCCGCGTGAAAGTCAAGTCAATTCTTCGCGTTTGAGGGATATTTACGCCATCCGCATTCCCTTTCCGCGCTGTTGCCTGCGCGTGAGCGCGGCGATCTCCTCCGCCAGCGCGCGCACGTCCTGCTCGTCGCGCACAACCAGCTGCTGTACCTGAATGGTGGAACTGACGCTATTGTTGTAGGTGCGCCGGTTGTCGTTGCTGGTGGTGATGATACTCCCAGCCTGCGCCTCGCCGGTCAGGTAGCGCGCGGCGTTTCGGATGATCTTTGCCTGCGCCCTGCTCTCCTTGATCACGCCGCGGCCCCAGCCGCGCATGGTCATCACGCCCACCTCATCCTCAAACACCTGCGAGGGGGATTTGATTTTGAGCTCGCTCTTGGCCGCGCTGACCGCTGCCCGTGCCGCGGAGCGCATCGCGGAGATCACGCCGCTGCGTCCTGAGTTGATGCCGGCTTTTAATCCGGCCATGGCGTTGATGCCAGCGGAGCGCAGGGTCGAGCCGTTCAGGCTGGCGCCAACCGCGCTGCGTACAGCCGCGCCGACCGACGCGCCCGTGGCGCTCATGCTGTAACCCGTCATGGCCAACGCCAATCCGGCCATGGCCGCCGTGCCGCAGGCCGCCAGCGCGTTTTGCGGCAGGGCAAGGCCGACCGCCGCCGTCAGTGCGGCTGCGAGCGTCGCCGCGTCCGTGGTAAAGTCGTATCCCGCCATGCCTGTGCCCACGCCCGCAGAGACGTTCTGTCCCACGGGCTTGACGCGCTCGGACGGGGATTGGATGCCCAGCGCCAGATTCAGCGCGGCTTCCAGGTTGGCCGCGACCGTCTCCGCGTCGCTGTCCCAGCCCGCCGCCGTCATGCCTTCGCCCACGCCTTCCAGGATGTGCGTGCCGACTTCGCTGGTATCCAGCTCCTGCAGGAACGTCAGGATCATCTGCAGGTTGTCCAGATCCTCCTGCTTCACCGCCTGACCCTGCTGAATGGCCGCGACGATCTCCGCCACATAGGTGGACAGCTCCGCTACGCGCTCGGCAGGGAAGTCGATCTTCATGCTGGTATCCAGCGTGCCCTTGTTGGTGGACGCGCCGAACACGCTGGCCCAGAATTTATCCCAGGCGTTGTAATCCAGCGTCTCCTGATACGATTGCAGGCGGGAGAGCGCGGACTCGATCAGGTCTAGGCTCGTCTCGGGCAGAAGCCCTGCCGCCTGGCCCAGTGCCGTCACGCCCAGCTGATCGACCTCGGCCACCTCCGTGCGCAGGCTGTCAATGGCCTCCTGCGCGCCGGTCACGTCCGGGGCGATGAGCACATGCAGCGTGCCGTCCTCGTCAAGCACCGCCACCTTATCGGCGGTGAGCATCTCGGTGGGCACGGCCTGCACGGGAATCTCCTGCCCATCCTGCCAGAACTTCGTTTGCGGGTCGAGCAGCGCGTCGGCGGGGTTTTCAAACACCTCGCCCAGCTTCACGATGCCCTGCACCTCGACAGGGTTTTCCTCGATAAACTTCCGGTAGGCGATCAGGTCATAGCCGTAGATGCCCACGCTGACGTTGAGCGTGGGCTTGACCGCGTTGGTGTCGTCGTACCGTGTGATGTAGGCCGTGAAGTTTTGCAGCAGCTGGGATTTGTCGCAACCCGTAGCTTCCGCGAACGCGCTGACGATGGCCTCCACCTGATCCGGGGACAAAGCCGAAAGGTCAATGTTTTCCGCTTCCATGTAGCGGGCTACCATGGCTGTAATGTCGTCGGGCGTAAGGGCACCGGTCAGCGCGCCGCCCGTGACCTCCTGATAGGCCAGAACAAAAGCGGTCAGACCGTCCGGGGTCAGACCGCTGGTCTCCACGCCGCTTTGCTCAAGATAGGTCGAGATGTAAGCGGTGATCTCGTCGGGTTTCAGGGCGGAGATATCGGTTCCCGCAGCCAGCTCCTGATACGCGCTCACCATGGCGGTCACGTTCTCGGGCGTCAGGCCGGACACGTCCGCGCCGGTCGTCGCCTCGGCATAGGCATTGACCAGCGCCACGATGCCTTCCGGCGTCAGCTCCGCCTTGTCCGCGCCCTCCGGCACTTCCGTGTATTTGGCGATGAACGCCTCCACCTGCGGCTGGACGCGCCGCGTGTTTTCGTCCTCGCGCAGCTCTGAGATGATCGCGTCCGTCGTGATCGCGCCGGGGTCCGCGGCGAAGGTATCCCACCGCTCCTGCGCGCCGGTCATGTCAAGATCCGTGGCGATGGTCAGCACTTCTTCGGGCAGCGCGTCGCCGAACATCTCCGTGAGCCCCGGCAGCTCCAGCTCGCGATTGTTCAGGAACGTCTGAATGGCGGCAATCTGCTCCAGCGCCGTTGTGAAGTCGATCTCCGGGAACATGGCCTGAATTTCGCTTTCCGACATGCCGCTGTCCAGCAGGGACTGGATCTGCGTGAGCATGGCGATGTACTCGGTGATCGCACCCTCGTCCATGGCGGCGGTAATGGCGTTCAGGTCTTCCAGCAGGGCTGGCTTTTCGCTTTCATTCGCGGCGCTGTACTCCCGCAGCTTCTGCGTCAGGGCGTCCACGTCGGACGCCGCCTGCTGAATGTCGGCCTGCGCCCAGACCTTGGGAACCACATCGCTGAGCAGCTCCGCATACTCCAGCGCGGCGTTGCGGCGGTTTTCGTTGTACTGCGCGTTGAGCGCCTCCATGGCGTTCTGCCGCTCGGTGCTGTCCTCCATGAGCTGGATGAGCGCGAACTCCTTGTCGTACTGTGCGTCGATCTGCGCGTTCATCGCAGCAAGCCCTTCTGCCGCGGCGACCATGGCGTTTTCGTAGACCGTCACGTCCGCGTCCTGTTGGCCGCGCGCCTGTGCTCTCGCCACTTCTGCTTCCAACTTCTGCCGGATGGTATCAAAGCCGTCCGCGTCCGCCGGGGAGAGCCTGTACTTGATCTCGATGGCTTCCCGCGTGTCGATCATCTCCTGCAGGCGGATCTGGTCAGCCTCGGTGAAGAAGCCGTTCTGGCGCTTGCGCAAAAGGGCTTCGATCTCAGCGTCCAGCGAGTCCAGCGTCGCGATGTCGGCGGCGAGCTGCTCGGAAACGCCGGTATAGCCGCTTTCGTCCGCCGTGGCCTTGAGCGCGGCAAGCTCCTCACGGGTAGAGGCGGTCAGCGCCTTGAACGATTCCGTCCAGGAGGATACGATCTCATCGCTTTCCTTCTCGCCGTCCGTCCAGACCTTAAGCAGCCCGCTGAGCCAATCCTCCGCCGAAGCGGTCTGCCGCGCGAAGTCGCTCTCGCTCATGCCGAAAAAGGACAGCCCATCGCTTTTTCCATAGAAGGTCTCCGCGGCGGTCTCCTTCCACTTCTTCGCGGTTTCGTTCATGCCCTCCAGCGCCTCGCGCGCCTGCTTCGCGCCGGAGACGTAGTCCACCAAAGCGACCGTGCCCGCCACCACCGCGGCGGCGATCGCCAGCCACACCGCCGGGGACTTGGTAAGCACCGAAAGAAAGCCCGACCAGCCGCCGCCCGCCTTGCCCACGGCGGTGGCAAACTTGCCGATGCCCGTCGACAGCGTCCCGACGCCCTTCGTCACCTTGCCCAGAATGAGCAGCACCGGCCCGGCGGCCGCGGCGTAGGCGGCCATGCGGATGATCTGCATGCGCTGGGCCTCATCCATTTTGAGGAATCCCTCCATGAGGTCGCCCGCGCCGTCGATGAGATTCTGGATCGTGGGGTTCAGGTCGTCGCCGATCTGCTGGGCGAAGAGGAGCGCAGTATTTTTGAGGTTGATGAGCCGGCTTTCCGTGGTGGCGTAGCGTTTGCCCGCCTCCTCGGTGAGGGCGGTATTCTCCTGCCAAGCGTTGATGGCCAGATCCTGCGTCTCGGCAAACAGCTCGTTGGCGTTGACCGCGCGCAGCAGCGTATCGCGCAGGCGCACCTCCACGATGCCGATCTCCTGCAGGGTAGCGATGGCCGAAATGCCTTCCTCGTCCATCCGGGAAAGGCCCGTGATGAACGCCTGGAACGCCGCGGCTGGGTCATTCTCAAAGAGCGACTTGAAGCCCTCCGCCGTCAGGCCGGACACGCGGGCAAAATCCTCCAGCGCCTCGCCGCCCGTAGCCGCGGCAACCTCCATCTTGACCAGCGACTTGGAAAACGCCGAGCCGCCCATTTCGGCCTCGATGCCCACCGACGACAGCGCCGCCGCAAAGCCCAGGATCTGCGGCTCCGTCAGCCCCACCTGATGGCCCGCCGCTGCAAGGCGCAGCGACATCTCCATGATGGAGGATTCCGTCGTCGCAAAGTTGTTGCCCAGATCCACCAGCGTCGCGCCCAGATTGCCGAACCGGCTCTGGTCCATGTTCGTGATGTTGGCAAACTTCGCCAGTGTGGAGGCCGCCTCGTTGGCCACGATATCCGTGGAGTTGCCAAGGTCTATCATGGTGCGGGCGAAGCCCACCAGATAGTCGTTGCGGATGCCCAGCTGGCCCGCGGTGGCCATGACCTCGTTGATCTCGCCTGTGGACGTGGCAATCTGCGTGGACATGGTTTTGGATGCTTCCGCCAGCGCGTCAAACTCCGCCTCGGTGGCATCCACGGTCTTGCGAACGCTGGTGAAGGTGGACTCAAAGTCCAGCGAAGCCTTGACGGCGGTCGTGCCCAGGGCAATGATTGGCGTGGTGACGGCGGTGGACAGCGTGCGGCCCGCGGTGGTCATGCCCTTGCCGATTGCGTCGCACTTCTTGCCGAAGTCCTCCAGCGATTTGCCCGCCGCCGTCCAGGCGGACTTCGCGGTGGCGAGCAGCTGATTGGTCTGTTCGATCTCCACCCGCGTGGCCGCCACGGCGGTTTTGGCCCGGTTCAGCGCGGCTTCCGCGTCGATGACCGCGTCGTTGGCCTGGCGGATTTTTTCCGGGTCGTTGGCCTGCTGCGCAGCTTTGAGCTGTTCCTTTGCGCCCTGCAGGGCTGCTTCGTACTGCGTGAGGCTCCGGCGCTGCAAATCGAGCTTTTCGGTGAGCAGCGTCTGTTTGGCCGCAAGCCCCGCGACGCTGGTATCCAGCTCTTTGATGCCCACGGAGGCGAGCTTGAAGCGGCTCTCGGCCAGGGCGATCTGCTTGCCGAAGGTGGTGATGGCAGCGCGGCTCTCGTCGATGGCCTGTCCCGCCGCGTCCCAATTCGTCTGTGCCAGACGCAGGGATTGATTGCATTTGTCGATTTCCGCCAGCGTATTCCTGACGGCTGCGCGGGCGTTGTTCAGGTTCGTGCCGGCTGTACTCACCGCGTCGGCGGCGTTCTGCGCGCTCTTTTGCAGCGCCGTGTTCTGTCCGGCGAGCTTCCTGACCTCCTGCACGGAGGCGCGATATTCGGTCTTGAGCGCGTCCAGATTGGCTTTGGCTGCGATGGTGGCGGAGTCGCTGGCGCCCAGCGTTGCAGAGAATACGCGCACCTGCTGCGCGGCGGCGGCCACCTGTGTCTTGAGCGCTTCCTGAGCGGCTCTTGCGTCCGTGAGGCGCTGAGCATAATCCGTCTGGCGCGAATAGCACTCCTGGAGCTTGCTGTTGGCGGCGGCGAGCGCGCGTTCGTACTGCGTGACGGCCTGCTGCTGGAGCGACATACGGCGCTGCAGAGTGCTCAGCTGTGTGGACAGTCCGGTGGTTGTGCGCTCAAAGCCCTCCACGCCTGCGGCGGCGAGACGGAATTTGCTCTCCGCTTCGGCGATCTGTTTGTTGACCGATTTGATGTTCCGCGTGAAGTTGTCCGTCTGCAGCGACAGCGATACCACAAGGTCGCGGAGGGTTTCGCTCATTTCTCTCACCTGCCAATCGCATAAAAATAAGCGGCATATTTTCTGCCGCTAAGTTTGGGGTTGAATTTGTCGGTAAATTCGGGTATAATAAAATCGGAAAGGAGCTGATCCCATGCCAAGCATCGTCCCCATCTCCGACCTCAAAAACTACAGCGAAGTGCTGCGTTCCTGCGATCAGGGAGCCACCGTGTACCTGACCAAGAATGGGCGCGGAAAATACGTCGTTCAGAGCCTTACTGAATATGAAAAGCTACAGGCGACCGTCAACCTTCTGGCAGAGCTGTCCAAGGGCGTCGAATCCTACCACAGAGAGGGCGGTTTGACCGTCGATGAGGCGTTTGCCGGACTGGAGGGTTGACATGGCCCGTGTGATCGTCTCCAAAGAAGCACGCAGCGACCTCGTCTCCATAAGGGATTACATCCGCGATGAGCTTTTAAGCCCTGACGCGGCGCAGAGAATCCTTGCCGAACTCAAAAAGAGCATCTCTTCATTGGCACACTATCCCGGCCGCGGCAAGCCGCTGGATGCGCTGATCGCGGTACATACCGAGTATCGGTACCTGATCTGCGAGCATTACTGCGTCTTTTATCTCTGCATGGAGGAGGAAGTACTTGTCGTCCGTGTTCTACACCAGCGACAGGACAGTTTCCGGGCATTGTTCCTGCCTGAATGAATTTCACGGCTTCACCCCCGGCCACACCTCGTCGATATAGCGTCGGCGAGGCTCTTTCTTTTTCTGCTCCTGTCGTGCGTTCCAGGCGCGGATTCTGAGAAAGCCTGGCAGGTCCATCCGGTCGATCTCATCCATGCGCCAGCCGCCTTCCAGGAGACTGTTGTAGGTGGAATAGATGAAATCGGGCAGCGTCAGGCGGTCGCCGTCGGGGGCTCCGTCTTCGCTGCCTTCGTAGGGAATTCGTCGAGGATCTCCGTGGTCTGCGCTTGCACCGCCATGAGTGCCAGCGCGATGTCGTGCATGAGCCGGTCCACCGGGTAATGGTCCAGCACGTCGTCCGGCGTAAACTGATTGCCGAACAGGATACAGAACCAGCGGATCATCACGTCCATGGCCTCGCCGATGGACAGCTCTTTGGCTTCCTCCGGTGTCTCGCCCTTGAGGGCGGCGTTGGACAGCGCGACAATGCGGCTGTACATCTTCGCCGCGGGCTCCATCTCCCGCAGCGCGCGGCCCGTGATGAAGTCCACGGTGTATTTCTTACCGTTCAGGGTACAGGTGATCATCTGTTTTTGCTCCTCTCCTTGTCACAGCATGAAGCCCTCTTTTAGCGCGTCCTGACGCATTTTCTCCCGTTCCTCATCCTCCTTGCGTACCATGTCGAGAACATGCTGCGGCGTCCCCTCGCGAAAGGTGTCCGTCTCAAAGTCAAACCATTTCAGGTATTCGGGATCCGACATATACCTGGGCGCTGCCATGGACATCAGCGTAACCTCCTCATGATTTCATCCAGTTCCTTCATCAATTCTACCGCCATACGGCGCGGCGTGCTTGAACGCATGCCTTCGGCAAAGGCTTCCGCAAACCATTCCGCCGTATTGCTTGCCCCGTAGCGGGACACTTCTTTGCTGATCCGATCCCGCGTGGGCGCGATGTTCAATTTGTCAGCCACCTTCTTTTGCAGCATGGCTGAGTTTTGATGCCAATCCCGGTAAAATGACCTGCCGCCCACATCCAGCTTCTGTGAGATAAAGCCGTCGATGGCATGTCCGATCTCGTGGGTGATAATGGCCTGCCAATCCGTACCGGCCGGATGCCAGTTTGAGCGAATATCCGAGGCGTACTGACGGGCCAACGCCTGCGCGTTGCGATACATGGTATCGCTGACGCGTATCTGTCCGGTCTGAAGATTGCAGTCCGCATACACGCCATTGCCCAGATCAAACGATTTGACGCCGCTGAATGCTCCGATCAGCTGTGGATATCGGTCAAAAACCTGTTGATACGCCGCCGCGATCTCCCGCGCGGCTACGACGTCCACGCCGTCCAGATTCACGAGAGCATAGGGCCGAAACCAGTGCTGGCGCCTGATCCAATCGCTCACCTGGGCGGTCGTCGTCAGGCTGCTCAGGCCGCCGGCGGTTCTGCGATGGCTGCTTCCGCCTCGTCCGCCCATAGCTTACCTCTTTTTGCGCGCATGAGCAAGCGCGGCGTAATAAGCGGGATGATGCTCCAGATTCCCCTTGCAGCTCTCCGGCATATCGCCGAAGAAGAGGATTTTCTCCGGCTTCAGCCGGCGCAGCATCTCGCTGTAGCCCAGCTGAAACAGCCGTCTGGCGTTTGGGTTCTTCTGCGTGCCCACGGAGGACACCGCCACCGTACCGCCTGCCGGCTCGCCGTCGAAGCACCAGTCAAACGACGATTCGTCGCTCCAGCAGATCGACGGAATGACCGTCATGCCCATGCGCTGCCAGTACGCGCCCAGCAGGTGCTTGCGCCAGTGGTTGTAGAGCTGCACCGCCACAGGATAGTCGGTAAACAGGCTGAAATCGGGCGTCATGACCGCGCGGAAGTCCATAAGCATCTGCGCGTAACGGGCAGGATCTTTCCAGACGCGCTCAAAGAGATAGTCGTCGATGAAAAAATGCACGCCGTGTCGGGCGCGCATGGAGTCGGTCTTTGCACAGTTGAACGGAATAAAGGAAAGCGTCCCGTCAAGCGTTGCCGGTGCAAGGCGCGGGATGCCGTAGGGGCCGTCCGTTTCATAGCCGCCAAGCTGCAGGTTGTGCCCGTTTCGCTTCAGGGCTTCCAGCGCCATCGGTTTCACCTCCCATCAGACAGAAACACACCGCCGCCGGCTGTGAACCGGCAAGCGGTGTGCTCCCATACAGGTTCGGTTGGTCACGCTCCGGACTCTTCCTCCGTGAAAGTCGGCTCGTAGACGGACTCCAGAAAGGTCGCGGCCTTCGTAGCGTCGAAGCCGTTTTGGCCTTCATCGGCCACGGCCTGATAGCGCCCGTCATGGGTGCGCTTGATGGCCGTCCACTCCACTTCGCCGGTCTGGCGCGTGACGCTGGTGCCTTCCTTGGTGGCGTAGGTCTCTGTGACCGGCTTGGCGCGCACCTTAAACAGCCAGACATAGCGGAACGTGCCGTCCGACTTTTCCGACTTGAAGCCCACGGCGAAGTAGGGCGGCCGGTCGGACGCCGTGCGCACCAGCACGCCGTTGTCATCGATGGAGTTGCCGAAGATCATCTCCTGGATGGTCAGCGGGATGTCGGCCATTTTGGTTTTGAAGGACAATTCCGGGTCAGGGTACAGCACCGAAAACTCGACGTCATCGGCGTGCTGGACATCAGGATCGGCGTTCTCCGGCGTGATGGACGCCTCGATTGCGCCCGCCATGAGCTGCAGCGTCCCATAGGTATGTGTGGTCTCGCTGTCCTCCATCAGCGGTGCGATGACCACGTTTTTAAGACCCACGGTCGAGGCGACCTGCGGGGATGCGGTAGGGCTTGCCATAGGCTGTTCTCCTCCAATCGTTATATCTGGTCGATGGCGTCCCGCAGCCCGTCGCGGATGATCTCGTAGGCTTCATCCGCGCGGGTGTCATAGGCGGGACGGATATAGGGATGCGCGGGCGCGGGAGCTGGGCCGCCGTGGCCGTACTCCACGAACGCCGGGTAGTAGTCTTCGTGATTCCAGTCCTTGCGGTGAACGCCGATGGTGATGTGCCGGCCGCGCTTTTTGCTGCGCCGGACACTGCCAACTTTCAGCGCGTCGTGCAGATCGCCCGAACGCCTGCGTGGATCCTTCGTGGCGTTGGCTTTCATCTGCTGATGGATGGGCTGGGCCGCGGCTTCCAGAATGCGTTTGGCCACGGGCGCGCCCGAGCCGTCCGCGTCCATGCGGCTGGCCATGCCCGCGATGTCGGTCATGAGGCTGTCAAAGCCGTCCATTTCAAGGGGCATTCGGTTTCACCTCCGTGCGCAGGCACCATGTCCACTGCACCGTGTACTGCGTAGTGGCAGTGTCGTAGGCGGGCTGATTGTAGCCCTTGTCCGACTCCTCCACCATGAAAAAGCCCGCGCCGTACATGGCGGCGCGGATGCGATTGGCCGTTTCCGTGGGGTCGATGTCGCTCCACAGGTTCAGGTACACGAAGGTGCGGTAGGAGGTGACCATATCGTCCTGATGCGATGCCTCTGTGGTGGTCGTGGAGTACACGGCATACTGGACAGGCGGGTTCTGGTTTGCGGAAGTCGCACGCCATACGCCCGCCATGACCGGGATGCCGATGCCCTTGAGGGCTTCCTGCACCTGCTTCACTTAGCCGCTCACCCCCTTGGAGAGCGACGCCTTCAGGCCCAGGTAAGTGCGCTTGAAGGAATACTCGCCGAGGGTCGAGATGTCCCACTTTTCATTCCGAAAGCGCACCCACATGCCGGGCTTGATGTCGCTTCGGTAGCGGATGGTGAAGTTAAGGACCTGCTCGGTGTTCATCACGTCAGCGGCGCGGTAGTGCTGGTTGCCCGCATCCACCACGCTGGCCCATGTCCTGCAGACCACGACGTCGTTCGGCTCGGGGTAGCCGTTTTCGTTGATGGTGTTTTCGGTATAGCCGATCTCCACAAGGTGGCGAAGATCGCCGGGATGCGGGTCGGATTCAAAGTTTTTGTAGCCGCGCAAAGATCTCCACCTCCTTATGAGAGAGGGACATTGCATCGTAAGATGGCCAAATCAGAACATCTTCTCGGGGTCGCGGTAGGGGTAGAGCAGGTTCTCAAACGCGATGCGCATCGTACCGTAGGTCGTGCGGTCGGGGACGTCGCGGTTCTCGTAATAGAAGCCGACGAAGAGCAGGACTGCCAGCCGGACAGGCTCAGGCGCGTCGTCCCCGAACGACACGCGGCAGTAGTCCTCTGCCGCCGCCTGCGCCTGCCGGATCAGGCTCTCCAGATACACGTCCTCCTCGTCCTGGTCGATACGCAGATGGGTCTTCACCTCATCCACGGAGACGAGCATTGCGCCTCACCTCACTCGTCCGGTGCGCTTGCCATGACGCCCGCTTCGCGCAGGGCGCTCAGAAGGCGGTTGAAATCCTCCCGGAGCGCGGCCACTGTGCCCGCCTCGCTGTCGGCGATATAGGGCAAAGTACATCCTTCGCCACGGGGCAAATCGAACAAGCCCTCTGCGCCTTCTACGGTCGCGCCGGGCAGGAAGGTGAGCTTCCCGCCGACGACCCATTCGCTGCCGCCGTGCGCGTGATAGTTTCTTGCTGTGTGCTCCATACCGGATCACCCTCCTTACGCGCTCTTCATGGCCAGGCACTTGACGCCCTCCGTCTGCACCAGCCGGCCATCCACGCGCTGCGTCACGCGGAAGCCCACCTGCCCGGTAGCCGCGTACAGCTCGTTCAGCCGCTGCATGGAGCGGCCCTCGCGGTCGGCGATCCAGTAGCTGGACAGGTCGCCGAAGAGGATCGGCTTTGCATCCGCGGCGATGACCGGCATGTGCGTGGAGGTCACCAGCCGGTAGCCCAACAGCCTGTCCGGCTCACCCTCCTTCATGCCCGGCTGCCAGAGGTACTGCGAGTTTCCGTCCTTGAGCTTACGGATGGCCTTGATGGTCGAGTCGTGCATCAGGAACACCGCGCGCTTGCGGTAGGGGCTCTTGAGGGAATAGATGAGGTCAAGCAGCTCGTCCGAAGTGAGCGCCGTGGCGCTGGCCGCGGTTACGCCGGTCGTCGCGCCGTTGGTGGTATGCAGCAGGCCGTAGGGCTTGCCGGAGCCGTCGCCGCTGATGAACGCCGCTTCCTCGGCGTCGCCCACGCGGCGGGCGAACTCGGTGGCGATGTAGCTCTCGATGTCGAACACGCTGTCCTGCAGAAGCTCGTCGGACACCTTGATCATGGACGCGATCTTATGCGCCCCGATGGTGATCTGTCCGAAGGCGTCGTCGGACTCGGGGATCGTGCCTTCCTCCTCGACCCAGCTGGCCGTGCCATGGGAGGCCACCAGCGGGATCTTGCGGTCGCCGGAAGAGGTGCGAATGATCTTGCACAGCGTGCGCAGCTTGTTTTCCTCCTGCAGCGCGTCCACCAGCGTGCGCTCGTACTCGTCGGGGACGAGATAACCGCCCTCGCTGTCGGTGCCGATCTGCAGCGCGTTCTGCACGGAAAAATGGCCGCCGCGGTTGCGCATGGCGGTCCAGAAGGCCGTCCTGTACTCGTCGGAGCCGCGGCCCGTCCGCTGGTTGGGGCGAGCCTCCGGGCGGGAGGCCAGCGGGGAAGCGGTGGGCGCGTTCATCTCGCGCTCCAGCTGGGCGGCGCGCTCCTCTCGCTCGATGGCGTGGCCGAGATCGACCACTTCCTGCTCCATGCGCTCATACTGCGACGTGTCCTCGGCGGAGAGCATGCCGTTCTCGTCCTGATGCTCGGTCAGGAAGGCTTTCGCCCTGTCCCAGATCTCTCCGCGCTTTTTGCGCATCTCATGGATGTTGTTCATACAGCTTTCCTCCTTGTCATCGTTTGGTCGGTGTGATCAGCGCCAGCCGCTTTTGCAGCTGGGCTACGGGAACGCCGGGCGGAGTTGCGGGCTGTGCCTCCGTGGGAGCTTCCCGCTCCGGCTCGGCCTGTTGGGGTTCGAGGCTTTGTGGTTCGGCCTGTTGTGCGGCAATCACAGGGGCTACCTCGGCCTCCGCATCCTGCTGCTTGTCGGCATTTCGGATGCGCTTCGGCCGGCTGCGCTCCATCCACGCGGCGACCTTGGCCTTGGCTTCGGCGAGGCTCGTCTCATGACAAAAGGCAGCGTTGATGATGCCGCTGCCCATGTCCACGATGCCGTCAATGAAGCCGTCCTGAAGCGCCGCGCCCGCGTCCATCCACGTCGTGTCGCGCATCATGGCGCCGACCTCGTCCCGCGCCTTTCGGCAGCGCCTTGAGTAGACGTTGAGGATGCTCTCTTTGCACGCCCTGAGCAGGCGGATGGCCTCCTCCAGATCCCGCTCGTTGCCCCAGGCCATGACGCTGGGGTCGTGGATCATCCACAGGGAGCCGGGCGTCATCTCCAGCCGGTCGGCAGCCGTGGCCAGCACCGTGGCCGCCGAAGCCGCCGTGCCGGATACGATGATGTGGACGTTGCCGGGATAGGCGCGCAAATCGTCGAACATCCGCACCGCCGCGTTGCAGGAGCCGCCGTAGCTGTTGAGGATGATGCGCAGATCGTCCTGCGCGCCCTCTCCCGGCGGGTAGAGCATCTCATGCAGCGATTCGGGCGTGATCTCGTCGCCGAACCATTCCGCGTCGTCGATGTAGCCGTTCAAGTGGATCTCTCTCAATCGCGTCCCTCCTGTTCCTCCGCCCACACGATGCCGGCGAGCACAAAAAAGACACACGGTACAGCCACGCTGTTGCCGTATGCCTTGTACTCCGCTGCGTCCGTGCGCGGATCTTTGAGCCATTTGACGATCCTGCTGCGTGATGGCCCGACATTCTTGCCGTTGGCCCTGTACCAATCCTCGAACACCTCAAACCACCTTGCAATTTCCTGCTCCGTCGGTTCGTCTGTGCCCAGATTTTCCGTCCAGCCGTCCGGGAATCCCTGCAGGCGGCAGCATTCGAGCGGCGTGAGGCGGCGCACGATGTACATACTGTCTACTTCCGCGACGGCGGACGGCCCTTCCGCGACCAGCGTCGGGGCCATCTCTTCGCTGACGTTCATGCGGTATTGCGCGTTCTCGCCAGAATTGAAACAGGCCCGGTCGAGCGCGTAGGCGGGCATACTTACCGCGACAGGATCCTTGTGGTCCCGCGCCATGAGCGACGCGGCCTTCTCCTGATCGACCTGTGTGTTCATCATGGGACGGAATGTATAGGCAGGTTCGCACACCGCGATTCCGCCCTGATTGCAGCAGGGGTTTCCGCCGCCCTGGTCGAGCGTCCGGCTGGTTTCCGCTTCATAGATACCGGCACGCGGATTGTCCGACAGCATGGCGTGGCTCTGGTCGGAACAGATGCCATACGCGACGGGCGCGAACAATGTCTGGTCGTTGTTGCATCCGAGCGTGGCGGACAGTTCTCGCTGGATAAGCGCGCCCTTGCCGCCGCCCTCGCACCCGGAGCGGATCTTGAGCGTCAACGGCGTTTGATTGCCGCCTGTTCCCATTCGTGAGCAGAGCGTCTGACAAATACCATCCCTGTTGATACGGATTCGACCGTCCGTAGGGTTGAAGCCTATGGCGACGCCCGGAGGTTTTCCTCCCCGCAGCGTGGGCGCGCGTTCTTCGCCGTACCCGTCGCTTCGGCTTGCGCTGCTCTGGCCTGTACAGAAGCCGCCGGTGCTTCGCCCTGCGCAGCCTGCCGCTCCAACGCCTCCCGCAGTACCTGCGGCAGCTCCTTGCCTCGCTTCGCCGCGCGGCGGAGTATACCCCGACACGCCTTCGGACTCAAAGAGTACCTGTCCGGCGCGTTGTCCTGCAAGATCGAGGACAGCAAATACACGTTTTCGTCTTTGTGCGACGCCCCAACCCTGCGCCGCGTCGAGCACTCGCCAGGCGAGAGAATAACCGTCGCCCATGATCTCTCCTGCCGGCAGCCATTTATGGTTCTCCGGCAGAGGAACATTTGCTTCGGGGTCTTTGACGCGGAGGAGGCTTTCAAGGACCTGCCGGAAATCCTCCCCATTGTGAGAGGACAGGGCGCCCGGCACATTCTCCCACACAGCCCATTTCGGGTATTGTCCATTGGTCGCATCCCTCATTTCCTGTATGATCCTCACGGCCTGATAAAACAGGCCGGAGCGCGCGCCTTCAAGGCCGCCGCGTTTCCCGGCAATGGAGAGATCCTGGCACGGCGAGCCAAACGTGACCACGTCCACGGGCTCCAGCCCCGCGCCGGACAGGCGATGGATATCGCCGTAATGCTTTATGCTGGGCAGCCTCTTCTCCGTTACCCGTATGGGGAACGGCTCGATCTCCGACGCCCACACGGGCTTCATACCCGCATAGACGCCGGCCAGCGGGAAACCGCCGATGCCGTCAAAGAGACTGCCCAGTGTCATTTGTTTCGCCGTTTTCACCATCCTCCTTTTCCGCCGGCGCAGGTTCTTCCTCTGCCGCCTCCGCATCGCTTTGCTGCGCCAGTCCCATAAGCACGCCAAGCCCGGCAAGGCTGATGGGGATCATGTTGCCGTTGACCAGATACGCGTCCCCGCCTTCCTCCTCGGAGATGGGGTTCAGGTTCTCCAGCGCGCGGATGTCGTTGGCGCTCATCCAGCCGTTCTGGCGGGCGATGGCATAGCCCTCCATACGGCTTTTGTAGTCGCCACGCATCAGACCGTCGATGTTGAACTGTGCATAGAAGCGGCCCTTCTCGTTTTCCGGGATCAGGGCGCGGTTGACCGCCTGTTCGATGCGCACCAGCCACGGGCGGATGGTATGGACCGCAAAGGAAATGTTCTGCGATTCGATGTTGGAAAACGTCGCGCGCTCCAGATCGCCGATCATGTGCGGCGGCACGCGGAAGATGCGGCAGATCTCCGTCACCTGAAACTTCCGCGTTTCCAAGAATTGCGCCTCGTTGTTGGGAATCGACAGGGGCGTAAACGTCATGCCCTCTTCCAGCACCGCGACACGGCTGGCGTTTCCCGAGCCGCCATAGGCCGCGTTCCAGCTCGCGCGCAGCGCGGCGGGATCCTTTACCGTATTGGGATGTGTCAGGATGCCCGATGGCCGCGCGCCGTTGGCAAAGAACTTGCTGCCGTATTCCTCGGCGGCGATGCCCAGGCCGATGGCCGCCTTCTCCAGCGCGATGGGGCTGTAGCCCATGACGCCGTCAAAGCCAAGCCCGGGAATGTGCAGCACGTCCTCCGGGGCAAGATAGGCGATCTTTCCGTCGGAGGTCGTGTAGGTATAGGTCAATTTGCCCTTGCTGTCCCTGTCTACGGTCATGCGGTCGGGCAGCAGCGGATACAGACCCACGATTTTGCTGCGCCCGCTGCGGATGATCTGGCAATAGCTGTTTCCGTACAGGAGCAGATGGCTGAGCATCGTCTCCCGCCAGACAAAGCTGGTCATCTCGGTATTCGGCTCGTCGTGCAGCAGGCGGTAGAGCGGATGCTCATTGGCCTTGCGGCTGCCTGTGTCGGTCGCCTCATACACATGCAGGGGTAGGCTGGCGACGGTCTCGGCGATGACCCGCACGCAGGCGTAGACCGCGGAGACCTGTATGGCGGAAGTGGGCGTGACGGACTTCCCCGCAAGGCTTGTCCCGTAGTAAAAGCCCGGCGCGGCGGAGACGGCGTCCTGGGGAGATGCCTGTTTGTTGGGCTTGTCCCGCGCGCGGAAAAACCGGGCGAATGGGTTATGCATGGCGATCCTCCTGATTTTGAACATGAAAAAAGCACCTCGGCGGTTTGCCAAAGTGCTTAATGCTATTCTGTTTTATTCATCAAAGCTCTTTGAAGTAGTCTCGGGCATAGTACAGCACGCGCATGACGTTCAACGCTTCATTTTTCTGATCCGGCAGGACAAACACGATGTAGTTGTCCACCAGGATTTTTCGGTATCCCTTCATCCGCAACAGTTCATCGTTTACCAGCGGAAGGGATAGCGGAAAAGCACAGGCCGACCGGATCGCTTCCTCCACTTTTTTCAGCAGCCGGATCGCACTCTCCGGCGCGCTCAACTGCTCCGCAATATAGTCCGCGATTTCCTGCAGATCCTGGACGGCGGATGGCATCAGTCTGTATTGGTACATCCTTTATCTGTACCTCGCCTTCAACGCGGCAAAAGCGGCTTCGCCGTCAATCGCCTTGCCCGCATCCATTTCCGCTTCCGCCTGCATCAGCTTGCGATACACCTCCGCCATGGCCACCGTTCGCTCGTAAGTCTCCATGCTCATGATGACCATATCACCATATCCGTTCTTCGTAACGAATATCGGTTCAGCGCTTTGCCTGCAGCGTTCGCTGATCTCGTTGGTATTGCGCAAATCCCGAATCGGCACGATCTGCATAGCGACACCTCCTCTTACGTCGTAGCACAATTATAGCACAATCATGCCACGCCGTCAAGGCGGTCACGCCGCTGGCTACAATCCACTTCCGGTTTTGCGGTCATGGCAAGCCTTGCACAGCGCCTGCCAGTTTCGCTCATCCCAGAACAGCTTCTCGTCTCCGCGATGCGGAACGATGTGGTCGACCACCGTCGCCGGGGCGATCCTCCCGCGCTTGAGGCATTCCACGCACAGCGGATTCCGGCGCAGGAATCGCTCACGCGCCGTGCGCCATTCATGACCATAGCCGCGGCGGTGGGCGCTTTCCCTGGCATACAGACCGCGGTGCTCCTCGCAGTACACCTCGTCCGACAGGTTCGGGCAGCCGGGATAACGGCAGGGGCGTTTGGGTTTTCTGGGCATGATCCACCTCACAGAACCAAAAATCCACGGTGATTGTAGACCGAATCGCCGCCGTTCAGATTCTTCATGGCACGATCCAGTGCCATGACCAGCGCGACGGCGCCGTCCACTTTCTCCGTGGATTTTTCTTTGTCCAGTTTGAGATTGCCCGCCGGGTCCGTGCGCACATAGGCGTTGTCCATGTTCCAGCGCAGCACCGGATGCCCGCCATGGCAGAGTTTGTGCTCCAGCACGAGGCGCATCAGTTCCTTGGTGGGAGGACTCATGTCCCTGAAGCCCTGGCCAAACGGCACCATTGTGAAGCCATCGTCCTCCAGCGTTTGCACCATCATGGTGGCGTTCCAGCGGTCGTGGGCGATCTCGCGAATGTTGTATCGCTCGCCCAGTTCGCAGATGAACCGCTCGATGAACCCGTAATGCACCACGTTGCCCTCCGTGGTCTGGATAAATCCGCGCTTTGCCCACTGGTCATAGGGCACATGGTCGCGCCGCACGCGCAGGACGAGCGTCTCCTCGGGCAGCCAGAAGAAGGGCAGCGCCATGTACGGCTCGTCCTCCGAGGCAGGCGGGAACACCAGCACCAGCGCCGTAAGGTCGGAAGTGGAGGAAAGGTCCAGCCCCGCGTAGCACGCGCGGCCCTCCAGCGCGTAGGGGTCGACCACGCCGCCGCACTCGTCCCACTTGTCCATGGGCATCCAGCGGATGGATTGCTTCACCCATTGATTCAGGCGCAGCTGGCGGAACTGGTTCTCGTCCGCCGGAGTCTCCTGCGCCTTGCGGAAGGCGTCGCGCACCTTGTCGATGGTGATGGTGTGTCCCAGCGACGGGTTTGCCCTGTGCCAGTTTTCCTCGCTCGTCCAGTCCGCGTCGTCTGGCAGGCCGAAGATCACGGGATAGAACCTCGGGTCGATCTTGCGCCCTTCGATAATGTCCAGCGCCTTCTGATGCACTTCCCAGCAGATGGAGTTTCGGTCGGTCCCGGCGGTGGTCAGGAAAAACCACAGCGGCTGCTTGCGTGCGTCGCCGCTGCCCTGCGTCATGACGTCGTACAGCGCGCGGGTGGGCTGGGTATGCAGCTCGTCAAAGATGCAGGCGGACACATTCAGGCCATGCTTGGTAGCTACCTCGCTGGAGAGCACCTGATAGATGCTGCCCGTGGGCTGGTAGACCATGCGCTTCATGGACGGGATGATCTTGATGCGCTTCATGAGCGCCGGGGACTGCCTGACCATGTCCACCGCCACGTCGAACACGATGGCCGCCTGCTGCCGGTCGGATGCACAGGAATAGACCTCTGCCTTCCATTCGTCGTCGTTGGCCAGCATGTTGAGCGCGATGGCCGCGCCCAGCTCTGACTTCCCCTGCTTTTTGGGTATTTCGATATACGCCGTGGTGTACTGGCGCATGGTGGGATCGTCCTCGCGCACGGTGCCAAACACGTCCCGGATGATCTTCTCCTGCCATGGAAGCAGCTTGAAGGGCTTGCCGTGAAACTCACCCTTCGTGTGCTTGAGGCACTGGATGAAGTCGATCACTCGCCGGGCTTTTCTCTCGTCAATCATCCTGCCAGCCTCCCTTGAGCAGCTTTTCCATGGGATCGTCCGAACCGTCCTCCGCACCACCGCCGTTGGCGATGATGCGCGCGCGGGTCGCGGGCGTCAGGCCGAAGTCCGAACAGAACGACTGCATGATCTTCAGGTTCTGCTGGGCGATGCTGACCTGCGGCACCTGCTGCACATACCCGGAGGGCGTTTTGAAGATGCTGCCGTGCTGGGTGATGAATTCCTCGGCTTCCTTCCATCGTGCATACGCCTGACAATACCCCGCGAAGGCGGTGAGGTCTGCCATTGTCAGCACGCCCATCGCCTCCAGCGAGGATGCCAGCCGCTTCCATTCCTTTTTGGCCTCGGGCAGAAGCCACGACGGGCACTTCAATTCTCCCTTCGGCGGGATGGGCTCGTGGTCGTTGAGCGGACGTTTGCCCGGATTGCCTTCCAGCACCTTCAGCGCCGTGGGCTTGGGCTTTCTGCCTCTGGCCGCCATGGTTTGTCACCTCCCTTCTGTGTTTTCCGGCACACTACTTGCCTTTCAGGTCAAGTTCGCTGTGTTGTATGGTCACGCCATCCCGCTCCACGCACACGCCATCATTGCCGCCGGTCAGTTCAATGTAGCGCGCCACGATGACGCTGGCATATCTGGGGTCAAGCTCCATCGTGCGGCAGACACGGTCGGTCTGTTCGCAGGCAATGAGCGTCGAGCCGCTGCCGCCGAACAGGTCCATGACCACGCCGTTGGGCGCGGAGCTGTTCCGGATGGGATAGGCAAGCAGCGGAATGGGCTTCATCGTCGGGTGCTGGGCGGACTTCTTGGGCTTGTCAAAATTCCAGATGGTGGACTGTTTGCGGTCGGAGAACCACTTGTGCTTGCCGTTGGGCAACCAGCCGAACAACACCGGCTCGTGCTGCCATTGATACGGCGAGCGCCCCAGCACGAGGCTGTTCTTCACCCAGATGCACACGCCGCTGATGTGAAAGCCCGCTTCCTTGAACGCGCGGCGGAAGTTCAGCCCCTCCGTGTCCGCGTGGAAGACGTAGGCGCTGCCGCCCTCCGCCAGATGCGCCGCCATGTTGCGGAACGCCGCCAGCAGGAATTCATAAAACTTCCCGTCCGCCATGCTGTCGTTCTGGATGGATTTTCCATCCGCGCTCTGGTAGCTGACGTTGTACGGCGGGTCGGTGACGATGAGGTTTGCCTTGAGGCCGTCCATGAGCCGGGCCACGTCGCGTGGGTTGGTGGCGTCGCCGCAGACCATGCGGTGCCTGCCCAGCGTCCAGACGTCGCCCGGCTGTACAAAGGGCGCGATCTCTTCGGGGTCGATGTCGCAATCGTCGTCCCTGACGTCCTTGTCATGTACCTTGGAGAACAGCTCGTCCACCTCGGCGGCGTCAAAGCCGGTCGCGCCGAGGTCGTAGCCCGAAGATTGCAGGTCGGCCAGCAAATCAGCCAGCGCCACCGGCTCCCATTCGCCCACGGCCTTGTTGAGCGCGATATTTAGAGCCTTCTCATCCTGCGGGTTTTCGATATGCACGACCACGCAGTCAATCTCCGTCGCGCCCTCGCTGACCAGCACCTTGTATCGCTGATGCCCGCCGACGATGTTGCCCGTGACCTCGTTCCAGATCACCGGATCGACATAGCCGAAGTCATGCAGGCTGCGTTTGATTTTTTCATACGCCGGGTCTCCGGGCTTGAGGTCTTTACGCGGATTGTATTTCGCGCGCTTGAGTTTGCCGACCGGCAGTTTTTGCAGATTCATTTCCGTATTCACAGCCAACCTCCTGAACATCTGGGGATAAGAGATCAGCCGTCCTTTCGCAGGGCGGCTGATTGCTGTTTTTGGGCGCTAACCCCCGGTCCCGAATTTCGCGGAAATTTACGCGAGAGGGGGCCGCGGTCTCTTAGAAACCGCTCCCAAGGATTCGAAGGCCCCCTGGGGCCGCACGGCGGGCTGGGCGGCGGCGGGCGCCGGGCGCGGGGGCGG